>Ga0257125_1000131_pt1 | contig 110528 bp, 111 predicted proteins | sample SI106_200metaG_FD_190183 | JGI IMG/M metagenome (GOLD analysis project Ga0257125, IMG submission 190183) | Marine microbial communities from Saanich Inlet, British Columbia, Canada - SI106_200 | ecosystem: Environmental > Aquatic > Marine > Inlet | place: Canada: British Columbia | collected... | reverse complement strand
TAAGATTCCAGAAATTTAGCAGCCCCATAGTGTAGTGGCCAAATTTCTAAAGGTTTTACTTTGGAAGGCAAATCACCTTCGGTTCTGGGCCGGATGACCGCAGTTCGAATCTGCGTGGGGCTATTTTATTTCTAATTTTTTGTAAGTATCAAAAATTTCTTAGTCCTACTAACTGCCTACTAGAAATTGATTTTAAAAAATTATAAATATAAGTATGTATTACCCAGATGGAAGATGAAAAAAGAGATGATATTAAGATTGAAGAAATCTTTTGAAGATTATGTAAATGAAGCTGATGGTATAGAATTCTGGTTTGCTAGAGATTTACAACAATTATTAGGATATAGCAAATGGGAGAATTTCATAAATGTAATTGCTAAAGCGAAAGAATCCTGTAGTAATTCAGGTCAGAATGTAAGCGACCATTTCCCTGACATCAGGAAAAAGGTCAAGATTGGTTCTGAAGCAGAAAGAGAAATTGATGATATCATGCTTACAAGATATGCATGTTACTTAATTGCTCAAAATGGTGATTCTAGGAAAGAGGAAATAGCTTTTGCACAAAGTTATTTTGCTGTGCAAACAAGAAAACAGGAATTGATTGAAGAAAGGGTTGCCTTAATTGAAAGAATGAATGCAAGGCAGAAGTTAGTAGCATCAGAAACATAGCTTTCTAAACTGATCTATGAAAAAGGGGTTGATGAAGCAGGATTTGCCAGAATAAGGAGCAAAGAAGATAAAGCATTATTTGGGGGGTACACTACTGCTATGATGAAGGATAAGCTCAAAATTCCAAAACATAGACCTTTAGCAGATTTTCTTCCGACAATCACTATTACAGCAAAGAATCTGGCTACAGAAATCACTAATTTTAATGTAAAGAAAGATAATCTTGAAGGTGAAGATAGAATAACTGACGAGCATCTGAGGAATAATGTAGAAATAAGGGGGGTATTATCCAAAAGAGGTATAAAACCAGAAGAATTACCTCCAGAAGAGGATATCAAAAAACTTGAACGAAAGGTCAAAAAAGATGAAAAGATTATTGCCGATGTCTCCAGGAAAAGATTGAAGTAAAATGGGGTGTTTAAAACCTGTTAACATTATCTTTTTGTCCAATGTGCTTTAAGAAATTCTCACCATATCTAGACAAAGAATCAGATTTATTTGCAAGTGCAATGTATTCTTTTTTTATTATCTCAGTATCTACAAGGTTCTGCCTTTTTCCCTTTAAAAAATCAAATATAGATGGATTTAAAGCAGCAGCTCTTCCGATCATCACACCTTTAACACCGATTGACTTAAAAAAATTGATCTGATCCCTTGTTTTTATATCCCCATTTGCAATTATTTTCTTGCCAGTATCAACACATTCTTGATAGACTGAATTATCAGCAGGCTCATCATATTTTTGTGAGCCATAACGTGCGTGAACAACAAAAAAATCAACATCCACATTTTCTATAAGATTAAGGTAAACTTTATTTAATCGCTCATGCCTATTAAGCCCAAGACGCATCTTTATAGAAACTTTATATCCTTCTTTTTTTATAATATTGACAAGCTTAGTTATTTTTGAGATGCGCTTGATCATAGCACATCCCTGGCCGATATTAACTATATGCGGGCTAGGGCATCCTAGATTAATATTAAATCCATTAAATCCTTTTGCAGCCTTAAAACTATTTAAGAATCTTTTAAGGTGAGATTCATTTGAGCCCAATAACTGAATTACAACAGGAGTATCATCGATTAGTTCTATACGTTGTAATGTGCTTTTATTTCTCCTTACAAGACCATCTAGTCTTACCATCTCAGTAAAAGTAAGGTCTGCCCCATATTTACAACATATGCTCCTAAAGATATTATCTGACAAACCTTCAATAGGCGCAGACATATAAATAAAATCATCCATTTCAACTAGACTTGATTACAAATATATAAAATCATCTTTTCTAAGGCTACGTTTGATTATATATAAGAGATATAGCCCCCTGTTCTTTCATGAGCATATGAGCAAAGTCATTAAAATATCCTAAATCAACACATAACTTGTTTTCTTAAGCAACATTTAAATATAAAAACAAACTCTGATTGGGATACATGAAAATAATATACAATAAGATATTCCTTGAGCATGATACTGGGATGCATCCTGAAAATAGAAAACGTATAGAATCTATAACTGGTATCGAAGAGACTGAGATAAATGAAGATGGTGAGAAATATCTTGAGCTTTTTCATACAAAGGATTATATCAACCTTGTAAAGGAGACCTGTGAATCAGGAGGGCATCTAGATCCTGACACAATAGCATCTCCTGGAAGTTATGGGGCTGCTATAAAAGCTGTGGGTGCTACGATAATGGCATCAAAAACAAATGATTTTGCATTAGTTAGGCCACCAGGACATCATGCTTACCCTACACATTCAAGTGGATTCTGTATATTCAATAATATATCTATAGCTACCCAGAAATTAGTAGATGAAGGAAAACGGGTGCTTATATTTGATTTTGACGGCCATCTAGGTGATGGAACTGTAAAATTTTTTAAGAACTCTGACAAAGTATTGTACTGGTCACTACATCAGGCACCTGCATTTCCAGGGGGGGGAACAGAAGACGAGATAGGGGAGGAAGAAGGAAAAGGATATACTATCAATGTGCCATTACCCCCTAAAAGCGGAGATGATATCTATATGAGGGCAGTAGAAACATTCATGCCAGTAGCAGAGCAATTCAAACCAGATGTTGTAGCTGTATCAGCAGGATTTGATGGTCACCATGAAGATCTATTGTTAGATTTAAGGCTAAGCACAAACACATATTATAAATTAGGAAAATTATTATCAGATAAATTCAAGAATATATTTGCAACATTAGAAGGGGGATATAATATAATCTCACTCCCAAAATGCCTGCATAATTTTATTGATGGTATAAATAAAGAACCTATGAGATTTAAAGAAAGGTCTACAGATTCAATGATACAGACAATAAATGAATTTGATTTCAGAGCAAATACATTAGAAAAAAACCTAAAAAAATATTGGAAATTATGAACAAAAATGAAAAACAACAAACTAGATAAGATATTTGATGCTAAAACAATAGCAGTAATCGGAGCGACAAACAAAAAAGGGAGTGTGGGCTATTCTATAATGAAAAACCTTATGATAGAAGGCCATGAAAGCACAATATACCCCATAAATCCAAAAAGACGATCAGTCATGGGAGTAAAAGCATATCCTTCTATCAGCAAAACACCTGACAAGATAGACCTTGCAGTCATAGCTACACCTGCAAAGACAGTTCCACAGATTGTAGAAGAATGTGGGAAGGCTGGAGTCAAAGGTCTTGTCATAATATCTGCTGGATTTAACGAAACAGGAAAACAAGGAGAAGAGATGGCAAACAATATCCTAAAGACAGCAAGAAAATATGATATGAAGATAATAGGTCCAAACTGCCTTGGGTTTATCAGACCGTCAAAAAAGATAAATGCAAGCTTTGCAGGTAAGATGGCCCTTCCAGGAAATATCGCATTCATATCCCAAAGCGGAGCATTATGCACTGCAATCTTAGACTGGAGCATACAGCAGAATGTTGGCTTTAGCCATTTTGTCTCTATAGGGAGTATGATTGATATAGGATTTCATGACCTTATAGACTATTTTGGAAATGATCCAGGAACCTCAAGCATCCTGATATATATGGAATCTTTGTCTAATGCAAGAAAATTTCTAAGTGCAGCAAGGGCATTTGCAAGAACAAAGCCAATAATCGTATTGAAAGTAGGGAAAAGCTCAGAAGGTGCCAAAGCAGCAATGTCACATACAGGCAGTCTCGCAGGAAATGATGCAATATTTGATGCAGCTTTCAAAAGGGCAGGAATCATAAGGGTAAACACGATAGGCGAATTATTTGACAGTGCACAAACACTAGCTATGCAAAAGAAACCTAATGGGAACAGGCTGGCCATAGTCACAAACGCAGGAGGTCCTGGTGTTATAGCTACTGATTCTTTAGTGGAAAGAAAAGGGAAGTTAGCAGAGTTGTCAAAAGAAACATTATCTGAACTTGATAAGGTGCTTCCTTCTGCATGGAGTAAGGGAAACCCAGTAGATGTGCTGGGGGATGCAGACCCTGAAAGGTACAAAAAAGCTGTAGAGCTATGTATGAATGACAAGAATGTAGATGGTGTACTTGTTATCTTAACTCCACAGGCAATGACCTCATCATTAGATGTTGCAAAAGAGCTTGTAAAGGTAAACAAGCATGAAAAAACATTATTGGCATCATGGATGGGTGAAGATGATGTCGAGCAGGGAAGAAAGATTCTGAAAAAAGGAAATATCCCTGTCTACAGGATTCCTGAAAACGCTGTAAGATCATTTATGAACCTTTACAGCTATTCAAAAAATCTTGAGCTTTTATATGAAACACCTGCAACAACACCCCATGCATTTACACCAAAAACAGATAAAAACAAGGAGCTGATCAAGAGGATAACAAAAGATAATAGATATGTTATGACTGAAAATGAAGCAAAAGAGCTTCTTTCCAATTATGATATACCCATAGCAAAAAGCGGGCTTGCAAAAGATGCAAAACAGGCAGATGAGATAGCATCTAATATAGGATTTCCAGTAGTGATGAAGATAGCATCTCCTGATATATTACATAAAACAGATGTTGGTGGAGTTAAGCTTAACATAAGCTCTGCAGAACAGGCAAAAAAAGGCTTTGATGAAATAATAAGATCTGCAAGAAAACATGAACCTGATGCAGATATACATGGTGTATTCATAGAGCAGATGGCCTCTAAAAAATATGAGCTGCTTATAGGCTCTAAAAAAGATCCTATATTCGGCCCATCTATAGTATTTGGAATGGGTGGTGTCGCAGTTGAGGTATTTAAGGATACAAATATAGGGCTGCCTCCGCTAAATATGGCTTTATCTATGAGGCTGATAGAAGAAACAAAGATCTATAATCTCCTAAAGGGATATAGGGGAATGAAAAGTGTGGACATACAAGCTATACAATTCCTGTTGTATAAATTCGCATATCTTCTGAGTGATTTCCCTGAGATAAAAGATATAGATATAAATCCATTTGGAGTAGATCATAAAGGGGGCATTGTACTTGATGCAAAGGTTATACTAGACAAAGAGATAGTCGGAAAAGATATCAAGCCTTATTCCCATATGGTCATATCACCATATCCAAAAGAATATATCAAAGAATTCAGTATGAAAGATGGGGGAAAGGTATTGTTCAGACCGATAAAACCTGAAGATGAGCCTATGGAAGCAGAGATGTTCACTAAATTTTCTGAGCAGACAGAAAGATTCAGATTCTTCACACTGATAAAAGATGTTACTCATGAGCTTTTGATAAGATACACACAGATTGACTATGACAGAGAGATAGCTATAATTGCAGAAGTAGAAGAAAAAGGAAAGAAGATGATGGCTGGTGTCGTAAGGCTGATAGCAGACCCGTATAATGAAACAGGAGAATTTGCGATAGTTGTAGCAGACCCATGGCAAAACAAAGGCATAGGTGACATGTTTACAGACTACATATTGAATATAGCTAAGGAAAGAGGAATCAAGATGGTGTATGCAGACTTCCTGAAAGATAATTTTATAATGAAACTCATGTTTGAGAAAAGAGGTTTTAAGATAACCTTGCAAGAAGACATGAACCATGCGGAGTTGGAACTATGAAAAAAATAGCACAAGGAGCAGAAGCTAAGATATATCTAACAGGAGATAAGATAGTCAAAGACCGCTTCAAGAAAGAATATAGGATAGAAGAGATAGACAGGTCATTGAGGAAGTCAAGAACCAAAAGAGAAGCAAAGATATTTGAGAAACTAGAAGAGATTAAATTTCCAGCTCCAAAATTAATAGAAACAGACAAGAAACAAAAGATAGTGATGGAGTATATCAAAGGACCTAAAGTAAGAGACATACTAGAGGAAAAAGACTACAAAAAAATCTCAGAAGAGATAGGAAAGAAGATAGCAATTCTACACAACAATGATATGATTCATGGTGACTTAACTACATCTAATATGATCTATAATAATAAAGAGATATATTTTATTGACTTTGGTCTAAGCTCATTTTCTCATAAGGTAGAGGATAAAGCAGTTGAACTGCACCTATTGAAACAAGCTTTGGAAAGCAAACATCACAAAGTCTGGGAAACCTGCTATGAACATGCCCTTAAAGCATATAAAAAAGAATGCAATAATACAAAAGAGATCCTGACAAGGTTGGAAAGAGTTGAAAAAAGGGGCAGGTATAAGAATAAGAAAAAAAGGGAAAAATAAGATATAAACATTAAGTTCTGATTGATTATCAAAAATCCGAAGATTTTATATACCCTTACTATTACGGTATATGCATGTGGGTTGCTAAATTAAGACTTAAGCATGATGATTGTGTTGTAGGCAGAAGATGCAAAAGATTTAATGTAATATCTATAGGAGTTCCATTAAATTCTTACAATGAAGAAGGTACTGCATATTTCTCACATTTTGAAACATTAGTAGGAGATGAAAAAAAGATAAGTAGGTTTATTGAAGACCTAAAAGATGATCCAACAATAAAAAATCTTGAAGTGCAGGGTAATTCGATCTTCTTTGTCAATGAACTGCCTATAAAACAGACAATACCTACTACCCATTACAATCCAAAGATATTCTTCATAAAACCAGTTATTGTAGATGACAAAGGCTATGAAAGCTGGGAGATTGGTTCTTGGAATGAAGAGATATTAAGGGAATTCATAGTTAATCTGCAAAAAGAACATTTTGAGGTAAAGATTCTAAAGATACAAAATGAAAAACTAAATGAAGTGTATTTCCCTCAAGTTATGCCATTCTTAACAAAAGGTCAGAAAAGAGCACTAGAGATTGCAACTCAAAGAGGCTATTATGATTTTCCAAGAAAAACAGAACTAAAAAAGCTGGCACAAGAAGCAGGAATCTCGCTTTCTACATTTAGAGAACATTTAAGAAAAGCAGAAAAGAAAATCATGCCTGATTTGGTAAGGAATGTCAGTCATGAATGATTAGATATACTGTTCCTACCATCATAATAGGGATATTCTTAACAAATAAAATACCTAAACCATTTTGGAAATTTTTTTCCAAAAGGTTTATAAACAACTAACCAACTTTTAATATTATAAAATGGGTGGTGAAGTACATGATGAGTGCGGAGTTGCTGCTGTCTCCCTGAAGAAAGGAGAAGATAGTAAGGCACTGTTTTATCTTTATAGGCTTCTTCTTAATCTTCAGAATAGGGGTCAATTGTCAGCAGGAATAACTACTTATAATGAATCAAGACCTCAGATGTTATCTACTTATAGGAATATAGGGACTGTCAATGAAGTTTTTAGGACAAGCAATATTCAAAAGAGCATGGATATATTTAAGAATTATGCAGGTAAGAAAGGGATAGGCCATGTTAGATATGCTACATGCGGTTCAACTGATAGGGTTTATGCACAGCCATTTGAAAGAAAGCATGGAAGAAAATGGAAATGGTTTAGTTTTTGTTTTAATGGCAATCTTGTAAATCTTAATGAATTAAAGAAGCCTTTGGCTGAAAAAACCGAATATCATTTTATTCTTAATAACGATACTGAGATAATAATGCATCATTTTGCAAGGGAATTAAAAGGGTATGATAAACCTGTTCTAAAAGATGTTTTTAATGCTTTGAGCAAGAAATTTGACGGGGCATATAATATTGCCTTTATGAACGGTTATGGCGATATTGCTGTTTGCAGAGACCCTTTTGGATTTAGGCCTTTATGTTATTCAATTGAAGATGGGAATCTCTTTGTGGCTTCAGAGAGCAATGCTTTGATGAACATTGGTCAGCATAATTTTAAATCATTGCAGCCAGGTGAGTTGATCACAGTAAATGATGGCTCAATTAAAATAGAAAGATTTGCTGAATCAAAAAGAAAGGCGCATTGTATGTTTGAATGGGTATATTTTGCAAATGTTGGTTCTGTGCTTGATGATAAATCTGTTTATGTTGCAAGAACAAATTTAGGCAAGGAATTAGCTAAGTTAGAAACAGAAAAAATTACTGATGAGCATATTGTTGTTCCTGTACCTGATTCTGCAAAAGCTGCAGGAGATTCTTATGCATATGAATTAGGGCTGCCTTCTAAAGAAGGATTGATCAGGAATAGGTTTGTTGGAAGAACTTTTATTGAAGGAAATAAAAGGGCAGATAAGGTTTCTAGCAAGTTTACTGTTGTAAAAGAGATATTAAAAGGAAAGAAAGTATTGTTGGTTGATGACAGCATAGTCAGGGGGACTACATCTAAGCAGATTGTTAAATTTCTTAAGGAGATTGGCGGTGCAAAAGAAGTTCATATCAGAGTTACTTGTCCACCTATTAAAGCACCTTGTTTTTATGGTATTGATATGTCAACAGTCGGCGAATTATTATTGCCTTCTTATGAAAAAGATCTTAATCCTGAAAATACAGATCAAAAAATATTAGATAAGATTGCCAAGGACTTAGGAGCAGATTCTTTGATATATCAGACACTTCCAGGATTAGTCAAGAGTATAGGGCTGCCTAAAGAAGATCTTTGTATGGGTTGTTTGACTGGTGATTACCCTACTGAATGCGGCAAATCAACTTATTGCAAAGCTTTGAAAGAATTTAAATCTGGAAAGAAAGGAAAAAGAACTTATGAGTGTTGATTTCTTAATCAAATCCACCCTCACCTATTTTTCTTAAAACATTTTTAATCTGGTTTATTACTTTCTGCTGATTATTTTTAGACGACATTTCTATAAATTTAATGATAAGGTCCTTTAGTTCATCTATCTTTAATACTTTTATCTTATAACCGTCTGTAATGAAATAGAAACGATAAGAATTATATTTTATTTCTTTGATAATTATATTTCCAATACAACTAAGTTCTTTACCTTTTTTTGGGTTTTTTTCTAATGTTTCTATTAAATTAATTACTTTGTTTGCTTCAGTTGTATTGAATGTTTTTCTAATCTTTTTGAAAAGAGATTCAGTTATGTGGACTTTAGGCATTTTTCTTTAACCTTTTCCTAGCTCCTTCTATGGTTATACAATTAGTTGTGTCCATCAATAAATCTTGAATCTGCCTTTCTTTTGCGCTTTTGTATAATTTTGTTAGGATATCATTATACGTATCTCCTTTGTTTCCAAATTCTTTGATTTTGTTTTTTAATTCATCTGTTACGCAGATTGTTGTATTCATTTTTGTGCCTCCCTGATTATAACTGTTATAGTTGTTATAAATATTATAATATTTATAAACTTATTGTTTTTGTTTAGGAATTAATGTGTGTTTTATCAATTGAAAGAATAGGCACCATTATGATAATGTTTATAAATCGGATATCGTTCTTAAGTGGTGTTTATTATGAATAGAAGGGATACATTGAAGGGCGGGGTAATATCTGGTTTAGTAGTAGCTACTACATGTTTAACTGGGTGTGTTTCTCCATTTTTAGAAGAAGGACCTTTAAGTTTAGAACAAAAAGTTTCTAGGTTAAAAGATTTTAGTTATGATCATAAGCCTAATAATTTATGGTATGATTATATGGGTGAGTTAGCAACAATTGCTGAGTTTACTGATAGATACATTGACATGCTTATCAATTCTCAAGAAAATGTTCCTGAAACTGTTAACATTTTATATCCTGGAAGTGGATATGATGTAAAGCCATTGTTGATTGGACTTAAATTACTGCATCAAACTTCAGTTCAGGAAGTAGATTTTGTTTATACTGAAATTGGCAGTCTTGATCTTTCTAAAGTTGGATCAAAAAAGAGGGTTGTTAATTGGCACAAGGGTGAAGAAGATCTGCGTTCTATGTTAGAAAAAAGTTTTAGGCAATATATACAAGCTGGACTTATTGAGAATATGGTTTGTACAGTCACCTCTACTGGAAATATGGTAAGTGATGGGATGGAATCCCCATCTATGTCAGTTAGATACTCTTTTGATGTTTGTACCTCTGATGGTTATAAGAGATTAAATCTAAATTTGAGTTATAATCAATCTGGAGATCGGGATGAAATAAGTCATGATGAAAGAAACTTTTTCATTCAGCAAGATGCAGATTACCTTTCAGGAAATAGAAGAAGCCCATTTCTTGTTGATGTTAGGGCTAAGTTCTGGCCACCTGTTGCTGAAAAACGAGCAACTGCAGTTTATCCATCATATTTTACTCCGCAGCAATTTGAAGATGCAGATATTGTATTATCTCATCAGCCAGGGGATTGGAGTTTACTTCAGTTTGATTATCTAAGGGCACTTATGCAAGCTAAGGATAGAAAAGAGAATATTGTTTTTACAGAACTTTTTGATCGTACTTGGGCTAGGCATAATCCATTACCTGGCTATACTACTGATTATATTACATTAAATCATGATGATTTTGGTATGAATGCTGAAATCAAAGGTACTAGAAAGACAGCAGGCGGTCTTGTTTTTATGCCAGCTAATTAAGTACAAATCAAATCCAATTTTTCTTCATCTATTGCTTTTCTTATCTCCATAGCAATTCTTTCTCCATATGAGATAGAATCATGATATAGATAACCAGTATGTGGTGTGAATAGTGTTCCAGGTGACCCAGGTATCCTCATCGAAACATCAAAAATAACTAACTCCTCTTTGCCTTCCATCGATGCAACTGCCCCCTGTAATGCAAATGGCCCTATTATTCCAGGCGGATGTTCTTTTTTGCACGTCTCTACAAATTGCTCCCCTATCTTGAATATCTTTTCTAGGATTGATTCTTTTGTCGTTACTGCAATATGCCCTGTTTCCACAAGCTTTGGCTTTAGGTATTTCAATACTTCAAGCTGGATATCTGCAGGCAGCCTCAATAAACCATCTAAGTTAGTTTGTCTTCTTGTATCTGTTCCCATCAATTCTAATTCATCTGTCAATGAGGAATAGAAATAATTGAAGTTTACCTGAGCTCCGACTATGTATTCTTCTATGACTGCTATCTTAAGTGCTTCTTTTGTTATTGTCTTGTTTTTTATCATATCTTCTGATTTTTGCTTGTATGATTCAGGGCTGTTGCAGAAGAAAAATGCCCTTTCATAACCTCTTGCTGCTTCAGCGACTTTTACTATCACTAATTGATCTATGTCTTTTGGATTTTTGTATATTTTTGGTATTCTTATGTTTGCTTTTTGCATCAAGTAATACTGATTTTTTGGTTGGTCTCTTTCTTCAAGCTTAACCATATCCCTTGTTCCAAAAATGGGTACTTTAAATCTTTCTTCAACATCTTTGTAATCATCAAAATATACCCAGAAATATCTGTTATGGATGAATATTGTGTTTAGTTCTATCAGTTTATTTTGGACTTCTTTCTTTACAATGTCTTTGAACTTATCAACTACTATTATTTCGTCGATTATTCCTCTGCCATCTTCTCTAGTCCTATAATATTTTGAGTATGTATTTTCTCTTCCTTTTTGGCATACAACCACTGTTCTAAAGCCATGTTTTTTAGCTCCTCTGCAAACATCTAATGCAGAATGCCCCCCTAATGCGCCGATTGTTATCTGTGATTTATCATAACTTTCAAGAACTTCTGAGATTTTTGTATCTGATTTTATATGTAATATCTTATCTTTTATCTCCCCTAGTTTTTCAAAAACATCCGGTAATATACTTTCTTCCCTTTTTGGTTTTGACTTAACTTCCCTTACTTCTATATTAACTCCATCGAATATTTCTTTGAACATGCTTTTCTTTGTCGTTGCCTTTACTGCTTTTCTTTTGGTTGTTTTTCTAACTATTTTTTTTCTTATCGGTTTTTTGCTCTTTTTTGTTTTTGGCATTTTATTTAGTTTAGTATTTCATTCAATTTGTCTTGTTCTATTGCCAGCTTTATCTCTCTTGCTATCCTTCTGCCTGTGGACATAGGTTCATCATATCTTAGCCAGCTGTATGGCGAACCATTGACATAAGGATTTGTTCCAGCTACAATTCTTGCTGAGATTTCAAATGTTACGATATCTTGATCGGGGGTCATTATTGTTTCTAAGCAAAATGGTCCGAATAGTCCAGGTGGAGCTATATTCTTGCTTTCTTTAACAACATTTTCTCCTTTTGCTATAAATCTAGGCAGGTATGATTCTCTGACAACTATCGGAAGATTACCTACGATGACATAGCTTGGATCTACCTGCTCTTTTGGAAGTGCCATCTGGTCTCTATACGAGATTCTTCCTATACTATCAACATTACTTTCATAACGTTTGTCAAAGCCCATAAGTTCTGTCTCTCCTGTTAAAGGCGAGTGAAAATAATGAGCATACATAGCTACACCCAGAATATACTCCTGAATTACAAATTTTTTGTTTCCTGGGTGGAGTTTCATCTTTTCATTGAAATCATCAATGTTCTTTGCAAGGAAATAACCTTTGCCACCATCTGCACCATGGAATTTTACTATGACTGCACGATCTATGTCCTCAGGTCTCTTGAATATCTTTGGAAGGCGTAATCCAGATTTCTTTAGCCATTTCCTTTCCATGCTCCTGTCAGATTCCCATTCTAGGATATTCTTATTTCCAAAATAATGAACTTTTAGTTTCTCTATTCTTTCAATTCCCATATATGCTATGAATGAAGCATGAGGGATTATGATAGCATTTTCTTTTAGAAGTTCGTCTTGTATGCTCTCGAAATCATCATAACTGTCTATTGTTATTATCTTATCTGCTACTTTAAATTGTTGATAGGGTTTTTCTTTTCCTTTTACACAGATCGCTATCGTTTCAAATCCTTCTTGTTTAGCACCTTTTAATATCTGTAATGCAGAATGAGACCCGATTGTTGCAATCTTGTATTTTTTGTCTGGTACCATATAATTTGTGAGATATTGTTATTTATAAATTATTCGGTTTTATCGGATTATACAAAAAAACATACTATCATGATTGGATAAGTAATAAATCATCATATAAATGTATTCTTAACTTTAAAAATCCCGACTAATTAAATACCTTGCCACTTAGGGCGATTGGGATTTTTATTTCCATTACATTTTCACTACTCCATTAAATCACTAATCTTTAAATATAACCTTTTAATTTAATAAATAGGGGAAATCAATGAGCGGCATCTTTGGAATTGTAAGCAATAATAACTGTATTTCTACTCTTTACTATGGTACAGACTACCATAGCCACCTAGGGACAGAATATGGTGGAATAGCATTCATCAACGAACAAGGAATGCCAATTAGGAAAATCCATAATATATCAAATTCACAATTTAAATCTAAATTCTATGAAGGTGGTGAAGAGATAGATACTAATCTAGGCATAGGGGTGATATCTGACAAAGACCCGCAACCATTAAGCTTTGAAAGCAAATTCGGACCTTTTGCAATTTGTTGTTCTGGTCTGGTCACAAATAAAGAAGAACTAGCCAAATCTTTAATAAAAAAAGGCATACCATTTAGTGAAATATCACACGGAGAGATTAATACTATAGAACTTGTGGCTTCTTCAATAAATCAAGGTGATTCAATCATAGATGGTATTGAAAAGATGTACGCTCAGATCCAAGGCTCTATATCTTTACTTTTACTGACAAAAAATGGAATCTATGCTGCAAGAGACAAAAATGGAGTAACACCATTAGTTATTGGAGAAAAAGAAGGTGAAGTAGCAATTGCAAGTGAAACTTGTTCTTTTCCTAATCTAAACTTTAAGGTAAAAAAATACTTAGAACCAGGAGAAATTGTTTTTATTAGTAAAAAGGGGATTGAAACCAAAAAACAAGGCAATCAAAATAACAAAATCTGCGCATTCTTATGGATATACACAGGTTTTCCTGCATCATCATATGAAGGGATTAATGTTGACAGAGTAAGGGAAAGATGCGGCGGCTTTCTGGCAAAAAGAGATAATGTTGAGATTGATTTGGTTTCAGGTGTACCAGACTCAGGAACAACACATGCTATCGGCTATGCTATGGAATCAAAAAAGCCATTTAGGAGGGTTCTGCTAAAATACACCCCAGGTTATGGAAGAAGTTACACCCCACCTTCTCAAAAAGTCAGAGACAAAGTTGCCATGATGAAACTGATAGCAAACGAAGATATAATCAGAGGCAACAGGATAGTATTGTGTGATGATTCGATTGTCAGAGGAACCCAGTTGAAAAACTTTACAATCACAAAATTAAAAAATGCTGGAGCAAATGAGATTCATGTAAGGGCTGCCTGCCCACCTTTAATGTTCCCCTGCAGATACAACTTATCAACAAGAAGTATCAATGAGCTAGCAGTAAGAAGGGCTATAAGAGCATTAGAAGGAAAAGATATAGAAGATGTTTCTGAATATATTGACCAAAACTCTGAAAAGTATAAAAAAATGGTTGAATGGATTGCTCAGGATTTAGGTGTAACATCATTAAGATATATGCTATTGGATGATATGGTTCAATCTATAGGTATTCCAAAAGAGAGATTATGCACTTATTGTTGGACAGGTAAGGGGATTCAGACTTGTTTGAAGAGTTATGATGGGGAAGAACCGATTACAAGATAACATTTTTCATAAAATATATAAACACTAATTTTTTCTATATTTATTGGGTGATTATCATGACAAATATACTCTTAATTGGAAACGGTGCAAGGGAACATGCTATGGCTGAAGCTATTGTAAGGTCTCCACAAAAACCAAAGCTTTTTGCATATATGAAATCTAATAATCCAGGCATTGCAGCTTTATCTGAACAAGTAGGGATTGGAAAATATGATAACTTAGAAGAGATAGAAAACTTCGCAAAATCAGTAAATATAAACTTAGCAGTTGTCGGACCAGAAGATCCATTAAGCAAAGGGGTAGTTGACGCATTAGAAGAGATTGGAATTCCAACTGTAGGTCCAAAAAAAGAGCTTGCAAAATTAGAAACCTCAAAATCATTTACAAGATTACTGACTAAAAAATATAATGTTCCAGGACAGCCTCAATTTGGAGTTTTTGAAAGCTTAGAAGGAGTTAGGGAATTCTTAGAAACTATGGGGGCGGTTGTCTTAAAACCAGATGGATTAACAGGTGGAAAGGGAGTGATGGTACAGGGAGACCATTTCCAGACAATAGAAGAAGCTTACAAATATTGTGAAGATGTGTTGAAAGAGCATGGTGCAGTAGTTATTGAAGAAAAACTTATTGGAGAAGAATTCTCATTACAATCTTTAACAGATGGAAAAAGTTTACTTGACTGCCCACCAGTACAAGACCACAAAAGAGCGTTTGTAGATGATAAAGGACCAAACACTGGCGGCATGGGTTCTTATTCAACAGGAAAATTACTGCCATTTATGACACAACAAGATCTAGAGGATGCACATAAAATAACTGATAGGATGAGGGACGCTTTATTCAAGGAAACTGGTGAATTGTACAAGGGAGTTATGTATGGTGGATTTATCTGTACAAAAAATGGAGTAAAATTGATAGAATACAATGCAAGATTTGGTGACCCAGAAGCGATGAATGTATTGCCGATAATGAAAAATGATTTTGTGGCGATACTACAGGCAATAACAGAAGGAACCCTACATAAGATTCAGCCAGACTTTAGCGAAGAAGCGACTGTCTGCAAATATGCAGTTCCTGAAGGATACCCTACAGATCCTGTAGATGGTAAAAAGATATTGCTAGGGGATGTTCCAGATAATGTAAAAGTATATTATGCATCTGTAGATAAAAAAGAGGGTAACCTATATATGAGCAGATCAAGAGCAGTAGCATTTACAGGGATAGCTCCAACAATAGAAGAAGCCCAGGTTATAGCAGAAGACGGTGTATGTTCTGCACAAGGTCCTATATTCCATAGAGAAGATATAGGAACAAAAGAATTGATTGATAAAAGGATTAAACATATGAACGAGTTAAGGGAAGAATAAGTAAGAAAGTAAGTAATTTTCTTCTTACAAATGAATATATCAAATTCAATAGGGAAATATAATGGATCAAGAAATAAAAAAACTAAATCAAAAAGCAGAACAATATTCTAAACATATCAATAAAGTATTAGAAGAAGTAAAAAAAATAATAGTGGGTCAAGAAGAGATACTGGACAAATTATTGATCTCATTGATTGCAGATGGTCACATAATATTAGAAGGAGTTCCAGGACTTGCAAAAACTTTAATGATCAAATCATTATCAGATACATTAAGTGCTAAATTCCACAGAATACAATTCACCCCGGATTTATTACCTGCAGATATAATAGGTACAAAAATATATGACCATAAAAATACAACATTTTCAACAAAAAAAGGACCAATTTTTACAAATTTTATACTCGCAGATGAGATTAATAGGGCACCACCAAAAGTACAATCTGCATTACTTGAAGCTATGCAAGAACGTCAGGTTACAATACAAGGAGAAACATTTCCATTAGATAGACCATTTCTTGTCTTAGCTACTCAAAATCCAATAGAGACAGAAGGAACATACAAACTCCCAGAAGCACAGATAGACAGATTCATGTTTAAATTACTGATAAAATACCCATCTAAAGAAGAAGAAAAACAGATAATGCAAAGAAACACCAAAGGAGAGGAATTTAAACTATCCAAGGTACTTTCCCCTAGTGATATAATAAAGATACAAAAATTTAATCGAGAGATCTATGCTGATGAAAAAATTGAAGATTATGTGGCATCGATTGTTGATTCAACCAGAGACCCTAAGAAATATGGACTTGAATTTGATGGTCATATAGATTACGGCGCTTCTCCTCGTGCTTCAATATGGTTAATATTGGCAGGAAAAGCACACGCTTTGATGCAAGGGAGAGGTTATGTTATTCCAGAAGACATCAAATCAATTGCACATGATGTGTTAAGGCATAGAATATTGCTTAGTTATGAAGCAGAAGCCGAAGAGATTACATCAGACGAAATAATCGATAAGATACTCAAAAAAATAAAAGTCCCTTAGTAATTCTAGAATGCCTGAAACAAAACAGATTCTAAAAAGAATAAAAAAGATAGAGATTAAAACAAGACACTTAGTTGATGGTCTATTGCAAGGCGCATATCACTCTGTATTTAAAGGACAGGGAATAGAATTTTCAGAAGTTCGTGAATATATGCCTGGAGATGATATAAGGACTATTGATTGGAATGTTACTGCAAGAATGAATCACCCTTTTGTCAAAGAATTTATTGAAGAAAGAGATTTAACAGTCTATATTGCACTTGATGTATCTGCATCAAACGAATTCGGATCAGAAAAAAGCAAAAAGGAAGCAGCCACTGAACTAGCGGCATCTCTGATGTTTGCAGCCCTAAGAAATAATGATCGAGTCGGACTTTGCCTGTTTACCAATCAGGTAGAGAAATTTATCTACCCCAGAAAAGGAAGAAAGCATGTTTTAAAATTAATAAGAGATATGATATATTTCAACCCAAAGAACAAAACAACAGAATTACAAAGTACATTAAGGTATCTATCAAAAATAATAAAGAAAAGAAGCATCATATTTGTTATTTCTGATTTTTTCTCTGAAGACAATTTCCAAAGACCCCTTCGTATCTTAAAGAACAGACATGATATAATTGCAATAAACATCAATGATATTAGGGAAAGTGAAATTCCATCCATAGGTTACATTGAATTAGAAGATGAAGAAACAGACGAACAAATATTGGTAAATACATCTGATAAAGAATTTGTAAAAGAGTATGTTAGATTAATAAATGAAAAAAATTCACAATTAAATAAGATGTTAAGTAAATTAAAGATTGACTTGATACAGATAAAAAGTCATGAACCTTTTGAGATACCCTTAAGACGGTTTTTTAGACTAAGAGAAAGAAGGATGGTGAGATGATAAAATGTCATTAACTTTTCAAAATCCTGGATTATTAATATTTTTATTAAGTATCCCATTAATTTATTATCTATATAATCTAGCTAATCAAAAAAAGAAGAAAGAAGCTATAAAATTCAGCCACTTAGCTATAATAAAAAAGGCGATGGGCAACAAAAAAAGGATACAAAGAACACAAATACTATTTTATATAACATTAATGGCCATAACATTAATGATTATAGGTCTTGCAGATCCCCATATACCATTAAAACAGACAAAAGAAGGAGTTAATGTTGTTCTGGTAATAGATGATTCAGGAAGTATGCAAGCTACAGATTACAGTCCTAACAGATTAGAAGCTGCAAAAAAATCAGCTGAGATACTGATAAAAAGTCTAAAACCAAAAGACCACATAGGCATTGTAATATTCGAATCAGGCGCAACAACTGCTTCTTATCTTATGCCGTTCAAGGATAGGGCAATCGATAAGTTGAGGTCTATCGCTCCAAAAGACGGAAAAACTGCAATAGGAGATGGTTTGAGTCTTGCAGTTGATATGGCAACATCAATACCCAATAAAAAAAAAGTAGTTATTCTGTTAAGTGATGGTGTAAATAATGCAGGAGTAATATCTCCAGCTGAAGGTGTAGCATTCGCAAAAGCAAATAAGATTCAGGTCTACTCAATTGGGATGGGATCGGTTGAACCTGTTGTACTTGGTTATGATTGGCTAGGCAACCCCCAATATGCAGAATTAGATGAAGCCACATTACAAGCGATAGCCCAAGAAACAGATGGAAAATACTTTAAATCTGTAGATGATAAAACCCTAGAAGAAATATACAAAAACATCAGTCAGGAGATCGAAAGAGAAAAAGAACCTACAAGTATAAAAAATTGGCTTTTTAGTCTGGCTATCTTAACTTTACTAGTTGAATTGTATATGAGATATGGGAAAAATAGAATAATACAATGAAAATTACAAATGATTCTCTATACTTAAAAAAGATAATAATATATATATTATTTATATTTATATTATCACAATTTGTTTCAGCTAAAGATATTACCATATCAGTCAACCAATCTGAATATTATTTTCTTATGGGGCAAGACTCTTTTATTCCATTAGAGATCGAGAACACATACAAAAAACCGATAGAAGGTATGCTGAGTTCAACAATAGCTCAAGAAGTAAACCAAGGAGGGGTTCATTACTCCAATACAAATTCACAATCTAAATCGTTTAGGATAGAAGAAGGTAAACAAACAATTGATATAGGTTTTGGCAGATCTGATCAGCCCTTAACTCTGAAGGTAGATTTAAATTTTGATTATAAAGAGAAAGAAGACAGAACAGTTGACTTAGACCAAATAATTATCAATTTTATACAAGATGAATCTCAAAAACAGAATAATGAGAATAAAGTTGAAAGTAAATCAGAAAAAGTTAAATCAGAAGAAGAGCAGCAATCACAGCAGTCCATGTCAGAGAGAATGCAGCAAATGCAGCAGCAGATGAATGATATATTTAAAAATCAAGAAAAAGAACAAGAACAAAATACCCAGCAAAAAGTTCAAAACAACCAGATGGCACAAGACAGCAATGCGATAAAACAACAGATGCAAAAACAACTTGAAGAACAAAAGAAAACAAGAGAGGAATTTCAAAAAAACCTGGCAAATAATGAAGAATTTCAGAAACAACATCAGGAATTGGCAGAAAACGGATATAATCCAACTTCATCTAATCTAAATCCAACAAACAATACTTCAGGAGATTTTGAACTCAACTATGAAAAAGAAGGAGAAACTGCTTCTATAAAAGGTTCTATGGAGAATAATGAGATAAAAGACATACAAAAAAGCACATCTGAAGATTCAAAGAAATTGATGGATCAATTAGATCAAGACCCAAGATTCAACAAATTTGATCAAAGATTAAAAAATGATAGTTTTTCCCAACAAAAACCAGAAATAAGCCAGCAAGGAAACATCACAAATATAGAAGTTCCATACATAAATGAAAATAATGAAACAGCAACAATAAAAGCTATTATTGAAGATGATGAGATTAAAGAAGTGAAGTTAGAAAAAGAAGGTGGTTATTATTGGAATTTATTTTTATTAATAATTTTAGCGATTCTTGTATTTTTCTATAAAAAAAATACTAAGAAACAAGAAATAAATGGGGATATTAAAAAAATAGAAAAACCGATCGACTATAGAAAAGAAGCATTGAAAATATTAGAGAAAGCTAAGCAGCTATTTGAGAAAGGCAAAGAGAAAGATGCTTATGGGAAAACAGCTGAAGCTATAAGGTTATATTACAGCCATAAACTAGGTTCAAAAACAGAAATTACTAATACTGATCTGATAAAACTTCTGAAAAAGAATAAAATAGATTACAATAAAACACAAGAATGTCTCAACTTATGCGGGTTAGTGGGATTTGCAAAATACAAAGCAAATAGAAAAGATTTTGATGAGATAATCAAACTAGGAAAGAAGATTATTATTTAGCCATTTCTTTTATCTTATCTAATATATCTTTAGGAGCTAATCCTTGATAAGGTATCTGCTCTTCTTGTCCGCCGATGCCAGGCTTTGTGGCACCCATATGTTTGTAGTTTGTCTTAATATCTCTCTCAGAAAGCCAATCAGCAAACCTTATACCTACACCTGTGTTGTAATTCTGGCTTTCGACCAATAGTACAAAAGGAACTTTAGAAACCTTATCCATTGTATCTTCATCAGGAATATTTACTAATGGTTTATTGATCAATCCAATATCTAATCCATCTTTACGTGCATTTTCAACAGCATCCAAAGCTCTATATACCATATCACCATAAGCTATAACATAACCATCTTTGCCTTCCCTTATAACTTCATCCTTACCAGTAAACTTGTAATCTCCATCGAACAAATGTTGATTGTCTTTTCCAAGTATATATGGAAATTCAGATCTTGTTGAACAAACGAATTTTATACCTGGGTTGTTGTATATACCCTTAACAATCTTATCCATTTGATCAGCATCTGCAGGAAAATATATCTTTACGTTTCTGTCAACAGGTGCTCCGCTGTCTAACAAAAGCATATTCCATCCAAAATGGCATGTATTGTCAGACATATCGTCTTCGCTGGAATGAGAAAAATGAATGAGCATATTGCGGTCTTTCCTTAATCTAAGCATAGTAAGTTCACTGATGATCATTTCACTAAAAGCGCCAAATGTTGCAAAGATTGCCTGCTTGCCTTTTTCTATACCAAAACCGCCTGTAGCAAGAAAAGCCCCTCTTTCCTGAGGGCCTATATTATGATATACTGTTTTGGCCAGATCCTTGCCCCGTTCTTCCAAAGATTCCCTTATTATTTGAAGTCCAGTAGATCCTTCTAAGTCAGGATCAAATACTCTTACTGAATCTAAAACCTGATCATCTTTCATCTTGCTCAAAACTTCAGAAACACTCTTTCCAAATTGTTTTCTGCATGAACCAAGATCTTCAGAACATCCCAAACATTTTGGTTTTTTACCTACTATTGATTTTGCATTCTTAAGCATCTCAATTGCGTCATTATTTCCCCTTTCCTTAAAATATTCAATAGCAACAGCAGGTGCAATCGCATCATGTGCCTTAGCTTTTCCTTCAATCCCTTTTATACCGATTGCCATAGGCCGTTTGTTAATAACAGCACTTGGTCCTACCTCAGATAAAACATTACAGATAGTGCTATAAAGAAGACTAAGATCTTCTCTTTTTTCGTGATTAACAACATAAGTATTCATACCATGTCCTTTTACTGTATTCTCAATACTAAACCCTTTCATATAATCAGACGGGTGACCTGCAATAGTGATATTATTATCATCAAATATAACTTTAACATTAAGATCTCTGGAAACAGCAATTCTTGCTGCCTCAGCATCATTACCCTCTAAAAAAGAACCATCACTACCGAGCATAACTATTTTCTTATCAGGATGAGCCATGGCAATGCCATTAACTTCCCCCCACATATGACCTAATCGTCCAGAATCAAATTTAGCTGTCCCCAGTGCAACTTCAGGATGTCCTGGCAAACCGCTTTTATGCTCCCTATAATGCATAAGCTTTTCCATGCCTTTCTCAACATCATCATACTCCCCATTCAAAGCAGACATCGCATATTGTATCGCTACTCTATGCCCTGCTTCATCAAAAATAATAGGATATACAGAATCATCTCCTCTGCTGAAGGCCTCAACAATCAGGTATTCAGGAACAACATCATACGCCCCACCTGTATGTCCGCCTACACCCTTAGCTTTAGCAAGCCCTGTAAAGAACACAATAATATCTCTAACTATATTAATATTGATCTTAAGCTGCTCTTTTTGCTTATCTGTCAGACTATCTTTAGAAAGGTCAAACTTCAAGGGCTTGTATCCGCTTATATCAACTGGAAATTTATCTTTTGATGTCATATAGTTATCACCTAGATTGAAACAATAAGGTTGAAACTGCTTTAATTTATATACTTTTTGGAATTTGTTTACAAATTACAAAACGGATTAGAATTGAATTCTAATACTTTGTGTTTGAATGGAATGAAAACGCAAAGTATTGGGTACAATACTTTTTGGAAATAAAACTTAACAACAATGGATGAGAATGCGAGTGCAGAGGGAAATTCCATACGTAGTAGGGAATTTTCCTTTGTGAGTAGGGCTTTAGTGGAATTAAATTGACGAAGTCAATTTATGGCGTTTCACTAAAGACCGTGTTCGAATCCATTATTGTTGTTAGGTTCTAAAATAATACAAAATAATATAAGATAACCAACAAAACAATAAACTTAATAAATCGAATAAAATTCAACATCTAAGAACAAGAAATTTTGTAGATTTATGAGAATAGACAAAATTTCTCTAGTTCAAAAGTATTGTCCTAATACCCTATGCAAAGCCTGAGGTATTTCATACTTTATGAACAATGAAAAAACCAACTAAAGAAGAAACAAGAAAGAAATTCCTAGAACAAAGGGGGAATATAGATAAAAAAATAAACAGAGAAAAATCTAAAATAATTAAAGAAAAACTATTTTCATTAGAAGAATACAAAAACGCAAAAACAGTCATGTTCTATGTCTCATTTGGTTCTGAAGTATACACTCATGAAATGATTCAAGAAGTATTAGGTAAAAAAATAGTCATTGTTCCAAAAATAATTGATTTTGAGATAATCACGTGTGAAATAAAAGATTTTAGTGAATTAGAATCAGGCAAATACCGAATATTAGAACCTAAAGATAACAATAAGGAGTTCAATATGAGAGAAATAGACATCATAATAGTTCCAGGAGCGGCATTTGACAAAGAAGGCAACCGAATAGGGTATGGAAAAGGATATTATGACAGATTGCTTAAGAAAACAAAAGCAAAAAGAATAGCATTATGCTTTGACACGCAGATTACTGATAAGATAGAGAATAACGAATGGGATGAAAAGATGGATATTATAATAACAGAAAAAAGTTAAAACTAATTGATAGAGTATAGAAATATTTTTAAACCTACTATTTTCTTATCATAAAAGGTGATTATTATGAGTTCAAGAATGAATGATATCGAAACATTTGATCCAGAAGTAGCTAATGCAATAAAATCAGAGATAAAAAGACAAGAAGACGGTGCAGAGATGATTGCTTCTGAAAACTTTGTAAGCAAAGCAGTTCTGCAGGCATTAGGTACACCCCTGACAAACAAATATTCTGAAGGTTATCCGGGACATAGATATTATGCAGGTAATGAATTCGTAGACATCACTGAGAACTTAGCTATTGAAAGAGCAAAGAAATTATTTGGTGCTGCTCATGCAAATGTCCAATCACATGCAGGTTCACAAGCAAATATGCAGGCATATTTTGCAATATTAAATCCAGGCGATACAATATTAGGTCTAAACCTGGATGCGGGGGGTCATCTAACTCATGGTTCACCAGTAAATTTCTCAGGAAAGATGTATAATATTGTGCCTTATGGACTAAACAAAGATACAGAAAGGATTGAGATGGATGAGGTAAGAGAACTAGCTCAAAAACACAGGCCAAAATTAATCTTATCAGGATTTTCAGCTTACCCAAGAACATTAGACTTTAAGAAATTCAGAGAGATAGCAGAAGAAGTAGATGCTTATCATATGGCAGATATTGCACATATTGCAGGATTATGTGTGGCGGGTACGCATCAAAATCCTATGCCTTATTGTGATATTGTGACTACAACAACACACAAAACATTAAGGGGTCCAAGAGGTGCTATGATATTATGTACTGAAGAAGACCGATTAAAAGAAAAATATTGTCCTGATCAAAAAAAGAACCTTGCACAAAGGATTGACTTTTCTGTTTTCCCAGGTACACAAGGTGGACCATTAGATCATTGCATCGCTGCCAAAGCTGTTGCATTTAAAGAAGATCTAGAACCTGAATTCAAGACATATACTGAACAGATAGTAAAAAACGCAAAAGTTCTTGCAGAAACATTGATGAATGGTGGAATAAAGCTATTGTCAGATGGAACAGACAATCACTTAATACTTCTTGATGTTTGGGGCAGCAAGAAAGTCTCTGGAAAAGAAGCAGAGATTGCTTTAGATAACGCACATATATTCACTAACAAAAACATGATCTCAATTGGACCAACTGACAGAGAAGAGATGCCTGAGGATTCAAGAGGAAAGAAAGTAGGCACACCATTCAACCCAAGAGGGATAAGAATGGGAACACCTGCCTTAACAACTCGTGGATTAAAAGAAGCAGAGATGGAAATAATTGGTAAACTGATCATCAAAATTCTGGATAATGCAAAAGATGAAGGGAATATATCTGATGTCAAAGGCCAAATACTTGAACTTTGCAAGAGATTCCCGCTTTATCCTGATTTGGGGATTTTGAAATAAACTAATATGAAACTCTAAACCGTTGTGCAATTATACTCAGAACATAAAGTTTATATAAAATAACCATTAAAGATTCATTATGACAGCAAAAATAATAGATGGCAGAAAAGTAGCTGAAGAATTAAGAGCAGAACTAAAAAAGAAAGTTTCTAAACTAAAACAAAAACCAGGCCTTGCTGTTGTTCTTGTAGGAAATAACCCTGCTTCTGAAGTTTATGTAAATATGAAGGAAAAGAAATGCAAGGATGTTGGATTCTATTCAAAAAAGATAATACTTCCTGAGGAAACATCTGAAGAAAAATTATTACAGGTTGTAGATGACCTGAATCAGGACCCTAAGATACATGGGATGTTGGTTCAGCTGCCTTTGCCAAAACATGTTGATGAACAACTGATAATCGATGCTATATTGCCACATAAAGATGCAGATGGATTCAACCCTATAAACATGGGGAATATGCTGATAGGTCAGAATATAATCGTGTCGGCAACCCCTAAAGGTGTCATGAAACTAATAGAATCAACTGGAGTAGAACTAGAAGGAAAACATGCAGTTGTTGTTGGAAGATCAAACATAGTAGGAAAACCGATCTCAATCTTATTACAACAAAAGAATTGTACTGTCACGATGTGTCATTCCAGAACAAAACCATTAGCTGATTATACAAAGCAAGCAGACATCTTAGTAGTTGCAATCGGAAAAGCAAGGATGATTACAAAAGAGATGGTAAAACCTGGGGCGATTGTTATAGATGTAGGAACTAATAAAGTCTATGACAAGTTAGTAGGGGATGTTGAATTTGATGGTGTAAAAGAAGTTGCTGGTTATATAACTCCTGTTCCTCGTGGAGTAGGACCTATGACTATAGCTTGTTTATTAGAGAATACATTAGAATGTATGGAATTGCAGAAAAGAGTTCTTTGAGAAGTAGTTAAGATTATACATTAAATCAAAACACCTAGAGCAGGGTAGAACCAATATATGTGTTTTTTGTGGTTATCTTTTTTGATTATGGTTTGTTTATTTTCTAGATCACGTTGACTATCTCTGAATATATATACTACCATTTAGTGGTTAAATTAGAAAGGTTTATAAACATAACCATATCCCTTTTTTAGATAAGAATGATACCATTTATTAGAAGAATATTCGGGGCTTATGCTACCCAAGATGAAATACCTGGAGTTAATCTGGTTCGTTCTGCTATGGAAGATGATGCATTAGCAGAATATAGGCTGCCCTTGGATGTAGGTTCACATTTTTCTGAATTATTTAGTCATCCAGATAGATTTGCACTTAAAGATATGCAGGATATTATCGAAGAAGCCAGACCTTTTTTTGAAAATATTCCTGGAATGATGGCTAGTGATAACCGGTTTGTTGAGGCTAGGATAGATCAAGCAGATGATAGGGAAAGAGCATATACTGGAACATTTAATCTATGGGTAAATAAGTCATATTATGATCCTAATGTTATTTTTGGGGCAGGGATATCTTTTTGTGGTGTTGTTGCATCAGCTAATGAATCTTTTGGAAAACGGAATATTGATGAGCTCTTAGCTTATGCAGAAGAGTTTAATGGAGAAGGATATGATTATCTTAGTGACCATAAAGGAGTACATATAACTGTTCCAGGAAGAACTAAGATTCATTTACGTGATATCTTTAAAGAATATAATGTACGTGTTGTATCTGGAGTGGATAATCATCAACCTGCTGATCTTCCAGAGATAGGTTTCGGGTATAACTTAGTTCCAAATCAGGGAGACTACTGTTCAGGTCTTTTACTTGTAATAGATGGAATTTTTGTGAGAGGTGTATGCGAGCCATTACAAAGGTCAATGGTAATTAATAACAAAAGGTACCATTCTGTAAATGAGAAGCATAGGCCTGACTTTGATTTTACTTTTTCTAGAGTTGAGCCGGATGATATAATTCTTAGAAATAAGTGCAGGTCTCCTTTAGTATTATATGTTGAGCAAGTTGCTGAGAAACCACCTTATAACCCTACTGAGTAGATATCTTAATCTTTATTTTTTATTATCAAATTTTAAGTCCTCTCTAGGGTGTAAAGTAGGAACAGCTAAATCAAGAGTAGCGAGGGCAAGAGAATACTTAAGAAAGACAGTAATGAATTGAATAGGTGATGTTTATACTAATTCCTTTACATGTGTACTTTCTAAGCACCAGTAATGATACCAGCCTGTTGGATCATCCATCTGCTCTTTGCTTGTTTTTTGAGTATAATGAATCTCCCCTGGATGAATAATATCCAGCTAATGCACTGCGCATATTAGCTTCAAGAGTATTCAAGTCAGTGCACCTTTTTGATGGGTCTCTTTCTATCATTGAATTTATTAATGCTGTTGGGGCTTCACCTATCTGTGCAGCTATGTGAGAGGGAACATGTTTATCTTGATTACATTTATAGTTAATTAGTAAACCAAGTGAACTGTCACTAGGAAATATTGGTTCTCCAACTACCATTTCATATAAGATAACACCAAGAGCATAGATATCTGTGAAACTATAATGCCCACTACTAAATACCTCTGGAGCCATGTATTTTGGAGATCCAAAACAGTCTACTGAACCCGGAGAAAGAGATTCTGCACTCATGAAATCTCTTGAGTCAAGCCCTACAATACTACCAGAAAAAAGTGCAATTCCAAGGTCACTTATCTTTATGTTTCCTGAGTTTCCAGAAAAATCTGAGTTTCCTGAAGCAGAGGTAATAAGTCTTGCATAATTATCAGAATGATGAACAAGAAGATTATCTGGCTTTATATCACAATGATAGACACCATGTTGATACAACGTATTTAATCCAGGCATCAATTGCAGCCCAAGATTAAGAGCTGCTTCTAACCTATCTTCGACTGTCAAACGATTGAATTCTAATGAACCTACTATGCCATTAAGATTTCCTCCTGACATAAATTCAAATACAAGACTTGCTATGCCCCTGTCAAAGTCCCCTTCATCTGACAACCCATAACCATAACAGTCCACTATCCCACTATCAGGGGCAAGTTGGGTAAGGGCAAGACTGATTATGATCTTACGTTCAATAGGGAAAAATTTACTTGAGAGACCATCTGGATTTGGTACAACATAAGCATATCTTCTTCTATCCTTAACAACAGGATAACAAGATGAATAATTACCATGAGCTATGGGCATGTCATCTGGGACAACATTAAATCTGTTATGGTCATCAAATATGGGCTTTCTTCCACCTGTAAGGTCTAATGCCCTAAAATGGCTAATAACACCTGCCAGCTCATGAGATAACTTTCTCTCGGCAGCAACAGCCGATTCTTGGGGTCTAAGCTCCAGATAAGTTTGTCCCCTCACCCCTGCATCTAGAAAAGATTGATCAGATAAAGGCTGTTCTCTTTTTCTTTCTATAGATAAATCAACAAGCTCAATGAGATGATCTCTATCCACAGGCTTACTTAGATACTCCTTTGCTTCTTTCCGGATTGTTTCTACAGCCTCATTCAAGGTTGGGCGACCAGTGATAAGTATCGAATCTACAGGATGTAATCTCTGAAGTTTCTCAAAGACAGCCATCCCATCTAAGGACCTACCAGGGCCATACCTGCCGTCAAGGTCTATTATAGCTACATCTGGCTCGGGATCTGTCCTGCCTACAAGATCAAAAGGACATTCTTCAGGCTCAACATGGGTAACACGATAAGGTGTCCTTTCTAAGAAATTATAGAGAGTAAACCTCATTCTAGGTTCCTCTACAACAAGGAGTACATTCCCCCTTGGATCTACTACATTATCAATAGGCATCTCTATCTGCTCCCATTTTCATTAGAGAAAAACGCTTTTCTACTTATAAAGGTTATAGGTGTTTGATAGAACTAGGCATTGAATTGCAAAAAAGAGTTCTTTAAGCTACTTTAAAACAATCAAATAATCTTAAGATAGTCTTAGCAACAGTACCTTGATTCTTTGAAGTTAAAAGATTAAATCTGAATCTATTTAATCGTCCAATATCCAGATGTGACCCATCAATCATCTCCCTATCACTTATAACTCCCCTTTTAAAAAGTACATCTTTTATTCCAGCAGTTATATGAGAATAATCTGTACCATAAACCAGCCTCCCAGCCAGATCCATAGACATTTGAAGATTAAATTTATCATTCAAATCTACACTAGGATCAACCATAGCATCATAAAAAGCCCTAACAAATTCTGGAGCTATATTAGACATACTTGGAACAATTCCATCTGGTTTTCTATCTCCAGAAAAAGAATCAAAAACACGTTTCTCTGAACCTTGAAAAATCTTGAAATAATCTCCACCTTCTGAATCGACTTTGCCCATAAGCCTTCTAAAATATTTTATATCCCCAGAACTATCTTTAATACCTACAATATTAGGATGTTTTGATAAATGAGCAACTAATCTAGGTGATATGTTGTATCCTAATTTATTATTATGAATTCCAGGATTATTATATATAACAAGAGGTAATGGAGAATAATCTGCAAGACGCAGTAACAACTCCCCTGCAGAAGCATTAGTGATCCCCTCATAATAAAGAGGGCATACTAAAACTGCATCTGCCCCAACCCCTACTGCATCATCTATATTCATCTTTGTTCTATTAAAAACCCAATAAGAACTGCCTAAACGCCAATTATCAGTTACATTAGCAACAACAGGAACCCTACTAGCCACATACTCAACAACCAATGCAAGATTATGTTTTCTAAGATCCCTATCCATATTACGAAACTCGCCGGTTTCCCCATTAACTAGAATACCATCAACCAAAGGAAGACATGTTTCATCTAAACTATCACCTAAACCAATAACTTGATTTACAACTGCATTTAAAGAAGGAACAAGAATGCCCATTGGATCAAGAGGATAAGGTGTGTTAAAACTATCCAGGGTATCATAAGGATTAACTAAAGGAACATAAATTCCACCAAACCTATCCAAAAAAACATCCCGTTTCATAATACCTGAAGTTGCTTTTCATCTTTTAAATCTATTGTTTTTTATATAAATTATAATCATAAAAAAATATTTCAGTAAGATTTATAAACTTCTTAGTTTTTCTGTGTATACGGTGGTTTGAATCTTAAAAATTGCCGTACTAGGCAGCACAAAAGGAACTGATTTACAAGCAGTAATAGATGCTATAGAATCAGGTCAATTAAAAGATGTCGAGATTTCTTTTGTATTAAGCAATAAACAGGATGCATATATTCTGGAAAGAGCAAGAAAACATGGTCTAAAGGCTATTTTCCTGGATGGAAAAGGAAAAGAGAGAGAAGATTATGACATGGAAGTTGATAAATTGCTTCAAGAGCATGATATTGAACTGGTACTTCTTATTGGGTATATGAAATTGATGTCTTCTGGATTTGTGCAGAAATGGTTAAATAAGGTTATGAATATACATCCATCTTTACTTCCAAAATATGCAGGCGGGATGGACAAAGGAGTTCATGAGACAGTTCTTGAGAATGGAGATAAAGTAACTGGTGCTTCACTTATATTTATTGATGAAGGGGCAGATACAGGTCCGATAATACTGCAAAAAGAAGTCACTGTTGATGAAGGTGAGACAGTTGATACATTAAAAGAAAAAGTACAGATTGCAGAACAAGAGATAATAATCAAAGGGATTGAACTATACCGAGATGATAAGATAAAAGTCGAAGGAAATAATGTTCAAGTCTTAGAATAAGGGGATGATTAGAAATGATAAAAAGAGCATTGATTTCAGTCTTTAACAAAACAGGAATTGTAGAATTTGCAAAAGAACTTGATTCTTTAGGGGTTGAGATATTATCAACAGGCGGTACTGCCAGAAAACTTAAAGAAGAAGGGGTAAAAGTGAAGGATGTTTCTGAGTATACTAGCTTTCCTGAGATGATGGATGGTCGGGTAAAAACATTACACCCTAAGATCCATGGCGGGCTTCTTGCGTTAAGGGGGAAGGAAGAGCATATGGCTCAGGCAAGAGAGAACGGAATAGATATGATTGATATGGTCGTTGTTAACCTGTATCCTTTTGAAGAGACTGTAAAGAAAAGATTAAGTTTTGAAGAGACTATTGAGATGATAGATATTGGAGGACCTTCTATGTTAAGGAGTGCAGCAAAAAACTTTAAAGATGTTATTGTCATAGTAGATCCAGGGGATTATCAACCAATAATCGAATCTATAAAAAACAATGAAGAGATTCCAATTGAGAGAAGAAAAGAATTAGCAAGAAAAGTATTTGACAGAACATCTGTATATGATTCTGCTATTGCAAAATACCTGAGAGTAGAGGAAGGATTTCCTGATTCTATCTGCTTAGCTTACAATAAAAAACAAGATATGCGTTATGGAGAAAATCCATATCAGGAAGCTGCATTTTACGTAGATCCATTATGCAAGGAACCAGGTATAGGTCAGGCAGAGCAGCTGCATGGAAAAGAGCTTTCTTATAATAACATAATGGACAGTGATGGGGCATTGAACATTGTAAAAGAATTTTGCGAACCCAGTGTTTCAGTTATCAAGCATGCTAACCCTTCTGGAGTTTCAGTTTCAGAAAAGATAGAAGATGCATTAGAAAAAGCATATAATGCAGATTCATTATCAGCATTTGGATGTATAATAGCTATGAATAGGGAATGTAATAAAGCTTGCGCAGAATTTCTGGCAGACAAGTTTATTGAAGTAGTTATAGCCCCAAGCTATGAAAAAGAAGCATTAGATCTTTTGACTCAAAAGAAAAACAGAAGAATACTAAAACTATCTTCATTGCAAGCTTGCTATAAAGAAGACATCAAAGAAAAACTAACAACAAAAAAAGTTGTAGGTGGGATGCTTGTCCAATCAAGAAACTTTCCAAATCTAAATCTGGACGAGGTAAAGATTATTAAGAACGAAAATCCTTCTAAAGAGGATATCGCTAAACTGACACAAGAAGCAAAAGATGGAGTCTTAAAAGAATTGATATGTGTAACTAAGAAAGAGCCTACACCTGAACAACTAAAAGATATGGTCTTTGCTATGAAGATCTGCAAGCACGTCAAATCAAACTCTGTAATGTATGCTAAAGATTTGGTAACATCAGGAATAGGTGCAGGACAGATGTCAAGAGTTGATGCAACTATAATCGCTACAAGAAAAGCTCAAGGAAGGGCAAAAGACGCTGTGATGGTCTCAGATGCATTCTTCCCATTCAGAGATGGAATAGATGAAGCAGTAAAATCAGGAATAACATCCATCATCCAACCTGGCGGCTCTATAAGGGATAAAGAAGTTATAGATGCAGCAAATGAACATGGGATAGCGATGGTATTCTCAGGTACTAGATTATTTTTGCATTAAAAAATGCAGGAAATAAACGCAGAAGGATTTAAGCAAAACTGGGAGTTAGACCCTAAAGGATAAGAAACAACAAAAATATGTTCAGGATTCTAAATCTAATAGATTATCCGATCACTTCATATTAACAGTGATCGCTATTATGCGTTTTTTCTGCAAGAAAAAAAGCCGAAGGCTCAGTTAAATTTAATTTTCCTATCAATTCTGCGAAGCAGACTATATTTTTAAGGGAATTCTTTCTCTAGCTCGAAGAACTTTTTAGTTAATACATCCAGGGCAATTTCGTATCAAGGACAAAGTCCCTTATGGTTAAAGAAGTTAGGGGGTCGCCTGTTCCCAAATGGTATTAAAAAAAGAACGATACCTATCAGCATTGTTTTTTGATGTTATGACAAAAGCAGAGGGTTTTTCTCCCCAAATAATAGTCATTACATTATTTTCATAAATAAAAATTCCAGTTGGTAATATTAATGAGGTATAGCGTGTATCTAAAGCGCATTCCTTATAATATTTTGAGAATATTTTTTTCAATTTATGAGGTGCTATTAATTTAGCTTTAATTTTCTTTGCCCTTCTTTTTGCATGAAAATTTAAGAAGAATATTTTTAATTCTTCTGTACTCAATTCTTCCCCTAAGGTAAATACCTCATAACTTCCATTTTCAGGAATGGTTTGGAGAAGTCTTTCCATTGCAGTCTTAAATCCCCTTACACCTTCATAAATAGTTGCTTCTTGAGCTTTCTTTCTTAAATTTTGTTTAGACTTTAATTCAGGAATAATTTCTTTTATTTTCTTTTTCTTTTCATCAATAAAATTAAGCAACATTTCAGGATCTGATGCTTGAAAGTGTTTTACTTTAGAAACGATTATATAGCTCGCAAGACCTTTATTAATTAGTTTTTCCAAAGCTTCATATACTTTGCAATTAGGAATTCCGGACTTTTTTACTAAAGGACCTGTAGATGTTGAACCTAATTCTAATAGGGCTAAGTATATTTTGATTTCTCTTTCAGTCAGTCCTGCCTCCAGTAATAATTCTGTGTCCATTTAATGATTAATACAGTTTAGATTATTTAAATGTTTCTGTTATTACTCCCAAAGGTGGTAAGTTATCTTTATGAAGTCTTCATCAATCCTATTAGATATAATATGGCACTCTCTAAAAAACAAAAGGAACAAGTTACAAGACAGATTAAAGGAAATCAACACCCAACACATAAAGTAGATATAGCTCTAATTGAGGATTTTAAATTAATGGATTTTATTGTTTATCAAGATATCTTAAACCCTGAAGGTGTTGCTGCTCTTTATTTGGCACAGTGGTTAGTATTTAATAATGGACTTTATGATGGAAAAACTGTAATAGACATTGGCTGTGGTTCTGGGATTCAAGGAATTGTAATGGCTCAATATGGTGCTAAATCTGTTTTATCTAGTGATATTGCAGAAGGTGCTGTAAAAAATACAAGAGAAAATGTTACTTCATATGGCTTAGAAAGAAAAGTTAATGTTGTTCAAGGAGATCTATTTGAAAAGATTGATAGAAAAGCAGATTTAATTGTCTTTAATCACCCATTCTTTCCAGCAGAACCATATCCAGAAATTCCTGTTTCTTTAGCCATGTTAAATAATGGGGAATTGATTCATCGATTTTTAGATGATGCCAGAAGGTACTTGGAAATGGCTGGAAGAATAATAATGCCTTATTTTGAGATGGCCGGAAAAGTTAATGATCCCCTTGTACAAGGACCCAAGCACGGATATCAAACTGAAATGAGATTTAGATTAAATGCTCAAGATGGTTTGCAGAAAGGAAATATATTAATCTATGAATTGGGGCAAAAGGCAAGGTAAAGGCGATTTACTTCCATTTTTAGAAATTGCCCCTTCGTTTAACATGAGAGAATTCAGTTTTCTAGTCGAGAAATTAAATTTAATTGCGTATAACAGTGATTAAAGGGTCACCCCTAACAACACTAAGAGAAGATCTCATATTATAAGTAACTTCCAGACCATCAGGGTATTTAACAATCAACCTAGCAGGAAATCGATCATAATCCCCTTTATGCCTGTATGCTGTAACTAAAGAAGTTTCAAGAGCCTCTGCTCCAGTAACAGGGTCTTTGTATAGCCGATTTACAGTATCACCTACTCTTGACTTGGGGTTTACATCAAAAAATGTTTCAATAACAAAACCCCAATTCCAATACTCGGGGCAAGTATTAGTTCTTTCAGGAATATTATCTGATTCTTTATCTCTTCTGTCTGAATTTGTCTCTTGCTGAGCTCCAGATAAAAGGGTAGCATCCTGATCAGAGAGTGGTATGCCTGAAAAGCCTAAACTGATTGCCAAAGCCCACATAACGGCTGTTGCTTTTCTGCTTTTTATCATAGTTAGTTACAGTTGAATATTTATTTAAAAATCTTTTCTAAAATAATCACTAAATTTATTAACAACCTAACAAATTTAGACATATATGGATTATGAACAAACAATAAATTACATATACAACCTAAAAGGATCTGAACATAAAGGTAATTTTAACCTTAGCCTAAAAAATATAAGAATTCTACTGGATAAGCTAGGAAACCCAGAAAAACATCTAAAAGTGATTCATGTTGCTGGAACAAATGGAAAAGGATCTGTTTGTGCAATGCTATCTTCAATACTGAAACAAGCTAATTACAAAGTGGGTATGTATACATCGCCACACCTAAAAGATTTTAGAGAAAGGTTTTTGATAAACAATAAAAGGATAACAGAGAAAAATCTGATCAGATACTTCAATAAGGTAATGCCATTTATCACAACACAGACATTCTTTGAAGTGATCACAGCAATCGCTTTTCTTTATTTTAAGGATAAGAAATTGGATTATCTTGTATGTGAGGTTGGTATGGGTGGGAGGCTAGATGCGACGAACACAGTAAGACCGCTTATCTCTGTAATAACAAACATTGGTCTAGAGCACCAGGAATACTTAGGAAAGACTGTTGAGAAGATTGCATATGAAAAGGCAGGGATAATAAAAAAAAAGGTTCCTGTTGTGACTGGAGCTAAAGGAATTGCTTTCAAAGTTATGAAAAAGATAGCCAGAAGAAATAATTCAAGATTATATATAAGCAAACCAGTAAACTGGATCAAACTAAAACTAAGGGGGGACTTCCAATTGATCAATGCTTCAATAGCTATAGAGACTATAAGGGTTCTAAACAAAGAATATAATCTAAAAATAAACAAGAAGCAGATAAAAGATGGATTGTTAAAGACTATATGGCATGGGCGTCTAGAATTTATTGAAAGGAATGTGCTGATAGATTGTGCACATAACCTGGAAGGGATCAAAACCTTAAAAAAAGAACTATCAAATATAAAATATGATAATCTGTACCTGATAACTGGTTTTCTAAAGAATAAAGACCATAAGAACATGTTGAAAGAGCTAACACCCTTAGCTAAAGAAGTCATATTAGTAAAACCAAAGATACCAAGAGCTATAGACCCGAAAGAACTGACAAAATATACAAAAAATTATAGGATAATAAATGATACAAAAGAGGCATTAAGGTATGCTAAGAAACTAGCAAAGAAAGATGATTTGATTCTGATTACTGGTTCTATATATGTTGTTAGTGAAGTTGTATAGAAGTTACTGGTTTGTATCTGATAGGGTTATTTATATGAACACTATTTAAGAAAGAGATTGGTATTTCTAATTGAGAATTTGAAGGTGCATCATTAGGTGTGGCTGCTCTAACAGGATTTAAATCAAGCACCTCATAGTTTATTCTGGCATCATCCCTAGACCCAAAAGCAGAACAACAATATTTCTCAACTTCGGGAAAATGTCTAAGTAAGTCCCTCAAAAACTCAAATTCAGGGTAATCAACATAAAGCCCTGTTGGGTGTGTTATTCCGACCATATAACTAGCAGTAATTTCATTTCCATTAACAGGAAAGACAGGGACCACATCTGTAGGAACTGCTATTGATAAACCCATCCTTGCTTCACTTAAATCATCCCAAGGAGCATATTCAACTACTCGTCTTACAAGTTCATCATAGGATAATTGTGCATCAAAAAAAGCATATAGTGTAGATGGATCATTAGCCTGCCCATCAAACATCATAGACTTATGGGCTAGATCCATAACTACCCTATCACTCAATTCTGACCTTAATCCTGAAGTAATCATTTCCTTTTGACCCCTATGATATTTTTACCTTACAAACAAGAAGAATTAAAGTCCCTTTTTAAATATGTATTAAAAAGGTTTGATTACTGGTTCTATCTATGTTGTTTCAGAAGTAATTTAACCTAAACACTATTTATAGACATTTCTTCTATGACCTACCTTAATAACCAAAAGAATAAGTTTATTGTGGATAACATCGATCAATAACCTGTAATCACCAACTCGAAATTTATATGCTGGATCATCAACTAACTTAATGATATGAACCTCGGGTCTGATCATGATCCTCTTCAAAGCATTAATAATCCTGCATTGAATATCCTTAGGTAATTTCCTAAGCTGCTTCTCAGACTTTGATGTAAATATTACTTGATAGATAAAGAAATCACCTTAATGGGTTTTGACACAAGAAGTTCAAAAGAAATTTTTAAGAGCATTACAATCCAATCCTCTGCTCAACCTCTTCAAGAGTAGAAAACTTCCCTTCTTTGAATTCTTTTCTGGATTCTGCCATGTCATTTTTGGTTTCTTTGGATAATTCTTTAGTATCCTCGACTAGAGCCCATATAACTTCTTCGTATGTCTCCCTATCAAAGATCTTTCTCTTAGATAATTCACCTTGCAAGTCAGAGCTTATTTGTATTGTTGTTACCATAGTGAACTATAATTGACTATAGTATATAAAGTTTGTGCTTTTTATAAAGTGTGTGAACAATAAGAGCTTAGGAATTCTGATATTTAAAATTCCAAAAAGTATATAAATAAACATATTCTCAATTTATTCTAGGGGTGATTATATGTCAAAAGTATTAGTCGTATTCGGATCAAAATCAGATGAACCTACTTATAAAGAGATTGTAAAAGGTCTAAAAAAACAAGGTATTGAAGTTGAACTAAGGATCAGTTCTGCCCATAGAACACCTGAAGAATTAAAAGAAATTCTAAAAAACAAATATGATTTGATTATAGCTGGTGCAGGATTATCAGCAGCATTGCCTGGCGTAGTTGCGTCCCATACAATAACACCAATCTTAGGAGTTCCCTGCGAAGGAAGTTATCAGGGACTGGATGCCTTATTATCGATAATGCAGATGCCTTCTGGGATACCTGTCTTGAGTGTAGGGGTTAATCAGGTAGAAGTAGCAGTAAAAAACGCAATAAACCTATTAAGACCTTATGTTTCTGTAAACCTGATAAGTGAACTTCCAAACGAAGCGATAAAAAAAGCAGAAAAAATCTTTGAAGAATTCGATATAAAACATACTATGTCAGATTCCATAGATAAAGACAGTATCAATATAGAATTTGTCTCTTTGGATGAATCAATTCCAGAAAAAGATGCATTAATCATATACTGCCCAATCCTATTAAAAGACGACGATAAAGCAGAAGCTGCTTTAAACGTGCTAAAACACAGCAATCATGGTTTATGGGTGGGGCTAAACAATGGAAAGAATGCTGCATTATCAGCAATAGAGATCCTAAACTTAAATGATAAATATACTGAAAAGATAATACAATTCAGAGAAAAACAGAAAAACAAAGTAAAGGAAAATGACAAAGAAATAAGCGCAGGTGATCTATAATGTTAGAAGACAACCAGATAAAAGAACAGATTGATTTCACATTAAAAGGAACAGAATTAGAACTGGGGAAGAAATACAAGGGCAAAGTTAGAGATGTTTACATCGGAGAAGACAAGATATTCTTAGTATCTACAGATAGACAGTCTGCATTTGACAGAAACTTAGCAAATATCCCGTTCAAAGGTCAGGTTCTGACACAGACCTCTGCATTCTGGTTTGAGAATACAAAAGATATCATACAAAACCATGTAATAGATATTCCAGATCCAAATGTGGTTGTCTGTAAAAAACTAAAGGTATTTCCAGTAGAGATGGTCATAAGGGGGTATATAACTGGGGTAACATCAACTGCTGCATGGACAGCATATTCAAAAGGCGAAAGGCAATTCTGCGGAAATACTCTTCCAGAAGGGCTAAAGAAAAACCAGAAATTTGAAACTCCTATAATAACACCAACTACAAAATCAGATGAACACGATGAAAAGATCTCTGCAGAAGAGATCGTAAAAAGAGGTCTTATGACACAGGACCAATGGGATTTTGTTGCAGATAAAGCATTAAAACTATTTCAAAGAGGAACAGAGATAGCAGAAAAAAATGGATTAATCCTAGTTGATACAAAATATGAATTTGGTTATGATGAAGCAGGTGAAATATTCTTGATTGATGAAATACACACACCAGATTCTTCAAGGTATTGGATACAAGCAACTTATGAAGAAAAATTCAACAAAGACGAAGAACCAGAAAACATAGACAAAGAATTCTTAAGGTTATGGTTCAAAGAACACTGCGACCCTTACAAAGATGAAACATTGCCTGAAGCTCCAATAGAATTAGTTACTGAACTAAGCAAGAAATATATTCAGTTATTTGAGATGATAACTGGAAAGACTTTTGAAGCAGATGTTGGAGATGTTTCTGAAAGGATTAAGAATAATCTTAAGGATAAAGGTTATCTGTAAAACTTATTTCTTTTTTTTGAATATTTGTAAATAGATTTAGATAATTTAATTCTCAGAAATTTATTCAAATGCAAATTCCAACTGAGTAGCTGTTGGAACAGGATTACCTAATCTATTGCCAATATATTTCTCAGCACCTACTACTACGGTTTTTCCCATTTTAGCTCCAACTTCAGGATTTACATCCTCAACAACACAAAAGAAATATCCTCCTGCTTCTTCAATAACACCAGCGACTCTGTTCATGAATGTTGATGGAATGTCTATAGGTCTACCTGGAGAACTGATAGACGTGAGAGTTGCAATTTCTTCAGGATTTTCCCCTGTAATAGCATAAGCCATTAGATTTGTAAGACTATTCCTATAGTCAAAATATGAGTCTGAAGGGAATCTCAATACAGTTTTTTTCATACTCACAAGCATATCAATACCAAGACCCTCTCTATCTGATTCAGTAAATGATTTTACACCAAAAGTAGATGCATACCATGGAATGTTCTTTTCTGCTTCTGCCTTATCTATCTTTAGATCAGCCATAAATCTTCTTAACAAAGTTTCATGAGAAGCATCACTTGTCTTGTAAGGGCTAAGACTAAATCCCTCTACGCCCGCTTCTAACTCCAATCCTAATCCATCTGCAAGTGCATCTAGACCCAAATTTGTATAGATTGTCCCATTATGCCCAGTATGATAAGTTATACCTTGTTGCCCAGGGGATTCTTCTGTTAAGTCTTGATAAGGTCTAAAAGTTAGGTTTCTCAAAATAAACTCTTGGTGATTCGGCTTTATTACCCCACCTAGCTCTTCAGGATTATCAATTAATCTGCCAATTGCAAGACTAATGAAAATCCTTAATTCTTCACTATTCATATTAATCAAGAACTAATTAACATTTATAAAATTATCCAAGATAATCAATCCATCAGATATATCGCCAAAAAACACACTTAATGGTTAAACCGAACATTTTAGAAGCCTTAATCTATATTTTACTGTTTTAAACACAAAGTTTAAATAAATGACATCTTAATTTTTTATTATGAACTTTAAACAGACAGCACTAAAAGCAGCAAAAGAAGCTGGTAAGATTCTATCAAAATACTATTGTAAGAACGCACCTAAAAAGCTGAAGAAAGACAATAGTTATGTAACTAAAGCAGATGTAGAAAGTACAAAAATAGTAAGAAAGATAATTTTAGGGCAATTTCCTGATCATTCTATCTTAGATGAAGAACTAGGCCATAAAAAGACAAAGTCAAAATATACATGGATTGTTGATCCTTTAGATGGTACACATAACTTTATCATGGAAAATCCATTATTTGGTGTCTCTATCGCATTAGAGCATAATAAAGAGATAATATTAGGGGTAATCTATATGCCCATATTAAAAAAACTTTATTATGCAGAAAAAGGAAAGGGTGCTTTTTGCAATGGAAAAAGGATCAGTGTAAGCAAGACAAATACATTAAAAAGATGTTTAATGATCTTTGATGCTAAACTAAAAAAAGATACAGATATGAAAGTAAAATTATTGAAAAGATTAGCACCAATTACATGGAGAACAAGGATATATGGCGTAGCTGTCTACCATAACCTGCTGGTAGCAGAAGGAAAATCAGAGATAAACATAGACTTTGACTCACATCCATGGGATCATTCGGCTGCTTTGCTGATAGTGGAAGAAGCAGGCGGTAAAGTGACTGGCATAGACGGAAAGAAGTGGAACCCTTATATCAAGAATTATGTTTCTTCTAATGGGAAAATCCATAAAAAACTTCTAAACGTTCTAAAAAACTAAACATCTATATATTCTACCATAGAAAAGTTTATAAATAACGAACGTTTCATTATTTAACAGAGTAACTTATCCCAAAGTTAATTATAACGGCGGGGGTGAAAACACAATATTTGTGTTTAACCCTTTGTTGTTATAAACTAAAGGTTAAAATGGATTTGTCAAAAATATTCACTAAAAAAAACATAGAAATTCTAAATCTTCTAGAGAAAGAATCATTACATTTGAGAGATATAGCAGACAGGCTGAATATAAGCCCTGCTAAGGTACATGGAACTATCCAGTTATTCAAAGAACATGAGATAATAACTGAAATCCAGGAAAAAAATAAGAAAATAATCAAGCTAAATAAAAATAATCAGCTTCTAAAAAACATCCAAAACCTTATGGAGGTTAAAGAAGTGAAGCAAAAAGATGAAGTCATGCCTTTATTTGAGAATATATCCCCATTAGATTTCAGATATTATGGAAGGAAAGAAAAGACAAAAGATAAGCTAAAACCTTATCTCTCAGAAGAGGGTGCTGTGAGGTATATGGCTAAAGTTGAAGCTGCTTTGACAAGAGCTGTATCTAAAAAAGGTATATGTAGTAAAAAGATAGCTGATGAAGTAGAACAAGCTTCAAAACAAGTTACTGCTCAGGAAGTCTATATAGAAGAAGATAGGATAAAACATAATATAAGGGCTTTGGCAAATTCTATAAGAAAAAGAGTATCAGAACAGGCAAAACCTTATGTTCATTTTACATCTACATCACATGATATTATCTGTACTGCAGATGCAGCAAGGTTCAAGGATTTCTCAAATGAAGTCTTGATCCCTGAACTGATTAATCTGGAAAAAGCGCTGATCAGCCTGGCGATAAGAGAGAAAGAGACAGTGCAGATGGGAAGGACGCATGGACAGCATGCAGTCCCTATAACATTTGGATTTGCAATTACACAATATGTTTCAAGACTAGGCACAAGGATAAAAGCGATACAAAAAAGTGCCAATAATCTAAGGGGGAAAATGGCTGGAGCAGTCGGATCTTACAATGCATCAGCTATATTTTTTAATGATCCTGAAGAGTTTGAAAGAGCAGTCTTGTCAGAACTAAAGCTAAAACCATCTCCAATCTCTACACAAGTAGTAGAGGCAGAATACATGGCTGACTTTATACATGCTGTGACGAGCTGTTTTGGGGTACTGGCTAACTTAGCAGATGACATGAGGCATCTACAAAGATCAGAGATAGGTGAAGTTGCAGAAGCATTTGGTAAAAAACAGGTTGGTAGTTCAACAATGCCTCACAAAAGAAATCCTATTAACTTTGAAAATGTAAAATCAATGTGGAAAGAGTTCATGCCAAGGATGTCAACACTATACATGGATCAGATTTGTGAGCATCAAAGAGATTTAACAAATTCAGCAACGTCCAGGTTTGTACCTGAGATATTAGCAGGACTTTATGTTTCTATAACCAGATTGACAAGAACAATGGGCAACCTAGTTGTAGACAAGAAAAACCTGAAGAAAAACTTTGATATGAATAAAGAGATGATAACTGCAGAGCCTGCATATATATTGTTAGCAGCGCATAACCATCCAGATGCTCATGAGCATATACGTGAATTGACACTAAAATCACAGCAGACAGGAAAACCATTCAGAGAACTATTATTTAAAGATGAATCTCTAAAACCTTACTTAAACAAATTCAACATTAAGCAGATACAGATACTAAAGAATCCTGAATCTTATATTGGGATAGCAGGTAAGAAAGTAAAAAAGATATGTGGTTTCTGGAAAAAAGAATTGAAAATTTGATAAGTTTATTGACCAAATGCTCTGTTGAAGAATTGACCTAATTCTATTTTTTCAGGAGGATTCAAACCATCAAATGTTTCAAGATTTACTTGTAAAGATGATACCTGTTCCGTGATAAGATTATAACCTGGAAAAGTACGTCTAGCTAAATCTAAAAGATATGCATTACTCTCGGAACGAACCGTATACATAGCCCCAGATAAAGGTCCTGAAACTCCAAATTCAGTGCCCCTAAGAACCTGATGTTCATCCTCCTGATGCAAATGTGCTGACCTAGCAGCATCTTCCAGATCACCCCTCATTGAATTATCAGTATATAAAATAACAAAATAAATAATACCTGCGTCAGCCTGGTAACCTAAGAATAAATTAGGTTTAGCTTGTGAGCCTCTTGTTGGTGCAGTAGGAGTTCTATCATCAAAAAGGCTTAGTTGTCCTGTATAAGGTCTAGACCCACCCACACTAGGGCTTCCCCTATTATAAGGCGATCCTTCAAATACAGCAGAGCCAGTATCACGGCTAGGATTAGAACCTGAATTGCCATATCCTGGATTAGTCCTATCAAATCCAGTAGATGATGGCTGTTTTTGGCTTTGATCCCTACGTTCTCTGACTAACTCAGCTATTGTCGAAGTAACCTCACCCTTATCTACTATCCCTTGTGTTGATGGTTTGAACCTCATAACTGTAGCAACCCTGCTTTCCATATCAGCTGACCATGGGTTGGCATACTGAAAAAGGTCTGAATCTCCAGAATATCTTGGAACTCCCCTGCCTTTCCAAAACTCAGCTAATTCTTCAAGAACTCTAAAATTTATTTTGCCTATCACAGGCATTAATGTCTTATCATAAAAAGAATCAAATCCCTTCATACCATCAAGATAAGGTTCTAATGCAGCCTCTAAAGGATCAATCAATATAGGTATGTCTATTAAACCAACTGAACAAACTACGCCGGTTTGACCCCCTGTTACAGTATGATAAAGTCTATCAACTAGAGCCCTACAATCTGAAACATGCTTTCTATCTTCTCGTGCAAAACCAACTAGATTATCAGCAAGGCCTAAGGCTTTTTCTAAATCACGAAGATATTGGGGATCTAATGTATTGTGATCTAGCTTGTCATCGAGTTTTGGTAAAATCTTACGTAAGGATCTGCTTGCCTTAGTATACGCTCTTTTTGATTCTTCTTCAACAGGATCAACATGAGATTCTGGCCTTTGCCTGCTATGGTCTTGATCTGGATGTTGTCTATAATATTTTGCCCTACGACTCCTAGAAAGATTATCAGGATTTACTTGGGTAGACCTGTCAACTAGGGGTGCATCATTATGTTCAGGACCTAATCTTTCTGTCCTAATATCAACTGAGTTCCACAATTTTGATAACCATTCCAATCCTTTCATGATAACAGATGAAATTGAACTGCTATTTATAAAAATTATGGTGATTGACTCTTCTAAAGTGATTAATTAAAACAAACCAAACTTTTAAATAATCTAAACAAATTCATCTTGTTATGGACAACACAGACTATCAAAAAAGAGAAGCAAAAGCAGTTGAAGCTATAAAAAAAGCAATCCCTTCTAAATTAAAGCAGAATATGGATCCTAGTTCAGAAGGTCAGTTTGCAGAACTCTTTGAGAATAAAGAAGTGTTTCCTAATCATCTTATGGCATGTGCTATTGATGGTGTTGGAACTAAACTTATTCTTGCAGAAGCCATGGAAAAGTTTGATACAGTGGGTATTGACCTTGTAGCGATGTCTTCTAATGACTTAGCAACACTTGGCAAAGTCTCACCATTTTTGTTCATCGATTATTTTGCAGTCCAAAGTAAATTCCAAGAATTAGGATTAACTGGAGATCTGATGAAAGGTATTGTAAAAGGATTAGAGATGTCAGAAGTTGGAGACATATTAAGATCTTCAATACATATCAATATGGGAAAAGGTGAGACGGCATCTGTAGATGAGCTGATATCTGCTATAAAACCAGGGATGGGCTTTGATATCGCAGGCGGATTAATCGGTTTTGTAAAAAAACAAGACATACATACTAATGTTAAGGTTGGAGATAAGATAATAGCCCTAAAAAGCTCTGGTCCACATTCCAATGGTTATACAGACTTAAGATTACAGTTGTTAAACGGAGATTTTGAAACAAGGGAACAATTCAAGAAGAACTACAAAGGAAAGTATAAATTAGATGATAAGTTTGAGGATTCAACAATAGGGGAAAAGCTGCTAGAACCGACAAAGATATATTGTAAAAGTGTAGCGGCGATATCTGATAAGATGAAATTAATAGGTATAAATAATACAGGCTATGGTTTAAAGAACTTAAACAGAATAAAAGGATTCCAGTTTGAGATTAATGACCCGATAAAACCTCAGCCAATCTTTGAACTAGTTCAAAAAGAAACAAACTGGAAAGATGAAGATATGTATAGGAAGTTTAACATGGGCATGGGCTTTTTCTTGATTGTAGATAAGGATTCTGCAGATGATGCATTGTCTATTGCAGAAAAGTATAAAGATGAAGCAAAGATTGTTGGCGAAGTTAAAAAAGGCAATGAAACAATTCTGATAAAAGATAATAAAAAGATAGTTTTTGAAGGATATTAATTCTCAACTAATAAAACTTTAACCCCCACCAATTATAGTTCTGGCAATATACTTAACAGAATAAGATATCTCTTTCATGTTTTCTATTATCTTTATCGTAGCACCACACGCAGGCCTAAAATCACATACACCCTTGCATTTTTCATTTCCAAGTGTTAAATCTTCATGCTTATGCTTATGAAATATATCATCGCAAGCAAGTACGTTCTTCTTATTTGTAGATTCTATCCTTAAAGCGATTTCATTATCCTGAGTATAATGAGCCTTCATCACATCAAAATAGCTCTGCTTGATATCATTAAATATGCCTTTTAACTCAAGCCCCCATTTCTTACCTAATTTGGAGTCATTAAGATATCTACAGATCTTTTTTGTACTATCAGCTATCCTTTCTATCAAGGTTGTGACGGTATGGTCTGAATGAAGCTTCAAAGGGGTTGTCCCTAGATTATTAGCAATTCGAACATCAGTTAACCCCATCCTGATTATCCTATATGTAAAAAAATGCAATCGATTCACTTCATCGTCGATATGCGCCATACTTTCTGCATGATCAACACCATCAAAACACTCAAGAGCGTCTTCCATCATAGACCTGGTTATATTATCCATCCTTCTGATAAGGGTCTTGATCTTGATCTCATTTATATTTATTAAATCCTTAGCAACAATACGGCTCAAACTTTGATTGATTATTTCCAGACCTGCAAAACCCCTCAACATGTCCCTTATCTCAATAGAATTATCTTTTAGATTCTTAGAGCTAACCTCAATAATAACATAACCTTCAAGATAAGCAGAAGTTATCTCAGTCCTGATAACATCTAAATTTTTATTTTCTGCACTTATGGTTATTCGCCTTGGCTCTTCCACCTTAGGCTTATTATCATGGGATTTCAACAACAAACCATCTTGATCTTCGATTATTGAAATAAAAGCACCCTTCTTTAATTTATTCTTTATAACCCACTTCTTAGGCAAAGAAACAACATAAGAATTCTTTCCAAAACTAATCAGTTTTCTAAGTTCTATCTTAACCACCCCATTATTTTATAAAATTTAAATATTATATATAAAAACATATGCTACTCAGTTAGTATATATACTATATATGTTATATGGCAAGGTTATATATAAATGTTTCCCCATTAATACAACATAGGGTGGGGATAAAACATAAACTGTAAGGGGTTTGATAGGACTTAGTTTAACCTATACTCAATAAATTCAATCAATTAGTTATAGCCCTGCTCAAAAATGGGGTGGGATGAATGATTGATACAATGCCAGGCGGTGATCCAATAATTTTAGAGAAAGTACCCATCATGACTTACTGTGGGTGTTGCATGAAACCCATGAAATGTATTCATGGTAACATGTTTACATGCCAGATCTGCGGCAGAAACTATGAAAAAGAAGAAGGTGAGTTTATATGAAAAAACCTAAAACCCCATCTGAAGAAGATGAAGATTCATTCTTTAACATACACTTTGACATAAGAGACAAAATGATGGAGTTCAGAGAAAAATGAACAATACAAAAATCTGCAGATATTGTGGGGGGGAATTTTGTAAAATAGATTTTCCTGCGCAATTTGAAAGAATGATAACATGTGGCAGAACAGAATGTATGAGGCAAAGGAGGTGGGAAAGGTTGGGGTATGTAGAGAAAATCAAAGAACTGAAATTCTTGATTTTGAATTAAAAACATCACAAAAGTATTACAAATGCAATCGAAAAGTATTACTTTTCCTTCAATTAACTAAAATTCCAGAATCATACCACTAAAATATGTATTTTCTAATATTTTTGTCGAATAGCGGAAAAAGTTTATAAACTTAAGACTAATAATGAGAAGTATGATAAAATTTGATAAATATAAGAACAAATTTAGAATGGATAAACGACTAAAAAATCAAATGAATTTTGTTAATAGAAAGCGAAAACAAAGTATAAAGGAAAGCAAACTATCGATGGTTTGATCTTAGTATTTTATGTCAAAAACCACCATGCTAAAGCAGGGTGGCATGTTTTACATGATACTAAATTATTAAGTGGTTTTTGACATGCTCAGAATTCCACAATTTGTGGTTTACGCAGTAAACCACCATTCTTAAAAATAGTGGAATTCTGACATTTAAAGAAATGTTTAAGTGGCTTCTTTTATTCTTCTATTATTAATTTCGTTTTAGCAATAATATTTTTAGCTAATTCGAGCTGTTCATCATAAAGGTTATCTTTAAGAGAAAGGCTAGTTCCGTACTGATATTGCTCCCTTACTTCAATCGTTGTTTGTTCTTTGCTTTTTTCAACATCTAAAGTGGATATTTTATCTAACAAATCCCTGTCAAGATCTATTCTTTCATCTTCGATTAAACTATTGATTAAAGCAAAAGTACATTCTTGGTTTCTTGATTCATAACCAAATTTAGCCGCAATCGCAAGTAAGCAATGATACATTGCATAAAATACAGTACTTGCACTTATATCAGAGAAATTTCCTTCTTTTAGGTATATTGTAGCTTTTAGATAATGTTGTGCCTTATCAATATGTTCCTTTGCTTTTTCTTTATTAGAATCGCCTTTAACAAGACCCCTATGAGTTGAAGAATCTTTTAATTCTTTTTCAGCTTTTCTTAAACACCATTCAACCTTATTCTTTACGTGGCTCATTTTTCAAGTAAATGGATAAATTTGTCTTCTCCAAAAGCAATAATCCCTTTTATTGCACTTAGCAAAGCTTTATCCTCCCCTTTTATGTTTGATCTAATATCATTATTTGATTGGTACATAGGATGTAATTTATTAATATTTATAATATTAATGTTTTCGACTTCTTTCTTTAACTTTGAAAACTTTTTTTGGTTAGTGACCAATAAAACATCTATATCATTAATATCACTTTTTCTTAAAATAGATCCAAATAATATTCCAATATCTGCGTTTTTTAACTTTCTTAATTCATTAATCCATACTTTAACATAAGCAGGAGCTTGTTCTACTTCCCTTTTCAGTAGGAATTTCACATATTCTTTTGCAAATTCATTTTTCATATTTAGCTTATATATTCTTGATTTACCTATTTGTTTGGATTTTAGGATACCTTCTTTTTCTAGTCTTTTAGCTATCTTAAGAGCACCCATAGAACTAATATTCAAGTATTTTGCCATATTGTTAGCATTATAGTCTTTTTCTGGGCTCTTAAATATGTTCAATACAAAAAACATCTCATTTTTGGTTATATCATTCATTTATACTCACAGTTTATATATATAAACTGGTAGTTTAAATAGTTTTTGGTTTTGAATTGATTTTTGGTAAGTGGTTTGTAGTTAGTGGGTCTAAGAATAAGATTACAAAACACTAGAAAATTATAAAATGCCCCCAGCGGAAGACGTCATTTAGGTTACCTTTTGAGGCATATATGAGTATATAAAAACCACACAATCCGATGCTAAGTGATGAATAGTCCTTTTTAGTGGAACTGAAGATTTATTATATGGGTGCCAAGATATAATCAGATGAACATCGGAGAATGCATAACAATCAATCTTCTAATAAAAGCTGATAAATTATACATTAATCTTTTCTTGTTTTCCAAAAATATCTTTTCTGCCAATCCTTGCTTTCTCAACAATTAACTTAATTCTTTTAGCTCTAGTTTCATCACGCTTACCCTTTAAAATCCATCTATAAAACATTTTTTTGACTGAAGCAGAAAAATTCTCAAAATTATCTTTGGCCTTTTTATCTTTATCCAAAGCTTGTTTTAATTCAACAGGCATATCTGGATTTTTAGGAATTCCAAAATCATGTGTGGGCTTCTTTAATCCTTCTTTGTAAAATTTCAAACCCTCAGGAGTCATTTTTCCTCGCTTAATCAAATCTTTAGCATATTTGATGGTGTTATTACTCCATTTACTATTTTTATTCCTTCTAGAAAATGTTCTTATATATCTGTTTTCATCTAATTTTCTAATTATTGTATCAATCCAACCAAAACAAATTGCTTCTTCCATTAATTCCTTATGTGAAGGAAATGGTTTTCCAGTATGTTTCTTGTAAACTATAACAGAAACCTTATTCTCTTTATCGTGATTCCTCACTAACCACTTTCTAAAATCATCCCTGTTAAATACAGTTATTGTCTTCATAGTACTAATAACCTGCCCTTTATCAAAATCCCAAATACTCTTAAAATAGAATTATAGTATAAAAACTTATCTTAAAAAAGACTATTTAACCTCTAAAAATACACAAAAGGTTCGAATCCCCCCTTTTCAGAGAGAAAATCTTGTCGACGATAAAAAACATAAAAAAAGCATGCCCCCAGCGGGAGACGTCATTTAGGTTACCTTTTGGGGATTCAACTCTTATATGTAAACCACATTATTTATGTTATTTTAGTAAGATGTTAAGGTTAATATTTTTTGGTTTGTTGTTAGAAAATAAAATCAAGATGAGGTCCTTGTTGCTTTATTACATCAGCAGCAACTCTTGCACCAAGTTCTCCAACCTGTTCCATATCCATTCTTCTTAGCAAGGCGGAAATAACACCTGCAGCATATCCATCGCCTGCTCCATAGTCATTAATAAAATCAGCTTGATCTATTACTACAACAGGAACTTTAACCATGCCATGATGAGAGTAAATGATCGATCCTTCGGCTCCTTGTTTTAGTGCGATAAATTCCATATTGGGGTGAGTTTGTAGTGGATCAGCCGTATTAAATCCTCTCTCAAACATCGCTTCATATTCTTCAACTGAAGTAAATAATACATTAATATAACTTTCAAGAGCTCTGAATAATTCACGATTTGCTTTAGCAGCATTTGGTGAAGCTATATCGAATGCAAGTTTCCCTGAATATCCTATTACTAAATCTACAAGTGGTCTCCCAAGAGCAGAAACTTCTATACCTGAAGTATAAACAAATGTTGCTTCTGGAAGTGTACTGTCTAGAGAAATTTTTGGCTCATCTGGCCTATAGGCAAAAATTGTCCTCTTGCCATCTGTAAAAAGGATATGGGCATAAGGATTAACTCTCTCTCCCTTAAATCTTTGATCAACTAGGGTCATCCTGTATCTTTCAATTTCTGATCTATACAGTTCGCCTCTACGGTCTGTCCCAAATGCGGCAGATATACCCACAGTGTGACCTAATGCTCTTAATGAAAAAGCAACATTACCAGGGCAGCTCCCAGGAATTTCGCTAACTACAGGCACAGCTTCAACAGCTCCCCTTATTGATTCACTAACTTCATCTTCTACTAAGTACCGATTAGCTGTACCTATATCTAATCCAATCCCCCTTAGTTTTTCATAAGAAATGGGTTCATGACAAATATCAACAAATGGTTCAGCAATAGCAAGTAAATCTAGTCTCATCGTGGTTAAATACCTTATTTTCCATCAGTAATCACTAGTTTTATAAATAAATTACTATTCTGCAGTAACAGAATGAGCGGATTACTATACGAAGTTCCATCTAGGATTCATATGGGATTGTATGATCTAACTGGTGAATTGGGTAGAGTAGATGGGGGTATAGGATTTTCCTTAAGTTCGCCACAGCTGAAATTTACTGCTTCTAAATCCGATGAGATTGTACTTCAGAATTCTGCAAACCTTGCTCCAGAACTGTGTGAAGCAGTTAAATCGGGTTTGAATCAAATGCAGGACAGATATGGACTTGGCGGTATAATACTTACTTTTGTTGAAGGGATTCCAGCTCATTCTGGCTTTGGTTCAAAAACAGCAACCGTTGTTTCAACAGCTCATGCATATGCTACTATTTACAATAACGATCTCAAGTTAATCGAAATTGTAGGCATATTGGGGAGAGGGGGTACATCGGGTATTGGAGTTAATACTATTTATCAAGGGGGTTTTATCCTTGATGGAGGGCATAATAGGAGAAATAAACCTGGATTTGCCCCATCATCAGCAACTGTGGGAGTAGAAACACCACCAGTACTTGCAAGATATGATATGCCAGACTGGGATGTACTGCTTGTAATGCCCCACCTAGGTCAGGGATATGGTGCACGCGAAGTATCATTTTTTGAGGAAAACTGTCCAATACCTACACAAGAAACAGAACAAATTGCACGAATTATCCTTTCTCAAGTTTTGCCAGGTGTTGCAACTTCTGATTTAGAACAATTTTGTGATGGTGTAAATGCTTTACAAGATGTTGGATTCAAGGCCCGTGAAATTGGACAATATGGCAAATCGCTAAAAACAAATACTATCCTACAAATAATGGCAAGTTTACATGAATTGGGTTTTAAGGGAGTTGGCATGAGTAGCATGGGTCCACTGATTTACGCATTGGGTCCAGGTGATTTGGATCGTGTTGAAGATGTAGCTCAAGGTGCTGAAATAATTAAAGTTAGTAAACCTAATAATAATGGACTGAATATAACTCAGATAGAATAAGATTAAATAGGAGGATGATGATGATGATTCGAGAATATTTCTTTATTTAATAAGATATATGTTGAAAATCAGCTCATTGAATCGCTATCAATTATTAAAGATAAGTTTAAAGAATTAATTAAACAAAATTAAAGAATAATTAAACTGTTACCACTGGATAGTAAACTGCCCCCAGCGGGATTCGAACCCACGTCACGGCCTCGAAAAGGCCGAATGATTGGCCGGACTACACCATGGGGGCGTAAGTATCATGTTCTCGATGTTTTTATAAACTTTATTATTTTACACAGTAAAATAATAATTGTTTAGAAATGTATTAACATTTCTAAAATTTCTTTATGAATATAAAATGGGCCCGCAGGGACTTTCAAATCCTGAGGGATGTGTAGTCTCCCTCTTAGATATTTGAACCCCGGACCTCCGGCTGACTTAGAGCCGAATGCGTAGAACGTGGTCATATAAGACCGGCGCTCTAACCAGACTGAGCTATGGGCCCATCAAACTATCAGAGAAATTAATCAGTTTATAAATCTTATTGTTAAACTGCCAAACATCAGCTATATGGCTGTTCATGCCCCTAGATTCTGATATCGTGATGCTTTAATGCCAGCATTATGTAAAAAATTAAGATAAGGTTTTGCCAATGTTTCAAAAGTAACATCTAGTTCAATATTTATTTCAGAACCAAAAGGGATAGTCCTCCTGGTTACAGGCAGAAGCCCTTTTCTTGTCATAAACGCTTCATAACCTGGAGTTGACACCAATTCAGAAAGGTATGCTGTCCCCTTAAAATCAGGATGTGTTCTGAAGAAATGTCTTGTCCCTTCGAGATTTTCAGATAGATATTGCTCTCCACCTAATTCAGGCATGAGATTTACAGAATACTCTATGCCTGCTTCATTTAACTTAAGAACTGCAACTTCAAGGTCCCTTAGGTTCAGGTGCGGCTTAAAGACCCTGATCAGGTCCTGACAGCCAGACTCCATCCCCATATTCAGGTAACCTAAGCCAGCCCTCCTCAGCCTTACTAGGTCATCGACACTCATCTTAGCTATTGTTGATGCATTTGCAAACGCAGCTACAAACCCCTTGTTTTCAGGAGAATATTCATATCCCACTTCAAATGTACTATTCAGATAATTTAAAGTCTGGACCAGGTTATCTGTAGGGAGTATAAGTGCATCTCCATCTGTGAGGGCAAAGCGCTTTATGATCTTATAATCAAAGCCCATGAATGATTTTAGGCGGTCGATCTCATTTATGATGTCTCCAAGTTCCCAGGGTCTTGCTTTCTTCAAATCGTAGAAATTACAGTAAGGGCATGCTCCTCCACAGCCATTCATCACCCTTACAGGCAGCAGCAAATAGCCAAGTTCAACTACATCAGGAGGAAGTACTGGAACTTCTCCACCAACTATATCCAGGAATTCCTCTCTTCTGGACATAAAATTCTCAAGGGAGTGTTCCCTCATAACATTCCTTAATACTTGTATTGCACGCCTTGCCATAGATTCATCTGACATACTGCCATCTTTTTCTCTGAACACTAATCCTTCAAGATCAAGCTTGCTAAGGTTCCCTAGCCCTTCTCCGAATAGATGGCTATGCCTCCCCTGGACAGTTCTACTGCTAAGCACAGGAGGTGGCTTGCCAAAATTGTCGGTATAATTAATAGAATATTCACCTTTATGGCTTGAACCTATTGTAACACCTGATGGTGCGAAAAACACAGAACTCCAAGATATATCATCTTTTGTATATACAGTAGTTCCGTTGGGTGTAGCGTCTAGCCAGCATATATTTGATGGTTTTGAATAGCTATAAGGGCCTTCATTCTCCCAGACTACTGTAAGGGTTTCAAGAGAAGGTTCAGTTGTTGGAGAAAGCCCCAATGTCCTGGAAGGAGAGATAGTCCTAAAAGACAGGCTAAGTTTACCGCCATAAAGCTTTTCTGGATATTGCCAATCATGGTTTCTTTTTCCCATAACAGATTCTCTTATCTGTTCATCGCTTATGTCTACCTCCATATATCAATAGAGAATCACTATAAGTTAATAAATTTTTACATGATAAAGAGATAATGAGTGCGGCGGCTGGGACTTGAACCCAGGTGAGAACGTTGGCAACGTCCTATCATAGCCACTAGATCACCACCGCATATTAACTTTCAGAATATGAGCTTGTTTAAAAAACTTTTGAAAATCATAAATTTTCAAACGGATTAAAAACTTCGTTTTTAAAACTTTTGAAATACCCTACATTTCAGCTCTTTTTGATGGGTTTATTAGATATATTATTTTAGACAACTGGTCCTTGAATTTAATTGTTTCAAGGGCTAAGAAGAGGTAGGGGATTATGTCTTTTTCTGATTTCTGGGGGTGTAATAATAATTCCCAATTGAGTCAGGAGGTAGTTGTCAATTGAAGCTAAATCCCCCAAATGTGCACCATAACGGCCTTTAGCATATCTGTCTGCTTGTGGACTGCCAAAATCACTGTCTAAGACCCTTGCAAAATCCGAAGTTACAGGGATTTCTTCTACTGGAATATTCCCATCTGGATAATCTCCTAAGTCTTTTCTACGCATATGGATTTCATTTGTATCTATACAAATGCTGGTGCTTGTTTCATCTGCACATCTATCTGGACTTTGCATATCCTGAATAATGCGATCTGCATATCTTTCAAACTCCTCATAAAATTTTTTTTGAAGTACTGCCCTTATCTCTTCAAGATATCTATTTTGTTTAGGAATACAGGGGTCTTGTTTTCTTTCAAAACCGTTCTGAGAATCACCTATGTCTATGATATGTTTTAATCCTGACTGTGCATCAGAACTATATTGTTCATCTGTAAGATAATGTGCAAAAGACCTGATTAATCCAGAGTAATCATCCCTCTGGGCTATGTCTATCCCTAAATCTTCAGTCAACACATCTAATGTGCCTTTCAAAAAGATTAATTGGACATTGGTACGGGGTAATGCTTCTGTAGTATCAACTTCTTTTTCAAGTGGAGCGTCTTGTTCGGGGATTAGTGCTAATTGAAGACCTCTTTCTGTAATAGTCCATGATCTTTTGGGAAGCGGAGAATCTCTATCAGAGGTAGATCCCTGGTATAACTCACGACCTATAAATGCAGCTACAACTGCAACAGGCACTCCCCACAACAAATTAGCATATTTCATTTTTCCCATAAGATATATAGTATAATGGCTATCTATTTAAATTTTTAGAAAGAATTGATTAATTACGTAATTAGAAATATTTTTTGTTTATTATTAAATGGATTTTGGACAAGTGGTTCTTGGATTTGGGGGTGACAAAGAGAAGAAATTATTTAAATAAATAGAAACCTCTTTTTATGATGAACAGACGAATATTCTTAGCATTAATGGCGACTCTTACATATGATTCTCTAGGAGTTACTCCTGCTATAGCTCCAGACAATCAAAACCAGCCTAGTTTAAGATGTTCTTGTGATGCCAGATCAGAAATAAAAACACTACAAGAACAACACCCTATGGCTGACAGGATAATAAGTAGCTTTTTTCGAAGCCATTTTGACTGTTCTGATAACTCTGATGCACCATTTGAATTATTCAAGAGTATGCACACCAGGTATGTTTTGGTTTCTAAACTTGCACAAATATGTGCAGGATCTCAATATGTAGTAACAATGAAGAAACCTGGCATGTATAATGTAAAAAACAAAGATGGCCTGGAAGGCGATCTAGAAGAACTTCATGGGATTTATGGGGAAAACGATATGGATTTCTTTTATCTTCTTCATGGGGAAAAAGCAAAAAAGCCGTTTGATGCTGCAGTACGTGTACATTTTAAAAAGGAAGAAAATGGAACATCATACAAAGCTGATTTCTATGTGCTTCCAAAAAATCCTCTGCGGGTAGGGTTACTTAAATTTGCAAGTATGGTTCCAGATTTGGGCAGTTATTATGGGCAGCTATTTGGCCAGGTTATTTTTATGGGAGCAGAGGTATATCAGACTATGGTAAATGATCCTAATGGTGTTTTAGATTTAATGAACAAAAATGATGAAGGAATTAAGTTTACAGGAAAAGAAAGAGATTATGTTCGTGGTCTTTTAAACCCTGAACCAAATAAGCAGTAGTTCTTTATTATGGGTTTATTAGGTGACTAATTTGGTATAGATTGTCCTTGGATTCTAAGAAGGATTAATATAGCAAAATAAGGGTTAGGGTGTTAAACAAACGAAAAAAACGTTATGTTTTTAAGTTGGAATTCATTCTAAAGCAATATGCCATTTGATGGAACATGTAAGACTGTATTGGTGCTTGAAGATGATTCAAATGATTTACCTTCACTTGAAAGTGCTTTAGGTGGTTTGGGCTTTGAAGCTGTTTCTGCAGATGTGGACCATTTTGCTGGATTAAGGGAAAGTACACCATACTATGCTGTGATGTTGGGGATGCCTGAATGCCAAAGTGCTGATATTCACATTAATTACCATAACATTGGTGTTGTAACTGCAATGGCTGTTGTACGGCAAGAGCCTTTGTCAAAGGTTGCTGTTTATGGTGCAGCCACCACACTACAGCAATTGAAAGCCAACTTTGATGAAGATGGAATACATATTGTTGAAACACCAATCAGTGAAGGGATATTAGGAGAATTTTTAAAGGAAATCTCTGTGGAAGAAAGAGTTTTGGGTGAATTTTTTCGTCATAGTGGTTATATCCCCAAAAAAATGGGTGAGTTACCTGAGCTAACTAAACAAGATAAACTTTACGTTAATTCAATTCTTAATGCTATGAATAATTTTTACTGGTTTCTGCCTTTTAACGATGAATATCCTGATGAATTAGTACCATATTGGGGAAAGTTCGAAGGTTGGGATGTTAAGTATAAAGACAATAATTATTTGAAAGAGACTTGTGAAAAGGGCAGTCTACTTCTAGCAAACCAAACACCACATGAATTCTACTCCACTATCAACGATGCTATTATTGAATGTGGTACTGACAGGGTTAGACTAAAACAACTTTGTGAGATGCTCCCTAAAGACAAAACTCCAGAATCATCACGAGAAATAGCATTGATGCTACTCCCAGTATATGTTAGACTTAGGGAAAAAGGTTATAGTAGCTATGATCTTTATGGTTAGGTGTTTCTTTTTTCTTGGTTTATTAGGTGATGAATTTGGGACAATGAAAGGTTGAATTCTAAGGGTTGAATAGGGGTTTTGGAAAACAAAAGAATGAATTAAGAAGTATATAATCTCTTTTTCATTCTCATTTCATTTCCCGCTTGATTCCAAGTTACAGAATCACAATATCTAATACAATTGAATAATGCATATCCTACAGAGAATTCAGGTTTAGGTGCTGTTCTAAAATAATTAAATCCTTCCCTAATGCCTGACTCTCTTGCTGTTGCCTCAGCAGCAACAAGCTCAGCATGGTCAAACCCAGGTCCTTGGTCTGTTACTGTTACCTCAAGGACACCATAATCAGTAGATTCACTAAAAGAACATTGAATATAAGTTGTTTTATCTAAACTATTATTATGTCCGTGTAACTCTGCATTAACTATTGGTCCTACAAACATTAACTGTTCTACATGGTAATCCCAGTGTTCCCCTCTTGAATCTGGTGGAATGAGATACTTGTCTCCAATCCCCCATCTTTCAGCTAAATGGCAGTATAATTCCGCTGCTAAATCAGCAATGCACACTCTTTGTGGAACAACATCCAGTTCCCAATCTTCAATTAATGTTGCAAATTTTGGTTTTTTAACTAGAACAAATGAACCTGACTCTACTTCAGTAATAGTAGCGTATTGTGGTTCTGAACCAATAATCATAAACTGAGAAGAACTCTTTTTTATTTAAAAAGACATTGGTTGAAAACTAACATCTTTAGTCTATGATGTAAGAAGTCTCAGGGGTTTTGGCAATCCCTATATAATGGATTACGAAAAATTATTAAATCAATTCGAATTTAGGTTGTTATAATGGTACTATCAGACAGGATTCAAATAAGGGGGGAAATATCAGATTATGTCACTATTGTACCAATGGATAGTCCAGATACTATATCACATCCTGTTGTAGACTTCTGGAGGCAACAGGTAGAGAGAGATAGTTTTTTGACATGGGACTGGAGTGCAAGAAAAGAAGTTGCTAGACTTGAGCGCCAAATGTTGAAAATTACTGAGGGAGATCTTGATGCTATGCGTGAATATTTCACTGCTTATGTACAAGCATTGATTGATCAGGATTCTGAAAAGAGTGGGCTTATGGGACAGATTTATGACTGGTGCAGAAATGGTATAGATGTGCAACATCCTGCAAAATATGATCTTACTGTAAGACTATTTGACCCAGCCCCATTTAGAGATAGGGGAACATCCCCTGATGAACAAGGAGCAGATCCTTACCCTACCCTATTATCTATGGCAAACGAGCTTATGGGGTCAGACCAAGGTGACTCCCTCTTGCAGTATAATGGACCATTAGGAAGATATGTAGTAACTATTAGAAGGATCCAAGATGCATGGACATCACATATACCTGTGCATCCAGGATGTTCTCATTATTCTTGGGTAGCTGCGCATTGGGTTGCAGATGACACTTTTCATGATAAAGTGCTAGACGACCAAGGCAGGGCTATGGTAGATTTCATGAGACATCTTGATAAAAGAGCAACTGCTATGCAGCATGTTCCTATGCTATGTCTCAGGGCAGCTGAACCTCTGCGTAATGTGTATGAGTCAGTAGATGAAGCAGTTGAATCTGTCATGTGGAGCTTGACACCAGGATTTGGACTTTGAATCTTATTCTTAAAAACCACCCCAATTATTAGATGATATAGTCCTTTTTTATTAGGTTTATGTTATGCTTTATTTTTAATTGAAGTTTTGAATAAAAAAGATTAGCTTTATTAATAATACTTCATATATTACATTTTATGCTAAAAAAATGCTTGAAATGTGGTGATGAGTTACACTGTTGTGTTAATGGATTTTTCTTTGTTGGGGTAAATGATGCAAAGAAGATACGGAAAGTTATAGGTCATGATTATGGGGATTTTTTAGATTTTTCTAAATTATCAAAACGAGAACTGACGCTGTTAAAGACAGATGATCCAGTTCTCGAGTGTGCACTTAGGTATTCTCTTCTTGATGATGATAGGATTTTAAGGATTAAAAAGAAACGAGGTAGATGCTTTTTTCTTCAAAACGGTAAATGTGAGATATATTCCATCAGGCCAAAGATCTGCAGGATATATCCTTACTGGTGCATAAAACTTACTAATGGGCGGGTGAAGGTTATCCTTCATGATCCAGACTATCCATGTGCTATATGTGATGTTGATAATCTAACTAATGGTCAGGAGAAAGATATAAAGAAATTATTTAACGATATAATAAAAGAAGCAAAACATTATAAGAAAAACATAAAAGAGTTTGTTAGGAATAATGGGTTGTGAGTTGGTTATTGGTGACGACTGAGCGAGTGAAATGGAGAAAGGTTTTTAAGTGAATATCTATTTCACTGTGTTCATATGCCACAAGAATTATTGGATAAAAGCACTGCAAATGGATTTGATGATGAATTTGCAAGATTGCTCAGTGATAATAGTCAAGGTATAGAAGGGTTATTCTTAGATCTTGCTTTTGTTTTGGAACAGAATGGAATAATCCATGATAGGTATAAAAGAGAATATACTAAACAAGCTTTCAGTACTGCTCAAAGAAGATATCCCTCTGATATGCAGGCACTTACAGCTGTTATTTCTGCATTCGAGGAAAAATATCATGGACTTAGGATTGCTGTTAATACAAGGGGAAGTTTTGCAGGTAAAGAATGGGATCGCATGAATTGGGTTATGGAAGAGCCAGGTGCCTGGTACTCAAATAGAACAGACAGAAAGGAATGCTGTTGTCAGCAGTCCTTAAGCTATCAGGTAAGGCAAACATATGAACAGATACTTGATGATGTTATGTTAAGGATGCCTGATTCTGTATGGGATCTTGTTAGTTTTTGGGGTCGTGCTTTTCCTGCCTATATTAATGTTCCAACTACTGGTCTTGTTTGGAGAACTGATGAAGAGCGTTTAAGAAACGCCATTAGATATGAACAGGGGAGGGATTGTAGTTTTAATACGTCTATCGTGAAGTTATTTCCAGGTAAAGAGGGACTTCAAAGATATGTACCAGCTATTGAACTTATGAGAGATGAAACAACAACAATGGAAGATGGTTTACCTCAGCCAACAAGAATTTCTCTTTATTCGGGTAAATTTGAATCACTAGGCAGAAGCCTTACTGCTAAAGAGATGGATCTTTCTTTGAAAGTGTTTGCATGGTATGGTTTGAAAGATGGGTATGATAGGAGTATAGACATTAAATCAGCAGCAAAGCAGAGATAATTCTTGAAAACTACTTCATTTCTATGAGGTGGGTGTTTTCAGTTGTTCTACAATCTAGAAAAAGGTTTTTAAAATTCATCCCCATGAACTAGGCCATTGATTTCTTTTTGCTGGAGGGGGAATCCCTAAAAGAGGCCTAAGAACTTTCTCCAATTCAACTAAATAGGCATTACCTGGAACTGCATATGCATAACTAAGTACACTACGATCTAAATCACCAGCCCTAGGATAACGATCAGCTTTTACAACATCTGAATCTACTCCTAATTCTTGGGCTAATCTTCTTCCCGAATCTACACCAAATTTATTCATATCTGATAAGGCATAATCTCTGTCTAATATTCTACCTGTACGAGAAGCTCTGTCTCCATACTGTTTGCCAACACCATCACCTAGTATTAAAACTTCACCATATCTAGTATCCATCAATACCAATTCAACACCTGTATTACTAGAATGGGTTAAATGACTTCCAAGATCTTGAGGTCTATCACCACCTGGTCTTTGTTGTGTTGCATCACCTCTATGTCCAATATAGTCCCTAGCAGCAGGTCCTGTCTGAGAAGGCCCTTCTACGAGTTTCCAATCATCAGATAGATCTACACGACCTAAAGTGCCTGTTACTTCATAATCTACCTCATCACCTATATCAAGCTCTTCCCTTTTACAATGTTCAAGAGCAACAAGTCTCCCTCCACCGTTTGGTCTAGCCAGGTAACTACCTGGTCTCTCCTTTTTATAGACTGTTCCTATCGGTGCCATCTTGTAATAGGGAAGAATGAATAAGGGTTTAAAAATATTAGTATTTGTGGGGTAAAGTTTTAGTCAGGAGTCTAATTGGAAAAATGATAAGATTTATATTGTATTATAATTGTTCTATATGAATGAAATCTAATAAACTTAAAATAGGGGGCATGGCTAAACCAGATGGCATTATGTTTAAATCCAGTAATCACATGGTGATTGTGAGAAAAGAAGATGATAATGTCTCAATAAACAAAAGAAAGGTTCATTCTTTATTGAATCTTAAAATATTTCAAAAACCCTTTTTGAGGGGGTTGATTGGCATTTTGGAATTGCCATATCAGATTATCATGAACATTTTCTGGGTTAAAAAAAAGGTAAATAGATCTTTTAAAGAGTCAATACAATTCCCCCTTAAATTCTTTATTTTAATCTGTTTTTGGGTTGGATTTGGTGTAATACAAAAACCTATTTACGATGCATTTTCCCCATTTATACCAATGCCCATATTAGCAAAGTTATCTATGTTTTTTTTATTGATTGTATATGCAGTAGCATTGTATGACATATTGTTTGGCAGTCAATTGCTTCAATATCATGGGGCTGAGCACAAGATAATATATACATATGCTCATAATAAGGAGCTAACAGTTGAAAATGTTAAAAAAAGCCCTAAAGAAAATGTAAGATGCGGCAGTAGTTTTATAGCTATTCTTCTTATGCTGTTCTTTTTGCCTTTTGAGACTAATTGGTGGTTAGTTTTAATCTATATATCAATAGCTTATGAGCTGATGACTTTTGCGTCTAATCACGAAAAATCAATCTTAAGTAAGATCATATTTGCTCCTGGATATATTATTCAATTATTTGTCACAAGAGAACCAACTTCAAGTCAGATTCGGACAGGGATAATTGGGTTTAATTCTTTGTTGGAGAGTGGGAAGTGAATAGGTTTTTTTAGGAAAGTTTAAAGAAAAATTGGCTTAGTAAAATTAGTTTTTTTGTTACGAGCGGAAGGCAGAATGGAGTTCTAGTGGATTTCGTCCGAAAAGTAAAATTTGGGTTCCAATCAAATCGAGGCAAAGCCGAGACTATATGTGCGTAGCACCAGGGGAGGTCAGTTCCTTTTAGAAAGCGTTAGCGTTACATTAAGAACAAGTAGTTACGGGACAATTTTAATACAATAATTTAAAGAAAAAAATTATTTATACTTCTACACTATTCCCAATTAGTTTGTCCATTAATACTGGGTTAAAGATCCATACCACTTTATCCTCCTTGATTACTACTTTCCTTGATTTGATTAAGTAATCCACTATTATCTTAAATGTTTGATACATCATTTTTTTATCAAGATTGTGCCATAATTCTGTTCTAGTATATTCACCATCATTATTTTTTATTGCTTCTTCTACCATGAGGACCGTATCCAATCGAGGATAGTGCAATATTTTTTTACATTCTAAAACTGCCATAATCATATAAGTTTATATGATTGTATTTAAACTTGGTTATAAGGTTTTTTTCAAATTTATAATAGATTCTATAAAAGCGATGTCGAAAAGAGAAAGATTTAAATACTTGTTATAATTACTTTACCATAATAACTGTATTGGAGGCAAAAATGTATAAAGTAAGATTAGTAAATGACCTATTTGAATGGAAAACCAAGATGGAGGAAATGGCAGAAAAAGGAGATAAGACAAATATTATAGAACTCAAATTGCTTAAAAAGGCAATAAACAAGCTTAAACAAGACTATAAGTCTGGACAAATACTTACAAAGAAAGCATACCCTTCGGCCTATAAAGAATATTCAATAAAATATGCTGATCAAGTAAGTATTGATAAGTTATGGGTATTAAAAATTAGCAGTGATTGGAGGGTGATATATACTGTTGTTGGAAATGAGGTTGACATCATCTCATTCATATTAGATTCAATGAATCACAAAAAATATGATAGAAAATTTAATTTTTAGAAAAACAAAATGATAGATGAAAATATCAAAACAAAAAAGGTTGACATTACACCTGATACAAGTTTGTTGCCCAAATTAGGTCATTCAGGATACAAATTAGCTGAAGCACTAGCTGAATTTATAGATAATTCTCTTGATGCAAAACCTTCAGAACAAAAATCTGTTGAGGTGGATATTCAAATTTCTGAAAAAAGGATAATTATCACTGATAATGCTAGCGGCATGAATGAAAAAATAGCTATAAATTCCATTAAACTAGCATATTCCGATAAGAAAGATAAACTCGGGGAGTTTGGTTTAGGTTTGAAAACCGCAGCAACATCTTTGGGGGGGAAATTTAGAATTAAAACTTCTCAAGTTGATGACCCTAACTGGTATGTATTAGATTATGATGAAGATGAGTGGAAAGATAAATCTGACTGGAAATCTCAAGAACTCAAAATTTTTCAAAAAGACAAATTAAAGACTCATGGCACTATAATTTTAATACAAAATTTAAAGATAAATTATTATCCTAATTTAATTACAAATGCCAAAAGACAACTATCATTCAGGTTTGCACCATATTTAGAAAATGACCTATTAAAAATCAAAATAAATACATCATATCTTGAATCACCTGAGATAAATCTTCAAGGTGAGAAAAACGAAATAAAAGTAGTTATCGATGATTCAAGAATTGTAACTGGTTGGTATGGTTTTTTGAAAAAAAGAAGCGGTTTTCACTATGGATTTAACTTATATAAACATGGAAGGCTAATAAGATCAGAAGAAAAATTTGGATTTGAACCCCATGCCGAAGTTGCACTGTTATATGGAGTTCTTAACTTAGATTTTATTCCTACTACCCACAACAAAAGAGAGTTTATCGAATCATCGTATGAGTATAAGTTAGCAGAAGATTCATTTAAGAAATATCTGAAGGATAACAGAATAACTATAAAAGCAAGAGAACTATCAAAAGATAAAACTGAATTAAAGAAAAAGGAAAAGGTTGAAGATGATATGGATGAATTCTTCGATGCAATTTATGAACTCCTAAAAAGGGTAAAGAAAGGAGAAAAAATTGGTCTTGATCAACCTAAAGTTGAAATAAAAGAAAAAGAAGAAATTGAAAAGATAAAGTTATTGCATCAAAAAAAGGCATTTAATTTACAAGATATTGAAGAAGGTAATTTTTATGAATTAAATTTAATGGGTCAAAAATATAAATTCAAATTTGATCTTGTAAGTTTAGGTAAGGAAAAAGACATAGTTCAATATTATCAAGAGAATCATAATGTAACAATATTAATCAATATTGATTTTCCTATGTATGAATATATAGTTAAGGATTATGGACTTTATGCACTTATGTTAATTAGTGAAGTGATTGCAAAGATAGTAGTCCAAGAGTTAAATTATGATTCTGAGACATTGCTACAAATAAGGAACTTAATGCTTAGAAAATATGGTGAAATGCAAAAAGAAATTCTTGAACAGGAAAAATTAGAAGAAGAAGAAAGGAGATTAATAGATAGGGTGAAGAAGATCAGAGCGAAGAAGAAATCTTTAAAGGAATAAATAAACCCTCATTTTTATGGGTTAAATAAACGGGCATTTATTTACTCACATTAACCTAGACAGAACAACCGATTTTGTTCGTTTTTAAGGTTGTTTTTCCTTTCAAATATAATTGGGTTGTAATTTAACCCTTTTAGTAGTTTTGTTGCGTATAAGTTAGCAGTTGAAACCCCCATTAGAATTAATTTTGATGACATATACATTAAGTTTACATGTTTTTATATAAAAAACTACTGATGATTTTTGAGTAAGGTTTAAATAAATACTATTTATATATATTTCCTATGGACGAGATAGATTCCCCAAGATTTGTAAAATGGGCAGGAGGAAAACAACAACTAATTGAGCAGTTTAAACCACTCTTCCCTAAGAAATTTAATAATTATTTTGAGCCTTTTGTAGGTAGCGGAGCAGTTGCTTTCTACCTATTACAAAAGTATAAACCAAAAAAAGTTCTTCTCTCAGATACAAACACTGAATTAATCAATGCTTATAACATCATAAAAACAGATGTTAATAGGCTCATTATTGAACTAAAGCAACATAAAGAATATCATTTAGCTGACAAACCAAATTATTATTATGAAATTAGAAGTGTTTCTCCTAATGACTTACCTGACTTAGAAAAGGCTGCAAGATTTATTTATCTTAACAAAACCTGTTTTAATGGGCTCTATAGGGTGAATTCCAAAGGAGGTTTCAATGTTCCCATAGGTTCATATAAAAATCCAGATATTATTCAGGAAGAAAAATTAAAAGTCGTCTCAAAACTATTAAAAAAAGTAAAAGTAAAAGTACTGAATTTTGAAAAAGTAGTAAGTTTAGCAAAAAAAGGAGATTTTATTTATTTCGACCCCCCTTATTATCCATTAAAGAAAGGAAAAAGCTTTACTTCTTACCAAAAGAATAGTTTTCTTGAAAAAGAACAAGAAAAACTAGCAGAAGTATTCAAAAAACTGGATAAAAAAGGCTGCTTATGTATGGGGAGCAATAGCGACACAAAGTTTATAAAAGATCTATACCATGATTTTAATATTCAGTTTGTAAAGGCAAGGAGATTAATAAACTCTAATGCAAAAGGCAGGGGGAAAATAAACGAAGTTGTAATAACTAATTATAATTAAACCGATTTAATCCCATTCAATAACATAGATCTTCCAGAATAGCTCCAATATCTTATATCCTGTTCAATAAAAAACCACTTTAATACTTTTAATAATAATTCTACTGAATAATCATTCTTAAATTCAATTGAATCGTAATTTTCCATAATCCTGCTTGGATCTTCGCATCTGAATACCCTTTCAATTAGTTTTAATAATTTAGTATATTTTTGGATATCCTCTTTTTTCTTTTCCCCTAGATCATCAAAAATATTCTTATGGGCAGGAGCATCGTTATTGTAGTGTCTTTTCATTTTAACAGAAATATGTTTAAATTCAACATTTTCCACATGAATAATAAAATCAAATCCGTTATTTAAAGGAACAGGACGAGTTAAATAGATTCTGTCTCCATTACTCAATTTTTCAACATAATAAATATACTTGCTTGTAAGGTCCCCTGTTCCTTCCCCAGGTAATTCTTCCATAAACTTATTTATAACTCTCTTTCTTAATTCATTTCTATCTAAGTTTTCATTTACCGACCAGTTTATTTTTTTTGTTGACATATTAATGACTATTCTGAGTTGCCTTAGAAACTACGGCAAATATTTCTTTCTCATTAATTATTGCGTCCATCAATTCCTTAAAAACTCTTGCTGGTTTATTTGGGAGAGTATTTTTTTCCATCTTAATCATTAATTCGATAAGGTGTCCAATAAATTCTATTTTGTATTCCCCGTAATTATCAAGTTCTTTAAACTTTTCTAGTTTTTCTTGTGTTGTTTCTGTAAGTTCACATTTAGCTCTATCTTCCTTACTCTGAAAGGCGTCAACTCCATCATACATATCTCTAAGGTATTTCATAAATTCCATAGTGAGTTCTTTATTATGCTCTTTTTTAATAAGTAAATCAATGACCCAATGAATATGTTTAGGGGTTCTTATCCTTTTGCCTTCTTCTTTATATTTAATAAGAATGTCGTGATCTGGATTAGCGCCTCTGTCCCCTTCAAATACACCTATTACTGTACTATCTTTTAATTTAATCTCTTTTAAAGAATACTTTCTAGGCTTTTTTGGTTCTCCTTTCTTAGTCCTGGGCTGAAAGTCCATTTAATACCCCCCCTCCTTCTTTAGTTATCTTATACAATCTCCCAATCTTATCATTAGGATTTAAACATTCAATCAATTTCTTATCTAATAATTCCTTAACTGTAAAAGAAGCCTGTGCCATTGCAATTTTAACTTTAGTTTTAACCTCATTAACAGTTAATGGGGTGCTTGAATTAGCAATTATCTTTATAATTTCTTTTCTTCTATTTCCCCGCTTTAACCACGCATATAACTCCCAATCCATAGTATAGTGTAAGTATAGCTTATATTTAAATAAAGTTAAGAATATGTTAAGAAACATAGAAAGTTATAAATACTACCAATTATTAACTGATTTAGTATGTTATACTTTGAAAAAGAGGGGCTTAAACTTCTTAAAGGAGATTGTTTAGAGTTAATCCCTAAGATAAAAAAAGAAACCGTAACAACCATATTTGCAGATCCACCTTATAACTTATCCAATGGGGGAATAAGTTGTAGAGCTGGTAAAATGGTTTCTGTTAATAAAGGTAATTGGGATAAATCAAAGGGTTTTGCTGAGGATTATGAATTTACATATAATTGGATTAAATTGTGTAAAGATGCTTTGAAACCAGATGGAACAATCTGGATTTCTGGAACACCCCATAATATTTATCAAGTAGGGCATGCCCTACAATCATTAGGATTTCATGTACTTAATGAAATTATATGGTTTAAACCAAATGCTCCCCCTAATTTAGGGTGTCGTTGTTTTGCTCATGCTCATGAAACTATCTTATGGGCTAAAAAAGATAAAAAAGCTAAACAAAAATTTAACTATAAACTTATGAAAGAATATGAAGACGGATTTAGCCCAAAAGGAAGGCAAATGAGGAGTTTATGGCGTATTCCTTTTACGCCTCGTTGTGAGAAGTGGGCGGGTAAACATCCCACCCAAAAACCAATTGAATTATTAAGAAGAATTATATTATCTAGTTCTAACAAAACCGATTTAATCCTTGATCCATTCAATGGCTCTGGGACAACGGGAGTAGTAGCTTCAAGATTAGGAAGAAAATATATTGGTATAGAAATGGATAAAAACTTCTTAGATTTAACAATAAGAAGGATTTCAGGTGTAAATTAATCTAGTTCAGTATATTTTTTATTGCTCCCTTTTGCTTTATGAATAGGGTATCTCTCATTATTTTTTTCTATACTTTTATTCAATGCTTCTGTAAGGTCGATATCATACTTTTGAGATAATCTCAAAATAAAAAAGAGTATATCTGCCATCTCCCCACTTATTTCTTTCATTTTATCAGAATTAAGGATTTCTTCAACTTCTTTCTCTGATTTGAATCTGAAATTTTCAAGAAGTTCAGATGCTTCAGTGATAATACCTATGGCTAAATCTTTTGCACCATGATATTGATCCCAATCTCTATCCTCACAGAATTTCTGTATTTTCTCCTGTAGGTCTTTAATAGTAGTTGTTGAATCCATTTTTTTCAATTACAAAGAATGAAGTGTAATTTATATTTAAACCTTCCCCTCTCAAAACCCCATCTTTATCCTACACCACACCCCCTCCATTTAATAACAGTGTTTTATATATTCAACATGCTCGATTGTTTTTATCTCAGGAGTTATTTCAAACTCTTCATTAAGCAGTTCTTCACCAACAGCAATATCTAATTGAATTGTGAATTTCTCATAACTACCCCCTTCAATAACAATTTTTCCATCTTTGCTATATGTTCTTCCTTTATTTGATCTTGCAGTTAATTTATATTCAAAAAAACCAGTTTCATCATCCAAATTCCGAATATCAACTTCATAATTAGTTACAACCCCCTTAAGACTGAATTCTAACTGAGTATCTTTATTGACTATCCTTTTAGAATATTTTAATTTTCTTGTTTCTGTTGTTCTTTCTTCTTTTTCTTCACATTTTAAAGGTCTAAACTCTAGACCTTTTTTCTTTATTATTCTCGCTTTTAACTCACTCATCTCAGAGGGTATGCTACCTATTTCAAATTCTTCACCAGTGGTTTCTATTGGATAGTATTTCTTATCATCCTTACTAAAGTAAGATTTCCCACAAAGTTCTTTTTTTGTTTCCCCACATGCTATGGCCACCATCATATGGCCAGGATATAATATTAAGGCCACATCATATCCTAGTGCTTCAAGTAATGAATATAAAACATAAGAAGTGTCCTCACAGTCACCATTGCCCTCATATAATGTTTCTTCAGGATATTTAGGGAATTCATCAAAACCCAGAGTTTTATCAAACCTGTAGCCCAATGATTGAACAAAATCAATTATATAATCAATAGCTGGTTCCCCCTTTTCTTCTGCCTTAACCCTTAAGTCGTTAGCTAGTTTGTTTATATTTAGTTTATCTGGAGTAAGGTATTGGGTAGCTTCTACTCTTTCTCTTTTTCCAATATTTTCTGCTTTTGTAAGTTCATTTACTGTTTTTGAATCTGTTTCAAAACTTACGTCAAATTTATCATAATCACGGAATATCTTTCTATTAGGTTCATCTTTAACTATTGAATTACAACCTACCAATAAAAGAATTATTGCCAAGGCTAAGAGTGCTTTTTTCATTTTACCCAATATAATCACGACAATAAAGCAACTATAAAAACTTTTGGAAAAACCACTCATAAAGATGAACACTGTCTGAAGAGGGAAAAACCATACAACGTATGGTTTTTACCTTTTGACATAGGATAAAATTTACAAAGTAAATTTTAGCCGTGTGTGAATCCACCACCAACAACTAAGAATCATCAAACAACCATCTAAACTATCCAAACAATACCATAAATCTTTTCTAATTTACCACTTATATTTTAAAAGAAATCATTCCAATTCTTTTTTAAGAACTTTATGAGCTACATTTATTTCTTTAAATGTTTCAGTACATCCATTTGGCATATCTGGATGATGTTCTTTTGAAAGTTTTTTGTAGTTTTTATGTATTGTTTCAAAATCTATAGAATGTTCATCTACACCAAGTGTTTTTCTTGCATTTTTTCTTTGTTTGATAATATCATCATCTTCTTTAAAGAGTTCTATGAATTTTTCAGGGGTTATTTCTTCAGTTTCTAAAAGATCGATAAAATGTTTAATAACTTGTGCAACCATGCCTAAATTTTCAACAAACTTTCTAGATCCATTGTAGCTAATGAATAAGTGTTTATCCCACATATACCATGAAGCAGTGCTTTGTGCTTTTTTTATTGAAATGGTTTCTAATGGTATATCTATATCGTCTTCAGTTAATCCTAAGACCTTTAGATAGTTCATTATATTATTTTGGTATTGTAATGCTCTTCTATTGTATGAATCTTTAATGATTACTTCCTGAAAATCGTATCCTTTAATGTTTACCATGGATTGTTGTTGTTCTTTGTGTGTTTATAAAGTTAAGTGTGAGTCGGGGAGTTAAAGCAAGTATTATTATTCTTTAATAAATGACGTTTAATTTAACTATTCATAGTCAAAGCATTAATAACTGCCCCGGCAGGAAGTGTAGAAAATACTATTTCTAGGGCATATATGAGTATATAAGAACCACACAATCCGAGGTTAAGTGACAAATCAACCTTTTTATTATGACCTGTTGGGAAGAAATTGGTCTGCACAAAAAACTAAGTTTCCATCTACTCGCTCTTTGATAATACTCTCATGTAATTTAACCCCAATACCTGCATAATGTTCTCTTCTCAGAGCAATATAGGCTCTTACTTGAGCTGGTGTGTCAAATTCTCTAGTTAGTTCAGAATCTCTTGAATTAATAGAATGGTCTGTATCAATAATCCCTAGAGTAACAAGAAATCTAGGTTTAGCATCATAATCTTGATCCATATTAACATCCCTTAGATTAATATACTGAGGTAATGATTTAGATAAATCAATTATGTCAAAAGAAAAAGGCTCATCTTCTTTTTTATAACGGGGTACATGTATAAATTTAACTCCGTATATTTCTGCACATCTCAAATCACTGTTTCCATCACCTATAAAAACTGCATTTGCAGGATCAACTCCATAATCTGCACATATTTGCCCTAAGTCTTTTACTTTTCCCCTAGAACCAGGGGGGTCTACCATGTTTTGATAAGTGTAAACACCATCTAACCTTTCAATAATGCCCAATTTAGTTAGATTACTATCAGTATGATCTCTTGATTGTTCATCTGTTGCAAGAACAACTTTTTTATCCTGACATCTATCCATAAATTCTGCAAATCCATTTCTGGGTGTAGCATTATCCCCCATACCTACAATCGTTCCATACATATCAAGTATTACTAATTCTATCATATATCATAGTAAAATTCATTAGTTTATAAATCTTCCTATATTATAACTACTTAATAGTTAATAAAATAATATAAATTGAAATGTACTCCAAGGTTAAAGAGTGTAATTGTTAGAATTCTATAAAACCCCTACTTAGGATGAACACTGTCTGAAGAGGGAATTCCCATACAAAGTGTGGGAATTTCCTTTTGACATAGGGCATTTTCTAAAAGAAAATGACCGTGTGTGAATCCATCCCCATTAACAACAAAGAACTCATTTAACAATCTCTTTTAACTCATCCAAAATCAACTTCATCCCTAAAGTATTCAAACAATACTCTTCCAAATCTTTTCTAATTTTATCTTTCTTTTTACCATCTTTAAACATGATTTCAAAAAACAAAAGACTAGCATCTTTACCATTATTAATCAAAAGCTCAAAACCCCCCAATCTTATAAGAAAATATTCCAAGTAATTATATATAAATCTTACCCTCTACAATCGATTTTTTAGATGTAGTGGGTAAGTGTATGTATATTGAGTGCTATATAACATAAATTCATCAGAAGCTATATCAACACCTGTAGGAAACAATTTCTTAGCAAATTCACCTACTTCATGTCCAGAATCAAAAACTACCTTCTAATCAGTTTCAATCATCTCTTTTGTTTTATTTAAAAACAGCCGGGTTTTGATGATTATCTTATTTATATCTTCAAAGATCGTTTTTGTAGAGTATGAAGCTTCTTCTCTTTTATTCTTTGATTCAGCATAGAAAAAGAAATCTTCTTTGGTTAAAAAGGTAAAGTTGATCAGCTCAATCTCATCATTCGAAATCTGCTTATAATATTCTTTTATCAATAAGCATAGAGTAGCATCATGGTTCTTAGAGGCATAACCTTTCTGCAGTATCAATGCTAATGCAGTATGATAAAGAGTATAATAGCAGCCAACTAAAACCCAGTCTGAAAACGCCTTTTTTGATGTATCTTCAACAAATTTAATGTTATGCTCTGCTTTCTGGATATGCCCTTTGATCTCTTCTTTATCCGGCTCCTGAACACTTATCTGTTCCTTTCCCTTATATTCCTCTAACTTTCTGATTAACTCTTCCTTTTCAATAAGCAATTTCTTAAGATAATACTCATTCATTTTTTACCTCATAAAAATAACTGTAATTAAATACAGGAAAGCCGGTATTCAATGCAGACTGAACAACATGATCCTGCTTGTATTTTAATTCCTTGTAAAATTCATCTTCTAACAGCTTAAACTCCTGTATCCTTATTCCTGTTAAGGACTGTGCATGCTTTTTTGCCTTTTTTGTATCTGTCTTTTTCTGAAATACAGCTAAAATATCCAGATCAGAATCTTCTTTATAGCTTCCTTTTGCAGTTGAGCCGAATACAACAGCCAATAAGGGCTTGCTTACAAGAGCATCCAGGTATTCTCTGACTGCATTCTTCCTTAGTAAATGCAGTCTCTCCAACTTTTCATGATCAAACAAAGGAAACATTATTTTCAAGGCTTGGTTCTTTACGATAAACTTTTTCAGGTTTCCGTCTTTCTTAGAGCTTAGGATATTTGCTTCCTCTAACTGGTTTAGTCTTGTTGTTACAGTGCTTTCATTTAATTTTGCCTTTCTTGCTATATCTCTCAAGTGCAAAGCATCATTCTTATTTTCATAGAAAAGCCTTAAGATGCTGTATATAGATTCTTTAAATATTGTTTTCATTTTCCAAACATTTGTTTGTATTATCCAAACATATATAAATGTTTTGTTTTTTGAACCCCTATAATACGATTTCTTTCAACTCATCCAAAATCAACTTCATCCCTAAAGTATCTAAACCACAATACTCTTCTAAATCTTTTCTAATTTTATCTTTCTTTTTACCATCTTTAAACATGATTTCAAAAAACAAAAGACTAGCATCTTTACCATTATTGATGTTTAATTCGGAATAACTATTCCCAGTTACTGCTGGTAATACTTTCTTTATAGAAGCACTTCCTTCCTGCTCACAATTATAATAATAAAAAGACCTAAACACCTCAAGTAAGTCAACTAATCTTAGAATAACTGAATCAACCCATTCTTTATATTCTGGAAACACCACTGCAAGTTTAAGTAAAACATTCTTCTCAAAAGATGCATTATAAACAACTATACTTCCAGAACTACCAAGAACTTTCTTTAATGAAATGAGAAACTCCAACCTTGAATCTTTCTCTTTACCTAAAAAAGAATGGTGCTTACCTTCTTCATTCAAAGAAAACTGAAAAACATGCAAACTAAACTGAAAAGGAACCTGTTCATAAGGTTTTAATCCATCAAGTAATGGAATTGCAGTTGAAAAAGTTTCAAAATCTAAATAATACAATGGTTTTGTTAATTTAGAAAGAAACTCTTTAATCTTATCTTTTTCTAAGTAAACTTCACCACTTTTTGCGCATTTTCTTTGTATCTCCTGCTTATCATTTAATTTAAAACTATCTGGAATATCTTTTATCTCTTTAACACCTGAATTATAAAGTGAAAAACACTTTTCCCCACCCCTATAAAGATTAAATACATTATCTGAAGAAAGATGAGACCAACAACCGGATTTCAAAGCACAATCATAAGGATCTGAACATTTAGGAGTAATGTCAACATCTAAATGTTCTTTACGTGAAGCTATCTTTAACATACCTTCAACTCTTTCAGAAACATCTTTAAACAATTCTAAAACTTTATCAGTAACATCTTCAATAATAAAGAATTCTTTAGGATCAATAGGACCATTCCTAACATATTCTCTATTAATATACATAAGAAAGCATCGCCCAATCTTAAGTCCAGCTCGCATATAACAATACTTCTGAAAAGAAAGATCATGTAAATTTATATCTTTAACTTTGGTAGAGCTCTTAACTTCAATAATATCCCATGCACCATCAACAGGATTTAATATATCTGCTCTTGCAAAAACATCCTTAGCCATAAACCCTGCTTCAAATAAAGGCTTTCTTAGCCTAAGACGTGCTTTAGATTTCTTTATATTACCCATAAAAGTACTGGTAGGTATATCAACACCGCCAGGAAACAACTTCTTAGCTAAATTACCAACTTCATGCCCAGAATCAAAGAGAGCTTGTGTTGCTGCATCTGGTTCTGGAAGCTTATCTTTATCATTTATTGCTACCCATAGAAGTTTAGGACACTGTAATCCATACAGATATTTGGATTTTGTTAGTAATGGCATGTTATAGCGATGCCTTGAAGATATATAAGTGTTTCTTTAAAGGTTGTTTTTTGATAAATTGACAAAAGAATTACCTATCTGAAAGAAACTATCTCTTTCAACACTTCAATAATATGATTAAACTCCAACTTATTCGCTTCTATATAATCTTTCTTGACAAAAACACCATCATAAGAAACTCTATTGCGAACATTCTTCAGCTGATGTATTACCTTAAATTCATACTCATATTGGGGGAATTCAAACTTAAAAAAAGATATCAAACATTCATGATTATTTGACTTCAGGCCATTTTTAAGCAATAAAGCAGTCAATAATTCCTTTATAATTTCATAATAATCAGCAGCAATAACTGAAGCTGTCTCTTCATCAAGTTTAACACCTTTCAAGACCCTTAGCCTAATGTCGCACATCTTTATGATAGAAACTATCTTATCATCATCAACATCCACTTTTTTAATGTGCTCTTCTAAACATATCTTCCAATCCATAACCTCTTTCATCTTACTTTCAAAAAACCCCTCAGTTTTATTCCATTTACAATATTATTGAGCAATTCAGAGGATAATGAATTAATATTTGGCTCAAATAATAAGTTTATCTTATGTTTTAATCTTTTTTCAAACCTGGCAACATCCACTTTTGCTTCTTTAGCTTGAACAAATATATCAATATCACTCCCAGCATCATACTCCCCTTTTGCAAAAGACCCAAAAAGCACAACACACTTAGGATTTAGCTCTTTTTCAATATAATCCAGGAAACCAAACTCCATAATTTTCCTGACAGATTCTTGTTTTTTGATAAATCTGTAGTTTTCACTTGATTCATGAGCCCTGAAGCTTGGAAACACACCTTTATCCTCTTTGATAATAATCCCATCTTTAAGAAATTTGTTCACATGATAACTTATAGTTGTCTTTGGAATATTCAAATATCTAGCAATACCTCTGATCTGAAAGTTTTTAGTTGGATTTTCTAAAAAAACATTTAATATGTCAACTTGTCCCATTTTTTAGTCCAATTGTCCTAATAGTTAGGACTTATATATAAAACTTTGGTTTACCAAACCTCACTTTTAACCATTATTCCAATTTCTCAGCCCTTTCAACAGCATTTTTGCCCTTATGATCTCCATCAATATATCGTAACAGGACTTTACAAAATCATTGGCATTAGAATCATTCAATCTTATCTTTTGGATTTTCTCCATAAGATTATTGCGGCTGTTTTCAGATTCTTTAATAAGGAATTCTGCTCTAGAGGCATCTATGCTTTGCTTTTTTACAATATTGTCTTTTATGAATTCATCAAATTTCCTTATAGCCTTCATAGTTCAACTCCACCAGCAAGTACAATTCCATTGCATATGTTCTCTTTTAGATGCTTATGTATGTCTTTGAATGATCTATAAAAGTTTATGATTATTATTCTCTCAAGAATCTTGTCATATTTTGTTAAATTAATGTCTTTTTGTTTCCTCCCGATTACAGCGATGTCTATGTCTGAGGTTGAGGTATCTTCCCCCCTTGAATAGCTTCCAAATAGTATTATTGTTGCTCCTGCTAGTTCTTGTTCAAGGAAATCTGCCAGCCCGGTCTCATAGATCAGCCTCAGGTTGTCTGCTCTTTTCAGCTGCATCACATGAGGGTTATCACGATTCAGCTCAATTGACCATCTTTTTGATTCTTTATCCTGTTCTATCTTAATTAACTCTTCTTTTTCTAATTTAGGCAGAGCTTTCATCACTGCAGGAGGCGAAACTTCCAGAATTCTTGCAACCCCCCTTTGGTTTAGGGTCATTCCTGTTTTTATAAATAGAAGCCTTATGATTTCCTGCTGGAGATTTGTTAACTTTAGTTTATATATGTTTACCATAGTTAATAGATATTAACTGTAGTTTATAAATCTTTTGGTTTTTCCTTTCTCAAAAAAAATAAATTAAACCCCATCACCCTTCTCACGCCTTCTTCGAAGTTGTTTTTGGGGGGAATTGAGACAATTAATTGGGATATATTTTTAAACAGAATTCTATTCTTGAAGGATTATGGCAAGTGATTTAAAATTAGATATGAGGCAACACAATGGTGCAAGGACTAAGTATGGTGTTCTTACTGCAGATATGTCTCAGATGGCTGAGACATCACGGCATGCAGAGATGTTTCTAAGAGGTCTCAATACATCTTATGGTTATTTATGTAAAACAGGAAGAACTAATGGTAAGCTGAGGGATTTTTTTAGTGGTAAAATGGTATTAAATATTGGGCTTGAGACTGAAGTAGATGGTGAATTGCCTGAAGAAAATCTTGCTGCAGTATTAAACAGACAAAACGTAGCTGCTTATAGTTTGGATCCTCGTGTAGCAGATAATCCTCAATTGGGTTATAGACATGGTGATACACGCAATATACCTTTCAGAGATAAAAAATTTCAACATGTGATTAGCGTTGGTGGATTTGATGAGAGGTATATCCGTGATGTTTTGCACCTTACAGGGCTTGAAGCAGGTAAATTTTACCAAGAAGCTGCTAGGGAGATCAAGCGGGTATTATGGGAGGGGTGTACCAATTTCAAAAATTATTTTTTTCTTCAGTTTGAATATGATGTGAATCGACCATTCATGGATGCTTTAACCAGGACAGGTTTTGAGGTTTTGGACAATAGTGGAGAAAATTCTGAACATCCCCTTTTTGTGTTCTTTAATCAGGCTGTTCCCCAATCAAGAGAATCATATCATGCTTCGTTTCTTTTTGATAAGATACTTATACCATCAAAATACAGGGGAATGGGGTGTGGGTCTTACCCCATTACAGAAGAAATGGAATTTTTACCGTTCTTTGAAGGCCAGAGAGTTCTTAATATTGGCCTTGAAACAGACTACAATGATTCATTGGCAAAAGAGAATGTTGTTACAACGTTGAGAAGAGAAGGTCTTGAGGTAATAGGTTTGGACCCTCAAGTAGAGACCAACTCCAAGAGGGGTTATGTCAGAGGGTCAGTTACAGATATGCCTTTTGAAGATGGAGAATTTGACTCTGTGATTAGTGTTGGTTTGTTCGATGCCCCATATGTTAGGTCATCAATTATCCCCTGGCTTGGAATAAGCGAAAAACAGTTCTATGAAGCTGCTGCTAGGGAGATTGGAAGGGTTACAAGAAGTCAAGGTCATTTTTATCAGCAGTTTTATTATGAGTTGAATAAACCATGTCTAGATGTATTTACGCAGATGGGATTTGAAGTTGATTTTGTTGCCCCAACAACCCAACCTACTCCGAGAGGATTCATTCTTGTTAATTCTTGAGTTGAAGTATTTTTAAGACCCATACTTTTAACCGTGTGTGAATCCTTTGTTGTTATTGGTTTTATTAAAAAGAACTCAACAAATTTTCCCTCAATAAAATCAAACCCTAATCCAACTTCTTGGAAGTTGTTTTTGAGGGGAATTGGAAAAGAATTATCTATCAACTATTTATCTTGTACCCCCTTAGAAATAGCTCATTTCAACTAATTGTTGTGCTGGACCTCTTGATGCACCTCCCCTATAATGTCTTGATTTTTCCTGCTGACCTAATCTTAGGAATGACCCTTCATGCCTAGTCTTTAATACTGCCTGGTTTATTGCATATTCTACATCAACATCCCTTCTGTTTTCTAGTAGGTATTTGACAGGATCCCCATAAAATTCAGGGGGCATTATTCTTATGGTTTCCATTAAAGGTACTATTACACCTATCTGTCTTCTTATGTCCGTATCAGTTATTGTTCTATCTAAGTCTTTTTCAAAATCCAGTTCAGTTGCTTGTTCCCATGCTCTTGTAAAATATGTGCCTAATTCCTCTTCATAGCGCCATAATCTCCTATAGAAACGAAATGCCCTTAATATGCATACCCTATCGTTATATTGAGAAAATCTCCCTCTTTCGTTGCCCCTCCTTACTAGTCCAAGATCTAAGAATTCTAATTTTAGTTCTGGTGTTAGTCCCATATCTTCATCTTTTGGATCAAAGCAATAACAGCCGGCATTTAACATGTCTACTTCTGCTCTTGCTATGTCTTCTGCTAATGATGCATATCTTCTTGCATCTGCTCTTATTGTTCCTAAGAAAGTTTGAAGATTTGGCCTTTTTTGCTGTGCAATTGCAACACGTTCAAGAACTGTTCTATCTCTCCCTTGTATGAGCAGTTCTACATTTTCTAATACTGATGTGGGTGGTATTCTATCTCCAAGATTCTGCATGCAAGTTCCATATCCTTCTAGTGTTTCTGCTGGATGTATAACTCCCTCTCCATGAAGTACTTTCATCACAAAATCCTGCCTATGTATGAAAAGTACATAACATTCCTGACCCCCACCATGGCTACCATCAAAAGCTATTGGTGTATGGCGTAATATTTCTCTTAATCTTTGTTCATCCATAACCTTCAAGAACGAATTTCCACTTTTAAACCTAACGAAAAAACCACCAATAAGGATGAACACTAAAATAACCAATCAATATCTAGAAGGCAACCACTTATATACATTATCATGATGGTCAAAGTAATAAACATCAACTACTTGTATTTCATGATCTATCTTAAAAATCAAAACAAAATGCTTATCAATATGAACTCTATTAAAAGTTTGTAAAGGTTTTCTTAAAAATTTATACTTATGCTCAGGATTTAACCTTATCTCTTTAATTTTATTACTTATTGTTCTTAATTGAACAGGATTCTTCTTAGCTAACTTAAAGAATATCTTGTCTGCTTCTGGTTTAATCTCTAAATCATACATTTTAAGAATATCTGGAATCAAAATCTTTTACCTTAATACTCTTCTGTTTCTGTATTTTATTCATCTTTTCAATAAATTCAGGTCTAAGTTCAGGCTCATTCTCAGCTTCTATAAACTTATTAACTACTAATTGAATAGCCTTACTTTTATCATTCAAACCATATTTTGCCTTGACCACATTCAATACCCTATTGGTATTGTCATCAATTTGTATTAATGCTTGTACCATATTAGTTCACCTTAGTTCTACTAAGTTGGACTTATTTATAAGTTTTATGGTTTTCCTTTATCAAAAAATATAGTCTGATCTAAATTAATTATTTTCCTTATTCAAATTCCTTGAAGTTGTTTTTTGGGGGAATTGGGGAATATAGAAAAAAATATTTGTAGCAAATTATTTCTCAAATCAGAAAAATCACTAGGTGACCACAAATTCTACTTTTTCTCTTTTATGGTCACCCATAAATTCTTAGTAGGTAGTCTGTAGTCCTTAGAGCTAACAACCACAAAATAACAAATTAAAGATATAGTGGGCCCGACCAGAATCGAACTGGTGACCTCCGCCTTGTAAGGGCAGCATCATAACCACTAGACTACGGGCCCGTAAAGCTAAATTTCAGCTTTAACCTCTAAGAATTCAAATGCCATATAAAAAGCTTTTTATATTTAAAGAATATATACAATCAATATGGACCAAGAACCAGTATTGACCAATAAACAAGAACCTCATGAGCAAATATTTGATATGCTCTTTGAGAAAGATGAAGTTACATGGCAATCTATCCTACAGGAACTTGTAAAATCAGAAGAGATGAGCCCATGGGATGTTAATGTTTCACTCTTAACAAAGAAATATATTGATGCGATAAAGAAACTAAAAGAGCTTGACTTCAGGGTTTCTGGCAAGGTCTTATTAGCAGCAGCAATATTGCTAAAAATCAAGTCAAACAAGCTAGTTGGAGAAGATATAGAGTACTTAGACAGGCTGATATCACAAGAAGAAGATGAAGAAAACCTGATGTTTGAAGAAGACATGCAACCAAGATCACAAGAAAATATACCCTCAACATTAATACCAAGAACACCTCAACCAAGAAAAAGAAAGGTCTCTATCTATGATTTGATGCATGCTCTGGAAAAAGCATTGGAAGTTAAAAGAAGGAGGGTTCTAAAAAGCGTCCCGCCTATGAATGTGGAGATACCTAAAAAAACAAGAGATATCTCAGAAGTAATAAAAGAAATATATGGCAGAATAAAAGAATTCTTTTGGGATAATAACAAAGACCAACTAACATTCTCAAAACTACTGCCTGAAGAAGCATCTAAGAATGATAAAGTATTCACTTTTATACCATTATTACACCTAACAAACCAAAGGAAGATAGATATATTTCAGCAAAAACACTTTGGAGAGATAGATATCATATTAAAACAGACATCAGCAGAAGTTAATAATGAACTTGGATTGAATTCTTAATTATCATCTAATAAAATTGTTATTGAGTCAACTTTAAGAAATCTATCCTATATTCATACTTCTAGGTACTATAATTGTAACACCATAATTATTTTCGTCTAGTGTTAAAGGGTATGTCGCCCCTTTTTCCAATGTTGTTCCATTGTGGACAAGATCACTTATTCTAACATCATTTCCCCTTACAAATTCTATAAGTTCATCAAAGTGTGCTCCACCAATAGTCATCATTGCGTTTCGGTTTCTAATTCTCATTAATTTTCTTTCTCTACCTATAACTTTAGGTGCATTTAGGAGCATCCTTCCACTAATCATCTCCCCAGCAAAATCAAGGTATCTTAAAACAACATCTACAGGCATACCTCTTTTTTGTTCTTGTAGTATTCTTCTTTTCATTTCTGTATCTTCAACAGTACTCAAGCCCTGAATATCTAATGTGGGATAATTCACTGCCAATAGATTTACTGCATCCATATTCATAGTGCTACTAGTATCAAGAGTAGCAACCTTGTCCATTATAGATTCAAGAGTTGAGTCATCAGCTGTTTTTGTGATTGTAACTCTGGGATCTGCATATGTTCTCATAAACCTTATTATGGGATAAGAATCAGTATCGGCTAAATAACCCTCCCCTAAGACTAATTGAACTCCGTGATGTGCAATTAATTGTTCCCCTAACCTATAAACCTCCATTTGAACTCTAGGTGTTGTTTCCACCACATTTCTATTATTTGCATCTCGATGAGTTTGACATACAATGTATAGCTGATTGGGTGCAGATTCATTCTTCCTATAAATCACAGCCCCATATCTAGCAAAATCTGGCCTAGAAAGTGCCATTCCCGACCTAGGCGCATCCCCTGCATAGATAAATGCAGTAGGTAAACCTAGAAAAGAAGTTATAAATGCCCTTCTTGATAATCCTGTTTGATTCATTACAAACTGTTGAGATTAAAATTCGTTATTTAAGCCTTTCTAATTGTCTTTCCAAATATGTTAGAAAAGAAATCTACAAAATTTCTTGAAAAACGTCAAGACGGTTTAGAATTTTTAATTCCAAAACCTTTTTAAACCCACATTAATTCTATCAAACTAGTGGTATTATGTCAAAGAAAATTACATTACTAGCTGGAACGTCTAACCAAGAGTTAGCTAAAGAGATATCTTCTCATGCAGATATCCCACTAACACCTATAGAGGTTAAGCGATTCAATGATGGAGAAACATATGTACATATAGAAAAGAGCGTAAGGGGTTCTATTGTATTCATAATCCAGCCAACTTCCCCTCCAGTAAACGATAATCTGATGCAGCTTCTCCTTATAATTGACGCCTGCAAAAGGGCATCTGCAGAAGAAATCAATGTTATTATTCCATATTATGGCTACTCAAGGCAAGATAGAAAAAATATGCCTCGTGAACCGATATCAGCGAAAGTAGTTGCGAACATGATAGAAACAGCAGGAGCAGACAGAGTGATTACATTTGACCTGCATGTTGACCAGATACAGGGTTTCTTTAATCTTCCCGTAGATAATCTGGAAGCGATCTCACTTATCGCAGACTATATTTTGGATAAACAACTAAAAGACATGATGGTGGTTGCTCCAGATGTAGGCGGCGCAAGAAGGGCAAGAAAACTAGCTAAGATCCTTGATACAAACATCGCAATCATAGACAAAAGAAGACCAGAACATGGTGTTGCAGAGATAATGAATATTATAGGTGAAGTTGAAGGTAAGAACTGCATATTGATTGATGATATGATTGATTCAGCTGGAACAATAACTAATGCAGCAAAAGCATTAAAAGAAAAAGGAGCAAAAGAGATCTATATCGCAGCAACACACCCATTATTATCTGGACCAGCAGTTGAAAGGTTAAAAGATGATTCAATAAATGAAGTCATTGTAACAAATTCTATAGAGATTCCAAAAGAAAAATCATTTGATAAACTAAAAGTCATATCATTATCGCATTTGTTAGCAGATACGATCACAAAAATATTTGAAGGGACGCCGATGGGTGTTCTATTCGATGATCTTTACAATAAAATAGAAGAAAAAAGGAAGATAAAATGAATGAAGAAGAAGAAAAATTACAGCAAAAATACATAGAAATGAAGATGCTTGAAGAACAGATGACTGAGATTCAAAAACATGGTCAAAAAGTAGAACAGCAAATAATGGAACTGATGGGTTCTGTACAAAGCATAGAAGATTTCAAAAAAACAAATGTTGGAGACGAAATACTAGTTCCAATAAGCTCAGGCGTATTTGCAAAAGCAGAATTAAAGGAAAACAAAGAACTTCTGGTTAATGTCGGGTCTGACACAATAGTAAAAAAAGATATAGATTCTACAAAAAAACTGATTTCAGACCAAGTAGAGCAGATCAGAGACGTACATACAAAGATTACAATGCAGATACAGAAAATGTCAATACAAGCTTCTAGTACTGAGAGTGAATTAAAAGAACTAGCTTCTAAAGTACAATAAAATGTTTAAATTCTTAAAAGAAAAACTAAAGAAGAGCATAAAAGATATTTCTAGTAAGATTGATGAAGAAGGAGTTACAGAAGAGACTGAACAAGAAGTTCCTGTTGAACAAAAAGAAGAATCTCCTGAAGTAAAACCGAAAGTTGAAGAAAAAAAAGGATTTTTCTCAAAAATAAAAGAGAAATTCAAAAAAAAGGCTGAAGAAGAGATTCCTAAAGAAGAAATTGAAACTCCTGAAGAAGAAGCTACTAAAGTTCCTGAAATCAAAGATGAAAAACCTAAGACTTCTGATAAGTTAGATGCTAAACCTCTAAGTGAGGAGATAATAAAAGAGAAAGTTGAGAAAAAAGATATACCCACAATACAAGAATTAACAGAAAGAAAAGAAGAAAAAGAAAAGACAAAAGAGCCAGAGATAGAAAAACCAAAGATAGAATCTAAGAAAGAATCCAGGGAAGATATAATCAAAAAGATAAAGAAAGAAGTTGAAGAAGAACCAATAGAAGAAAAGAAACCAGAAATAAAGGAGATACCTAAAGAAGAACCAGTTAAAGAAAAAGAAACTATTGAAGAAATCCAAGTTATACAAGAAGAAACTAAAGCTGAAGAGGAAGTAATCAAAAAGATAAAAGAAGAAGTTGAAAAAGAACCAATAGTTGAAGAGAAACCAGAAATAAAAGAGATACCTAAAGAAGGACCAATAAAAGAAGAAGAAACTATTGAAGATATAAAAGAAGAAGAAACTAAAGAAGTCCCTGTTATAAAAGAAGAACTGGAAATAGAGGAAGAAAAAGTAGAAAAAAAAGGATTCTTCCAAAAGATAAGACAAAAGATAACAACAAAAAAGATAGATCAAAAAACTTTTGAAGATATATTCTGGAATTTAGAAATAGCTTTACTTGAGAATAACGTTGCTGTTGAAGTGATTGAAAGGATAAAAGAAGATTTATCAAACGAGATTGTAGATAAGCCATTAGCAAGAGGGAAAATAGAAGCAATAATAGAAAAAACCCTAAAAAAATCAATAAAAGATATTGTAGATATAGATTCTTTCAAATTACTAGACAAAATAGGAGAAAAGAAACCATTTGTTATCTGCTTTGTAGGCATAAATGGTTCTGGAAAGACTACTACGATAGCAAAGATGGCAAGATTACTTATGGACAACAACTTATCAGTTATTCTTGCTGCAGCAGACACATTTAGGGCAGCTGCAATCGATCAATTACAATATCATGGAGATAAACTAGGCATTAAAGTGATAAAACAAGATTATGGGTCAGATCCAGCAGCAGTTGCATATGACGCTGTAAAACATGCTAAATCTAAAGGAACAGATGTTGTACTGATAGACACAGCAGGAAGGATACATAGCAACATAAACTTAACAGATGAGATGAAAAAAATAGTAAGAGTATCGCAGCCAGACCTAAAAATATTTGTAGGAGAGTCAATAACAGGAAACGATTGTGTAGAACAAGCAAAGAAATTCAACGAAGCGATTGGAATAGATGCTATAATATTATCAAAAGCAGATATCGATGAAAAAGGCGGTGCTGCAATCTCAGTAAGTTACGTTACAAAAAAACCAATCCTATACATAGGAACTGGACAGGAATACACAGACATAAAAGTTTTTGACCCTGCCCTTGTTATGGATAATCTGGGACTAGAGTAGAAAAACAAAACTCTTTTATATAACTAAATTAAAAAAATTAAAATGGACTTAATAAAATCAATAAAACAATCAATTGAAATTATAAGACTAAACAATTCTGTAATTGAAAATGTCGCAAAAAACAAAAGCGCAACAAATGCAGGCATCTTAATATTGATTCTTGGTGGTATAATCGCAGGATTAATGGGTAATGAAAGTGTATTACTGATGATTTTCTTAACACCGATCATAACTTTGATATTCTCATTTATCGGAGTAGGTGTATTGCATGGATTAGCAAAACTATTCAAAGGAAAAGCAACATTCATGGAATTATACCGGGTGTTGACGCATGCAAGCATAATAAACTGGTTAGTTGTATTTAGCAATATACCAATACTCAATATGATAATACCGATAGCAACAGGTGTATGGGGATTAGTAGTAAACTTTACAGCTATAAAAAAACTTTACAAATTAAGCACTGGAAAAGCAGTTCTAGTCATGGTAATACCAATGGTGGCTGCTATGATATTAACAATCATAGGCATGTCTATTTATTTATATTTTAACCCAGGCGGATTGTCAACATTATCTCAATAGAACTCGATTTCTTTATCAAAAAATACGCCCTTATGAAGCTTTACAGGCCTCCAGGTATCGATAACAAGTTCTGCTTCTAACCATTCTGCAAGCTCATCAGGATTTCCGATTGTAGCAGACAAAGCAATAACCTGTATATCTTTAATCAATCTCTTCATCAAAGTTATCAATATCTCAAGTGTTGGTCCCCTCCCGATATCATTAAGCAGATGAACTTCATCAACAACCAAAACTGAAACATCTTTTATCCATGGTGCATGATGCCTAAGCAAAGAGTCCATCTTCTCAGCAGTAACTATCAAAAGATCATACTCAGCTAGATAGGGGTCAGCAGAATCCAGATTACCTATAGATAAAGCAATCCTTATCAATCCATCGTATTTCCTTTTAAAATCCTTGAACTTCTCAGAAGCCAAAGCCTTCAATGGAACAATATAAACACATTTACCACCTTTATCAATAATATTCTTAACAGCAGCAAGCTCAGCTATCAATGTTTTCCCAGAAGCAGTAGGGGTACAAACAAGAAGGCTTTTACCCCGGAGCAAACCCTGATCAATAGCTTTTTCCTGAGCAGGTCTGAACTCTTCAATTTCTTTATCAAGTATATCAAATAGTTTACTTGGAATTTTATCCTTAACAGCAGCTAATTTCATCATCTAAAACTAATAGATAAACCATTATAAAGATTTCTAAAAAATACAATGCATAGCAAATGAGACATTTTACTATAAAACACACTAAAAAACCACCAACATAGGTGAAAACACGACTGAAGAGGTAAAATCAGCGACATTAAATTCCAACGGAATTTATGGCGTTTCACAAAGTTCTGATTTTTCCTTTTGGAGTAGGACATTTTGATGAAGTCAAAATGTCTGTGTTTGAACCATATGTTGTTGGTGGTTTTTAATTAATTGCATTTAACAACAAACCAAATCACAACCTTTAAATATTCTATAACCCAAAATCAACATATGCTTGAACTAAGAAAAGATTACATCTTAGAGAGATGGGTAATTGCAGCTTCAGTAAGGGGCAAACGTCCAAAACAATTCAAAGAGAAACATAAACAGATAGAACCAAAAATATGCTATTTCTGTCCAGGTAATGAAAAATTAACACCACCAGAGATAGGTAGAGTAGAAAAAAAAGGAAAATGGATTCTAAGGTGGTTTCCGAACAAATTCCCTTTTGTCGAACAAAAAGGCATTACAAAGATAAAAACAAAAGGCAAATTCTTCAAAAGCACAAAAGCATATGGAAAACATGAAGTCATAGCAGACACAAACGACCATAAAAAACAATTATGGGATATGTCAAAATCACATATAAAACTACTTTTAGAAGTAATTAAAAAAAGAACAACTGAACTGGAAAAACTAAAAAACATAAATTATGTATCGATATTCAAGAATCACGGAAAAAAAGCAGGAACTTCAATTATACATTCACATATTCAAGTAGCAGCCCTGTCTCAGATACCACCTCAAATAAAAGAAGAAACAGAAGCAATTAAAAAACATAAAAAATGCCCTTATTGTGATATTCTAAAGATAGAGAGAAAAAGCAAAAGAAAATGTTTTGAAAACAAAACAGCAATTTCTATAGCACCATATGCATCAAGATTCAATTATGAAACATGGATATTTCCAAAAAGACACATTAGAAAACTCTCAGACCTAAAAGACAACGAAATAGCAGATATGGCAGAAATACTGCAAAAGACAATAGCAAAACTCAAAACATTAGACATGTCATATAACTTCTTTATACATTATTCTCCAAAAAAAGATAATCTGCATCTGCACATAGAGATCGCTCCAAGGATAGCAACGTGGGCAGGATTTGAGTTTAGTTCAGGGATAACGATAAACTCAGTATTGCCAGAAGATGCTGCTAGATTCTATAGATTCTAAAGATTCAATATACTCCCTGATCTGATAGTTTCAGCGCCTAATTCTTCAATAAATTTTTTAACCACATCAGAAGAAACACAATGTGAAGGATAAACTTTCTCAATATTTTCTTTCTTAAAATATTCAATTGTTTTATTAGTTACATCATCAAGATTATTTAAATGAAATCCACCAATTACTGAATAAACTTTATTTAATCCAGTAACTTCCTTAGCATATTCGATTATATTGCAAATCCCAGAATGAGAACAACCAGCAATAACTATCAACCCCTTTTCATGTTTTATCGCTAAAGCGGAATCGTCCATTACAAAATCTTCTTCTTTATCTTCTTTATGCCAAGTAGTTTTCTTAGCTTCAAAATCATTATTTCGAGGTATTTCTCCTAAAAAAACAATATCGTCAACAATAAAATATGGTTCTTTAGCTAAAACCAAATCAAAATTGATTTTTGCTTCTTCTAAAGATAATGGTAATCCAATATAAGAATCATCTCTATCCCTGTACCTTTTAACAAAAGACCCTGGATGCAAGACTAATCTTTTATTTTTTATAAATTTTAAACCATTGCCATGATCCCAATGCCCATGACTTAAAACAATATGACTAATATCTTCCAAATTTACATTTAATTTCTGCGCATTCTTCAAGAACAGATCAGAAGCCCCTGTATCGAATAAAATCTTCTGTTTTTCACCTATCAAAACTGAAAAACCATGCTCCCCACTACAAATATTGCCTGATTTGTCGTCAACTAGAATAAACAATCTCATAGAATACACAAAACAATACCTATATAAAAACTTTTAGTTAATAATCAAACTCTCACCAGTCATTTCTTTTGGTTTCTTAATATTCATTATATCTAAGATAGTTGGTGCAACGTCTTTTTGACCTTTGTTGTTTTTAAGTTTAACATTCTTAAGTTTTTCATCATTGCTGATTAAAGTAAACAAAACTGAATTATAACCATGAGATGGATCTGGTTCTTTACCATCAATAACCATACATTCTGAATTTCCATGATCTGCTGTTAAAAAAACAACATAATCTTCTTCAAGCGCTTTCTTGATCACCTTATCAGTACACTCATCGACAACTTCACATGCTTTAACAACAGCATCAAACACACCAGAATGGCCTACTAGATCAGGGTTTGCATAATTAACAAGAATAAAATCATACTCCCCAATATTAGACAATAATTTATCAGTAACTTCATAAGCTGACATCTGAGGATTCATATCATAAGAAACTACTTGCTTAGTAGGTATATTGATTCTGTCTTCATTTTTATATGCATCCTCTTTCTGAGAATTAAAAAAGAAAGTAACATGGGCAAATTTCTCTGTCTCTGCAATCCTTAATTGTTTAAGTCCATTAGTTGATATTGTTTCACCTAGATTTCTTTCAATTCGTTCTTGAGGAAAAGCCACAGGCAAATCCCAATTTGAATCATAACTGCAATAACAAACATAGTGAACATCTAATTTTTTAGGCATTTTTTTCATAGGATCATCTATAGAAAGACCGTTTATCAATGCAGTTATCTGTCTTGCCCTATCAGACCTGAAACTATACCATACAATAGAATCCTTGGACTTTAGTAATGCTATAGGCTTATCGTTATCATCAGTGATCAATGTTGGCTGGACATAATAATCAGTCTTATCTCCACGCTTATATGCCTCTTCAATAGCTTCTTTTGCTGATTTAGCCTTGAATCCATCTCCGTTTAGCAGCAGGTCGTAGGCTGCCTGTGTTCTAGACCATTCCCTTGCCCTATCCATAGCATAATACCTGCCAACTACAGAAGCGATCTTACCTATGCCTATTCTTTTGATCTCAGCTTCAGCTTTCTTAAGCAAAGGCAATGATGATTTCTCAGGCATATCTCTACCATCAAGAGTTAGATGGATATATACCCTATCAAACTTTTGTTTTTTACATAGTTCTAAAAAAGCAAGCATATGTTTGTAATCTGCATGTACACCCTCAGTAGAGAACAAACCATCAATATGCAGATCAGAATTATTTTCTTTACAATTCTCAATCGCTCTGATCAAAACCTTATTCTTAAAAAAACTTTTACTCTTTATTTCTCTATTGATCAACTCATAAGGCTGCCAAACAACCCTGCCAGCACCCATTGTTAAATGCCCTACTTCTGACCCGCCTTGAACACCCCCAGGATTACCAACAGCATTGCCAGTACAATCCAATTCAGTAGTGGGATAATTTTTTTTATAAAAATCATGATTAGGTGTTTTGGCATGAAACTGAGCATTCCCTTTGTCATGCTCACCATGACCCCATCCATCCCTTATGATTAAAATTACTTTCTTCATTTAAAATATAACTAAGTTGATTATTTATTAACTTTCCGTTTTTTATTGTTCATAAAACATGAACTATGGAAGTTTTGTCTATCCATCTAGATTTACAAAATTTCTTATTAAGGAACATTTTGTTCTCTAGATAAGAACAATTGAGTAGTATATCTTAAAATACATCTAGCTAATTCAAACAGCATTGACTAATATAATATAATCACTGAAATCAATTCAAAAAATAGGTCAGTCCCTACCACAAAAAAATTATAGATTTTTCTAGTGAAGTGAATTACTTCGTAATTCATTCACAATCATAAATAGTGGGGATTAATCAGGACTAACCTAAAATTTTTAGGAAATCAGGAAGCCTGGCTGAAACCATTCATCTCTAACCCTAAGGGGTAGAGATTTCTAACTTCCTGATTTAAACTAAAACTTTAAATATAACCCACACTATAATCTGCACAATGGATAAAATAAATCTTAGAGATATGTTAAGAAATGTAAGCCCTATTTTGATAAAACCTGCTTCAACATCAATTACAGTTAGCTTATCAAAAAGGTTTTTTCTGTTCAATCTGATAAATAAAGCGATAAAAACCATTGAAGAAGATCCCCACTTAAACTTTATAAGCCTCCTAAAAAGCTACAAAGTTCTTGGAAGGATCCTTTATGGAACTGTTCACGAACTACATAGAGACAGAAACAAGATGTACTTCAAAAACTTCTTTGTAGAACGAGAGCTGTGGAAATTAGTTAGAGATGAACTTGAATGGCTTGTAAAAGAATACAAAAATGTAAGTGAAATAAAACTTACATTGACAAAAAGGGGTGTAATGATATTTGATAATTACAAAAAAGACAGTTTTAATGTATTACTTATGACAATACATTCAGGTACATGGGCTCCAAAAGATGTTATAGAAAAGATGAAATTGACCCCAAAAAAAAGATATCATTATGAGGATATAGAAACCCACAAGATATACAGCAGATTAGTTCTGGAAAAAGGGGGCATATGGATAGACAACAAATTATCCAGATTTGCATGCGACTTTAACAGAAACATGGAAAAGTGTATCTATGGTAATGATACTGAATGGTGGATAAGCGAAGTATGGAAAGAACCCCTTTCAGAATCACAAGTTACAATCTTAAAACAAACTTATAGAGAATTTTACTTCACATTATCAAGACTACTAGAATCCTATAGATTCAATATAATATTTGATGGCCATTCAATGTGGGATTCTGAAGATAGGCCTAGACTAAGTTTTGGAACACAGCATATACCTAAATTCTATATGCCCATAGTGAAAAGTATGCATAGAAAACTAGTAAATATGGGATACTCCCCTGCTTTCAACAAACCCTATAAGGGGGGGTATATACTTAAGTGGCTAAGCACAAAATTCCCAGACCTGTTCATATTCTCTATGGAGATAAACAAGGTAATCTACACAACAAATAATCATAGAAAACCGTTAAAAAGAAAGATAAAACAGCTATCAAAAGACCTAAGCCAGATATTTAATATTGAGATAGAAGATGTTGAATATAGGAAGAGTTAGGCCTTCCTAAAATTCTCACCAGCATACTCACAATCATTACCTAATTCTTCTTCTATACGGATCAATTGATTATATTTAGCTAATCTCTCTGATCTGCAGGGTGCACCTGTTTTTATCTGACCTGTTTTTAATCCAACAACCAAATCAGCTATAAATGTATCTTCTGTTTCACCGCTTCTATGGCTGACCATTACACCCCAACCTGCAGCTTGTGAATCCTTACATGCCTGTATACTTTCAGTTACTGAACCTATCTGATTTACCTTAAGTAATAACGAATTAACTGCTTTTAATTCTATCCCTTTGGCAATCCTTTTTGGATTTGTAACAAGCAGATCATCACCAACAATCTGGGTTCCTTCACCAACTGCTGCTGTTAATTTGGGATATGCTTCCCAATCATCCTGATCAAAAGGATCTTCAACACTGATTAAACCATACTCGTCGATAAACTGCTTATAAAGCTCGATCATCTCATCGCCAGTCTTTAGATCAGGTGTATCGCCCTTAAAATTCAAATCATAATTTCCATCTTTAAAGAATTCTGATGCAGCAACATCCATACCGATCTTTACCTTACCAGTATAACCTGCTTTCTCAATAGCTTCTTTGATTAGTTCAAGACCTTCCCTATTATCCTGGATATTTGGTGCAAATCCACCTTCATCACCAACATTAACTGCATCTTGACCATATTTAGCTTTGATAACTTTCTTTAGATTATGATAACATTCAGCACCCATTCTCATAGCTTCCCTAAAATTAGAAGCACCAATAGGCAGAATCATAAACTCCTGCATCGCTAACTTATTTCCAGCATGACTTCCACCATTGATAACATTAAAACTGGGTACGGGTAAAACAAATTTATCAACACCTGCAAGCTCAGCAATATGCTTATATAAGGGGATATTCTTTGCAGCAGCACCTGCCTTACAAGCAGCCATAGAAACAGCAAGTATTGCATTAGCACCTAATTTCCCTTTATTAGGGGTTCCATCCAATTCAATCATAGCTTTATCGATCTCTTCTTGTTCCCTACAATCCATACCTACGACTCTTTCAGAGATAAAATCATTAACATTCTCAACAGCTTTTAAAACACCCTTACCCAAATACCTTGATTTATCACCATCTCTTAACTCTAGAGCCTCATGAACACCAGTAGAAGCTCCACTAGGAACCATTGCCCTGAACATGCCGCCTTCTGTTGTCAAATCAACTTCAATAGTAGGGTTACCCCTTGAATCTAAAATTTCTCTTGCTTTTATTCCTGTAATTTTACTCATGATTATTCACCTCAAAATGATTTATTAAAAAAGATGAAGAACTAGTTTAAATAGATTATGTTTTTATAATAATAAAAAAGAAAAAATAAGTTTTCTTGAACTTAGCTTGTAAAGTATATAGATGGGTATTTTAGACTAGAGTATCTATCCCTATTATAAGCCCCTACCCAAAATGTATAATTTCCTGCACCATCAATAGAAGTAATATTATGTTCTTGATAACACAATTGTTGTTGATTACAATCATAATACATATTCCCCCATTTATACCAATAACTATGAGCTGGGCTCTTATACCAAAGACCAATATTATCTACATAGCTATCAGAATCAGTAGCATTAACTATCAACGTTGCAGAATTATTAGTTGTTGCAGTAAAAAACGCAGTTAAGCTAGGCGAAGTTGCATCTATTATTGTCAAAGTAGCATTAACATTGGTTGTTTGTCCTGCAACAACATTAACTAAGGCTGTATAAGGGGGGTATCCTGATTTTATAACATTAAGTGTATGATTACCTACACTAGTATTATCAATTGTTTTTGGTGTTGTTCCAAGATAATCACCATCAAGATAAAGATTAGCTCCAGAAGGTGTGCTAGTTACATAGATTGAACCAGTTGATGGTGTTGGAGTAGGTATTAATGTCAAAGTAGCATTAACATTGGTTGTTTGTCCTGCAACAACATTAACTGAGGTTGTATAAGGGTGGTATCCTGATTTTGTAAGATTAAGTGCGTGATTACCTACGCTTGTCTCATTAATTGTTTTTGGTGTTGTTCCAAGATAATCACCATCAAGATAAAGATTAGCTCCAGAAGGTGTGCTAGTTACATAGATTGAACCAGTTGATGGTGTTGGTGGTGGTATTAATGTTAAATTTCCATTAACATTGGTTGTTTGTCCTGCAACAACATTAACTGAGGCTGTATAAGGGGAATACCCTGATTTTGTAAGATTAAGTGCGTGATTACCTACACTTGCCTCATTAATTGTTTTTGGTGTTGTTCCAAGATAATCACCATCAAGATAAAGATTAGCTCCAGAAGGTGTGCTAGTTACATAGATTGAACCAGTTTGTATCTGACCTTCACAAACATCAAACCACCATGTTTGCCCATAATTTGAACCCACATTATTAACACAGTTAACTCCTGTTTGGCATTCATTACTATTATCGCAATCGCCGTTACCATTGCTACAAGGACAATCTGAAGTACAATAATTTGAACTCCAAGGAATTCTTGTACTACAATCTGCTTGTAGATTTGCATTAACATATGCTGTTTGTCCTGCAACAACATTAACTGGGGTTGTATAAGCTGAGTATCCTGATTTGGTAACATTAAGTGAGTGATATCCAGCTTCGACTTGTGAGATGGTTCTTGACTTCCAATATCCTGTTGAGCCTTTGTAGATTCCATCCAGGTAAATATTAGCGTATCTTGTATTGCTGTTAACTCTGATTGACCCTGTTATGGAGGTTAAATTTGCATTAACATATGCTGTTTGTCCTGCAACAACATTAACTGGGGTTGTATAAGCTGAGTATCCTGATTTGGTAACATTAAGTGAGTGATATCCAGCTTCGACTTGTGAGATGGTTCTTGACTTCCAATATCCTGTTGAGCCTTTGTAGATTCCATCCAGGTAAATATTAGCGTATCTTGTATTGCTGTTAACTCTGATTGACCCTGTTATGGAGGTTAAATTTGCATTAACATATGCTGTTTGTCCTGCAACAACATTAACTGGGGTTGTATAAGCTGAGTATCCTGATTTGGTAACATTAAGTGAGTGATATCCAGCTTCGACTTGTGAGATGGTTCTTGACTTCCAATATCCTGTTGAGCCTTTGTAGATTCCATCCAGGTAAATATTAGCGTATCTTGTATTGCTGTTAACTCTGATTGACCCTGTAGGTGGCGCAACCTCACAAACATCAATCCATGATGCTTGCCCATAATTTGAACCAAGATTATTAACACAATTAAGTCCGTCTTTACATTCATTATCATTATCGCAATCTCCCTCGCCAATATCACAAAGACATCCGGAATTACAATAAGAATAATGCCATAATGAATTACTATGACAATTACCACCAATAACACTAAAAGAACCATAAATATAAGCACGCAATGAATTATCATATACCCTTAAACGAGCTACCCCTGCCCGGAAATTAGAAGGAACATTATAAATAACAGAATTAGTACCATTGCAATTATTAGGATGATTACATAATGAAATAGTAGTCTTAAGATTGTTTCCACTATCATATATATCTGCATATTTATAATAAGATCCATTTGTAACTGTAATATTAAGGGATTCTCCCGGACTAACGGGCTGTGGAGAGAAACTGACATCCACTGCTGCATAAGTAGAAAATGCTAATGCGAAAACTAAAATCAAACATAATGCAATCTTATTCATCTTCATTTTATTCCACCTCGATAATTAAATCTTTTTTAATGTTTGAAACACATCACCAAACAACCCCATATTACAAAGAAAACTACCTTTAACTCCTTTCTTTATTTGTATAATAGTTGTAAAGGTCTCAATTTCACCAGAAAGGATTATTTTAGTATCTGAAACTTTATTAATCTGCAACCCATTATCACATTTAACCAACAAATCGATACCTGGAAATAATTGAGTACGACAATCATCAGCTTCAAGACCCCAACCTGGAGGGCAAATTCTTTCTACCCCATCTTCTGGATCCGCATTTGGACCTGAATCTTTATTAATCAAACATATTGTATCAGTTTCACAAGACCTACTTGTATCACCTGCACAATCTGGGTCAGACTCACCATCACAACCATTATCATTATCAATATAACAAATTCTGTCAGATGCGCCACAACCAGAAAAACCACCATACAGATCAGGTCTTCTATCCCAATCACTATCAGTAGGATTCAATACTTTAACCTTAATAATTTCTGTTTCTCCAGAATTTGCCTTAATATTTTCTCTTGAAAGTGAAATAATAGTATCTGTAGTTGGTGTTGGCGGTTCTGGTTCTCTAGAGATCTGTTCTTCAAATGAAACTGATACTTTTCCAAACATACCCTTAACAAAACCTAGACCCAGACCTAACATCACAATAGCGAGTATTAGGATAACAATCACATTTACACTAAGTTCTAACGCACCTTGTTTGTGAGTCATTTTTATATATATTAGTATACAAATAAATACATTCATATTTAAAGGTTCCTATTAAAGATTTAGGTATAATATGTGAATGTTAGTCAAAAATAAATAAATTATATTCAAAATAATAACAGATTAGAAATAAAAAGTATATCATTTAATTTTATATAAAATCTTTTCCCAGAAAATATTCACCCAATATAATTAACCTGTTTCTTCAATCCAGTAACAGGAGCATTAAGACCACCTAACTCTTCGGTCTTCTTCATGATCTCTTCTTCCAGATGCTTAATCTCTTTCTCTAACTTATCAACTTCAATCCCAATATCCAATTTATGGTTCAATACCTTAAGAATCTCTCTAGCACCTTTAACACCCAGATACATCGGATGTCCATATGTTTCTGCAAGTAAAGAAACAGCATCCATCTTCCTTCTTGAAGACAATCCTAATAATAATCCAGAAACACCAACTATTGGTCCAACAGTACCATATAGATTTGTATGGACCTTTCCACCTTTATACTTATCGACCGCTTTCTTAGAATTGCCAGTACAATAAACTTTAGGTTTTTTAGGTATCTCTGCAAGACCGATACCACCTAACGTGATTATCTCCTTAACAGCAAAACTCTTAGCCAGATCAAGAATCTTTTCAGTAAATTCATAAGAACTTATTTCATCTATTGGCTGTACATCCCCGCATACCAACAAAAGATCATTTTTAGGCAACCTCTTATAAAATACCTCTACCCTAGGCAGCTCAACTAAGTTTTCCTTATTGACAAAAACAGAATGTGGAAATGTATCAGATGTAATCTCATAAAGCTTCTTAGCATTCAATTCATCCACAATAAAATCAGTAGCAACCTTGCCTACATTTCCAATTCCTGGCAGTCCCTCTATCAAAACAGCGTTCTTTAGTGTAGGTTTTTTACAGAAATTATCTATTCTCCATGTACTCATTTCAAATCTCCAATCCTAAAATTATAATAAATCAGCTTTCTTTAACGAATCAGACTTAACTGTCCTTCGATATTTCCCGTATTTATCCAATGGGCTATATTTTGGAGGAATAACTGTGATTGCTTCAACACCACAAGAAGGACAAACTTCTTTCATAGTATAAGTCTTACATCCCTTGCACTTGAGAAGATGTTTCATTCTGCCTTGACAAACTGCCCTTCTCCGCCTTGTTTTTCTATAAAACTAATAGCATTATCTACAGATTTCTGTAATATTTTTTCAGCTGTCTTGTACTCAGCAGCCTTAACCCTGATCTTATATTTACCACCGCCTTCAACAAGTATAACAATATTATCCCCATCTAAAGCTTCATTTAATGTATTCTTGATTATCTCAACACCATTAGAATCATAAGTTTTTAGAGTTAGATCTCCCTCGATAAAAACCTCCGCAGGCTTCATCCTTTCTTTTATAACTTTTGTAAAGATATCTGCTTTCTTTTTATCAATACCCAGCTCTTCTAAAGAAACTTCACCCTTAACAATATCCCAAAAACACAAATGAAGCAATTCATACCCTTCACTAATCTTAAGAAATATTTCATCATAAAGTTTCTTAGCATCAACCTTAAGATCCTTAGCTACAAACTCAACTATCTTTTCTGATCTCTGTTCTTGCTTGATTTCACTAAGCTTTTCTTTCTTCTGTCGTTCATTAACCCTCCTTAAAGAAAGATCAATATGCCCTTTCTCAGAATTGATATTAAGTACTTTACATACAACCTTTTTGCCTTCCTTAACAAAATCCCTGATATTCCTAATTCTTCCAGGACTAACTTCAGAAATATGAATCATGCCACTTTTATGATACTCATCAAGATCAGCAAAAACACTATGATGGAATATTTTCGTAACTGTACAAAGAACTAGTTCACTTTCTTCAGGAAAACCCACTCGATTTAAAAACATTTTACTCCAGTACTTCTAAGATTCTTGCTTTAACCTTAGCTTTTCCGCCAGTAGGTTCTGCAACCTTCTTATCGCAAACTAAACAATTTACATCAGAAGTAATTTTACCAAAGATTATCTGTTCGTTTTTACACTTAGGACATCTTACTTTTATGAATTTACTAGTTGGTTCTTTGATTGGTCTCATTTTGTCACCTTTTGTATCTTATAAAGAATTTTTAAATAAACTCTACTTTCTTAGCTCGAATACCTTGACTCTGAACTGAACTCTTCTTACAATCTTTGCAAGAATATCTCAAATCTGTCTTTTTTGTCATCTTCTTCCCAGTCATCTTAAACTTAGTTATCGCTTTTTTTGAATATCTGCCCCTATTGCCTATTCCCCTAGCTACGCCTCGCTTTTTAGCTCTAACTTTACTACCATAACTCAGAGTACTAGGACTACCCTTCTTATTCTGAGATACTTTTTGCTCAGTATGCTTCTTACAAAACTTGCAGTATCTCTTAATTAACTTAGGTATTTTCATACAGTTAGGAAAACAGCATCTATTTATAAACTTTATCATTAAGCGAACTTCAAAAAGTATAGCTTTTTGACGATTTTAGAAGTCTACAATTTCTAAAAGCAAGATGATAAAGGGTTAAAAATCTTTGATTTTTAAGATGTTACCAAAAGATTTTTATATCTAGACCTTTAAAAACACTATATGAAACAATATATAGCAATAATCTTTCTATTAGTCCTGATTACAGCTTGTGCTCCAGTAGTTGAAATTGAAGATACTCAACCAATTGAAGATATAGAAAAACCAGCAGAAGTGCCTCAGGAAGAACCGGTTGAACCAGCTGAAGAATTAACAGAAATATCAGATGAGGATCAGACTGAACAAGAGACAGAAGTAACAATCTTAGAAGATTCAAAAGAAACAACTATAAGCGAGAATATAATAGGGATATTATCAGATTCATTTTCACCAATAGAAAAAATAATAACTAAAAACACAGAAATTACATGGATAAACAAAGACTCAAAACAACATAAAATAGCATGTTATCTAAACGGAGCAAGAGTTGTAACAAGTTCAAACTTGGATCAAGGAGATCAATTCTCATATAGATTTGTTACAATAGGGGATTATACCTGCATAGATGCAATATATGGTCTAAGAAGCACAATCATAGTAGAGGTTGCACCCTTGCTTTCCCCAACAGGCGAAGTTATATTAGATGGGACTGGGGGTGGCTCATATCTAGGAGTTATAGCATTATTAGCAATCTCAATACTAGTTTTCTTTATTTATAGCAGGAAAAGGTAAGAAAGTAAGTTTTTAATAAAAACAACTAAAAACCAAGAAACCTTTAAATAAATACAAAAATTCTATCTTAATATGAAAACATGTTTAGTCTTTCCGCCACAGATAATACCTACTTCACCACCACTGGGAATATCTTTATTAAAAAGCTATGTTGAGAAAAACACTGAGCAAAAAGTAAAGAATATTGATCTAAACTTATTCTTTCACAATAATGTCATACAGAACTTCATAGATGGAAAATTCCCAATATATAGTGAGGATAAGAAAAACAATAAATCAATAGAATTGATCAAAAAATCATTGGAAATATTCAAAAAACAAGAAAAAAGTATAGTAACTAAGAAAAGTAAATCACAGAAATCACTAAGTGATTTTATTAGAAAAAGTGATTTCTTCAATCCAGATGTATACAACCCATGTGCAAATGAATTTCTATATTTATTTGATAAGATATTTAATGCCAATAGGCCTTTATTAGAAAGCTTTGTAAACAATCAAGCAGAGATAGGAAATGCATTAGCACCATTCACAAAAGAGATAATAAAAGAATCTCCTGAATTGATTGGATTCTCTATATTAACTACAGAACAGATATATTACACCCTAGCTCTGGCAAAAAAACTAAAACAAGAGACAAATGCAAAGATAATCATAGGGGGGGCGTCTGTAAGGCTATTTCCAGAAAAGTTTCTAAAATATGATTTTATAGACTATGTTATAGATGGTGACGGAGAGATAGCACTAAAAGAATTGATAGAAGGAAAAGATAAAAGCAAGATAAAAAACATAATATACAGAGAAAAGAATGAAATAATCAAGAATGAACAACAAAATATAGATATAAACAATACACCACCGCCAGATTTCTCGGATTTCGACCTGGACAACTATTTCTCACCAAAAAGAGTTTTGACAACATTAACTAGCAGAGGCTGTTACTGGAAAAAATGCACATTCTGCGCAGATTACAACACGATACCTATGCAATACAGGCAAAAAGAAGTAAATAATCTGATAAAAGAACTAAAATTCCTAAAAGAAAAATATAAAACAAACTATTTCTATTTTGCAGATGAGATGATTTCTCCGATGATGTTTGACAAAATAAGCAAAGCATTGATCAAAGAAAATCTAAACATAAAATATTATACTCAAGCGAAACCTAAAGGATTTAGTCTAGAACTCCTTAAACAGATGAAACAATCTGGCTGCACAACTATAATGTGGGGTATAGAGTCTGCTTCTCAAAGAATACTGGATCTGATCAACAAAGGAACTAATGTAAAAGAAGCAGAAGATATAATAAAACAAAGTCATACTGCAAAGATAAAAAATGCAGTATACGCATTTGGTGGATTTCCAACAGAAACAGAGCAAGAATACAATCAAACAATAGAATTCCTAAAAAGAAACAAAGACTATATCGATCTGCAGTTTACTGGATTATTCAGATTAACAGAAGACTCAGAGATTGAACAAAACCCCGAAAAGTTCAAGATAAAATTAAAAACAAAAAGTGAAGATGAATTCGACCCAACATATGACTATGAGGTAAATGAAGGGATATCTCAGGAGAAATCAATGGAATTGTTTAACAAGAATTACTCTTTTTTATTAAGCCTAAATAAATTCTCACCATTCTTAGGAAAATTCAGAGACCATATATTAGTTTACTTTAATGAGAAATGATTAAATCTAGAAATTTCAACATGGATGAAAACTATCTGAAGAGGTAAATTCCATACGGAGTGTGGAATTTTCCTTTTGATATAGGATTTTGGTGGAATTGAATTGACGAGGTCAATTTATGACACCCCTACAAAATCCGTGTTTGAATCCTTAGTTGTTGTTGAGATTTCCTAAGAAAACTAAACATAATAAAACCAAAATGAAACCAACAATAAGCTTATGTATGATTGTAAAAGATGAAGAGAAATTATTAGAAGGATGCCTAAAACCAATAAAAGAACTTATAGATGAGATAATAATCATAGATACTGGCTCTATTGATAAAACAAAAGAGATTGCTAATAAACTAACAAACAAGGTATATAACTTTGAATGGTGTGATGATTTCTCTGAAGCAAGAAACTTCTCAATAGAAAAAGCAACTAAAGAATGGATCTTAATATTAGATGCCGACGAGATATTAACTAAAGAAGATTTAATAAAAATAAAAGAAATAATAAAGAATAATAATAAAGATACATTAGGTTACAGAATAATCCAGGAAACCTATTACAAAAACAAAATTGTATCTATCAGGGGCATATGCAGAATCTTCAAAAACAATAAACAAATAAAATTCCAATATCCAATACATGAAACAGTAAGAAACTCAATAAAAGAAAAAAACAAAAAGATTGGTAAGACTGGGATTGTAATAAAACATTTCCCAAGACTGGATAGAGATAAAACAGAATATTATCTAAAACTTTTAAAGACAAAAAAAGAATATTTTCCTGAGAGTAATGTCGATAAAGAGATTGAGAATGAAAAGAAACTGAAGTTTTAGATGTATTTCTATAGGGTTATTAATTCTTAAGTGAGATAATGTGCGGGGTATGACCCTAGAAATTCTAGGGGGATTTAGGTTACTGGTGGATTTACTCACCATAATGTCCATAAACAATTATTTCTTTATTCGAAAAATGTTCATCCAATACGAATGTATATATAACCTTGAAAAAAACCAAAAGATTTAAATAGTATATCTCAGATATACTAATATATGGCTAGTCCAAGCAAAGAAGAACAAATATTAGTATTAATATTAGAGAATAGTCCATTTAAGCACTGGCATTTTGAGGAAATCCTTAAAAAAATAGATATGACACGAGCTGCTGCAAACAAATGGCTAAATAAATATCAAAAAGAAGGTTTGCTAAAAAAGGTTAAAGAAAAAGGAAAATTCCCTTATTTTACAGTCGGAAGTAACAATCCAGAATACCAATCTAAAAAAAGGCTATACATGTTAACTAAACTTTACCAAAGTGGGATGATAAAAGATTTGATTAAATTAGGAAAAGCAAAAACAATCATACTTTTTGGGAGTATAGCAAAAGGTGACTGGTATAAAAACTCAGATATAGATATATTTATTTACGGAACTTCAAAGGGATTCGAAAAGATTAAATATGAATTGGAACTTCAAAGAGATATTGAACTTCACATTTTTGATACAATAAAGGAGATAAAAAAAGTCAAGAACGGATTAATTAATAATGTGATTAATGGATATGTTATAAAAGGAAGTATTCAGGATATCGCCGAGGTAGCGTAAATGAAGATGGAGATAGACGATCTGGACAAAACTTACAATAAATGCATTACAACAGGCAGCATAAATGAAAAGAATAGTGTAGATATAGAGTTAATTAAATCATTGAAGGATATAGCAGAACAGGGGTTGTCTTTCACCAAAGAAAAATCAAAAGATGTACCAAAAGACAGCAAGAATTGGACATTTGTTTTCAGAGACTATTACGAAGCTTTAAGAGGATTAATTGAATCATATTTATTATTTGACAAAATAACTGCTGAAAATCATCAATGTAAGAACGCATATCTATGCTCTAAGCACCCTGAATTGGAGCTAGATTGGAATTTTCTTGAAACTGCCAGATTAAAAAGAAACCATATAAACTATAGGGGGCAGTCACTTAAATATGAAGATTGGAATAAGCTAAAGCTGAATTTTGATTTGCATATAAACAAGATTAAGAAAGAGATTAGTAAAAGATTAGAAGCCACTAATTGAAAAGATCAAAAGACACCATATAACTCATTTATTAAGAAAACTCAATTCTCACTAATCTCTTCAACTCTTTCTTTATTAATCAAGACATTAGCAATATCAACAGGAAGTGAAGCTATATCTTCTTCATCAAAAGGACCATACTCTTCTAATTCCTTGCCTACAAACTTAGGAACAGCATTCAAAAACCTGACTAATTTGGTCTCTTTAGGCTTAGTATCTTCTTCTTTAGGCAAAGCAGCTTCTTTTTTATCACCAACAACAGGATTAAAAGATCCAGAAGAAACCGGGTCTTTCAGATTGATAAGATTATTCAATATATTACTCCTGCTAGAATCTAAGATACTTACAACATTATCAAAAAGAACACTTTCTTCATTTAAGAAAACAGATTTATCGATAATGGAGTTTTTATTCTTGCACTTATCAATAGCTATGCTAACAATCTTCTTTTCACGCCGATCATATATATCCTTGATAATACGTTTAACATTCCCTAATTGATCTGCAGTTTTACGCTTCTCTTCTTCAGAGAGAAGCTCAGTGTCTTGCTTACTGATAATAACCTGCTTATCTTTAAGATATCTCAAGACATTTGCAAAGAAGGAACTATCTAATTTCTGCAGCTCACTTCTATCTTTCTCTCTTCGAAGTATCTCAAAAAGAGTCTCATAAGTAATAGTGACTTCATCTGTACTAGGACTGTCTAATTTATTTTCTTGTTCCATTTCCCCCAGTATAGGGTAATGCTACACCTATTTAAATATTTTGGGACTGAATACCAATTTACTGTTATTATTTTCTCAAATAAAACAATTATAATTCTTAATTATTAAAACAACCAAATACACAATATTTTTAAACATAAGTTACTCTCAATAAACAATGAAGAAATCAAAGAAGCTTATATTCCACATAGCATTAATCATCTTCATAACCTCATTAGTTTATATAAATTCTTTCAAGAACGAATTTGTTTTTGATGATCATTTACATATATTAGAAAACACACAGATAAGATACAAAGAAAATATCCCAAATTTCTTCAAACAACCATTTATGGACCTGTACAGACCATTAAGAAGTATCCATTACATGATTATCTACTCAATTTCAAAAGAAAATCCCATAGGGTACCATCTAAACAGTTTACTCTTGCATTCGTTGATTTCAATTCTTATCTACCTAATAACAAAATCAATAACAAAAAAAATAAATATTTCATTAATAACATCTTTAATCTTTGCAGTTCACCCAATACATACTGGAAGAGTCACTAACATAACTGCATCCTTTGATATGTTAGGGATACTATTCATGCTTGTTTCATTATATCTATATATAATCTCAAAACAATACTCAAAAAATAAAAAGATGGTGATATATTTTGCATCAATCTGTACTGCAATATTAGCTTTATTATCGTCAGAAGAAGCAATAATTTTACCATTAATAATAATCTTATATGAACTATGCTTTAATAATTATAACAAAAATAAGATAAGAGATATAATAAAAATAATACTGCCCTTTGCAATAATTGATATATTATACATAATATTAAGATTTTTTATATTAGACATAGGTGCAAGAAGCAGCGAATATATTGGGGGCAACTTATACATAACTGCTTTAACAATGAGTAAAGTCATAATAAAATACATAACATTACTAATTTCACCATTAAATCTTACATTGTACCACAATATAACAATTGCAACATCAATACTAAACCTAAAAGTGATATTATCGATAGCAGTAATGGCAACACTAATAATCATAGCAATCAAATCATACAAGCACACTAAGAAATCTACAAAGCAGATTTCTGGTGTGTCAGAAATTCAAAGAATTTCTAAACACAATAAAATAATCACATTCATCATAGCATGGTTCTTCATAACATTAATTCCATTCTCAAATATACTTCCATTAAGAGTAATAATGGCAGAACGTTACCTATACTTACCATCATTTGCATTCTGTTTACTGATAGGCATACTAATAAACCAGATATATAATCTAAAACAGATAAAGATATCAAAACTGATGGCGATTATATTAACAATAATATTAATAGCGTCGTTCTCCATAGTAACAATAAAAAGAAACTCAGACTGGAAAGATGACATGACTTTATGGAAAAAAACAGTAGAAACATCTCCATCAAGCTCTGAAGCCCATGATAATCTGGGCTTTTCATATGAAAGAGCAGGAGATATAGACAAAGCAATAAATGAATTCAAAAAATCAGTTGAACTAAACCCATCAAACTACAAAGCATACACTAATCTAGGAACATCTTATGCACAAAAAGAAAATCTGGAACTGGCAACAGTTTACTTAGAAAAAGCAATTGAAATAGAAAACACATATTACAAAGCGCATAACTATCTTGGTCTGGTGTATGCAAAACAGGGTAGGTTCAATGAATCGATAGTATCATTCAAAAACGCAATAAAATTAAATCCAAATTTCGACGAAGCTTATTATAATCTAGGGATAATTTATGAATACACAGAACAATACAGCTTAGCAAAAGAAGAATTTAAAAAAGCGTATGCATTAAACCCTAAAGATAGCATGTATATGAGAAAATTGGATTTGATTGAATATTGAAAATGGCAGAACTAAACTTTGAAGACCTATCATTTGAAGAGGAGAAAGACAAAATAAAGGTGCTATTTCTAAAACTATTCTATTTCCATATAAACAAACAAGATTTAGACAAGATAGGAAACTTCGAGATAAAAAAACATATTATAGAATTCAAGAACATAGCTCAAAAAAGAGCAGAAAGAAAATTCCATCAATTGCTGGAAAAAGGATTCAAGGAACTGAAAAACACACTAAACAACAAACCAACGATATATATCCATAAAAACTCAAATATGCCTTTGATGGGCAATGTTTCTTTTGGTTTAGTAGATAGGGGCACAAATATAATTGAGATAAAACCAATCACAAGCTGTAATCTAAGCTGCATCTATTGTTCTGTTGATGAAGGCCGCAGACCAGTTGATTTTGTGATAGAGAAAGACTATCTGGTGGATGAACTGAAAAAACTTGTGAAGGTAAAGAACATAGACAATATAGAAGCACACATCGCTTCTCAGGGAGAACCGTTATTATACGCACCACTAGCAGATCTGATAAATGATATATCTGGAATAAAAAAAGTAAAGACAATATCTATAGATACGAATGGCAACTTACTGACAAAAGAAAAAGCAGATAGACTGATAAAAGCAGGCTTGACTAGATTTAACTTCTCGATTAATGCTTTAGACGACAAATTAGCAAATAAAATAGCAGGAGCATACTACGATACAAAGAAAATAAAAGAGATATGCACATACATATCAAGTAAAGTTGATCTGATAATCACGCCAGTTATGATTCCAGGAATAAATGATAAAGAAATGCCTAAAATAATAGAATTTGCTAAAAAATTAGGGGCAGATATAGGCATCCAGAATTTCTTAAGCTATAAGTTTGGAAAAAACCCTGTAAAGCCAATAACCTATGATGAATTCTATGCGAAACTAAAACAATGGCAGGATAAATATGGCATAAAACTGATAAAATCAATAGAAGACTTCAACATAGTAGAAGCAGAATCTCCAAAAAAACCTTTCAAAAAAGGAGAAATTATAGAGGCAGAGATAGTCTGTCCAGGAAGACTAAAATATGAAAAAATAGCAGTTGCAAAAGAGAGGACTATCTCTATACCAAACTGCCAAAAAGACAAAGGAAAGATAAAACTGAAGATAACAAGAACTAAGCATAATATATTTATTGGGGGTATGGATTAGGTTGCTTGCCTTATACCCGACAATACTAATCCCAATACCTCAAATATTTCTTCGGAAGTTGAATCATAACTATCAAAGTGAAGCAATTCACCTTTTTGATAAAGAGAAGTTATCTCGTCTAACATAGGGCTTAAATGTGGATGCCCCCTATATTTATCATTTAAATCAGCCATACGTAGTGGAAGGGCTTCAACAAGACCATCCTCAGACCAAAGTGCATTATCAGGTTCACCTAGGCTAATATCGTCTGCTGGAATAAGTTCAGGGGTTTTTGACAATACCCAATATGTTGGAATACCCCTTATTTCGAGATTTAGAACCTCATTTAGATGGAGATGACAATTTTCAAGTGCGCGATTTCTAAGGTGCCTTTCAAAGTTCGAAATCAAAGGATCTACAAGATAAATTACTGCATCAGGTGCATTTATTTGAGGGATCGACCTGTTCATCTGTGCATTGTAGACAGGATAATGTCCTGGAAATGAGATTAGCTCAACAGTATCTTCTCCAGAAGTATATATCAGGCGATCTGGAAAAGCTGATTTTCCTCCGCTTCTGATGTGGTCTTTTGCCGTCCTATATGCATTATAAACCTTATTAATGCCGACTTGAGCACCTACCAGATCCATCTGCATGGCAGATTCTATATCTTCAAGGGTTGCGTGCATCAATTCCTCCAAGATGTCTGTGTTTTCATCTAAATCCCAATAATTAAATCCCTCGATGAAAGGGAGGCTGAAATGTTCATCTATATATCCATTGTCTAAGACATAAGAATATGCCTTTTGTAAGAAGAAGTTCCATACCCCTGATTCTATGAGAACTGAAGAACTAGGAATTTCATTAGATAATCTTTGTATAAATGCTGTTTTTCCAGCACCAGGTGAACCAAGTACATAAATTGTAGAACATTGAGAAGGAGGAACAAAAGGATAAGTCCCATCAAAACCCACTTGCTGATATCTCCTTAACATAGGTAGCATGTCTGATTTTTTAAGTTGAGGTATATCAACAGGATCAAACCCTAATTCAGGTGAAGGTGTACCAATCTCAAGATTATCCCCTAATTCAGTTATGTCTACACCCCCTGCTATTGGACGGTATCCTGAGTTTAACCTATGTCTTAACAATTCACTATCCTGTCTCGCACGACGTATATCCAATGCTCGTTCTGCTCTAACAATTGGGGGTGGGCCATAGGGCCTTACTAATGAACCATCTTCTGTATATTGGTAGCCATTTCTAAGAAGGTTTTGAATTTCCCTATCATGCCTATACAAATGTGAATCTGCTATGGCTATATCATTCAATGATCTATGTCTACTCATGGTAAGAGTAAAATGAGTTTTCTTTTTTAAATATAACCCTTAGAATCAGAAAAAGACAATAGTTAGAAATCTTTAAATAAACAGACCAATAACATTAGATATATGCAAATAAAGAAATTTCTAAGCAAAAACAAACATCTATTCTTAGTATTCATCCTTTTCTTAACAATGATCTCAATAATGCAATTTACTGTGCCTGAGATAATAGGTTATGATGGGTGGCTGCACATAAAATCAGCAGACCTGATAAGAAATAACGGATTTACAAAACAATTTCCCTACACAACAGAATCAATATTATCACAAAACTATGCAGACACACAATTCTTATTCAGAGTACTCTTAATACCATTTACATGGCTAGGACTAATAAACGGAGCTAAACTAGCATCAATCCTATTCGCAACTCTAGCATTCACATTTTTCTACTGGTATCTTAAAAAAAATAGTATAAATTACCCTTTGTTCTGGACCACAATCTACGCAATCTCATCAGTAAACTTGATGTATAGATTCCTCCTGCCAAGAGCAATGCCATTAGCAATCATATCATTAATCCTAACATTATACTTCATAGATAAAAAGATGTACAAATCACTATTGATAACTTCATTACTATTTACATGGTTGTACCATGGATTCATAATTCAATTATTAATAATCACTATATACCTAATAATCAACTCAATAATAAATAAGAGATTAGATCTAAAATTAATCCTATACCCATTAGCAGGCATTGCATTAGCCATAATCATAAATCCTTACTTTCCAAACAACATACAATTACTATACACCCAAATCTTCAAAGTAAACCTATTAGGAAATCTATACAATGTAGAATGGAAACCATGGAATATAAAAGAACTATTAACATTCAACTATTTATTGTTCATAATATCAATTACAACTATAATAACACTGATAAAGAACAAAAAACTACAGAAAAAACCATTAGTTTTCCTAACATTATCAATAATATTCCTAATAGCGATGATAAAAACAAGAAGAATGCAGGAATACTATGCACCATTCACAATTTTATTCGCATCTTTCTCTTTAAACAGCCACACAAGCAAATTTAAGACAAAAAGAGCATTAAGATATATATCAACTATAGGACTGATACTAATCGCAATTTTCAGCCTTATACACCTAAATACATACATAAAAAACAACCATATCCTCCCATGGTATAAAGATGGCGCAGAATGGCTAGAAAACAACGTTCCTAAAGATTCTGAGGTATTTATCAATGGCTACACATTTAACTATCTATTCCTAAAAAACTCAGACCTAAGATACACTCATGGAATAGACTTAACTTACTCATATCTATACAACAAAGATAACCTAAACAGATACATATCAGTACTACAAGGCAAAGACCCGGGTTATAACATAATAATAGAAGATTACAACTCAGACTATGTATTTGTAGGTAAGCTAAAACAAGACCTAAAACTATTTGAATATATTATAAAATATGGTGATGACTTTGAATTGTTATATGAAGATGAAAGTGTTGGAATTCTAAAAGTTTTAAAATAATAACATTATTTTAAACCGTTTAGAAAAGAATGTTTTCTAAAAGTTTTAAACTAAGAATTGATATTTTAAAACTTTAGAATCTATAAGATTCTAACGGTTTAAAAATTTAGAATAAATTTTTAAAAGAAAAAAAATAAAAAAGGTTTTAGCCTTTTTATGCTGTTGTGTCGTCAGTTGTTGTGTCAGCTGCTGCTGCCATAACTTCTTTTACAGTGCTTGTAGCAGTTGTAACTTCTACTTTGTCACCGCTTAACTCATAGTCACCATAGTTAGCAACAACACCAGTAGCAGCTCTTGTATCTGCTGCACTATAACCAGCTACGATTAAAGCAACGTTTCCAGCTCCTGTATCAACTAGTTCTATTAAGCCTTTTCCAGCTTCATAGCCAGCTGCACAATCTTCTGGATTGCCTTTTGCATCTGCTGCTGCAGAGTTAGCGCATGGACCACCTACTAAGATTAAGTTTTGTGCTGCTACACTTGCAACTTCACTAGCTAGTTTTGTTGCACCAACTTCGATTTTGTTCACTGTTACTGATTCAACAGATTCACCAGATCCAGATACTGTCTTTGTTGCTCCAGCAGTTATGTATACCAAAGGTGTTCTTTGCTCTACAGGATATTCTATTGTTAACCTATCTGGGTCGTTTGTTGGATTATCCCATGTATACTTCGTACCTCTTGTGGTATAAAGATACCTCATGTTGTTGTCTTCAGCAGGAGATACCCAAGAATTGACTGCTCCAGCTGACTTTGCAAACGCCACTTCACCAGCAGATGCTGATATGTTCAACAACACATTATTTGGTACTACATTGTCATAGTCATTGCTATCCGGTACACTAAATGTCAATTGTATAGCTCTCTGTTCAGCAGTAGCAGCAGTAGCATTCAATGTAGCGTTGCCAATTGCTATCTGAAGTCCAGCGTCAGTGTCTATGTTAACAAGAGCTGTATCTACAAAATTAGTTCCTGCATTCAAATCAACATTTACATCAAAGTCATCAAGCGAAGCATCTGATGCATTTCTAAGACTAAATGTTGCCCCACCTAGTTTCAATGTTGCATCTGCTGAAGTAGCTCCATTATTTGAAGTAAATGTCTGCTCAATTCTCTTGCCAGTTCCTAAATTATCAAACTTAACAAGTGCAGTTTCACCACTAGCAACTTTGTCTGCTCCTTTGTATCTCAAAGCATATGTCTTCTGATCCCCATTTGTTTGAGAACCATCTGTAACGATTAAATAATCGTTTTTAGTAATCTTAGCAGTCTCATTAATAACTAAGTCATCATTGTTGTCTCCCATCCTTAGATTTGTACCGCCAGATGTATACGCAAGTGGTACTGTTGCTTGGTTTCCATCTCCATCAGTAAACTCTAAATTATACTGATCAGATCCAGATGTTTTTATCCTAACTGTTTCAGTTTCTACACC
>Ga0257125_1000119_pt1 | contig 116125 bp, 116 predicted proteins | sample SI106_200metaG_FD_190183 | JGI IMG/M metagenome (GOLD analysis project Ga0257125, IMG submission 190183) | Marine microbial communities from Saanich Inlet, British Columbia, Canada - SI106_200 | ecosystem: Environmental > Aquatic > Marine > Inlet | place: Canada: British Columbia | collected... | reverse complement strand
AGAAACTTTAGCTATTATTGCTTATCGACAACCTGCTGTACAGTCAGATGTCACTAATATTAGAGGAAATAAATCTTATGATCATATTAAGAAATTGAAAGAGGAAGGATTTATAGTTTCTGAGAAGTTTGGAAGAACTAGAATATTGAAGCTAACTCAGAAGTTTTATGATTATTTTGATGTTGTTGAAGATGGTTTAAAAACATCCTTTGATGCTAAAAAATTGTTTGAAGAGAAGGAAGATTCCAAAATCTTATAAAAGAATTTTGATTTGCCCTTTTATGGAATTTATGACTTTCGTATACCTGTTTTTTATACTTGTATCTCTCTATTTGACATTTCTAGCACTTACATTACATTATAAGAATCGAGGAATGTTGAAGGAAAAAAGAGAGCCTAGTTTTTTTCCTAAAATTAGTATCCTTACTTCTGCTTATAATGAGGAAGAGAATATTGCTAATACAATTAATGCTGTTTTGAATTCTAATTATCCTAAAGATAAACTTGAATTGATTGTTGTTAATGATGAGAGTACAGATAATACCTTGGAGGAGATGAAAAAGTTTGGAGACAAAATAAAAATAATTGATAAGAAAAACTCTGGGAAGGCAGATTCTTTGAATCATGCTGCTAAGTTTGCTAGTGGGGATATAGTTGCTATTGTTGATGCAGATTCTTATCCAAATGAAGATGCAATTAGAAATATGGTCGGATATTTTGAAGAAGAAGGTGTTGGTGCGGTTACTTCTACAGTCCTTGTGAAAAATAGAAATAAGAGGCTTGAAAAATTACAATCTGTGGAGTATATTATTATTGCGTGGAATAGAAAATTATTACAATTTATTGATGGTATCTATGTTACAAATGGCCCTTTAAGTATGTATAAAAGGGAGGTTTTTTTTGAATGTGGGGGATTTGACCATAAAAATTTAACAGAAGACATAGAGCTGACTTGGAATGTTTTAAGCAAGGGGTATAAGGTTAGAATGGATTTGAACTCTAAGGTTTATACTACTGTCCCTTCCAGTTTGAAAAACTGGTGGAAACAGAGAATTAGATGGAACCTTGGCGGTTTGCAAACTATGACTAAATATAAACATACTTTTTTTAATCCTAAATATGGAATGATGGGGCTTTTTGTGGCTCCTTTTTTTATGCTTTCTTTTTTTCTTAGTTTCATTGGATTGGGGGTATTCTCTTATGTTTTAGTTAAGAAGTTTTTTCGATCTTGGCTTATGACAAAATATTCTTATGTTGCCCAGAGCTCTTTTTTGAGGGCAGATCAACTGAATTTGAATGCCAATGTATTTGCGCTGTTTGCTATTTTACTTATATTTCTTGGAGTATTGTATCTAATTTATTCAAATAGGTATATTGAAGGTAAAAAAATAGGATTTAAGGATATTCCTTTTTTTGCGTTATATTTATTAATTTATCTATCACTCTACCCTTTCGTGTTGATTCACTCATTATGGAGGTATTTTTTCACTAAGAAGAGAGAATGGTAAAACCACAGAAAGACGTGTTTTGGAAAGCTTTAGTATTTACAGCAATTGTTTTCTTGCTTGGAGTTCTTTTTGGTTATTTGCTAGAGGCGGATAGGGTTAGTAAGATTGAGGATAATTTTGAGGAATTAATTATTGACTGGGATGATGCAGAGTCTTTGAGTTCCTATTTCCAAACATTGGAAACTGATTTTTGTGATGTTGCTATTAAACAAAATTTAAAATTTGGGGATAAAATTTATGAGAGAGGATTGCAATTAGAGAGGTATGAAGACTCTAACCGTTTTTTGGATAAATTGGATATTGAGAAGAAAAAATATAATTTATTAAAGACAAAGTTTTTTATTAACAGTAAAATAATTAAGGAAAAATGTAATGCAGATTATGATTTTATTTTTTATTTTTATTTGAATGATCCAGAGTTAGAAGTTCAAGAACAGCAAAAGGTAATGTCTCGTGTTTTAATGGATGTCAAATATGAATTGGGGGATAAAGTTATTTTGATGCCCTTTGTTGCAGATATGGATATTTCGGTTGTTGATGTCTTACTAGAAAAATATGGTGTTGAGAGTTATCCAAGTGTAGTTATAAAAGAGAATATACGATTGGATGGTTTGTATACTGTTGAAGAGGTTTTGGAATTTTTTTAGCGAAAGGTTTTTATCTTTTGAATGATTCTCTTTTCTATGGCTAATTGTGAAATGTGTGGTAGGGAGAGAGATAAGTTAGTTGAGGCTCTTGTTGAAGGCTCTATGTTGAATGTTTGTTCTGATTGCGGAAAACATGGAAATGTAGTTACTATATATAGGCCAGAAGCAGCACCAAAAGTAGAGAATAGTTCTACTCAAGAAGAACCGATTGATATTGTTGTTGATAATTATCCAGAGATTGTTAAATCGGCCAGAGAAAAGAAAAAGTTAACCCAAGAAGAATTAGCTAAAGATATTGGGGAGAGGGAGTCTGTTGTTCATCAAGTTGAATCTGGAAAAATGAAACCAACTTTTAAATTGGCTAAGAAATTAAATGTTTATTTGGGAATACAATTAATTGAGAAAGTAGAGAAAATTAATGTTAAGAAAGATATAAAAAATATTGATTTTAAGGATAAGTCATTGACTATAGCGGATTTATTAAAGAAAGATGAATAGGAAAACTTTGGCTGTTAAGTTAAGCAAATTAGAAAAATTTGAAAATGTTAAAGCAAATTTAGAGCAGTATGCTACAGATTCTGAGACTGCCGCTTCTTTATTGTGGATTGCTTTTATGAATGGAGATATTGAAGGTAAAGTTGTTGCTGATTTTGGGTGCGGCAATGGTATTTTGGGGATAGGTGCCTTGATGTTGGGTGCTAAAAAAGTTTATTTTGTTGATGTTGATAAGGAGGCTATAAATTTGGCTAAAAAGAATAATTCCTTTGATGGTGCTAGTTTTGAAAACTTGGATATTAGTAAATTTAATAAAAAAGTTGAGAGCGTTGTTATGAATCCTCCTTTTGGAGTGCAGGAGGAGCATGCAGATAGAGTTTTTTTGGAGAAAGCTACTGCGATTTCTAATAATATATATTCTATTCATAAAATTGAGAGTAAGAATTTTATTAGGAGTTTTATGAAAGATGCAGGGTTTGAGATTGAAAGAGTTGAAGAAATTAAGCTGATTTTAGGTAAAACTATGAAATTCCATAAGAAGGAAAAATATGTAGTTGAAGTTGGAATTTGGGTACTAAAGCGAAAGCTTTAAAACGGGTTGATTTTCACTAATTTGATAAGATGGAATTAAAAATTTTAGAAGAGTCAAAGGATTTTTTGAAATTAGAGATAATTGGAGAGGATCATACATTGGCGAATGCGTTGAGAAAAGAATTATGGAATGATTCCCATGTTAAGATTGCAGGATATAATATCGAGCACCCACTGATTGGGAGCCCTATTTTAATGGTTGATACTGATGGGAAAGAAGATCCTAAGAAAGCTTTATTTGGAGCAGCTGATAGATTAAAAAAATTAAATCTAGAGTTTTTATCCAAATTTAAGTAAGTTTTTTAAAGTCTTATTTTTAGGAGATTACAAGTGGTGTCGTTTAGAAGAATTTGGAGGTTTTTGTGGTTTGAGGATAGCCCTGCCAGTTGGATAGTTTCGATTGTTTTGGCATTTTTGATTGTTAAGTTTATAATTTACCCAGTAATAGGTTTGGTCTTGGGAACTGGATTTCCTATTGTGGCTGTTGTTTCTGAGAGTATGCAACATAAAGCAGATTGTAGTGGGGATTGTGATACATATAGAATTTGTGGAGAGGGGGTAGATCAAGGAGGATTTTATTCTTTGAATGAATATTGGTCAGTTTGTGGTGAATGGTATGAAAATAGAGAAATTACTCGGGGTGAGTTTATGGAATTTCCCTTTAAGAATGGGTTCAATAAAGGAGATATAATGATCTTAATAGGGAAGGAAGCGAAAGATATAAAAGTAGGTGACGTAGTAGTCTTTGATGGCAATTTGAACTACCCAATTATCCATCGGGCGGTTGCTAAGTGGCAAAAGGAAGAAACATATTATTTTGAAACTAAAGGAGATAATAATGGAATGCCTTCTGGCAGTGAGAGTGAAATTCACGAGGATAAGTTGTTAGGAAAAGCTGTGATTCGGTTGCCATTGCTTGGGTGGGTTAAAATTTGGTTTAGCTCTGCCGCAGAATTTATTATAGGGGGAATAAAATGAACGGAATTTTTTGTCAAAAGTGTGGGGCTTTAATGCTTTTAAATAATGAGAAGAAGAAAGTTAATTGCTCCTCTTGCGGATATTCTCCTAGAGGGAAAGCAGATAATATAATTTTGAAAGAAAAGGTTGGCCTGACTAAAGCGCAGGAAATTGAAATTCAGGATAAAAAGATAGAAACTTTACCAAAGGTTAAGGAAACTTGTGGTAAATGTGATAATAAAATGGCTTATTTTTGGACTTTACAAACTAGGTCTGGGGATGAATCAGAGACTAGATTTTTTGAGTGTACTAAATGTAACCATAGATGGAGAGTATACTAAACAATGGAAATTGTTAAAAATGCAGCTTTGTTTCTTTTTTTAAAATGAAAGTAGTTTTAGCGGAACCAAGGTTTTTGAAGGAAAGCGTTAATGTTATTTCTGACCTGGTTTCAGATGTTCAGATTAAGTTTGATTCTAATAAATTGGAGATTGTTGCTATGGACCCTGCTAATGTGGCAATGATTGTTTTTAGGTTATTGAGTAGCAGTTTTGCTGAGTATAGTGTCGAGGGAGAAGAAACAATTGCAGTTAGCTTAGATAGTTTGAAACAAGTTTTAGGAAGGAGTAAAGCTAATGATTCCGTTACCCTAGAATTGGATCAAGAGAAGAATAGACTAAGGGTTGAATTGGCTGGCGATGGGCATAGAAAATTTAATCTTGGTTTGATAGATATAAGGGAAAAGAACCAGAAAATTCCTGAGTTGAATTTTCCTGTTAGTATTGAAGTTGATTCTATTATTTTTAATGAGGCTGTAGAGGATATGGCAATAATTGCAGATTCAGTTATTTTGACTGCTTTGAAAGATAAATTTAGTATTGAATCAAGTAGCCATGTTTCTGATGCTAAAGTTGATATTCATAAGACTGAAGAAAATAGTATTTCTTTTGAAGGAGATGAGGCGGGAGTTCAGTCTAAATATTCTGTTGATTATTTAAAAAAAATTATTAAGGGATCTAAGTTATGTGATAAAGTTAGGCTGAAATTTGGCAAAGATTATCCTTTAGAAATAAATTATAGTGTAATGGATAGGTTACAATTGACAACTATTTTGGCTCCTAGAGTTAGTAATGATTAGAAACATTTATAAATTTCTTTGATGTTTTTTCTTTTATGCAAAAAAGAGGCCAGGTAACTATTTTTATCATTCTGGGAATTGTGATTGTTGCAGTGCTAGCTTTTGTTTTTTTTATTGGAGATATTAGTTTTAAAGAAGATCTAACTGCGGAGGAAGCAGAAAGGTTTGTTTCTTCTAGAATTGAACCTATTAGCGTTCTTGTTGAAGGGTGTGTTGAGCAGACTGCTTTTGATGTTTTAAAAAATATGGGGCGGCAAGGGGGGAGAATTATTCCACGTGCCCGGTATTATGATGTTCCTTTGATTGGCGGGGGATCTTCTTTGATTGATTATAGTTTAATTAAGGTGAATGGGGAATATATGAACTACGACCCTTCTTTGGCAGCTATGGAGGCAGAGTTTGAAACTTTTTTGAACTCTGTTGCCTTGGATCCTGGTTTCCCTTCTGGTATTAGCGGTTGTATAGATGACTTTAAAAATTTCGAAAGAGAGTTTGATAATATTGATACTGGAGATATGAGTATTGATGTTGAGTTTGGAAAAAAAGTCCTCCTTAAAATTAGTTATCCCGTTACCCTTAGGCGGTCTAGCTATGAAACTACCTTAGAGGATTATTATACAGAAATTCCGATTGATATGGGAGAAATTCATCAGGTTTCAAGCAGATTAATTAATGAAATTATTTCAGGTGGAGATTATTTGGATGTTGTTTCAGATCTTGCCAATACTTATGAGTCTGAGTTGAATGCGAATTTAAGAGAGGATATTATTCGAGCCAGATCTGATCATTATGTGATTGATGCTGTCGCAGAATTTAATAATAGAAATAATATATTGTTTACTTTGGAATATACTCATCCTGAACTAACACAAGATTACTTGTTTAAGTTTTTGACTGGTACTGGATAAAATGATAAAAAAGATACTAAGTTTGGTTGTTAGCATAATGATTTTAGTGGCTACTCTAGGGATTAGTATCTCTCTTAATTCTGAAGAAGTTTTTGCTGCCGAAGGCGATGAGGGATGTTGCATTTTGACTGAAAGCGGGCAATATTGTGCAAGTGGGGTTCCTGAGAGTGAATGTGTAGTTGATGAAGGGCATCCATATTATCCTGAGACATCTTGTGATGCCGCCTCTGTTGATCAGTGTAGACTAGGAACCTGTGTTGAAAGTGGTGGCTCTTGTAGTGCTCAAAAAAGTCAAAAAGAATGTCAAGAAGATCCTGGAGCTAGTTGGTATTCTTTGCCCTTGAGTCAGGTAGATGAATGTAGTTCTGGTTGTTGTGAATTACAGAGAGATGGAGAGACAGTTATTTCTAGTCAGATGCCTTATAAAGCCGAATGTACTCTGATGGCAAATGATCTTGAAATGGATTCTTACTTTTATGAGGGAGAGTGTGCAGTTATTCCCGAAACTACTGGATGTTGTATTACAGACTTGTCCTGCCAGGAGACTACTCAGTCTGCCTGTACTGGAGAATTTTCCTTAGATGCTTGTAATAGTTTGCCTGCACAATGTACCTGTATTGCTGGTGCCTATAATGGTTGCAGGGATGGAGATGTTTATAGCTTTAACAGCTGTGGGGAAGCTACTGAATTGGTTAGTGATTGTGTTCTAAATGAAGAAATGTGTGTTGAAGAGTTTGGGGATGCTACTTGTGAGCCAATAACTTGTGATATCCCTATTTTGTATACAACTTTGAATTATGATACTGCTAATCTCAAGAGTGGAATGGTAGGGGTGCAGAAAAATTTGGAGGACCTTATATATAGAAATCAGGTGAAGGCAGATGGTAGTGTTACAATCCAATTGGGGAATAGTGAGAGAGTTTGTGTTCAATATCAGGGACCTGGTGAGGGACATTATGTTTATACTTGTACCTTGGGAGAGTTATCTCCTGCAAATGTAGGAGATGGTCGAGAGAGCATTTGTGAATTTGATAAAGAGAAGGATAAAGTTGTTATAAGAGAGAATAATTATGCGCAGTGTTTGGGTTGTGCAGATGGAAGTTCTAGGGACAATACTGCCATTAGTTGGTTTAATCGTTTAGTAGAACTTGCAGGTATGGATGCTTTGAGTACCGAATTTTGGGATTATTGGTTGTTAGAGGGTCCAGGGAGATGCGATCAGGCTGCTTCTTGTAGTGCGCAAGGCGATTGTATGAAGACTGAAGGATATTGGCAAGGAGGGTTTTGTGTTCCTAAATACCCTTTAGACTCGGGAAGTGAATGTTCTGCTTTTAGTAATTCGAAATCGGGAAGTCCTTATTCTGATACGGATGATTTAAGGGTTGGGTGTCAATCTGTTGGAAGTTGTGATATTGGAGTTTCTAAGAAGATGAATTTCTTTGGAGGAATTACTATTTGTAGTGCTCAAGTTATTTTAGGGGAACTAACTGATATTGCAACTGATTTTATTGGAAGTAATTTGATTAATCTTGCTGGAGGAAGTATAGAGGGTCAGGCAGCTGAACAGCAAGAGGCTGTAGCTGAATTCCAGGATACGCGAGCGGGGTTTGTTGATCAGTTGAAAAATTCTGGAGGAGAGGTTTGGGATATGGCTAGAGATATTGGTAGTTACCTTAACCCATTTAAGTTAATTAGATTAGCGGGGGATATCCCTGGAGTCTCATTTGTTTATAACTCTCTTTTGGGAGAGACTAGAGATTACTTTGGATATATTGGAGGAGATGTTGATGGCGAGTTGGCAGAGGCTTTGAGTGATGCAGAGCCTGATGACATTTTCGATATTGAGGATATTCAAGGCTATTTGGATGATATTGAAGTAGGGCATACTATTGAATTAGTGCCTAATTCATTTGAAGGTCTTGGTGGAACATATCTGGTTTTAGAAGATGGGTTTTCTATTCCTTTAGAATATTCAGTGGATACTTTAGATTATGGTCAGACTGTTGAATTATATAATCATTTGAGTGGGAGTGGTAGAACTCCTTATTATGGATATAAGTATTACCCAGAGATGGTTGATCAAACGAAATCTAATTGGGATGCTACCAAGTCTGCTCTTAAAGAAATGTGGGGCGCAGATAATTTGTGGGAGACTTTTGTTAATGCTTTGCAGAGTGCAGGTGCAGCAATAGTAATGAATGTTTTTGCTGAATGGTTATTAGAGGATAGAGTTGACTTGAATAAGTTTAGTCCCGGATATTGGTCTAAGTGGGCCGTTTGTAGAATTGTTCAAGTTGGGACAGGGGGAACAATCCCTCATAGTGCATGTATGAATTCTGATAGGGCAGTGGCATTTGGTTCTTGTTTCTTGGTGAACACTATAAATGTTGGAAGAGATGGATTTATCGGAACTTGTGGCTATGAAGACCTGAGGCGAGCAGGATATGAGAATTGTTATTTATGTAATGAAGATCCGAATAGGGTGTGTACTATCGAGAGATGTCAAGGATTAGGGAAGGATTGTGTGCTAGATTTAGCGGGAGTCTGTAAAGTTGATCCTGAAGTCTTGAGGCAGTGTGCTAGTGTTGCTGATGATCCTATGACAATAACTTCTGGAATTCAGGACTATGATATAGATTGGGATAATGTTTATTATGATGTTAATATAACTACAAGTAAATTTGCTGAGTGTAGATTTACAGATAATCCAGATTTACCTTATGAGGAGAGAGATATTTTCCAGGAAGCAGATGATGCGGGGTTAAGACATAGTGCTTCAGTTTATGTTGGTGATCCATCTAGAGATAATTATAATTACTATATCTCTTGTAAGTTTATGTGTCAAAATGTTGAAATTCCCCAATATGTTGAACCTTTCAATAGCCAAATAACTATTACTCGTGAGCCAAAACCAGATTTGGAAGGTCCTGAAATAATTAAACAAAATCCAAGTCCGTTCCAAATATTGGAATCTAGAGATAGTGTTACTATGTGGGTTGAAGGAGATGAAGCAATGAGTTGTAAATATGGGAAAGCAGAGTTAAGTGGAGATCTTGATGAGAGTGCGGCTATATTTGCTGATGCTGCCGCCGGGATGGGAACTGATGGAGAAATTAATGATTACTTAGATGATAATACTCCTTTTGGAGCTTTGATTAATGGTGGAACAGATATGGATTGTTCGCAGGGAAACGTTTGTGAGGTCCAGATAGATGTTGAATCTGGCGAGGAATATCTTTATAATATAGTGTGTGAAGATTTGCAAGGTAACCCGGCAAGGAATAAGTTAATTTATTTCAAGGTTTCAGATGTTTTTGATGTTGAAGTTATAAGTCCAATAGATGGCTCTACTTCTTCTAGCCATATTGAAGAAATAAAAGCGGCTTCCTCTAGAGACACAGAGTGTAAATATAGTTTTGGAGAAAAATTGAATTATGGGGAAATGTCTTCGTTTATAACTACAGGAGGAAAAGCACATATTACTCAGTTACCAGAACCTTTGAGAAGTAAATCTGATACCTATAAGTTGTTTGTGAGTTGCCTTGATTTTGAAGGTATGAATTTGGCTACTGGAACTTCTGACTTTAGAATAGAACCGGATTTGATAGATCCTCGATTAATTAGAATAGCTTCTGTTGGAGGAAAACTCAAAATTGAATTGGATGAAGATTCTAGTTGTACTTATTCTGAAAATGGATTTGGAGATGAGCAGATACCTATGATTTCATTTGGTGGTACTGGCGGATTTGCTAGAGAATTTTCATTACAAATAAGTGGGGCAAATAGATATTATATTAGTTGTAAGGATAACGATGAAAATTTGGGCACTTACGTAATCTATCCATAAAATGATGAAAAAAGGACAATTATTTGGTCAGCCGCTTGTTTATATTTTTATTGCTATAGTTTCTGTTCTAGTTTTGGTTTTTGGAATTAATTTAGCTAAAAATTTAGGAGATGTAGGCAGCACGGTTATTACTAAAGTTTTTTATGAGGATGTGGGGGGAAAATTAAATTCTGTTTATTCTGATAGTCTTGGAAGTGTTATAAGTTTGGAGAGTATTAAGGTTCCCTCTAGCTTGAGGGAAGTTTGTTTTATAGATAGGTCTTATGAAATTGATTCAAGTGTGGTGCAAGATAGTAATTTGAAAAAAATAATTGAAGAGTCTTTTAATTCTGAAGATGATAAGAATTTTTTTATTATGGCAGATGAAATAGATATAAAAAAGTTGAATAGAATAGAGTTGGATGAATCTATAATTTGCGATGATTTAAGTGATGGAAAAGTTAATATTAAATTTATTAATAATGGTTTAGTTGTTAAGGCACAACATATATAAATCAATAATTTAATTTTAGAATATGAAAAGAGGACAGGCTCAGCAGTTTAATTGGATATTTATTATGATTGTTGGTATAATTATTTTATTGTTTTTTTTGGGATTTTTAGTTAAATATTTAGATTTACAAGAGAGCAAAGAAAATGCAGAGATTGCAAGAGGATTTAGTAATTCTATTTTGAGTATGAAAGGAACTGAACAGTATAAAAATTCTTCTTTTGATTTTCCTTTTGGAGTTATTTATGATTGTGAAAATATAATTGTTAATGAAGAGATGAGATTTAAGATGCCATATACTATTTCTATGGATGAATTTAATTCAGATGAATTGGTTTATTGGGTTAAGGAGTATAGGAAAGGATTTTTAGTAGATAGGGTTGTTTTTATTAGTGATAAAAAAACTAAATACTATTTTGATGAATCTTTTGTTGATGGAATTCCCCCTAAAGTTAAAAATCTTCTTTTGACTAGTAGTTTGCAAGAGGCAGATGTTATTGTCAGCTCAAGCTTAACTGGAGAAGGGAAGAAAAATGTTTTAGTTCAGTCTGGAAATATAGATATAAATGGAACTTCTTTTAGTTATGATGGAAGTGATTTTTTTGTTTATGCTGCTGCTTTTTCAAGCCCCGAAGTTTTCGAGTGCACTCAAAGGAAATTAAGCGAAAGATTTAATGAGTTAAAAGAAATTTATAGATTAAGGATACAACAAATATCTATGTACCAGAATGTTTTTTGTAATTATAATTCTATTTCTAATGCTATTGCTTCTGGAGATGTTAATGGGATGGTCAGCTTGAATAATGAGTTAGCTAACTTAGATTGCGAGGTGGTATTTTGAAGAGAGGGCAATTACAAATGCAGGAAAGTATCTTTGTAGTTTTCATATTTTTTATTATTTTAATGATTGGGATGATTGTTTTTTATCAGCTTGAAGTTAGGAGTATAAGTAATATTAAATCTGAGAGTGAGGAGAATGCTTTTTATCATATGATTTCATACATTCCTTCAATGCCAGAGTTGCAGTGTTCAAGATTAGGAATACAAGAGGAATGTATTGATTTAACTAAAGCGTATGCCTTTGAAAATTTGCAGAGTGCTTATTATCGGGAAGTTTTTGGCGGTAAAAAAATTATTTTGAATATTGATGGAGAAGAAATTTTACTTTATGATTGGAATCCTGAAAATTTTAATGGAGTTAGGAAGATCAATAGCCCTGTGAGTGTTTTTGATTCTAGGGAAAATAAATATTTAATTGGCGTTTTAGAGGTGAATATGTATGAGGAATAGGAAGGTTTATATATGTAATTTATTACATAATTAAGTAAAATGTTACACAATAAATACTTTGAGATATTAGAAAAATTCTTAGGAGACTATAATAGAGAAATATATGGCAGGGAATTAATTGGGAATGTTAATCTAAGTCAGAAATCTATTGCACTAGTTTTAAATGAGCTTAGGAATAAGGGGATACTAAGATCAAAGAAGAGGGGAAATATGAAGTATTTTGGGCTGAATTTAGATAATTCTGAGATGAAAGATATAATTGTCTCTACTGAGATTACGAAAAAATTAGATTTTTTGAAAAAATATAGAAAATTAGCTAATCTTTTTAAGAGAGATAATAGAGTTGTTGGAATTTTTGGTAGTTATGCTAAAGGTATTCAGAAGAGGGATTCTGATGTTGATATTTTTATTGTGGGAAACAAGATAAAGAATGATTATGATTTAGTTGGGGAAAAATTTAATTTTGATATTAGTATAAAATATTTTTCTGAGAGCGAGTTTAGGAAATTGATTAAAGAAAAGAACAATTTGATTAAAGAGGTAGTTCTAAATCATATTTTGTTATTTGGCGTGGAAAAATTTGTCAATGTTTTATGGGGGGATTATTATGGTTTCGATTAAATGGTGTTTGAGTCAAAAGGATGGTTTAAGGATAATTGAACCTAATGAGAATGTATCTAAATCTTACATTTGTATGGCTGAGGAATCTATTTCTGTTTTGAAAAATATAGGAGAAAGTAGAATTTGGTCTGCTACAACTGCCTATTATGTGTTTTATTATTCTCTTTATGCCCTAATGTTAAGGATAGGAGTTAAATGTGGAATTCATTCTTGCTCTATAGGATTTATGAAAAAACATTTGAGTGAGCTTTATTCTAAAATAGACATAGAAATGTTTGAAAAATCTTTTTCTGCTAGAATTGATTTACAGTATTATTCTAATAGGCCTGTTGATGATGGAGTTATCAATGAAACCAAGAAATATTGTGTTGATTTTTTTGTTAAAACTAAAGATATTTTAAGTAAGATTGGTGAGGAAGAAATAAATGAGATAAGGAGGGGGCTGAATGAGAACTAGAGGACAAATTGAGATGATGGGCCTTGTTGTGATTGTTGTTTTGTTAGTTATGATTGCTCTGTTTTCTTTGTTTTTTATTTCTAGAGGGACTAGTGTTGAGGAAGATAATGTTTATTATTCTTTGAGGGCCTATAATTTTGCAAATTCTTTGATTAAATCATCTGTTGGAAATACAAATATGGAGGCTTTAATTTTAAATTGTTGTGAAGGGAGTGGAAGTTGTGAGACTTTATTGGATTTTGCGGAGAGTAAATTTTCAATTTTTTCTGATGAAGAATCAAAATTTGAGTTGTCTTGTGGAGCCTATTCTAGTGTGCCGGTTCAAGAGGTTGGAAATTGTGAAAATGGGGTTGCCTCTGAGTATTTAGAGCTATATTCTGGAGATAGGATTAGGGTGTTTTTATGTGGAAAATAGGTTAATTTTGGAAAATGGCTTAAATTTTGGTCTCTCGACGCTGAGTTATATTCTAAAACAGATAAATGTTTATAAATAGAGAAAATGCTGTTTTATTAAAGAAATAGAAGACTACAGCGTATTAGATTATAGCAATGACTTAGTTGTTGACAAACGACCCTGAAATAAGGGGAACATAATAATTCGGAGGTGTAAAGAATTATGAAAAAATTTATTAGAAAAGTAGCAGCTATCGGTGCTGGTTCCGCAATGATAATTGGAACATTAGGCGGTGCTATGGCTGCTGGAGAAACTCTAGCTGATCTTCCTGCACCATTTGTAGCTAACAATGCTTATGCAGATGTTGCAATGGTTGTTGGTGCGGATGCAGGTACAAATGATGACGCAGCTAGAACAACAGTAAAAGGTTATTTTGATGACTTTGCAACAGGTAGTGATGCGGGAGCAATTTTGTCTTCTTCAAAAACAGAGAAGATATTTATTGGAGAGAACCTATCTCAAGAGTTTTCTGCAAGATTGCATGATGGACACATTTCTACCTTCTGGGACGATGGTATTGACTTCAGAGGCGGAAATTATGAAACTCACGAAGAATTGATTGTTTCAGCTGCTGGAGATGGTGTTTATGTGGCGTCTTCTGGATTAACTGGAGAAGAAGAGCTTTCGGATGCAATAAAATTGTATACCAATGGAGCTAATGTTTCATGGGGATACAGATATGTGTTTGATGAGAACTTTAGTCAGTCTGATGCAATTAATACATCTAAGGAAGTAAAGATAAACTTCTTAGGAAAAGAGATTAGGATCTCTGATGCAACTGCTTCAACTAATAGTGTTACTCTAACTACTGGAGCACAATCTTCGCAAGGACAAGATACGACAACAACAGTTAACGGACATACAATCCATATTGGGACTATCTTTAATACAAAGGCTGAAATTTGGGTTGATGATGAAGACCATCAGTTTATGTCCGAAGATGATGTAGAGACATTTAATATTGGTAGTGATCAAGTTGAAATTAAATTAGATAGTATTGGATACACAGAAGATGTGGCATCTAGGACTGTTTTGGTAACTACTGGTGAGAACATAGAAACCTCGGTTAAGCATAATGATGCTGTTCAAACTGAACTTGATGAGGCAGATGTAGATGACGATGCAGACGATGCAACTTGGAACTGGGATGTTAATGTATCTAGAGATGACCACTTTGATAATGGTGATTGGGTCGGAGTATATTGGAACCAGAAGGTAAATAAATGGAACGATGAACCTGCTCCTCTCGGCGCTGGAGAATATTGGTCTACTCCTTGGGGATTTGTTACAATGGATATGACAGTTCCTGAGATGGATTATAAAGAGTATTCGTTTACTATGGAAGTTAACTACGATATTAATAGTACTCACGAACAAGATGTATTATTGATTACTGCAGTAGGAATGGCTTCATCTAATGAAGGACTAGACTACGAAGGCACGGATACAAGTAAAGTTGCTGTTAATGACAGTGGTGCTATTTGGTATGAAGATCTTGCCGGCGATTTCCAAGCAGGTGCAGGTACTGCGTTAGCTATGGGAGTTACACAAGGTGGGGCAGACACATTGTCTGTTGAAGCAAGTAGTGATACCAATAAATGGGTAGCATTTGATCAAAATGACTATGAAGCTATGAATGGTTCTGAAGCTGTGACTTTTATGTTCATAGAGGATGTAGAGTCTGATGATGAAAACCTATATACTGGGGCTAATTGGTCAGCTAATGTTAGTATTGCTAACAGTAGATTCGGTGCTACAGTAGATGCAGATGATGTAGGAGACTTATCTTATTTCATTCCAGCTACAGCGCATGGTGCATCAGCTACAAGACAGGTTCAGACTTGGGACAATGGAGTTGCTCGTTCTATCTATGGTACAATGGCTACTGGTTCTGGTGGTATGAATGATGGAGATATCGAATCCAGTTTGGATAGCGATGATGTCCGTATGTGGTTCCCAGAAGACGAAGTTTACGCTGAAGTTACCTTTAACGTAAGGTCTAGTGGTGCTACTATAGAAGCTCCTCTAACAACAGAATCTGGTGCAGGTTCATATGACAACTTAATCCTTGTAGGTGGTCCTTGTGTAAACACTTTAACAGCTGATTACATGGGTCTAACATATCCTGCATGTGAAGGTGCATCTACTATAACTGAGAACAAAGGTATTGTTCAGTTATTTGAAGATGGTGGAAAAACTGCATTAGTAGTTGCTGGATGGGAAAAGGCAGATACACAGAGAGCTGCAAGTGCATTAGCAGCAGGTGGATTGACTGGAACATCACATATTGTAGAGTAAACCTCTACCTTTTTTCTTTTTTTTCTTTTTTTACAAAAGCTTTTTATTCTAGCTGTTTTATTGATTTAATAAAATGAAGAAGCAAGATAAAAATAAAATTTATATAGGAATCTTTATTGTATTTTTGATGATCTCAAGCACACTAGGATTGATTTATGGTTCGGACACTAAAGAGAGCTATAATGGATATAGTTTTACTCTGACTGATGGGGGGTGGGTTGTTTTTGTTAATAACCAATATTGGGATTTTAATTACCTCCCTGATGAATTGGAGTTTGATTCCGATATTGGGATTTTGAATGACAAAGTTTATGTTGTTATCGATAGTGATTCTTATTTTAGAGAGATTAGTAGAAAATTTGCTTTATTGGGGGTCCTTAGCGAGAGAATTTCTTTAGATGAAGTTGATTGTTCTTTGTTGGAAAATACTTTAATATTTAACTATGGAACTGAATATGATAAAATTTATAAAGAAGATGGTTGTGTCTATCTTGAAGGTTATACTACGCGATTAATTGATAAATTGTTTTATCATGTTTTAGGAGTTGATAGAAGTGGATAAGAAACGAGAAAAAATAATGGTTTTAGTTTTGGTAGTTGCTATAGTTTCGTTATCTCTTGCCGTTGGGTATTCTTTTTATTCTAATAATACTAAGTTTTACAATTATACTGGATTTCGGGGAGAGGTTTTTTCATTTGCCAAATCCCCTCAGGGAGATCATTATTTAAATTGGACTACAAAGAGCCAAATAACTGGGAATGTTTTTCAGTTATATGATTTTGTTACACCGTTCCCTTATGGTCCTGAAGATTTGGAGGATATCCCTATAGAGTTTTCTTTAACTCGTGTAAGAATAAAAAATTCTCCTTCCCTCTATTTAACTAGAGATGTTTATTTGGATAAGGAATATCATCCAGAATTTAATTCTAAGATTAATAAGAAGGGTGGAATGGTTATTGCTTTATTAGGATTTCAGAGGGTTGCTGAAAAATATGGAATTTCCCCTATGTTTGCTTCTATAGAAGATAATGAAAGAACTAAAGAGTTGAATTTGCCAGTGATAAATTGTGGAAGTGCAAATGAGTTTAGGAGAGTAATTTGGTTTAAGGAAGGAAATGAGACTAAGATATATAGAGATTCTGAAAATGAAAATTATCATTGCTTTATTGCACAGTTCAAAAAAGGAGAAGACCCTGCAAGAGTAGGTACTGCCCTAGCATATCATTTAATTGGTGTTTTTGAATAAACCAGCAGTTTTTTAAATAATTCTTATTCTTTTTTATTCTATGTGCCGGGATCGCATAATCTGGTATTGCACTGGCCTTGAAAGCCAGGCCCTAACGGGCATCTGGGTTCAAATCCCAGTCCCGGCGTTTTGTTCTTGAATAATTTTTTATTAGAAAGCTATTTAAATGAGTTATACTTTAATTTTGTATAATTAAAAGGGGTGTATATTTTAATGAAAAAATTGGGGTTATTGTTTATTGTATTCTTTGCTGTAGTTTTGTCTTATTTTGTTTTTGCGGCGATGTCTTCTTTTAATTTAGATAATTTGGATAATCAGACTAATAGTACAACAGGAAATATTACTTTTCAGTGTAATGCGACTGCGAATGCTAGTTAGTTTATAACTAATCTAACATTCTTTTTATGGAATGAGAGTACAGGTTATACCTCTGTGAATGTTAGTTCTAATACTTCTAATGGAACTAATGGAAGTACAATAATTGCTAATTTTACTGAAAATTTGACTGAGTCAGATGGAGGATATAATTATACTTGGGGATGTATGGTAACATTGAATAATAGTGGTGGTACTGATACATTGTGGACAACAAATAATAATACCTTTAAAGTTGACTTGTTTGCTCCGACTGTGAATGCACTTGCCCCTGCAAATAAATCTATAGATACTGATGGATCTGTGACTTTCACATACAATGTATCTGATAATGCAAGTGAGGTTGATTGTTCTGTTATTTTGGACAGTGTTAACGCTATAACTTATACTACTGTAACTAAGGATACGAATCAGACAATGACTCTAAATAATATGCATTTATTTGCTTCAGATACCTTACAGTGGTATGTGAGCTGTGTTGATGAGGCTGGAAGACGGACGAATAGTAGTCCTATTCTTACGATTGATACATATGCTTCGGCTGTATCTGGAAGTGGCTCTAGTGGATACAATGGGCAAAGTTATTCAGAGGGAGAAATTGGAAGTGATGGTGTAACTAAGTCTTCTTTGAGAGCGAAAGATACTATCTCTTTCTCTTTGAATGATGAATCTCATGAAATTAAGATTCGGAGTATAAGTTCTAGTACTGTGAATATTGATGTCTCTTCTAGTGATGTAATCTCTAGGATGTTGAGTCTTGGGCAGGTTGAAAACTTTGATGTTGACTCTGATGGAGAATCTGATTTGAGTGTTATTTTGAATAGTATTGATGGGGGCAAAGCAGAAATTACTTTCAGGGAATATGTTAAGCAAGTAGCAACTGAACTTTGTGCCGAGAGTTGGTCATGTACTGAGTGGACTACCTGCTCAGATGGAGAAAGGACAAGGGATTGCACGGATGCGAATAGTTGTGGAACTGCAGTAGATATGCCTGAAGAATTTGAGGGTTGTGATTCCACTGCCGTAACTGGAGAGGCGGTTAAGAAGGCTCCTGCTGGAGGAAATACTCTTTGGTGGATAGTTGGAATAGCCATAGTGGCAATTGTTGCTTTCTTAATGGTAAACTCTAAAAAGAAGTAAAAATATTTTTTCTTTTTATTTTATTATTATTGAATCTTTAATGAATGATTTTGCGTTTTTTAATTTTACTTTAGAATTAGAATAAATTGTCATTAAAATTTGTCCTTTTTTTACTCTGTTTTTTAACTTTGCATTTAGATATATTCCTGCTTCTTTGTCATCTGGAGATCCGGCTAATCTCGCTATTTTTGCTATTTTTTTATTGTTTATTTCTACTATTTTTCCCTTTTTATTTGCCCTTACATTATATTTTAGTCTCCCTAATTTTAAATCTGAAGGTTTAACTTTTGGATTCCCGCACTGAGCTTTAATAATCTCCATAAATTGATGATATGCCTGCCCTGAGTCTAAAATGTTCTTTGCAGAAGCCTTTGTTTTTGTCATTTTGAAAATTAGGTTTGCCATATAAATGCTTTTTCTTTCTAAATCTTTTGGAGCCAGAGGGTTTTTTCTTAATATATATAGAATGTCTCTTGCTTCTAAATTTGGTCCTATTCCGTTTCCTATTGGCTGAGACCCGTTTGTGATGATTACTTTTGTTTTTATTTTTAGCTGATTTCCAAGTTTTTGGAAATGTTTTTTTAAATCTTTGGCATGACTTTTTGTTTTTATTTTTGCGGTTTTTCCGAGTGGTATGTCGATTAGTAAGTGAGTGGAGTTTACTGCAGCTTTTTTAGATAGAATTGAAGATAACATTAATCCTTCAGGATCTAATCTTAGTGGGTGTCTTACCTTTATTAATTTTTCATCTGAAGATGCTAAGTCTACTGCTCCTCCCCAAGTTATACAGCCATTAGTTTTTTTTACAATGTTTACTAGTTTATCTATTGGAAAATTTACTTTTGCTATGGACTCCATTGTGTCTGCTGTTCCTGCTGGAGAAGTTATTGCTCTGGAACTTGTTTTTATCATTGTTATCCCTGCTGCGGTTATTATTGGAACGAGAAGCATTGTTGTTCTATTATTTGGAATTCCCCCAATGGAATGTTTATCTGCAATTATCTTTTTATTTATTTCTATCTTTTCTCCATACTTTATCATTGCTTCCGTTAAATGCTTTGTTTCTATCCCATTTAATTTATTTAGGTAGCATGCTGAAACAAAATAAGTAAGCTCTACTTCGGTTAGTTCATTTTTTGTTAGGTCATTTACTATTGTGTAAATCTCTTTTTTTGTTAGTTTTTTATTATCAAGTTTTTTCTTTATATATTCTACAGAAATCGGAACTGGCGTGGGAGATACCTTCAGTTTTGTTTGCTTTTTTATCCTTAACCCCCTTATTAATTCTTTGAATAATCCAATTTGACCTTTTTTTATTTCTTCGGATTCAGAAATATCTATGACTGCAATAATCTCTTTTTTACCGTGCTTTATTTTTATCCTGTCTAATGCTCTAAGGTCTAGATTCTTTGCATCTTCTTTGTTTAGAATGGCGACTAGTGGGCCCCCAGTGGCTATCTTTATATCTTTAGATTTTAGTGTTATCATTTTCTTCCATATACAGTTTGTAGACTAAAACGAATAGAGATAGTATTAAGGGGCCGATTATTAATCCGATGATTCCAAATAATAGGATTCCTCCAAAGATTCCGATAAGGGAAACTATTGGATGGATTTTTGCTGTTTTCCCTATTAGTTGAGCCCTTAAGATATTATCCATATAGAAACTTAGCACTGCTGCGAAATAGACTACTATGAATATTGCTTCACCAACATTCCCATTTATGAATAGGTATATTGCTGCGGGAACCCATACTATTGCTGGGCCTAGGAGAGGGATATAAGCAAAAATTGCGATTATTAATGACCAAAGGAGAGGGTTTGGGATTCCAACTATATAGAAACCTATTAGGGCGGCTATGAACTCTGCTATTCCTAATGCTAAGAATCCTAAGAAAATCCCATTAATTAAATCTTGAGTTCCTTTGAATAGCCTTGCTTTTTGATGTGCTGCGAGAGGAATACTGCCTTTTATTGCTTTTAGTAATTTTTTTCCATCCCTTAGCAAAAAGAACATTATGAAAAAAGTCATAAATACATGGATAAATCCGGTGGCTAGGAATCTTATTATATTAGTACTAGATTGGATAAATATGCCGGATGCTTCTTTTATTGTTTCTTGTAGGTACCTATCAAATTCTATATTTAATCCTGTTAGCTCTTTTAACCTTTCGGAAGGAGTGTGAAAATCAATTTCTCCTATCGAATTATGTATTGTTATTGCTTCGTGAAGGAGGGTATTTGCGAAGAAGAATGTAGGAATTATTATTAATAAAACTATGAAAAGTGTTACTAAAAATGCTGAAAGGGTTTGTTTCTTTATTTTGTTTTTTAATTTATTGTATAATGGGTATGCAACTATTGTTAGGACAATTCCTGCCAATATATCCCCTAGAAATGGGGATGCAATTTTATATGATGCATAGATGAAAGCTATAAATGCTATTAGGAACAATAGCTTTCCGTAATCTTTAAATCTAATAGCTGCCATGATTTCAATTTAGTTTGTAAACTTATAAAACTTTTGTATAGTTTAAATTGGTTTTGAGAAATGCCATTTATTTAATGCCTGTTTTAGTTCTTCATTTTTTTTAGAATGTTGATTTAGTGGAATTTTTTTTATTGTTGCTTCTATAGCTTGTCTTGTTGCTTTTGATCCTGCATGTGTTCCATCTGGATGTCCATGAATTCCTCCTCCTAATTGTAAAACTATATCTTTCCCCAGCATTTTTGTAATCTGAGGGATTAATCCAGGGTGTAAACCTCCCGAAGAAACTGGGATTGTGTCCTTTAATCCATACCATGATTGATTCAAAATATTTTTTTCTGATTTTAGTGGTTTTTCTGTTTGCTCTGTTATTTCATCTTCTATTTGTAAAACTTCGTCTTTTGTTCCTACTAATTTTCCTATGACTGTTCCAATATGGATGTTGTCTACCCCTATCAATCTTGAGAGTTTTGCTATTGTTAACATTGACATGCCATGTTTTGGATTTCTGTCAAAAGAAGCATGGAAGGCACGATGTGCGTGTATGGCCATTTTTAATTTTTGAGTCTCTTCTCTTAAGGTTTGTAAACCTGCCCATCCAACAGTTAGAATATCACACATTACGTATTTGAATCCATATTTTTTTACTAATCTAGTCCTTCTTAACATTTCGTTTGTTTCTGCGGATACGTTGATGAAATAATCTTTTTTTTCTCCCGTTAATTTTTCGGCTTTGTCTCTCGCCTTTGCACATGCTTTTAATCTAGATTCAAATTTGTTGAAATTTTGGTTTGTCAGATTTTCATCATCTTTTAGGAAATCTATCCCTCCAGTCCATGCATCATATCCTACTTTTGTGTGTTCTTTTGTTGTTAGTCCTACCTTGGGTTTTGGGACAGTCGCAGTCATTGGACGGTTTTTTATTTTCATATATTTTCTTACTCCTTTGATTCCAAATTGTGGCCCCCTGAATGATCTTACGTATTTTTTAGGAAAAGAAATATCTTCCAATCTTAAGTTATTTACAGCTTTCATTCCAAATATATTTCCGGCTACAGAACTCAATAATTGAGGAATACTTCCCAACTCAAATAATTCTAGAGGATATGCTATTTTTACATAAGGTCCATTTATTTCAAAAGCTCTTGCTCTTATTTTTCTAATGTGGGGTTTCAGGGTTGATAAAGTAGTCCATGTCCCATTACTAGACTCTGCTGCTACTCTACCTATTGCTTCTTTTTTAGAAATTCCTTTAGCAGCTTCAAACCTGAATAGGCAGACTATATCGCTCTTTTTAGGTTTGTATTTTAAATCTACAAAATCTAGATATTGACTCATTTATTTACCTCTTTTATTAAGCTTGGAAGTTCTTTTATATCTTTAATTTTATAGTTGGCTTTATTTAAAGTTTTCCAAGTTGATTTTGGTCCAGTGAGGATTATAATTGATCTTATTTTTGCTGCCTTTGCTGTTTTTATGTCTTGGATAGTATCTCCTACCATAAAGGTTACTTTTTTATTTAATTTTTTTTCTGCCTTGTAAATTTCATCGGGAAAAGGCTTTGGACGTTTTACTTCGTCATTTCCTATGATTACCTTGAATAGTTTTTTATCTATTTTTGTTTTATCTAATACTTTGATTATGATTCTATGGGGATTATTGCTTAATAGGCAGAGGGAGTAGTTTTTTGATAGTTTCTTTAGTGTTTTTTTAGTATTCTTGAAAGGTTTAATCATATTTTCTGTTTCTGACCTTATTTTTTCAAAGTCTTTTTTTATTTCTTCTATTTCTTGTTTTTTTAAGTTTGGAAATAGTTTTTTGAGTACTACTCTAAATGGTAATCCCCAAAGATTTAAAATATCTTTCTTTGTAACTTTTAATTTATGGTTTCTCATAGATTTGAGCATACCGTTTAATACCCATTTTTCTGTATCTATTAATGTACCGTCCAAATCAAAGCAGATTATCATTTTATCCAGGAGTAGGTTTTTTTTATTTTCTTTACTAATTTTTTTGGTTTTTGTATTCCTAACCCAGAAACTATGGAGGTTATGTATTCTGGTTGAATTAATTCGAAAGCAGGGTTTCTGATTTTTAGATATTTGTTTTTTTTATTCCACACCTCTTTTGAATCTCTTTCCTCTATTTTTAGTTGTTTTGTTGAATATTTCCACGCACTTGTTAGAATGTATACTGGAATTTTTTTGTTTCTGGCTAATTTGGCTACCATTTCTGACCCTATCTTGTTTGCCACTTCTGCTTTTGGAGTTATCATGTCTGCACCCAATAGTACAATATCTGATTTCTCTAAAGCTTCTTCTACTCCGGAATCTACGAAGTGGGTATTTTTTATCTTTGCTCTTATTAGCTCTTGAGATGTCAATCTTCCTTGGTATCTTGGCCTTGTTTCTGTGTTGAATACCTGGAAATTTTTCTTCTGTTCTTTTGCTTTTTTTATTGTTTTTAGGACTGTTGATGAATGGCAGTGTGTGAAAATTGTTTGACCCGATTTTATTAGGGAAGTCCCTTGTTCTATCGCTCTTTTTTCTGAGTCTACTAGGTAGTTCATTGCAGTAACTGTATCTGTTAACTTTGCGAAGGTTATTGCGTTTCTTAGAGTTGGTTCTGTTGGCCTCGCGGATAGAATTTTCCTTATTGCTTTTTGAGAAGAATCTAGTTTTAATGCCTGTAGGCCGGCTTTTGCTATATTATTTGCTCCCTGTATCTTTAGAGATTTTATGTCTTTGATTATATTGTTAAAGTTGGCCATATTTTAAATTTGTTTTGACTATTTAAAAACTTTTTCTTAAATTGAATAAAAGTCATACAGAAAACTATATAAATGTAGTATTGGAAATTTTAGTATGGCACTGGAATCTTTAATAAGGCCGAGCAAAGCTGCCGAGCACCCAAGCAAAATGTTTTTTGTAGGCTTTTTGTATGCTAGTATTGCATTGTTTTTGGCGACCTGGATTTTTAGGAGCCATGCTAGTTTAATTATGGTTTTTTTGACGGTTATTGCGTCTCTCCCCTTTATGTATAAAACTATGCAGAGAGAGGAAAAGATAGATCTTGAATTAAAGGATGAAAAGATAATTCTTAAGAGACATGCTAGCGTTATTAAATATTTGCTAGCTTTGTTTATTGGCTATGTGTTGGCTTATTCTTTGTGGTTTGTTGTTTTGCCAGGAACTATGGTTCAGAGTTTGTTTTCAAGTCAAATAAATACAATAAGTGCAATTAATAATCAGATTTCTGGAGCTGCAATATCTTCTGGGAGTATATTTCTTCAAATATTTTTTAATAATTTTAAGGTGTTATTGTTCGCTTTGTTTTTTTCATTCTTTTATGGTGCTGGGGCTATTTTTATACTAACTTGGAATGCCTCTGTAATTGGAACTGCAATTGGATTATTTGTAAAGGATAAATTGGCAGAGTTAGCTTTAGTTGCTGGGTCTGTGAATATCTTTCATTATTTTCAATTTTTCTCTTTAGGTTTGTTGAGATATGCAATTCATGGAATTCCAGAGATTGCTGCTTACTTTATTGGAGGGTTGGCTGGAGGAATTATTTCTGTTGCTATGGTTAATAGAGATTTAGAGAGTAAAAAGTTCCTCACTATTTTGAAGGATGCTTTAGATTTGAGTATTATAGCTCTTTTGATTTTAGTGGTTGCCGCGTTTTTAGAGGTGTATATTACTCCTTTGATTTTTTAATAGAATTTGACTTTCGTAAGATATTTAAATAGAGTAATGTTTGCTTTTTTTGTGGTGAAAGAGTTTTGTTTGAAAGGGGAATTGAAGATTTTTAGGAGGTGTGTTGTTTGGATAGACTTCAAGAGCTAGAATCTAAAAGTATATATGTTTTAAGAGAGGCATATAAAAAACTTGGAAAAGTTGGAATCTTATGGAGTATGGGGAAGGATTCTACTGTGTTGTTGTGGCTCGCTAAAAAGGCATTTTATGGGCATGTTCCTTTTCCTGCAATACATATTGATACTACCTTTAAGTTTCCTGAGATGTATGCCTTTAGAGAGAAACTAACTAAAGATTGGAATCTTAATTTGATGGTCGGAATTAATAGGAAAGCTATTGAGGAAGGAATAAATTATGAGAATAATACTGCTTTAGAAGTTTGTGATCATTTGAAAACTGTTGCTCTGAAAAATTTTGTTGAGGAACATAAATTTGATGGATTAATTTTAGCTATTCGAGCTGATGAAGAGGGATCTAGGAGCAAAGAACGTTTTTTTAGTAAACGAAATTCTGATTTTGAGTGGGACTACGTGGATCAAGCCCCAGAGCTATGGGACCAATTTAATTCTGAGTTTAGAAAAGGAGAGCATATGAGGGTTCATCCAATATTGCATTGGACTGAATATGATGTTTGGGAATATATCAAACGAGAAAAAATTCCAACTATTGATTTATATTTTGCTAAAAATGGGAAGCGATATAGGAGCTTGGGCTGTATGCCTATTACTTTTCCAATAAATTCTGATGCGGATACTGTCGAAAAAGTCGTTGAAGAACTGAAAACTATTAAAACTGCTGAGCGAGAAGGAAGGGGCCAGGATAGAGAAGATGCTTATGCCTTACAAAAGCTAAGAGCAAAGGGGTACATGTAAATGGGAGATAAGAATATACGCTCTATTATTAAAGCACTTTCTTGGAGGCTTGTTGCATCTTTAATTACTATTATACTTGTTTTTTTTATAACTAAGGAAATTGCCCTTTCAATAGGGGTGGGAGTATTGGACGTATCTTACAAGCTTGTTTTTTATTATTTGCATGAAAGAACTTGGAATTTAATTAAGTGGGGTAAGGATGGAAGATAGTCTTAAGTTTGTTATTGTTGGTCATGTTGACCATGGAAAAAGCACATTAATTGGGAGGTTGCTCTATGATACTAATTCTCTCAAGGAGGGAGTTATTGAGAAAGTTAAGAAGATTTCTCAGGATATTGGAAAGGATTTTGAATATGCATATTTATTAGATGCTTTAGAGGAAGAGCAAGAACAAGGAGTTACGATTGACACTACTAAGATAGAATTTTCTACTGCCGAGAGAAATTATACAATTATTGATGCTCCTGGACATAAGGAATTTTTGAAAAATATGGTTAGTGGTGCATCTAATGCAGAGGCTGCTATTTTAATTGTTGATGTTGCAGAAGGTGTTAAAGAGCAGACTAAAAAACACGCTTACATTTTGCATTTATTGGGAATAAAGCAGGTTTATGTTGTTTTAAACAAAATAGATTTAGTGAGTTACTCTGAGGAGAAATATGAAGAAGTAAGAAAAAATATCAAGAATTATCTGGCTAGGCTAGGGATATTTCCTAAAGGTTATATTCCAATTTCCGCTAGTCTTGGGGATAATGTGGCTGAAAAATCTACTAACCTGTCTTGGTATGGTGGGAAAACGGTTTTGGAGTCCATTGATGGATTTGAAAAAGAAAAAAGCTTAGAGGATTTACCTTTAAGATTTCCTACTCAGGACATCTATAAGTTTGATCATAGGAGGATAATTTCTGGGAGAATAGAATCTGGTACTCTGAGAAAAGGAGATGAGATATTATTTTTACCATCGAATCAAAAAACTAGGGTTATGTCTATTGAGGAATGGCCTGAAAATAAAAAGAAAGAGTATTCTAAATCTGGTGAATACTCAGGGATGACTATTAGTGATGAATATTTTGTTAAGAGGGGAGAGGTAGTTACTCATATTAAAAATAAACCCACTGTTGGGGATTTATTTACCTGTAGCTTATTTTGGATGGGAAAGAATAATTTAGTTAAAAATAAAAAATATATTTTAAAATTGAACTCTCAAGAAGTAGAGTGTGAGCTTCATGAGGTAATTAAGATTATTGATTCTGATAGTTTGGAAGAAATCTCTGGAAGAGATTATCTTGAGAGACATGATGTGGGGAATGTTGTTATTAAGACCAAAAATCCGGTAGTTTACGACCCCTTTAAGGATATACCAACTAGTGGAAGATTTGTTTTAGTTGATAATTTGCAAGTATCGGGGGGAGGGATAATTGAAGAGGGAGTTAGTGAAATAAAAGAGAGAGCCATAGTTCAGACTTCTAAAGATATCTCTGTTGCTCCTAAGATGAGCTTTGTTAATTTAAAGGAGAGACACGAAAGACAAGGTCACTCTGGAAAAGTTATATGGCTTACTGGATTTCCAGGGTGTGGAAAAGAGATTATTGCTAAAACTTTGGAAATGGAGTTGTTTAAGAAGGGAAAAAATGTTTATTATCTAGATGCAAGTAATTTGAGGTTAACACTTAGTTCTGACTTGGATTTTTCTAGAGAATCTAAAAGAGAGCATATCCGGAGAATGGCAGAGGTTGCCAATATTTTATATAACTCTGGGAACATTGTAGTTGTATCTGCCATAAGCCCTTATTCTGAAGATAGGGCATATGCTAGAGATATTATTGGAGGGGACAATTTTATAGAGGTTTTCGTGGATATGCCATTAGAAATTTGTAAACAGATTAATCCTAGGGGGATTTATACTAAAGCTGAAAGTGGAGAGAGAGTGGGAGTTCCTGGGGCGGATATAGGGTATGAAAAATCAGATTATTTGATTTATTCGTTAGGTTTAAAAGATAGAGATTTTGATATTAATAGTAAGGTTAATGAGATAATTAATTTATTAGAAAAAAATGGTTCCTGAAAATATCTCTTGGCATGAAAGAAAAGTTTTTAGAAAAGAAAAGTCTAAATTAGTTAATAATCCTAATAAAGTTATTTGGTTAACTGGTTTGTCTGGGTCTGGAAAAAGCAGTCTTGCTATGAGACTAGAAAAGAGATTACACGATAAAGGAATCTTGAGTTATGTTTTGGATGGAGATAATATTAGACATGGTCTAAATAGGAATTTGGGGTTTTCTAAAGAAGATAGAGAGGAAAATATAAGAAGGGTGGCAGAGGTAACTAAATTATTTCACGATTCCGGGATTGTAGTCATAGCTTCTTTTATTAGTCCATTTAAAAAAGAGAGGGATTTTGCTAGAGGCTTAATTGGGGAGGATTTTTTTGAGGTTTTTGTAAATTGCCCCTTAGAAGAGTGTGAGAAAAGGGACACTAAAGGGCTGTATAAAAAAGCAAGACTTGGAGAGATAAAAGAATTTACAGGAATTGACCAAGAATATGAGGTTCCAGAAAATCCGGAGATAACTATTAATACCAAAGGAAAAAGTGTTGAAGAAGGCGTGGAGGATATAATTAATTATTTAGGATTGTCTGATTGAGTGTGTTTGTTTCATAAAGTTTTTAAGTCTTATGTAATAGTTTCTTTTTATGTCTAGAGAGAAAAAATTGCTTTTTGATGCGGGGTTGCTTTTTATTGTGGGGATCTTTGCATCAATATTAGGGTATGTAATTAGAATGGTGCTTTCTAGGCAGCTAAGTCTTTATGATTTCGGTCTATTTTATGCTGTTTTTGCTTTTGTTGGATTTTTTGTAGTTTTTAGAGATCTTGGATTGAGTGTTTCTTTGATGAAATTTATCCCAGAATTTTTGGTTAGAAAAGAAAATGATAAGGTTAAATCTTCTATAAAGTTCGTTGTTTTTTTTAATTTAGTGATTAGTTTAGTTTTTGTTTTAATCTTTATTTTATTATCTAGCTATTTGGCTGAAAATTATTTTAAGAATAGTTTGGCTAAGCCATTGCTCATAATACTCTCTATTTATTTTATTTTTTATTCTATTTATAGAGTTTTAATGAATATATTTGTTGGATTTCAGAGGAGTGAATTTTATTCTTTAGATTTATTTTTTATTAACCTTTTTGTGCTGGGAGGGATTTTCATTTTCTCTAAACTTGGAGTTTTTTCTCCTGCAATCTCTTACTTAGCTGCTGCGTTTTTTGGGGTTATTTTTGGAGGAATTGTTTTTTTGAAATTGTTTAATTATTTTAAATACAAAGAAGATTATTCTGGTAAACTCCGATTTAGGTTGTTTAGTTATGGATTGCCCCTATTGCTAGCTGCTCTTGGGTATATTGTTATTGGACAAATAGATGTTTTAATGTTAACTGGATTTAGGAGTTTGTCAGAAGTAGGGATTTATAGTGTAGTTTTGCCAACCGCAATGTTATTAATTACTTTGGGTAGTTCTATGGCGGAGGCCATTCTCCCGTATATTTCTGAACACTGGGCTAGTAAAAATTACACCCAGTTAAAAAAAGTTATTAATGAAATATATCAGAAAGCCTTTGTTATTATAGTTCCTGCAGGGTTGGTATTGTTTATATTTTCTGATCTTATCTTGGGAACCTTGTTTGGAAGTGAGTTCATTTCTGGTTCTGTTGCTTTGAAAATTCTTTCTTTAGGAGCCATTTTTTTCTCTGTGGCCACTATTAATGGAAATATAATTTCTGCTTTAGGAAAACCTCGAATGGTCACTGGAATAGTCCTGCTTGCTACCTTACTTAATGTCTTAGTTAATTTGATTTTGATTCCGGTTTATGGAATAACTGGAGCTGCGATTGCTACAACTCTATCTTACTTACTTATCTTAATATTATCCTCTTACTATATTAGAAAATTTATTTCGGTTAAAATTCCACTTTTTAAATGGTTGAAGACTTTTATTGCTGGGTTTTTGTTTATTTATGTCGTTAGTTTTTTAGGAAATGTTTTAGAGTTTAATCTTTGGTTGGAAGCCTTTACTTCTCTTGTTCTTGGACTTGTAGTTTATTTAGTACTGATCTCTGTTTTAAAGGTTATGAAGCTTAGAGAGATAGTATCTTCTTTTAGAGGATTGATTAAAAGGTAATTATAGAGTTTTTTTTATTTGTTCCCTAGTTAAAGGAAGCATGTCACTTGAACTGTACTTCTTTTTAGAGGTTTTTTTACTTTTTGGATAAATTTTTTCAATTTTTTCAAATTGAGGAATATTTATTTTTTGTAGGACTATAAAATAATCTTTGGTTTCTAAGGTATTATCTGATTCTTCGGTTGTTAGGAGGTCTTCGTGCATTTTTTCTCCTGCTCTTAGTCCTATTTTTTTTATTATAACTTTTTTTGGGTCTATTCCATTTTTTGTTGCTTCTTTTTCAATAATCATTTCTATAAAATCTTTTAATTTAAATACTGGCATTTTTAAAATAAAGATTTCTCCACCTTTAGTTATTTCTGCTGCACTCATTACTAGTTTTACTGCTTCAGGAATGGACATAATGAATCGTGTCATTTCTGGTTCTGTTATTGTTACTGGTTTTCTATTTTTTATCTGATTTTTTATTAATTCAATTATTGATCCTCTGCTATTTAGAACATTCCCAAATCTTACTGAGGTAAATAATGTCCTCCTATCTCCTCTAAAATAATTTGCTGCAGAAGTTAGTCTCTCAGCGAGTAGCTTTGTAGCTCCCATAGTATTTACCGTATGAGTTACTTTGTCAGTACTTATATTGATCATTCTTTCAATGTTATTATTTAGTGCAGTATCGATTACATTTTGAGTCCCTTGCACATTTGTTTTAACTGCTTCGAATGGATTATATTCACAGGCTGGAACGTGTTTCAGTGCTGCGGCGTGAAATACTATATCTACTTTTCTCATAGCTAAATTTAATCTTTCTTTGTCCCTTATATCTCCTAATAGAAAGCTTAATTCTTCGTGAGCCATTAATTCTCTTTGCATATCTACTAGTTCGGTTTCTCTGTTATCAAATACTCTTATTTGTTTTGGCTTATGTTTTAGAAGTTCTTTTACTAAAATAGATCCTATTGAACCTACTCCTCCCGTCACTAGGATTACTTTATTTTTGAATATACTTTCTTTAGCCATTATTTTTTATCGAAAAACTCCTTTATTTTTCCGGTTGTGTAATTTATCTCCTGTTTTTTTATGTGGGGGAACATAGGCAGTGTTAATACTCTTTCATACATTTTTTCTGTGATTGGGAGGACTCCCTCTCTATATTTATACCTTTCCCTATAGTATTTACTTAGGTGGATTGGCGAGAAAAATACTTTTGTCATTATACCATTCTTTTGTAGGAAATTTTGGAGTGAATCTCTTGTTTCTTTGTCGTTTAGTTTTAGGGTGTATAACTGATAGACATTTTTAAAACCTTCAATCTTTTCTGGAGTTTTTAATTCTTTTATTTTTGAGAGTTGATTGTTGTATTGCTCTGCACATTTTATTCTCATGTTGATTATTTTATCTATTTTATTTAACTGCGAGATTCCTAGCGCTGCACTGATTGTTGGAAGGCGGAAGTTATGTCCGATTTGTATATATCCTGGTTCTTTTTCGGAATCAAAATAATTGTTGTCCTCTCTTCCATGGGACCGGATTAGCCTCATGGTCTTTAGAACTTTTTTATCATCTGTAATTGCTAGGCCTCCTTCGCCGGTAGTGATTATTTTACTTTGACACAGACTAAACATTGCTCCGTGCCCAAAGGTTCCCACTTTTTTTTGATTTATTGTGGCTCCAAATGCCTCTGCTGCGTCTTCAATCAATAGAATGTCGTTTTCCTCTGCTATTCTCCTTATTTTTTCTGTATCTTTTGCTGGTTGGCCCCCGTAGTGAACTAGTATTATTGCTTTTGTCTTCTCTGTGATTCTGTTTTCAACATCTTTGGCATCTAAACCAAGAGTTTTTTCTTCAATATCTGCAAATACCGGGATACCTCTTGCCATAGGTATTGCGTTTGCTGTTGCTATGAAGGTGAATGAAGGGGTTATTACTTCTTTGTTTTTTATATTATATGCAGATAGAAGCACGTGTAATGCAGAAGTTCCGGAATTGAAACTTAGACTATTTCTATTTTCTAGATAATTACTTACTTTTTCTTCAAATTCTTTGATCTCTGGACCTTCTGCCCACTGCATACCTCTCTTTAGAATGGCAGATATAGAATTTATGTCTTCTTTATCAGAATACATTTTAAATAAAGGTACTTTCCAATTTTGCTTTTCACCCTCTTTTGTAGTTGAAAGTGAGATCTTTTCTTCTTTTTTGCCAGTATTTATGGATACCACCTAGAATCATTATCCTCTTATAAAAGGGGAATTTTATTGACGTTATAAAGGTTGCGAAAGAATATTTCTATGTCCTATAAAAAGGGAAAAAATCTTGGTTTATCTCGGGTTCACTCTGAGATTTCCTTAATTGGCATAGTTTTTCATATAATTCTTCACTATGGGTTAAATTTGCTGTGTGAAATCGAGTTCTTCCTTTTGAGAAGCCTGCTTTGAAGTGGAATAGTTTGTCTTTTTGGTCGTTGCTTAAGCCTCCACCCAGGTGGAAGGTTTGGAAGCCTTGCTCTTTGCCCCATTTTGCCACTTCCCATAGTAATAATTGGTTTGGGGCTAGATGTAGATAGTCTTTATCTGAACCAGAGAAGTGATAGTGTAGAAATCCATATTTATGCATGAATAAAGATACGGCTATTATTTTTCCTTTATAATTTGCAGTGAACAGGGAAATGTTATCTTTTAGGTTGTCTACTGTGTTTTTGTAATATTTGTAAGGAAAAAGGTATTTTTTTGTAGCATTTGCTCTACTCATGGTTTCTAGATATAGTTTTGAAAATATTTCTAAATCTTCTCTATTTGTTGAGCGTTTTATTTCTACCCCTTCTTTTTTCGCTTTTTTTATTAGATTTCTTGTTTTTTTGTTCATTTCCTTTAAGAGAGTTTCTTCATCTTTTGTTAGATCAAAATTAACAGTTTCGTTTCTTGCGTCGACCTTTATTAGATTTTCAAATGGTTCGTGGTTTTTTAGTATTGGATGAAATCTTATGAATTCTGTTGCTATATTATTCTCTTGACAGAATTTTTTGTAGCTTTTTAAGAATTCTTCTTTTAGTTCTGGATTTTGGTTCTTTGCAATTGGTCCAGTGTAACCGTAAGGAGAGATTATGTCAAATGCTTTGATGTCTTTATTTTTTAGAAATTGGAGAGTAGTTAGGTCTCTTTTTATTGTTGGAATTATTATAAATTCCTCTTCGTTTCCGTAAAAGAACAAAATTGGAGTTCCGCAAAAATCATTGTCTATCTCTTCTCCATAAGTTTCTTCATATATTTTTGCGTATTCTGGAGTGTAATAAATATCTGGAGTATCTGATTTTTCTACTATCCTTGTCCACTCTTCTGAATCTTTTGTTGTTAGAACCTTTGCTTGATATTCTTTTTTCACTTTAATTTTTTGGAGATTCATAAAGTATATAAATGTTATAGATTCTTCTGAAATATTCGAAATGAATGAAAATATAGAATATTGGAATAGTGTACAAAGAGAGATTTTTGCGTGTCCGAATCTCTGTTTATTTAGATTTATGGGTGATGTGGGAATTAATATTAAAGGTAAAAATGTGTTGGAGCTAGGATTTGGTATGGGTTCTGATTTGATTGAAATGCAGAAGAGAGGGGCCAATGCTTATGGGATTGATATAGATAAAAGGAAAGTGGGCGATGTTAATAAATTAAAAGGCGATAATGAATTTCCAATTGTTTTTTGTGGGGATATTGTATCAGATATTAAAGAATTTAATATTTCATTTGATTTTGTATCTAGTCAGGATACATTATATTATCTTGAAGAGGAGGAACTTTTGCAATGTTTAAATAATGTAAAAGAATCTTTGGCTGAGGGTGGAAAGTTATTATTTCAGATAATTACTGGAGACTATAGAATTGTTGATGGAGAGGAAGTTTTTGATTCAAAGGCAATAATAAAGAATCCAGGAAATAAAATTTTATTTAGAGATGAGAATTTTTATGTTTCATGTTTGGAGAAGAGTGGATTTAAGGTTATTGCTAAGAAAATTGTAAAAGAAACTTTTTCTTCTAATTGTGATGTTGTGAGACATAATTTATATCTTTGCTGTTCTAAGTTAGATTAAATTTATTTAGTATATTTATTACTCGCTTCATATCTTTTAAATTATATCTTTGGTCTATTGGAATTGTTAAAATTTGATTTGAAATTTCCAAAGAATCTTTAAACTTATTTTTATCTAGTTTTTCTGGAAGAATCCAGTGAACCGGGGGATATATTTTACTCTCTACTAGTTTGGATTTAACTTCATCCCTTTTCTTTGAGATTATTGGAAACCCTAGTGGGCATACTTCTTTTGGGAGATTTGAATATAATGGTTTAATATTTTTTGATTTTAAATTTTTTAATAAAAATATATAGTTTTTTCTTCTTTTTAGGACAATCTCTCTTAAATTTAGTTTGTTTAATATTTTTTTTGAAGTTTTTGACATTTTTGATGGCCAAGGATGGGTATCCAGTTTATCTTCAGCAGATTTGAATCTTTCATAATAATACTCTTTTGGAAAATTTAGGTTTTTCATAATTCCTGCCTTTAATCTCATCGAAGAAAATTTTGTTTTATTTGGATAGGTTTTAACTCTCTTTAGATTCCCCTTTAGAAAGGCGCCATCTGGTAGGGGAAGGAATTTTCTGTAGCTGTTGAAAATTATGTCTCCTTTTGGGGTATTTTTTGTTAGGAATGATTGAACTTGATCTTCTATTAGAATTATTTTGTTTTCATTGCAAACTTCTTTTATTTTATTGATTTCTGGCTGGATGAATCCAAAATAGTTTATTGTTAAAACTGCGGTAGGTTTTTTAGATTTTATTTTTCTTTTCAGATCTGTTAAATCTATATTTAGATTTTTGTTTACTTTGTAAAACTTATATTTTATGTTTAATTTTTTGAAGGGTTCTAATACTGATGGACATAAGTAAGAAGGGAGCAATACATCTGAAGTTGGTTTTAGTGATTTTAGAATGTAGGCCAGGCAATCTCTCCCACTAGTTAGAAGTATTGAATTTTTTGGAAGATTTTTTCTTTTTTTTGAGAATAAACTTAAACTTATTGGGAAATCACTCCCTATTTCTTTTACCATTGTCAGTAAGTCATCTTTTTGTTGATGAGCTCCTCTCCTAGATTTATGTTTTCTAGCACCTCACAAATATTTTTTTCTACATTTTCAGAAGCATATGGATTTTTCATGTTTTCCAATACCTCTTTGAATTCTGAAGATAACGCTTTATTGATTGCTTCTTTTATTTTTTCTTTTTCATGTGGAGCATCGATTATGTTGTCTGCCCTTTCACGTCCTCCTTCCCGAATACCTATGTTTATTGCTGGTATTTTAAAGAAAGGAGCTTCGACTAGTGCCGCACTTGAATTTCCTATCATAACTGAAATATTATTTAATAGGCCCATAAAAATTGCAGGTTTTAAATTTTTAAAGATGTGAAAGTTTTCTTTTTGTTCGTATTCTTTTATTATTTCTATCATTTCTTTTGAGCCTTGGTCTCCACTTGGATATAAAATTACTATTTGTTTATTAAATGATTCTGCGGCTTCTAGAGTTTGCCTCATTTGCTCTCCTGATTCACTAACTTGAGAATTTACAGGATGTTGTACTACTAGGAATGTTTCTTTTGAAAGGTTTAAATTTGTTTCTTTTTCTACTTCTTCTTTGGAAGCATAATCTTTGAAAATTGGAGTTCCGACCATGTGTACTCTCCAGGGCTCTTCCCCCATTTTTATTATTCTTTCTGCACTTTCATCAGTTCCTGGCAAATGTATGTGGGCCATTTTTGTTAGAGAGTGTCTTATGATATCATCCATAGATTTTGAAACATCGCCTCCAGATACATGGAATATTGGAATGTTTAAGTGGGTTGCAGCAATTGCTGTAGATAGTTGTTCATACCTATCTGCCTCTATTAGGACTATATCTGGTTTTATTTCATTGAATGTGTTTGTTAGCTCTTCTATTAGGTGACCTGAGAAAATCGCTGCATTTGCTCCAGATTGTGTTATATCTATCTTTGGGTAGATTACTTTTGCTATCTTTAATCCTGATTGTTCTACTACTTCTAGAGAATCATGCTCTTTAGTTAGATGTATCCCAGTTACTATCACACTCAAATCTAGATTTGGATTTTCATCAATCGCTTTTAGAGTTTGAGACATAAGCCCAAATTCTGCCCTAGATCCCGTTACGTAAACTATTTTTTTCATTCTAACATATCAAAATTAATTATATCATTTGGTTTTAGATTTTGTTTTAGTTTCTTACCTAATAATTCCGAATATTTGTTTGCTGGAATTCCTCTGTTGTCTGCCCTTTTCATTACTAAATGCTTTTCTTCCAAGACTGTTCCTTCTGGCAAATCAGTTCTTGCAACTATTGATTTTTGAACAATTGGTTTGTTTTTGGCTTCTCTGTCTGTTGGTTTCTTTTCTGAAGAGCCAGCTATTAAATTAAATAAGGATTCTCCCATGTAGTTCTTAGCATAAACTATTCTTTCTTCTTTTGGGAGTTTTTCTAAAGCTCTGATTTCATCTATCATTTCTTTTAGTTGATCTGGAGATAGAGAAGCTTTGTGATCTGGACCTTCTGCTAGTCTATTGTAAGTAAAATGTTTTTCGATAATTTTTGCACCTAGGGCAGCTGCTACGAGAGGAACATATGTTCCCATTGTATGGTCTGAGTATCCTATTATTGTCCCAAGCTCTTTTTGTATTGTTAGCATTGCGTTTAAATTTACATCTTCGTATTTTGCCGGATAATCTGTTGTGCAGTGTAAAAATGCTACTTGGTTGTTTCCTTGTTCATCAATCATTTTTTTAGCTTCTTTTACTTCTTCAATTGTTCCCATTCCGGTTGAAACAATCATTGGTTTTTGGAATGAAGCTAAGAATTTCATGTAAGATAAATTTGTTAGTTCTCCTGAACCTACTTTTATTGCTGGAACTTGTATGTTGTCTACTAAGAATTTCGCACTTGTTTCTTCGTCTGGAGTGGACATGAAAATTATATCTTTTTCATCACAGTATTTTTTTAGTTCTTCAAATTCATTATAACTTAGTTCTAGCTTTTTTATCATATCAAACTGAGTTTCTTCTTCTCCAGTTTGTTCTTTTTGATATTCTGCTTTTTCAGTATCTGGCAAGCATAGCTCCTCTGTTAGCCAGGTTTGGAATTTTACTACGTCTGCCCCAGCTTCTTTAGCTATGTCTACTAGTTGTTTTGCTTTTTCTAGGCTTCCGTCGTGGCAAATGCCGGCTTCTGCTATGATTAAAATTGGTTGGTTTTTTCCTACTTTTATGCTAGATATATCTAGTTCCATTATGTTTTAGAGGGATTTTAACGAACTTATAAGGTTTATGAATTACTAAATTCTATTGGCTTTTCCCACCAAAAAACCATACAAAATAATGCATTTATTGCCCACATGAATAAGATTAACAGAGAAAGAGCAATTGCCTGTTCACTTGCTAGACCAAATATTGAAAATAAGAATACAAATGTTGCATCTCTTGTTCCTATTCCAGATACTGTTATGGGCAGTAGGTTGGCTATGCTTGCTATTGAAACTAGAATTATTACTTGCCAGAAAGAGAGTGAAATGTTTAGTGCTATTGAAAATAGATAGACTTCAAAATAGAAAAATACCATTGAAAGGGCGGTTATTGATAATAATTCTATATATGAGATAAATTTTAATTTTTTTAATTCATCCCACATCTCTTTGGCAGTTATTTTGGTTTTTTCTTTTATCTTATTTGGGATAAAGAAATTTGAAGCAAACCTGAAAACTTTGTGCCGATTATAAATTATTAATGCCATTAATATTACTCCTATAATTAAGATGATTGAAACAGCCATGAGGTAATCTTTGAAATAAGTGAATAAAAGAAACATACTTGCAGTTCCAATTATTAAAAAGAATAATACGTCGAACAATCTATCCGTTAGGATGCTGAACGCTGCGGCACCTAGAGAAACTTTCTTTTTTCTTAGATAAAAAATTCTTGCTAGTTCTCCAACTTTCCAAGGAGTAATTATTCCAAGACCATATGTGCCTATGTAGGGATGTATAATTTTTGTAAACTTAATCTTTATTCTTTGATACTGTAAAACTTTGTGCCACCGATATATTTTGAAGAATAAGTGAGGGATGAATAGGGTTAAAGCTAAAAGGAAATACCTTATATTTAATTGACGTAGTATTTGTGTTGTTTTTTCAATATCTAATTTTAATAAAATTATTAAGAAGATTAATATTCCTAGAGCTCTAAGAAACATCTTATTTTTTAGTGGATTCATTTTTTTGTTTTAAAGTAAATTACTGATGAATACTTTTTTGAGTTTGTATTTTGTAACTTTTTCTCTAAATTTTTTAATAGGTTTGCCATTGGTTTTGGAGAGCACATATAGAATGCATAGGGAAAGATGAAAAATCGTTTTACCTTTGCTATTTTTAGATCGCTTGAGTTTATTGTCTCTTTCATTTTTTTAGTACTCATTAAATTTGTATATACAAAGCTATTTGCTATTGGGGCATAAGGAGTTCTTAGACTTTTTTTATTTAATAAATCAAATATAAAGGTTCCATCTTTCTTTAATACCCTTTGAACCTCTTTCATTATTTTCTCTGGGTTTTTAAAATGCCATAACACTCTTAATGAAATACATGAATCAAATGTATTATCTTCAAAAGGAAGGTTGAATGCATCTCCCTTTATTAATGAAATTTTTAGGTCTCCTTCTTTTGCTTTTTTTTCTATTGTTCCTAGCATTTCATCTGACTGATCAAAACTAGTTACATCATAACCCTCTTCTGCCAACAGGAGAGAGATTCGTCCGGTTCCAGCACCAAGGTCTAAAATTTTTCTTGGTTTCTCTTCTTTTAAAAGAGATAAAATTATTTCTTTTTCACTTTGATCTACAAATTGTCCTCCAGTTGAGGAAAACCTTTTCTTTTCATATTTACTTACTACTTTTTCGTCCTGATAGTGTTTTTCAACTGTTTCCATTTTGTCTTTTGTATAGTTCAATGTGTTTTTGAGTAATATTCTTTAGTAAAAAGCTCTCTTTAAAAAGTTTTTTTTGATTTTTTGATATATTATTTAATAACTCCTTATTTTGAAATGTTTCTACTACTTTTTTTGCTATCTGCTTGGGTTTTTTAGGATTAATAAGTATGCCTGTTTCCCTATCTTTTATTATTTCTGGAATTGAACCTATATTGCTGGCCAGAACTGGAATTCCTACTGACATAGCTTCTAGTAATACATTGTGGTAGTGGCTAGTTCCTATGCTGGAGCGATATGGTATTATTAAAAAATCGTTTTTTGAAAGCTCGGGATATACATCTATTTTCTTCTTAAGTATTATATTATTTCTTAAGTTATAATTTCTTACTAATTCGAATACTCTATTTTTTGATCCATATCCACTATATGCAAGAGTTAATTTTGCTTCTGGATATCTTTTTACTATATGGCTCATAGAATGGATTAAAGGCTCTATCCCTTTGAATGATGTGAAGTGACCAATGTAAAGAATATTTGGGGATCTATTTTCAAATACCTCTTTTTTTATTGTTGAATCTTCTAATCCGTTTGGAATTTTACTTATTTTATTTTCTGGAAAGAAATTTAGTAACTGGTTTTTTTGGAAATTTGAAGAGATTATTATCTTATTATATTTCTTCTTTATTTCTCTTGCTAGGAAAGGAACTATGAAAAACGAGTTCATTATGAAATGATACAAATAGTCTTTTGGTTTTATAATGATGAAATGGGCTATTTTACTTAACTCTTTCGAACTTAGATATGGTTGCCAGATAGTTATCAGGAGGGGAGTTTTAGATTTCTTTATTAGTTTGCTTAGCAAATATGCTTCGAGTAAGAAACCAACATGAAAGTGAATTATATCATAGTTATTCTTTTCTTTATCTATTAAATTTCCTAGCTTTTTTATGTTTTTTAAAACTGTGAATTTAGATTCGTAAGAATGGTTGTTTGAATATTTTACTAGTTTTGTATTTTTTGGAACTTTTATTTCGATTGGAGAGTAGACTGTAACTTCATTATCTTTAGCTAATTCTTCGGATAATTTGAAGAAGTTTTTACTTATTGCTTCAGTCAAATCACTCTTTATCCTTGTGATACATAGACAAATTTTCATCAATTTTGGTTCTTAGAGACTAGTTTAAATAACTTTTCGTTGTATTTTTTTAGTTCTAATGAAGAACCCCCATACCATTCATTTTCTTGCTCTCCTACTAATAAAACATCAAAATTTTCTTGGATTGCTGTTAAAACCTTGCCTTCTGGATCTATTCCGAATCCTTCTTCTGTTGAGTATACTGAGATCTCCTTGGCATTATAATCTTTTAGCTCTTGAATAAATTGTTGTATTTCTTGATCATTTCCGGATCTAGGATGAGTTATTTTTGTTCTATTTCCATAGTATTGAATGAAGAAACCTAGATCGTTAGACATTATCACTGCGTTTTCTTCTGTGTTTTCTTTCACGAAATTGGCAAATTCTTTTGTTCCGGAATAATCATGTCTGTAGCTTATTATTGGATATACTACTGCAAACATGCTTACTAAAAGAATTATTAAAACTAGATAAGCAAACGCTTTGCTTTTTTTGTGGATCATCCTAAGTCCAAATGCTGCAAGTATTGCTAGTGGGATGAATGCCGGAATTAAGAACCTTGCGTGTACTCTCGCCAAGTTCCCTATTGAAAATAAGTATAGGGCGAACCAAAGAAGGAGTACAAACAGTAGAAATTTCTTCTTTTTTAAGTATAGGTAGACTGATCCTAATATACCCAAGGCAACCCCTACCCATGTGAAAGATGCTTTTATTTTTAGGAAAGATGGGATTGTTTCTTTTGAGATTAATCCAAGGTATCCCCCTCTAGTTTCTATTTGAGGATTTATTGTACTCAGGAAATTGGAAAATCCTTTTTCTAACCACCAGGGTATAAAGAGCACTGTTGGAACAATTGCTACAGAGATGATGAAAGTGAATATATTTTTTAAATTGAATTTTTCTTTGTTTAGACAGAGTGTTTTCTCTTTTATTTTTGGAGAGAAGTAAAGTAGTGCGAAAGGAATTATGTAGAGTGCTGCGAACGGCCTTGTCCCTATTGAAGCTCCGAAAGATAGTCCTGAAAATATTAAGTGTTTTGTTGAGGTTTTTTCTGCTGCTAATAATAAAAGATATCCTCCTAATAGGGCAAAAAATACAGAGATAGAGTGGGTTTTTGGATATGTTGTTACTGCTAAGAATGTAGGAGTGAGTGTAAAGATTAAGGCTGCTGAAGCACTTATGAAATTATTTTTTGTTATTTTTTTTACTATCATATATAGTAAGACTGTTGATAGGGCAGCGGTTAGGAATGTTGCGAAAAAGTATGCTGCCTCTGCACTTGTTGCTCCAGTGATTAAGTGGTTTATTATGAAGAAAATAAATACGAAGATCATAGTCATTGGGGAACCATATGCATAGGAATACATCATTTTTCCGTTCTCTAGAATTTGTTCTACTGTTCTTGCATCTGCGTAACTGTCAAAATGAAATAACCCTCCATTTTTGAAGATTATTCTTATTATTAAAGAGAATAGAAATAATGCGATTATTATGAATTTTGGATCATTCAGTAGCTTTTTGTAATTCATTTTTTATTCCTTTCAGTCTGAACCTTATTTTTATTAGATCTCTTATATATTTTACAGCAGTGTCTATTACATTTACTCTTGAATCCATATCTTCTATCCATAATACTGGAACTTCGTAGATTTTGTGACCTGTTTTTTCGGCGATTGTCATCATTTCTGTATCTAGGAACCATTCGTTATCTTTTAGATGTGGGAGGAGTTTTTGGAATGTTTTTTTGTCCATTGCTTTAAATCCACACTGGGCATCGGAATATTTTGTGTTTAATATCAATTTTATTAGTATGTTGTAAACTCTTGAGGTAAATTCTCTTTTGAAACATCTTTTTGTTTCTGAATCTCTTGTTAGTCTTGTCCCTGTTGCCAAATGGAAGTTTTCGTTGGCTATTGAATTTACTAGATGAGGAAATGCTTTCAAGTCTGTTGAGAGGTCTACATCCATGTAGCTGACTATGTCTGCATCGGATTCTGACCATGATTTTTTTAGGGCCCTTCCTCTTCCTCTTTTTTCTAATCTCATAGCTCTTACGTTTTCATGTTGTTCTGAAAGCCTTTTGGCTATTTCTAATGTTGCGTCTTTTGACCCATTGTCTACTATTGTTATAGTTGAATCATATTCAGGCATATTTTCTTTTAAGAAATTTTTTAAAGTAATTGTTGATTGTTCTAAAACTTTTTCTTCGTTTAAGCAAGGAATTATCACATCTAGTTTTTTCATAGATATAAGTAATTTGAAGTTATTTATAAAATTAATGCAATTAAAAATTAAAAAATTGAGCTTCTCTTAGAGTGATTACTTGTTTTGGCAAGTCAAAGCTCCACTCACTATTCTTATCAAGGTAGTGCCAAGCTAGAACTGTTAAGACTCTATCTAAGGCCTCGTCTTCTAATATTTGGGGAATTGATTTAACTTCTTCATCTGTTAAAGGGTTGATTTTATTGTACGCATCTAAAAATATTTTAGCTCTTTCCCATATATTTGCTCCGCAATCATTTTTTCTTTCAGTTTGCTCCCCATAAGTCCTAGATAATCTATGCATCCCAAAGCTTACATCTCTTATTCTTTGAGATTGGGCCAAGTTATCAAAATCTAATAATGCCACTACTTTCTTGGATCCTTTATTGAAAAGTACATTGTGAGGGTGGAAGTCGTTATGGACTGTCTGAATTGGTAACTGATCTATCCCAGTCGATGATACTCTTTTTGACGCTTCATCAATTTCCTTTAAAATAGATGCAGAGTATGTGTCGAATTCTGTAATTCCTGCTCGCGGCCCGACTTCTTCGGCTATACGATCCAATTTTGATTTGTCATGGCTTATTTGTTCACCATTCATTTCTCTTAGCTCCGATGCGTAAGGTATCTTGACCAGAGTTTTATGAAGTTTAGCAAATTCTGTTGCTGCGGCTGCTAGTTCTTCTCTTGAACCATCGAAAAGTTCACCATTCGTTATAAATGGATATAATCCAAAGATATGCCCTCCATCTCCAACAAAATAGGTAGTTGGACCTTGAGAAGGTATTAAACTGGGGGCGAGAACATCTTGAGATTTAAGATACATCAAACATCTGTTTATTAGTTCCTGCTTTTTTGGTTCAGTTATATGACTTTGTTTTAGTAAGAGATCCATATCTCCTTCTATTCTTATTCGATAATTATTAACTTTTTTTGGACCTTCTAAAATTTGTTCAATACCATTTATTCTTTGCTGCCCCCATCCTCTTTCTAATGTTCTAGATAACCTTTCATATTCTGGGCCAGTGACTGGTCCGTATGAAATACATGTTGTTCCATGATTGAACGGATCGAAATTTGTTGCAGAGATATTTTCCATTTTTTTTAGAACCTTCGAGCCTTTTTAAGTTTTTTTGTTGCAATTAAGTAACATACTTATTTTCTTGCAACGTAGTGAACTACCGAGGTTGTGACATCTATTTCTTCTAAAAGGCAAGTTGTCTCCGCGTAAGTCAGTGCCTCCTCTAGCACTTGCTCCCTTTCTTTCATAGATAGTGTTTTACCTCTCTGATTAGAAGACTTAAAATCACTTTCAAATAAAGACATATGTCCTCCTGTTATGCAATTTTCTCTAACCGTTTTAGGTTCAACCCTCCTTATTTCTTCTTTTTTTGCTATTATAGTAAGACCATTTTCTCCCATTATTTTATCTATCTCATTATCATCTAATTTTTTTGGCATTTTTCTTCCTGTTTCTTTCGTTTTCCCTAGGAGAACATATAATCTTTCTTTGAATGCTCGGCGGAATGGATGTTCTCCCATCTGTTCTAGGTTTTGGCCATTGGACATTAAGACACCTCTACTTGTGGTATTGAACACAAATATACCTCCTTCTTTTAAGCAATGATTTATTGCTCCTATTGCTTTTCCTTCATAGCTGCTTGGATTTCCATGATGGGGATTTTCTCTAAACCAATGAACTACTTGACTTGCTAGGATTAAATCTTGGGAATCTGCATCTAAAAACTCTGGTATTCTTGAAGCATCTGTTTGATAAAAGTTTGTCCTACTTGCACATGATTGATACTTGGCTATGCACTCTCTTAGGTGGCTTTCTAAGTCTCTTGGTGTTTTGTATTTCCTTAAAATTTCTGGATAGGGAGGATGTTTTTTTACTGTTTCGAATATTTCTTCTGGAATTAGTGGAGGCATTCCGAATTTTAGTCTTGCTATATCTATCATTCTATGGGGTTCTACTCCAACCACCCTTGCTCCTTCTAGCATGTCGATTAGTTTGCATGTTGATGCCCCTGTTCCACACCCTATATCTACTACGTTACTGCATGTACCTAGATTGGCTAGGCGAATTGAATCTGCAGCATGCCTACCATACTCATCCCCACAATTTAAATTATCTTGCTCATAAAATAATGCATATTGAAGGCTGTCAAACACACTCGATACCATGGATTTGGAAAAATGGAGAAACTTATAACGGTTTTGTTTCTCAGTTTAAATCGGAATTTATATAAATTTATTGAGATTTGTTATATGATGATTTTTGGAAATTTGAGTGATCTTGCTCGAGGAAAGATGGTTGCCTCATTCGGCTTGAAGAGAGCTTTTGAATATATTAATGAAACTGATTTTTCTAGATTAAGTGATGGAAAACATCTTATTGAGGGGGAGGAGATTTTTGTTAATATTGCTACTTATGATACTCGGCCAAGGGAAGAAAACGAAGCAGAATCTCACAGAAAATATGTGGATGTTCAGTATATAATTTCTGGAGAGGAAGTAATTGGATTCGGAAAGGATAATCCAAGAAATGAGATTTTAAAACCATATAATGTGAAGGGGGATTATACGCTATATGGAGAAATCACGGATGAATCTTTTGTAATTATGAAAGAGGGAGACTGTGCAGTTTTTCTTCCGTCTGATATTCACAGGCCTGGATGCAATTATAACGGTAAAAGCAATGTAAGAAAAGCGGTTGTGAAAATTTTATTACCTAGTATGTAATTATTACCAGAGGGACATTCCCCCATCAAAAATTAGATTGTGCCCAGTAACGTAAGAAGAGGATCCTGACGCAAGGTATGCTACTGCTCCTTTCAACTCTTCTTTATTGGCCATTCTTCCCAATGGAACTTTTTTATTGTATCTTTCTTTGAAAATTTCTGACTGCCCCGATTCAAAACCTCCTGGAGAGATACAGTTTACCCTTATTTTTTTATTAGCTAAAGTTGTTGCGAGGTATTTAGTCATTCCAATTATTGCTGCTTTTGTGGTTGTATATATTAAAGGAGAGTTCATCTTTCTTCCATTAATTTCCATTCCTTCATAGATATCTTGGTTTGGCATTATTACCCCATAAATTGAAGACATGTTTATTATTGAAGAATTTTCTCTCATGTATTTTATTGCTTGTTGACAACATAGAAAGTTTCCTGTTACATTTACTGCCATAATTTTTTCCCAAACTTCTTTTGAAAATGTTTCTAGAGGTTCTAAATCTTCATCACATGTATATTGAGCGTTATTTATTAGAATGTCAATTCTCCCAAGGTTTTCGAAAACTTTTTCAAAGGTTTCCTTTATGGAGTTTTCATCAAGTAAGTCCATTTTTATTCCAACTATTTTTGGATCGTATCTTTGTGACAAATTGTCCACCATTTCTACTAATTCATCTTCTTGTATATCTGTTAAAACTATTTTACATCCTAGTTCTGCTAGTGATTCTGCATGAACCATTCCTAGATTCCCGGTTGCCCCTGTGATTATAGCAACTTTTCCGTTTAGATCCATCATTTCTTTTATAGATTTCATCCTACTTTCCTGAAGACCTTTCCCCCATAACTGCCTAAGAGGTGTTTTTTTATGTCTCCTTGTTTGTAATATTTTTTAATTTTTTTTAGGGAAGAATCATATATTTCAAGTCCTTTTTTTATATCTTCATTCTTGTGAGCGTACGAAGGACCGTGAAATAATCCGGCAAGTAGTCCTCTTTGCATTGCCTCTTGTTGTAAAATTCCTTTTTTATCATTCTCTGTTCCAATTTCACTATCTTTTGTTTGAATGTCTGTCCATACTGGGAATCCTTTCCAATTATAATGTTCTTCTAGTCCGTGTTCTTTTATTAGTTTGTTAGCACCATTTTTTAACATAGATCCTACTTTCCAAATATGTTTGTGGACATTTTTTTCTTTCATTATCTCTATAGTTTTTTTAGTTGCTGCCAATCCAATGGTTTCCCCACCATAGGTGGTTGAGAAGAAGGCCTTTTTGTTAAATTCTTCCATTATTTCTCTTTTTCCTACTAGTGCTGAACATGCGTAACCATTAGACATTGCTTTTCCGAAGCATCCAAGATCTGGTTTTACTCCAAAATATTGTTCTGCTCCGCCTAGAGAGAATCTAAACCCTGTTATGATTTCGTCAAACATTAATACTGCCCCGTTATCATGAGTTATTTTTTTAACTTTATGTAGGAAGTTGTCTTTTGGTTCAGTTAGTTGTACTGGCTCTAGTGTAACACATGCTATTTCATCTGGACGGCTTTCAAATAATTTTTTTAGAGATTCTAGATCATTGTATTTAAATTCATGTGTTAATTTTTTAACTGCTTTTGGTACTCCCCCATCATATTCTGTTAGTCCAACATACCAATCGTGTATTCCATGATAGCCTTGGGATGCTACATGGTCTCTTCCTGTATGAGCTCTTGCAGCCCTTACTCCCATCGCTAGTACATCTGCTCCGTTTCTTGCAAACTTTACCATCTCTGCTGAAGGTATTGTTTTGATTAATAATTCGGCTGTTTCTACTTCTAACGGGTGAGGTTGTTGGAATAAGCTGCCTTCTTTTACTTGTTTTACTATCGCTTTTGTTAGAGGTTTGTAGTTATAACCTAATAATTTCAGATATCCTCCAGGGGCAAGGTCTAGAAATTTGTTTCCATCTACATCCCATACATAACAACCTTTCCCTCTTTTATTATATATTGGTGAAACATTAGAAATATAACTTATTGGTCCATTACTTCTAGTCATACATCCGTTAGGGATTACTTTTGTGGCCCTTTGCCAGTAATTTTGAGATTTTGTTATAATTGGTTTTTTAGCTCTCATCTTGCTCTCCTTCTATAATATCTTTATGCTTATTATATAGGTACTCTGCATATTCCCAATCTTCTTCCTCATCTATTTCTACTGATAGTTTTGGATTTGATAGGATCATTTTTGTTTTTAAGCTTGGTCTTTCCTTGTAAGGATTTAGCATGATTAGAGATTCATCCATTATTGTATCTCTTTTCATGCCATAGATTGCAGCATCCATTAAGTAAATGTTTTTAGTATCTTGTCTCCTAACTGTTGCTTCAAGATCATGAAATATATTTAGAAAGTTGTTTTCATCTGATTTTAATATATCTGAGAAATCAATATTAAATTCTTTTACACTAACTACTGTTTCTACGTTTTCTTCTTGTAATGCCTTTATTGCATCTTGGATTAATTTTTTTGTCCTTAATGGCGCAGTTGGTTCGAGTAGAATTATGTTTTCGTAGTGTTCTCCTTTTTCTTCTAAGAAGGAAATTGCGTGTCTTATAACTGGGAGGGTTGGACTGTTATCTTGTGCTAGTTCTTCTGGTCTTTTGAATGGAACTTCTGCTCCTGCTCTTTTTGATATTTCTGCTATTTCATCTTCTTCTGTTGTGACGATTACTTTATCAATTTCAGGACAAGAAAGAGCTAGTTTTATAGAGTATTCAATTAGTGGTTTGCCTAGAAATGGCTTTATATTTTTTCTGGGAATGCCCTTAGATCCCCCTCTTGCAGGGATAATTGCCAATATCTTTGAATTTTCCATTGTTATTGGGATGATTATTTTGTTTATATATCTTATTATATGGAAGTTATTTTTTCTATAAATTCTTTTGCTCTTTCGGAAGACTTGCCATCTAGTTTGAATAACATATAATTTACAAATTTTTCTCTATTCTTTAATAGGTTTTCTTTTGTTTTTTTGTCAAACAATGCCTGTTTCATTTTTATTGGAATTTCACTTTCTTTGTAAGCTCCAAGTGCGGCTCCTTTTTTTACATAAGGAAATAGATCTTCTTTGTTTGTTACGTTGACTACAAGTAGCGGTTTCTTTAGCATAATGGTTTCTAATCCCGTATTTGAATGCATAACAATTCCTAAATCACATGCGTTTATTAGTTCAAATGTGTTTATTTCTTTGATTATTTTTACTTCTATTCCTATTTTTTTAGCTAGGTTTTCGTAAAATTTCCAGTGTAATGAATGTTCTCTTGGATGTAATTTTATTACAAAATTTATTTTCTCATCCTTTAGAGTTTTTATTGCTTTGAAAACGGATTGTGGAAAATCTCCAGTTTCTATACTTGTTGTGCATTCTGAGAAGAATACTACCAATTTTTTGTCTTTATCTAAGTTTAGAGAATTAAATATCTGTTCTTTGTTGTTTCTTAATAAAATTTTTGAATCATTTATGAAATCATATCTTGGCTGCCCAATTATTTCAATAGTTTCTTTTGGATAGTTTCCTATTTTCGTTAGTATATCTTTTGTGTATTCTCCAAATGCCAAAGTATGGTCTGGAATTGGGCAGGATTCTGGTTTGTTTATGTTGGTTTCATTTTTTTTATGAATATATTCGAAGCAAGTTTCATTTATCATCCCGTGGGTTACTCCTATTGATTTTATTTTATTTTGTCTTGCTGCAGTTATTATAGATCTTCCATACATACTTGTCTCATCTGTAAGGGCTATGCTTTTTGGTTTTGTTTTTGTTAGTAAGTTGTTTGCGGTTTCTATATATTTTATTGCTTCTACAAATCTAGTTGTTATTGCGAATTTTAGTTTATCTTTCAATAGGGGGTATATATTTGTTCCATCGAAATCAAAACTTTTTTTGAATGATTCACTTTTTTCTAGATTTGTCCATTGTTTTTCGAAATGTTTTTTTTGAGTTTTTAGAGAGGCAGCTATTTTAGAAGTGAAAAATTTCTCGAAAGGAAAATGAGTATTTCTTCTATTTATTGTTCCTAGAATTCCTAAGTTTGGCTCGTAGTCTATGTCAATATATTTAGTTGTATTCTGTTTGAGATTATTGGATATATCCCCTAAGAATCTGTCTTTATTATTTTCCCAGTTGAAAGAATAAGTGAAGAATAATATATCTTTTTGATTTACTTTTTGATTTACAAAACTGGAAAATATTTTTCTCGCTAAAAATTTCTTTTCTTTTAGTTTTTCTATTTTGAATGAATTGTCTTGCTTTATTTTGTTTCCTTTTATTATTCCGACTTTTGTTTTCTTGGCTACTATTTTTACTATTTTTACTAATAAAGGGTTGTTTTCAGATAAGACTATTTTTTCTGGATTTTCTTTCTCTACAATATTTTTTATTGCATCTAAATAAAGAGAGATTTCATATAAACTATCTTTATGTATTGCGTGATAGTATAGCCAGAAATCTATAAACCACCATAGTGGAATTTCTTTGTAAGTAAATAATTCTTTGAAGGATTTGTTTTCATATATTTTCTTATCTGACCAATCTTTTAGCCAGTGTAGTGCTTTAATGTGAGAATCTTTTGACATATAATCCTCTATCGATTTGAAAGGGATATTTTTTAATTTTATTTTAGAGTCAAAATCTAAGGTTATTGGAGAATAATTATGTTCTTGAATAAGCTTTCTTACTTTATCCATATCTTCTTCAGAGTCCACTAAGATTATGTTTTTCATTGTAAAAATCAGTACAAAATTCGAAATAAGATAATCTTTATATATATTATGGTTTTTCCTTTTATATGGTAAAAAGCTGTCTTGTTGTTATGTATCATTATGTTAGGAATATGCATGAAACTAAGTATCCTGAGATAAAAGGGTTGTTAGTAGATAAGTTTAGAAACCAACTTGATTATTTAATGAAAAATTATACTATTATTAAAACTGAGGAGTATATAGATTATCTGGAAGGTAGGGGAGATATTCCCGATAATTCTTGTATTTTATCATTTGATGATGGATTGAAGGATCACTATGAAAATGTTTTTCCTATTTTGAAAGAAAAGGGAGTAAGTGGAAGCTTTTTTGTGGCTACCAAACCTTTGGTTGATAATAGTGTTTTACCTGTTCAAAAAGTTCAATTTTTGTTGGCTTCTGCTGGTTCTGAGAAATTGGCTAGTGAGCTTAATAAGATTTTAAAGATTAGATATCCTGAATTATCTGGCCCCCATTTCATTGATGGTGTAGAGCATAGTGGGAGGGAAGCTTGGTATGATGAATGGGATACTACTTTGACCTCTAATCTGAAATATTGCATTGCTAGTTTGCCTTGGAAAGTTAAAGATGAGATAGTTGATGAGATTTTTTCTGAATTTTTTGGTGATGAATCTTCGTTTAGCAAAGAACTTTATCTTAATTGGAGTGAAATTAAGGAGATGTTGGATGCTGGAATGAGCTTTGGAACTCACTCACACTCACATCCTGATTTATCTAAACTTAGTAAAGAAGACCAGTTTAATGAACTTAAATTGTCTAAAGAGATAATGGAAGAGAAGTTAGATAGGGAAATAAATATTTGTTCTTACCCTTATGGAATTCCTTCCGATGAAAGTATTGAAGCTTTGAAAGATTTAGGGTATAAGAGTGCTATGATTTATACTGGAGCTAGTTTAAATGAAGGAGTTGTTGAACCGTTTAAAATAGGTAGGTATGACACGAATGAAGTTCCATTTGAAGAAGATTTAAAATGTCCAATTTGTAATATTGAAAATCCTAGTGATGTTAATTTTTGTAAAAATTGTAGATATCCTTTGGGAGTTAAAAAAGTTGATAAGTTTGATACTAATGATTTGATCATTCACCTTAATTCTTTGATTGATGTAATGAAGAAGAAATCTTATTTTGATGATGGAGTTTTGGATAGATTGTATGATGAAATCTTTTCTTTGTATTGGTTGAGGCCAGAAACTGCAGTGTTTAGTTTTATTGAAGCTAGTTTGATAAATAGATTTAGGAAGAATTATTTGAAATACCCTGTTTTGGATTTGGGTTGTGGGGATGGGATGTTTAGTGCTGTTTCATTTGGTTCTAGATTAAATAAAAAATATGATAATTTTGAAGCTATTGATTTTAGTAAAAGTGACCCTTATGATTCCTATGAAAAGTTGCCTGAAGATTTTTTTCTTGAGATGGGAGATAAAGTTGGATATGGAATAGACATAAAGGAAAATTCTGTTAAAAGAGCGAAAGATCTTGGAATTTATGAGGACGTTAAGGTTGGAGATATTAGAGAATTGCCCTTTGAGGCCAAATCTATGAATTCTGTTTATTCTAATATGTTTGATGATGTAAAAGAAGAAGATCTTGGAAGAGTTATGAAAGAAGCAAATCGCGTTTTGAAGGAAGGGGGACATTTGATATTTACTAGCCCTACTGAAAACTTTAAGGATTTTTTGTATTATTATAACCTGGCTAAGGACTTTAAGGAAAAAGGAGATTTAGAGAAATCTGAATTGTTTATGGAGTACGATCGTGGTAGATCTGAATGGGAGTCTAGGCCTTTGGAATTTTGGAAAAAATTACTTGGCGAAAATTCGTTTGAATTGGTAGAGTGTGTAGAATATGCAGATAAGGATTTCTTGAAGTTTTGGGACACTGGCTTTAGGGCATTTTTTAAGCAAACTTTAGAGATGAAAAATAAATTAAAGGAGAGGAGTTTATTGCTCCCAGTTAAAGAACTTGCAGTAGATTTTTTAAAGTCTTATTTTTCTAAATTAGTTGAGAAGCAAGGAAAATCAAAAGGATCATTTTGCATGATTGTTGCTAAGAAAATTTAAAATGGAAGAAAATAATTTGAATAGAAATTTTAAACCGATTTTTATAGTTGGGATGTTCCGATCTGGAACAACTTTATTTTCTAAAGCTTTGGATGCACATAGTAAGATTACTGTCGTTGATGACCCATTTTTTCAGTTTTTCAAATCTTTTAGAAATGAGGTTTTTAACAACCTGGGATATAGGGATTTCGATAAGAACTATCCGGTTAGTGATAATTTCTTTAGCAATTATTTGGATGCAAACAAACACATTAGGAACTCAAATTTAAAAATACCTTTCAAAAATACTTCTTTGGAGGAAGTGAAAGATAATATAAAACCATTTTGTGAGTATTATTGCCCTGAATTGGTTCCTTTGTTAAAAGATGTTGAAGCCGAGGATTACTCTGAATTTTTTGAAAAATTGTTAAATCTAGGAAAAAGAGTTTATGGCAATCCTGGAGTGGAGTTTGTTGGGTGTAAAAATACATTTAGTGAACAGTTTGTAAGTCCTTTAATTAATACTTATCCAAATATTAAAATAATTCAGATAGTTAGGGATCCTAGGGCAGTTATTGCTTCTCAGAATAAATCTAAAGATGGATGTTATCCTTTGATGTTTGCCTTAAGACAGTGGAGAAAATCTATGGCTTATGCCTTAGAAAATGTAGGTAAGAAAGATAACTTTCTTTTAGTTAGGTATGAAGATTTTGTAGATAATCCTGAAAAAGAGGCAAGAAGAATTTGCAGTTTCTTAGGTGTTGATTATGAAGAGAAAATGGTTGATGTTGGGGCATATCGTGGTAAAAAAGGTGAAGAATGGAAACAGAATTCCTCTTTTGGAAGTTCCCAAGAGATAACTAAGAAATTTTCTGAAAAATGGAGAGAGATTCTTAATGAAAAACAAGTACAGTTTGTGGAGGATTTGTGTGATGTAGAAATGAAGTCTTTTGGTTATGAAAGGGTAACTGAAAATAATGTTTTTGGGAGTATTATGAATCCTCCTGAATTTGATTTAAATGTTCAAGAGTGGATAAGACAGTATGAAGGGGATTTTGAAATTAATGAGAAAGAGATGAATAAGGAATTGATTAGACATTTGTCTTTAAATAGATCCTCTGGACTTGATTCTGATTTATTAGAAAGAATTTTTGTTGTTGAGAATTTTTTAAATAAGATTAAGGATTTTTCTTTAAATATTTAGTTCTCTTATGACTTTTGCCGGGTTTCCTGCAACTAGGGAATTATCTGGAATATCTTTTATTACTGTTGAATTTGCTGCAATTACACAATTGTTCCCTATTTTTACTCCGTGCTTAATGAAAACTCTTATTCCTATCCAGCAATTGTTCCCTATGATTACATCTCCTGCTTCTTTTTTATGCGGAACTATACTAAAATCTTGGTCAGGAATTCTGTTTTGAGTGTAAATAACTAAGTAATGACTTATTGAACAATTTTTCCCTATTTTTATTTTGTGTTCTGGAGATAGGGAAGCTAGAACGCTATGTCTTCCAATGTATGTTTTTTCTCCTAACTCTATTTCTCCATCTCCATAGAGGAGAATATCTGGACCATTGAATACAAATGAAGGGTGGACTGAATATTTTCTTTTGTAATCCGAATATTTCATTTCTTGATAGAATTTATTTAATCCTAAATATATTGTTCCAAATGTTTTATTTAATATCCTGGATTTTAGTACTTTATTTGCTGTTGAAGTCATGAAAATATGAATTGTTGCTTGTTTTAAAAGCTATTGATTATATGGCTCCATATTCTACTAGTGCATCATACATTGCCTTTCCTATAATTTCGTGACTAAATTTATTGGGATGGTCATTATCCCAGAAAATCTTTTCTAGTGGTTCTCTGTCTTCTATGTATACAGTATATAACAATGGGAATAGGTCAATATTGCTTATTTCTTGATTTTGAATTATTTCTAGAAGTTTTATGGTCCTGTGATCTACCCGAGTTAATACTCCCTTTCTCTCTTTTCCTTCATATGTTCCAGTAGCCATAACTCCTTTTTTCTCTGTTGAAGTTAAATCTTTTCTACTTGGAGCTAACATTACTATTAATTTAATGTTGTTTTCTTCTAGCAGATTTTTTATATTGTGTATCCAACGTTCGGTTTCTTCTATTTCTTTTTTGTTTACTTTTTTATCTTCTCCTAGGGAGAATTCTCCTTCAAATGACCAGTTGCCAGTTTCTTCATCAAATTTTCTTATTCTATTATCAAAATCTGTTGCCCCTAGTACCAATAGTACTAAATCTGGGGAATATTTTAGTCCTTCTTTATATTTTAAAAAGAAATATTCTTGACGTGGACCTGAACCTGGAATTCCAAAATTTATTGTTTCTACTTTTTTATTATTTTTTATTGCTTCTTTTTCTATAATCTTTAGGAATGTCTCGTCGTTGTTTACCGAACTTCCGAAAACTATTGAATCTCCTAGTCCTAAGATTCTATATGTCCCTTCTGGTTTTTCGAATGGAATTTCTTTTGTTTCTCTAAGCCCCTGAGAGTTTGTTATTACCCTCATATTAAATTGATCTCCTTCTTTCACTTTTAAGGTTATGTCGTTGTTCGGTTTTAACTCATAAGATACTTGTTGTTCTTGACTAGTTATGTATATTTGCTTAGTATTTTCGTTTAGGTCCTTTGTAGCTTCCCCAGTTATTTTGCCATCTCCTATTGAGAGTAAGAATAAAATTATAATTATTGAAATCAGAATTATCAAAATTGATTTCTTTTTCATATATTTTGGCAACTGTAGAAGTTATTAAAACTATTGATTATCTATGAATATTCTAAACCAAATCTCAATATTTAGAAGGCACCACAATTTATTTATTGACCAAAAATCTGTTTTCTTTAGTAATTTTTTTACATAGGTTTTTTTGTAAATTTTTCTAGATAAGGCTTTTTTGCTTAATAAGATTTGTTTGAAATATTTATCTAATCCATTTTGTAACCAGTGTCCTAGTGGAGTTGGAAATCCTCTTTTTTCTTGTTTGTACAAAATATCTGGTATTGTTCCCTTCATTCCGTTTTTTATTATCCCTTTTAATTCATTATTTTTTAGTTTTTGTTTGATTGGTATTGAGAGTGCGAAGTCTATCATTTCATTGTCACAGAATGGAATTCTTGCTTCTATTGAGTGGGCCATCCCCATCTTGTCTTCTGCTATGAATAATCCTGGGAGATAGGTTTTTAGGTAGAGATATTGTAATTTTTCAATTTCATTTAATTTGTTTCCTTTTAAAATTTTATTTATTGCTTTATTTGGGGAGTAGTTATTTGTCTTTTTTAAGAAAGATTTTGTTAATAACTTCTCCTTTTCTTTTTCTGGGAAAATTACTATTAACCCGTGTTTTATCTCTTCGTAAATTAGAGGTAGTAATAAATAATATGATATGTTTAGTCTTTTCTTGTCTTTTAAAACTTTGAAGAAAACACTTAAAATATTCTTTGGGTCGTTTAGTTGTTTTTTGTATACTTTTGATTGGAATACTGGATAACCAGCGAATAACTCGTCTCCAGAGTGTCCTGTTAGAACTACTTTTACATGTTCTGAAACTAATTTTGATAGATGATATTGAGAGATTATTGGAATTCCTACTCTTGGTTCATCCATATGATATATCGCTTTTTTTATATTTTTTAAGAAATCATTTTTTGTTACTTCAACTTCATAATTATTTGCTTTTATTTGTTTAGCTACTTCCCTTGCACAAGGAGTTTCGTCGAACTCCCCCTTAATGTCAAATTTGCATGTAAATGTATTTAGTTTGTTTTCTGTTTCTTTTGAAGCTAGAGTTGTTACAGATGCAGAATCAAAACCTCCGCTTAAATAGGAACCTACTGGAACGTCAGAGATCATATGCCTCTTTACGCTTTTTTTGAATACTTCTCTGAATTCTTTTAGTAGTTCTTTGTAAGTTCTTTTTTTGTATTTAAACTCTGGAGACCAATATTCTTTTATTTCTAGTTTATTGTTTTTTAGTTTTAAGTAATTTCCTGGTTTTAGGATGCTTATCTCTTGGAAAAATGTTTTTTCATCAAGAATATTTTGGAATGTTAGATATTCAGAAATTGTTTCATAATTTGGAATTCTTTTGATATCTTTGTCTTCTAGAATTGCTTTTATCTCGGATGCGAATGAGAATTTGTTGTCTTTTTTATAGTAGTAAATTGGTTTTATTCCTAGTCTGTCTCTTGCGATGAATATTTCATTCTTTTCTATATCATAGATTGCAAAAGCAAACATTCCATTTAGTTTTTCTAGTATTTTTTCTTTGTATTCTTCATACCCTAATAGAATTACTTCTGTATCTGTTTTAGTTTTGAATTTATGCCCTTTTTTTTGAAGATCTTTTTTTAACTCTTTGTAATTGTATATTTCTCCGTTGTAAATTATTAATTTTGTTTTATCTTTGTTGTAAATTGGGTTTTTTCCTTTTTTGGATAGGTCTATAATGCTTAATCTGTTGTGTCCTAAGGAGAAATTTTTGTTTTGGAAGGTTCCTCTATCATCTGGTCCCCTATGTTTAATTGTATCTAACATAGAGTTTAGTAATTTTTTATCTTTCCAGTTAAAACCGCAGATTCCACACATAATTCTGGTATAAATAGTAGTTTTATAAGAGTTATGAAAAGAGTTTTATTTGTATATTTTCCTTCTATGGTCAAAGCAATTAATAATTATTCTATTTTTCTCTATTCTATAAATTATTCTAAACGGTGCAACTCTAACGCTTCTGTAATTTTTCAATTTATTTCCTAAAGGCTTCCCACTCTCTGGATATTTCTCTAGCTTTTTCAATTGTTTTATTATTTTTAGTCTTAAATTAGAATCCTTAATCTTCTTATAGTCTTTCTTAAATTCATCAGAAAATATGATTAACATTTTAGCCCATTAATAATTTGTCTATTTCTCCATCACTCATTTTAGTATCTGCTTTAACAAATTTTCCTTTACTTATTTGTTCTTCACTTCTTCCAATTTTTTCTATAATTTCCATATCTTCAGATAGTGTTGCCTTGTTTATTTGCTTTAGCAAAATATTGCCTGCCTGATTAAAGACTATAAATTTTGTCTTAGGCTTTATTCCAGCATCTTTTCTAATTTCCGCAGGAATTACAATTTGACCATTCTCTGACATTTTAGTTATTGATACTTCCATTTTTATACCTACAATATATTGTAATATTACGATACATTTTATATATAAATCTTTCGTTTTAATATACTATTCATATGCTTGACTTCCGTCTGGAAATTTTAAATCTTCTCTTCTGCTTATCTCTCTTGCTGGGTTTCCGGCGACTACTGTATATGGTGAAACATCTTTTGTTACTACGCTTCCTGCTGCAACTATTGCATATTTTCCAATTGTGACTGGAAAAAGAGTTGTGTTGCTTCCTATTACTGCACCTTCTTTAATTAGGGTTGGTTCCCAATGTTTATCCGTTCCAGTTCTTTTTTTTGAGGGTGGGAACCTATCATTTATTGTCATAACTCCGTGTCCAATGAAAACATCATCTTCTACTTCTACTAAAGAACATAAAAAAGAGTGGGAAGATATAGTTACGTCATTTCCTACTTTAACATCACGTTGTATTTCTACATAGGATCCAACTTTACAATTTTGTCCTAGTTCACACCCATATAAATTTGCAAAAGGGCCAACTTTTGTTCCTTGACCAATTTTAGAATCATCTACTAATGAACTCTTTGCTATTTCTGCTTCAAGATTGTTCTTCATTATTGAAGGGGAGAGTTATTTCCTTATTAAGTTTTGCGGATAGGTATGCTGCTTGAATTGCCTCTATGGATTCGTGGCCCTGGTGGCTGTTTGTTTTTATTTCTTCTCCTCTTAATAAAACATCTAGAACATTTTGGTATACTTTATCGTGATTTGACATAGAACCTTGGTAGAAACCATAATCATTTGGAGGCGCTGATTTTTCTAAGATTGGTTTTGGAGTGTCTTCTACGTCCCAGTGATCTAATTCATTTAGGTATTTTCCTCCAACTTTGATAGTCCCCTTTGTTCCTAAAACATATAGGTTTCCTTCTAGATTTTGATTATGGGCACAGGTGGTTACTACTATCTTTCCTATCGTGCCACTTTTGAACTTTAGTATAACTATTCCCGCATCTTCTGTTTCAATTTTTGGGTGGTTGAAGTTTTTCATTACACTATAAACGCTTGCTACTGGTCCACCCATCCATAACATTAAATCTAAAAAGTGACTGGCTAGTGTGAAGAAACTTCCTCCATCTAAATCTTTGGTCCCCCTCCAATCAGCATTAGAGTAATATTGGTCGTTTCTATTCCAGTACACATTGGAATTAATCATTATTAAATCTCCTAACTTATTGTGGAATATTGCATCTTTTAGGGCAGCTACTGGGGGGTTGTATTTATTCTGTTTTACTAAGAAGAATTTTTTGTTCGATTTTTGTTCGGCTTCTATTACTTTTTTTGTATCTTTTATATCTAGAGCCATCGGTTTTTCACAGAGAACATTTTTTCCTGCTTCTAATGCTTTTATAGACATCTCTGCGTGTAATCCGGAGGGAACGCTGATCGAAACAACATCTAAATCTTCTTTTAAGAAATCTTCATAGCTTTGGTAAGCTTTGCAGTTTGTTTCTTTAGCAATATTATCTGCTCTTTCTTTTATTATGTCGCAGACTGCAACTAGTTCTGCTTCTGGAAGTTGGTTTATTGCTGCAATATGTTTTGGCGAAATCATTCCGCATCCTACAACTCCGAATTTTATTTTTTCTTTAATTATCCATCACCTGTTGTTATTTGTGGTTTGAATATCCCTACTATTGTCCCTATTCCGTATGAAAGGTGCATTATAAAATAAAATGCTGGGCTTAGTAGTATGTATATTAAGTTTCTTGTTATTATTAGTGTGGATATGAGACAGATTATAGTATATAAAACTATTCCGGATATTAATAGTTTGGTTAGTTGTGTAAATTCTATTAGGGAAATTAAAGTTAATATTACATAGATTGTGAATAGTGCAGGTCCTGCTTGAAAAGGGTGTATGGATTTTGGATATTTGTAAAATCTTAGTACTATTGCTCTTCCGTATCTGAACATTTGTTTTACTAATCTTTTTAGGGAAGCTCTTTTTACTTGGGAAATTTTTATGTTGGGAATGAAGAGAATTTTATAACCTTTTTTTATTAATCTATAGTGTAGCTCGGAATCCTGGTTTACCCAGAATTTTGGATCGAATCCTTTTTGTTCTTTTAGTAATTCTGTTCGGTACATTCCTACTGTTAAGCCAGATACAAAAGTTTTTTTGTTATTGCTTCTATTTTGTTGTAAGTTGTTTGCTCCTGCTAAGACAGATTTGAATAAGGTAGAGGTTATCTTTTGGATAAAGTTTTCTTTTCTTGGGTTTGTTGGATTTGCTCCGACTGCTATTATTTTTTCTGGAAGATTTTCTAGTTCGTTTACGAATTTAGTTATTATATCTTTTTGGCTGAGGAACATGTGGCTTGAGAAGTTTAATGAGTATTTCCCGGTTGCATTGAAAAGGCAGATATTTCTTCCTATTGCAGTGCTTTTTTTTGGATTATTTAGTAGGATTATTTCTCTATTTTTTATTTTTTCATTTTGGAATTGTTTTAGAATATTTATTGTGTTGTCTATTGAGTTTCCATCTGCTACGATTATCTCTATTTTTCCTTTGTAATCTTGGTTCACCATAGAATTAATTGAGTGAGCTATGGATTTCTCTCCGTTTAGGCAAGGGATTAGAATGCTAACTTTTGGATTTTTCATTTTGTTTTTTTATAGATATAGTTCTTATTATTTTTGTTATGTTTCTTTCTAGATATGTTACTTGGGCATATAATCTGAATTGGGTGTAGGCTAACATCACAATTGTTCCGTAAATTATTAGATCTACTCCTCTATCTACTCCTAGAAGGTTTGCTAGCTCTACAATTACTATTGGGAAAATTGTTACGAAAATTGCTGCTACCCAGAATAGAGTCCAAAATATACTTTCTAATTTTCCTAGTGTTCTATTTTTTATGTTTAAGAGAACTCTACTTAGAGCAAACATACTAAAAACCGAAATTATTATTTGTATTACTTCCATATTTTCTTTTGTAGCATTTTTAACACTATTTTTGTTGAATCGAAGCTCCCTTGGCCTTTTCTGCCTTCTTTTAGGTGATGTTCTTCGTATATTATGTTTACAGGGATTTCTTTGTATTTTATATTTCTTTTCTTTATTCTCTCTATTATCTCTGAGGCGTGTTCCATCTTATCTGTGGTTATTATTACTTTCTTTGCTGCTTCTCTTGAAAATGCTCTAAATCCGTTATGGGCATCTGTTAGTTTAACTCCGTAGAATAGCCAGATAACTAGGATTGCTCCTTTTAGTGTTAATTTTCTTATTAATGGGACTTTTTGCTTGCTTAGGAATCTTGAGCCTAGGGATGCTTCTGTTTCGTTGTTTATTATTGGTCTTAAGAGGTTTTGTATTTCTTTTGGATCGTGTTGCCCATCTGCATCGAAGTGAACTAGATATTTTGCGTTGTTTAGTATTGCGTAAGTCATCCCTGTTTGTAGTGCTGCTCCTTGTCCTCTGTTGATTAGGTGTTTTAGGACTGTTGCTCCTTCTTGTTCTGCTATTTTCGATGTGTTGTCTTCCGAGCCATCGTCTGTTACTATAATGTTGTTGTATCCCTCTTGTTTTAGACTCCGGATTGTTTTTTTTATGTTTTTTTCCTCATTCCATGCTGCTATGATTATGCTTGCTTCTTTCATTAATTTTCGTGGAGTTTCGTAATCTTTATATATGTTATGAAGAATCCCTCTACATGGAAGAAAAGGGTGGAGATGTTAAACTTTCTTTTGGTGGTATTAAAAAGAATTGGACTTTGATAGTACTAATTTTAATTTTGTTCATTGGTTTTTATTTTAGGGTCTATCATGTTGATTATCCTGTTGTTGGGTATCATAATTGGAAAGAAACTCACTATCTAACAGAGGCTAGGAATTTTGCTGAAGATGGTTTTTTTGAAAACGGAATTTTTACTCCTTATAGGGATTACTCAGAGAAATCTGATAACTTCTCAGGAACCCATACTGATAGTTTTCCCAGCACTTCAATAATAGTCGGGTTTTTATTTAGTATTTTTGGAAGTAGTTTATTTTTAGCTAGATTAACAAATATATTACTTACGCTAGGGAGTATTGTTTTAGTTTACTCTATCTTTAGCCTTTTATTCAAAAGAAAGAATTTTGCCTTGATTACCGCAGTTATATTTGCCATAAACCCCTTGAGTATATTTTTTGGGAGACAGGTTCAATTAATTAATGCTGCTTTATTTTTTTGTTTGTTAGGAGTTTATTTTTATATAAAATGGCATAAAAATGGAACTGCGAAAAATGCTTTTTGGTTTTCTTTTTTCCTATTGTTAGGAATTTTAACTAAATATAGTTTTATTTTGTTTGCTATTCCAATCCTTTTCACATATCCTTATAGGAGAATAAAAGAAAAGAAATATTTTAAACAGCATGCAACTATGGCTGTTTTAGTCATTCTTTCTTTTTCATGGATTAAGTATATTTCTTCTATTTCCCATAGCATAGCTCAACAAGCTAGTTTTTTGGATATTGGTCCAGCTTTTACTTCGGCTTTCTGGCAAACTATGATTGCGTATATGAAGGATAATTATACAGTGTTGGGAGTCTTTTTATTTTTGTTAGGAATATTCTTTTGGTTTTTCGTTGTCAAGGTAAATAAAAAATCTTTAGGATATAAATTTATGAATGCTTATTTTTTTGGAGCTGTTGTTTGGTTTTTCTTGATGTCTGGAAAGCTAGCAGGCCATAACTATCATCAGTACCCTTTAATCCCTTTATTTGTTTTCTTTACAGCCTTTTTTGTGTACTCTATCTCTAATATTGTGGCTAAAATGGTTGGAGTTAGGAAAGCTAAGTGGTTTTTTGTTTTAATTATCTTAGTTATTTTATTAATCCCATCAATGCAGTCAAAAGATAGAATGTTTGATACTCAGTTTATTGGACTGGATATTGCTGGAGATTATGTTAGAGAGCATTCTTCTCCGGATGAAAAAATGATTCATTCTGGCCACCAGGATTATGGATTTATTTGGCATGCTGATAGAGAGGCAGTTTATGATGGGGTGCCTTCTACTGAAGATATAATTGAAGCTGAAGAAGAACTTAATGTAAGATGGATTTTCCTTTACCAGTGGGGATTGAATGTTATGAACGAACCTCAGTGGGAATATATTTCTCAACATTATTCTTTAAAGCAGATGGCTGTTACTCAGAGTGGTGGAACTGCTACTCCTTTTTACTTTTTACTTGAAAAGGGAGGGAGTTTTGATCTTGAAGCATTAACCGCAACTCCACCTAAGACAAGAACTTATGAGTATTCTGCTGGAACTAGAGAGCTTCTTTATTTTGAGATTTAGATAGGCTTATTCCAATTAGGAAGAGAATTAGAGTGAAGATTAGTATGAATATATGGTAACTGAAGCTGATTGCGATTGCTTTTTCTTTTGCTATCCCATAAACAATGAATGGGAAGATATATCCTATTTCTGTTGTACCTATATTTAATGGTCCTTGAATTGGGATTAGGGTGGCTAGGATAGAGAGAGTTCCTCCTATAACTATTATTGAAAATGGAGCATCTAGGCCTAATCCTCTAATAATAGAAAAGGCAGTTAGAAACATTAAGAGAGATATTATTGGAGTTGAAATTGTTAAGAAGATTATATCTTTTTTACTTCTTTTTGATAAATTAGATAGAGCTAAAAGGAAAAAATTTAGGATTTTGTTTTTTCTGGAAGTTTTGTTGGAAAATTTGCTTAGAAAGAATACTATGAAAAAGATTAAAATTAAAATTGCCAAACTTATTAGTGAATATGATAGAAGGTTGCTGAAGTATTGATATGAGAAGAGAACTGCTATGACTAAAATTAAACCTAAGCTCATTAAATCAAAGAACCTCATTATAGTTAAATCGGCTAGAGCCTTTGAAAAAGGAATTTTGAATCTTCTTTTTAGCATTAGTGGGTAGGATAGCTCTCCGACTTTGAATGGAATTATGTTATTTAGGAAATTATGTATGCATACTACTGAAAATGTTTTTTTAAAACTTCTTATCTTTGAAACCTTTTGAAATCTTATTGTTCTTGCTAGGTATAGAGTTAGATATGCTAAGAAACCTAGGAAAATTATCCCTATGTTTGCTTCAGAAATACTTTTTATTAGTTCATTTAGTGAGGTGTTTTTTAAAAGGAAGTAGGTTATTATTATTGAGAAGGTTATTCCTAAAATTACTTTGCTTAATCTTTTCATTTGTTTTTTTCTTTTAATTTTTTGTAATAATTGTGTAATATTGGAGGAGTTAGAGCAACTTTCCAGTCATACTTATATCTGCTTTTCCATTTTTTTAGCTTTGGAAGTAGATTTAGTAATTCTTGTGGAGGCTCTCCTTTTACTGCAATAGCTAAAACATTATGAGGCATGAATTCTAGGCCTACTGAGAATGTGTAAACTTTGTCAAACTTCTTTAGTAAAGCAGATACTCCTGAGGGAGTATATCTGTAATAATCATCTGGGTAAGCATGTATTGGAAATGCGAATGGTACTGCGAATAATAAAACTCCATCTTTTTTTAATACTCTGTGGACTTCATCTATTGCTTTAAATGGAAATTTAACGTGTTCAAAAGTTTCGAAGCATAGAATTGTAGATGCGCTTTCATCTTCTAGAGTTAAATGGTGAAGGTTTTCTATTTTGTCTACTCCTTTTCCCTTTGTCATGTCAAATCCAGTATAATCTTTTCCGGGGAAATAAACTCGTAGGTTACCAATATCTTCTTGACCTTCTACTATGAATGAACCAAACTCATATACGGGCTCTTTTAAATTTAAATTTTTTGAGCAGATCCTTACGAATTCGTTTATATGTTTTCTCATTTTTCTGGTTTTGTATTGCTCTTTAAAAAAGTTTCTGAAGATTTTATTGTCTCATTTATCTTTAAGGCTAAATCTTTAATATCTTTTGGTTTTGCATAGATTCCTTTTTCTCCTAGAATAGATCTGTTTTCTGGTATATCAAAGCAAACTACTGGGAGATTCATTGCAAGGTAATTATATATCTTGAAATTGGCTTCTCCACTTTCTAGTGTTTTTGGAGATACTGCAATATTGGCTAACTTTAAGTGAGATGGTGCTAATTCATAAGGGACCTTCCCGGTGAAAGTTATCCTTTCCCTTACTCCTAAAGATTCTGCTAGTTTTTTACATTGTTCTTCTGGATATCCCATTATTAGGAAGTGAGCCTCTCTGTCAATCAGTGGGATTGCTTTGATTAAATGGTTTATTCCTTTATACTCTTGAAGCCCTCCGAAATATGTGACTATTTTTTTATCTTTTGGTAAATTAAGTTCTGCGGGTTCTACATTTGGGTTAAATAAAGAAGTGTCTGGTAAATCTTTTATAACTTCTATTGGAGAGTTAGTTTTTATGTTGGCTTCTATGAAATTTTTTAGTCCCTCTGTGCTTGTTATTATTTTGTCTGCTCTTTTTGTAATATATTTTTCTATTTTGAATAGTAATCTGGATAGAGTTTTATCTTTTTTTATTGTTCCGTGAGATGTTAGCTCTCCAACTACTGAGCCTTGGCTGTCAAAAGTTAGATCTTTTTTAAAGAATTTTTTTAGAATTATTCCTACTGCTGCCCCTTCATGCAAATGGGAGTAAATTGAATCATATCTTTCTTTTTTCATCTCTTTTATTGATTTAATTAGTAATAGAAAATCTAAGAAAGGTTTGTAGGCGGAAAATCCTGGAGATGTTTTTTTATATCCTGGGATTTGTTGAACTCTTTTTATATTTACTCCGTTAATATTTCTCCCAATTGGATATGTTAATAGTGTAACTTCGTTTCCTTCGTTTTTTAGCTTTAGATAACTATTTAGAACTCTTATGTGGCAACCCCTATCTGAGAAAAAAGGAGTTGGTGCTATCATTAGTATTTTTTTCAACTTTTACTCCTCTAATTTTCCTATACTATAGTTTTCATTGTTTTTATAATATATCTTAGTTAGGATATCTGCCATTAGGCCAAATATTAAAAATTGTATTCCAACTATTATTAATAAAATTGAGAGTAATAACATTGGTCTATTTGCTATGCTTACATTGTTGAATAGTCTTATGTATGTTAAATATAAGAGTAGGATGAATCCTAAAAACCCAGAGAGTACTCCTGCACCTCCAAATAAATGAATTGGTCTAGTTGAAAACCTCATCCAGAATTGTAATAGTACCATATCTAATAATGATTTGAACGTTCTTGAAGCCTTATATTTTGTTTTCCCAGCAATTCTTTTTCTGTGGTTTACTTTTACTTGTGCAATTCTGTATCCTTTCATTCCGAGAATTATGTGGATGAATCTGTGCATTTCTCCGTATAGGTTTAAATCTTTTATACATTCTTTTCTATAGGCCCTTAATGTACAACCTGAATCTTTTAGTTTATCATTTAGGATTGTTTTTCTTAGGAATTTTGCTCCTTTTGAAATAAATCTTTTTGAGAATTTATCTTTTCTTTTAAATCTCCAACCAGCTACTATATCATATCCTTTTTCAATTACTTCTAATAATCTTGGAATATCTTTAGGATCATTTTGTAAATCTCCATCCAGAGTTATAATTACATCTCCTATGGTTTGTTTGAATCCTGCATCCATTGCAGCAGTTTGACCAAAATTTTTCCTGAAATGGATTATTTTTGTGTGTTTGTCTTTTATTTCTTTTAATTTTTGAGCTGTTCTGTCTCTACTTCCGTCATTTACATAGATAATCTCATATTTTTTGTTTAGTGGGATTAGTACAGAGGAGATCTCTCTATGTAATCTTTGAACATTTTCTTCTTCATTAAAAATTGGAACTACTATTGAGATATCCATTTTACTTTCCATACATATATATCGAATGCGTCCACTCCTGCTCGATGGTCGAAAAGTTCGAAGTTATTTAAGTTTTTCCCTTCGTAGTAGAATAGCTCTGTAAACATGCTATTTAGTAATGAGGGATGCATAAGAACGGATATTGAGGTTTCTGGGTTGTAGGCTGCTGAAACCTCATCAGTACCTTCTTCGTTTGTGTAGGTTCCTTTGTCATCCCTATAGTTTTTTATTGGGATTGATCCTTGCTCTGTTTGAATTTCTACTTTATTATCTGGGTAAATCACCAACCCATTTGAACAATATACTGTTTCATTTTGAGTCTGACATTGTCCTCTATTTGAGTATGATGGGTAAGGTGCTATCCAGTTGTTTGCTTGTGAATCATCTAGTCCGTTTAGTTGTCTAAATGTAGACTCTGCTTCTTCTTGAGTGTAATCTAATTTTTCTATTAAGATTGTTATTGCTTCTTCCTTTGAGTTTGATTTTATTGTGTTATATGCGAAGGATCTTTCAAAATCCCATGAACCAAAGTGTGCCCAAACTCCTGCCTTTGAAACCATATCTTCCGAAGTTATGAAATAATTATCTGGGGGGTTACAGTGAGTTTTTTCTAATATTTTTTCTGGATCATTTGTGTACTCTTGTAAGGTTGATTTTGCACTATTTTTATTTTCTAAGATTATCTCATCAATTATTTTTTTAGTTAATATTGGGTCGTTAGTTTCTTCTAATAGTAGGTCGTAGGCATCATTGGATCCACAATCTAACATCCTTAGTATTGCTATAGACTCTTCCTCATTATCTGTCAATAAAGCTTTTCCCATCCAGTGGGCCATCGGTTGATCTTGGGTTGCCCCATCAAAAGTAACTGCTCTATCGGATATTGCTTTAAACCAGTGTCCGAAATCCCACCAGGAGTTCACGATTGAGTTCTCTGGAGTCTCCTGTTTTATTTTTGTTAGGGACTCGTACCAAATATCATTCATGGATGGAACTTCATGTAGTGCAGTGTTATTTGCTGCCTTGGTTAGTGGAATAAGACTTACAACGGCCAGGATGATTAGTCCAGAAGCAATTAATTTTTTATTTATATCTAGCTCTCTTGATGCCCAGTTAGTTATTAATGAATATATTTTTCCATAAATTATTCCAAGACCTATTGCAAATATAGGAACCAAGAACATTATGAATCTGGCTCCTTTTGTTGCAGTGTATAAAGTTACTATAAACCATATTACTAAAGTTATACCAAGTTTTATATCTGATTGTAGTTTTTTTCTTTTGAAGAATGTTAGTAGAAGTCCTATTGCAGCTAGACTAAAAATTAGTTTTCCGTTTAGTGTTGCAATGACTTGAGTTAAATTTACTGAATTTAGTTCTGCTACTGTTGTATAAACGTTTGGCCATAGAGTTGACCTTGCAGCTTCTTTGATAAACACTACCCCTGTTGGGCCTTTAAAGAAAGATAGGAATGTTGCGAAATTTGTGAATAGGGTTACGAAAGCCAGTGAGGTAATAATATAAGTTAGCGTGACTCTAATTAGGTTTTTAGTTTTTATCTTTTGGAATACTTTATTTCTGTATTTTACTAATAGATATATGAAGTAGATAGCTAGGCTTGCTAATAAAATATCGAATATATACCACCATCCCCCCCATGCAAATGCGAATATTCCTGTTACTAATCCTGCTGCTCCAGATAAGAAATATTTATTTCTTTTGGAGTTTGTTGTGAATGCTTCTGAGAATATCCAAATTATCATTAATGGAAAGAAAATTGAATAAGCATCCGTATCTGAAAATCCTGCAGGTGTTCTACCGAGAAGTACTGGGTGTATTGCAAGTATGAATGCAGCTACTGATCCCCCTAAGTTTCCTGCCACTTTTCTTGTTATGAAGAAAGCAGGAATTACCGATAAAGCTGAGAAGATTAAAGGTAAGATGAACATAGTTTTCATTAAAGAGTCATTTCCGAATACTTGGGAAACTTTGTGGAGTGTTGCTCCAATCCAGGGATGGAATGAATTATGAACTATTAACCCATTTGGAGCGAGCATATGATTATCTAAAGATTTTCCATCTTTTAGTTCGTCTCCGACATGACCGTTTTCTAGAATATTCTGAGCTTGCCTATAGTAATGGTATGGGTCTATTGCTAATAAATAGGTTTGTCCCGAATCATCTTTATAGTATTGTTTGATTTGTTGGGATATCTGTTCTTTTTGTTGGGCTATGGCTTCTTTGTTTTCTTGCATAAAGGCAATATATCTTTGTTGTACTAGTGTATCTAGAGTGTTTTGATCTATATCTGAAGTCTGTGATAGGACTTCGTTTTGTAATTGAGACCTTAAGCTATTTTCTATAGTCTGTTCTGCCATCCTATCTGTTAGTGGAAGGTCATAGGTATATGCTCTAAAAAATATTGCGAAAAATAAAGGTATTAAGATTAAGAAAAGTGTTTTGTTTTTTTTTAAGAAGTTTGATAAACTTTTTATATCGAACTTTAGTTCTTGCTCTTCCATTAGAATTAGGATTTGAGTAAGGTATATAAAGGTTTTGAAGGTTTTGTTATTGTTATGCCAAGGTTGGGTAACCCGGTAGCCCAGTTGCCTCGAAAGCAACCGTCCTTTGGACATGCAGGTTCGAATCCTGTCCTTGGCGTTTTAGAAAGTTATTTAAGTTAATAATTTAAAAGAGAATTATGGCATTAGAAACTCAACCATTGTATGGCCCTGTTCAGAATTTAACTTGGTTAGTGGGAATTATTGCGGGTTTAATTATTTTGTATGTATTTTTTAAAATGTTTCATAGTATGAAAAAATAGTTACTCTTTTTATTCGATTTGCTTTAGTTACTTTTTGGTAGTAAAGATGAAAAGATTTATAAATAGTTCTTTATTCCTATATTCATGACATTATTATATAATATGACTGGATTTCCTTTGACAACTGAGGATATGTCTCGTTGGGTTATGAGGAAAGGGGCGAATAGTGTTGATATGTCTCTTGGGGAGATTGATATTGATTTGAATCAGAATTGGTATGCCCCTGCATGTGAATATAGTATTCGGACTAGAGACGGAGAGGAATTTAGTAAAACGCGTCCAGTTTTTTCAAGAGGTGGGAAAAACAATAATCCACTTAGATGGGCAATTTCTTTACTCCCTTGTTTTATGGGGGGAGATGGTGCTTCCTTAGAGTATGAAGGGATGGATCGAGCTAAGCAAAGAATAAGTTTACAAGCTGAAGAACTTCGTTCACAAGGATTGGAAGTAAATTTGAATATTTTGTGAATTTCCTAAATAGTTACTCTTTTTTCGTTAGGAATTCTATCATTGTTGCAAAAGCTGGTCTAGTTATGAAGACACCGATTGTTATTCCTAAAATTGTTATGAAAGCAAATCCTCTTAAGATTCCTGCTCCTGCCCTGAATAATGGGAGCATTGCTGCAAAAGTAGTAAAGTATGCTGCTAGGATAATAAAGAAAGCTTTTTTTAATCTTTGTTTCCAAGATGAAGCAAATTCTCCAGCTTTGGAAACTATTTCATCTATGATTATAATTTGATCATCTACCCCTGTACCAACTGCTGCGATTATTCCTGCGATTGCTGCCATGTCCAAGTTTCTTTTTAGTAGGGCAGAGATTCCTAGAATTATTATTACTTCGGATAGAATGGCAATAATCATTGGGATTGCTACTTTGAAATTTCTATATCTAATGAATACTACTAAGGCAACTGCCAAAATTGAAAGTAGACCAACTTTTATTGCATTGTTTAAGAATGAAGCACCTAAAGTTGGAGAGATTGTATCTAGCTTTACTATTTCTAATTCGAATGGGAATGAACCTGTTAATAAAACAGTTTGAAGTTTGTTCATTTGTTGTTGTGCATTTGAGATTGCTTCGTCTCTAGTTTCTCCGTAACCTGGTCCGGAAATTTGGATTTGTGTTGCTTGAACTCCTTTTAAGTCTGGATCTATATTTAGGGTGTCTATTATTGAATTGTCTAAGTAGAAATCTAGTGGTTCTGAAAGAATTTGTTGTCCGCTTTCTGAAGTTATTATATCTAGTTGGTCTGTTACTTCTGCGTGTTTTCTTGCGGCATCATTTGAGAGATGGATTACAAATTCAAATCTACAAAAGTTTATTCCTTCTTGGTCAACATCACACTGAGAGATTCCGGAGCAGGTTCCATCATTTCTACAGACGAAAGTTATATCTTGTTTTCCTCCTGTGAAAACTGTTTCGTTTCCTATTTTTGCTTCGAATTTTCCTTGGGAAGCAATTAAATCAGAAACTTCTTGTTTTGTTGCTCCCGCAATTTCTACTTGAATATATTTATTTCCTAGGAGGTCATCTGTTTTCCTTATTTCTATATCTGATAGCCCATAGGTATTTAGTCTATAATCCATTACTTGAATTAAATCTTCTCTTTGCTCATCCGTTATTTCTATTTTTGGTTGAAGTAAAACTCTTGTTCCTCCCTGTAATTCTAACCCTTTTCTTATATTGTTTGAAGCTGCGCTTTGAGCTATTATCCCTAAGTCTTCTGTTGATTTTGTTAGAGTATAAATTTGATTATCTGTTTTTATTGTCAAAGTCTCTGTGAGGGTTATTTCGTTAATTATATTAGAATAATCCTGTAAGTTTGATATCTTTTCTCCGTTTATTTCTATTATTCTTTCGTAGTTTGTTGGGGATACGCCTTCTGCAGGAGATCTTAGGCCAGCGTTGAAAGCTATTGAGTCCGGATCTATAAATTTGATTGATACTCCTTCACTTGAAAATTGGGGGTTTATTGCTAGATAACTGATTATTAAGAAGAATAGTAAAATCCATATCCTTGTTTTTTTAAATAAATCTTTAATCATTTTTCCTCTTTACATACCAAGTTAGCAATGAAGTATTCATTATCCAAGTTGAAATTAAATCTACAATTAGAGCAATTATTATTATTGTAAACATTTGTTTTATTATTATTGAGTTTGTTACGAATAAGCCCACTAGTAATGCAATTAAAGTAGTAATTGTCATTGTCATTCCTGTCTTGAAGGCCCCTCTGATTCTTTCTTCTAAGGTTCCTAATTCTTTTCTCCTTATTACCCTAGTAGTTAGTAGTACATCTGTATCTACTGAGTAACCAATTATCATTAAGAAAGCTGCGATTCCTGCAGAAGATAATTTGAAATTTAGCATTGAGATTATTGCTAGGGTTACTACTAGATCTAAGACTGCTGAGAGGATTACTGCTAGAGAAGGAATTAATTTTCTGAAAATAATTAAAATTGTTATGGCCATTAGAATGAATGCAAATATGATTGCTCCCACCATTTCTTTGAAGAAGGAATCTCCTAATGAAGGTCCTACTTCCTGGATTGAGGTTTCTTCTGAATTTAAGTTTTCTTCTAAAATTGGTCTTAGCTCTTGGGATGTCACACCTGACATATCTATTATTACTCCCGTTTTTTGTCCGGTTCCTAGATTAGATAGTTCTCTTATTGAGATGTCTGAGTTTGGAAAATTTTCTTCTAGCAAAGATTGAATATTTTCTTTGTTGTAGTCTTCTAGAATTAGGGTTGCTGAAATTCCTCCTGCCAAGCTTACATCTTTATTTATTATACTTCCTTCAGCGGAATATTTGAATCCTAGGATTGCTAAACTAATTATAAACAAGATTAAGGGGATTAATAATAGCTTTTTGTATTTTGTTACTATCAAGTTTTCTAAGCCCATGGAAAAATGAGGAAGGGGTGTATTTATATATTTTTTGTATTGTTTATTTTCATGATAGAAGTTTTAAGATTAGGACACAGGGTTTCTAGGGATAAAAGAATAAGTACCCATGTTGCTTTGGTTGCAAGGTCGTTTGGTGCTTCTAAATTATATTACACCGGGCAGAGGGATAAAGGGATGGAGGAAAGTGTTTTGAAGATAGTTTCTAATTTTGGTGGAGATTTTGAAATTGAGCATATTCAAAATTATAAAGAGGTTTTTTCTGGAAGGAAAGTAGTTCATTTAACAATGTATGGTGCGGATTTTAGAGATTATGCTGATGATATTAAAGGAAATGTTTTAGTTGTTGTTGGTGGCGAAAAAGTTCCTCCTGAAATTTATGGAGATTCAGATTATAATTTGGGGGTGAGTAATCAACCTCACTCAGAGGTTGCTGCCTTGGGTGTTTTTTTATACCATTTGAATAAATTTAAATTTAAAAAGTTTAAAGGCAAAAAAAATGTTATCCCTGATTTGAAAGGAAGGAAAATATTTAAATAGGCAGGGGTTAGTTTTTTAGTATGAGAAAAGTTTGGTGGATATTAATTATTGTTTTTGGAGTATTGATATTAGGTGGTGCTTTATTCTATTTTACTCAGATAAATAATGTTTTTGCGGAAAAGAAAGATTTGGAAAAACCTGAAGTTGATGTTAATCTGTTGTTGGAAACTCCTGGAACTCAAATAATTAATGAAGAACATGTTGAGTACATTGCTAATGAGATTGGTTCTTATAAATTGCATTCTTATGAAGGGGAGAGTGCAGTTATTGTTTTTGAAATGACTGATATTGATAAAAAAATTGCGGTTGTTAAGAATGGAGAGTCTTATGTAACTGAAGATATCCCAGACAGTATTGATTTAATTGTTAAGAGTAATCAGCTGACTGCTGCAGAATTAATTGAGAGTGAAGATTTAAGTGAATCTATTGTCTCTTTGGTTGAAGAGGGAAAAATTGAAGTTGAATTGGTTTCTGATATGACTACTTTGACTTTGAAGGGTTTTTTGGCTGTGTATGAAGAATTAACGGGTTAGAAAGACTTATAAATAATTTTTCTAGTTTTTAGTATAGGTGGTATGTTGAAAAGGTTAATTTTATTGGCCCTTATTTTAGTAGTTAGTTATAGTGTTTTTGCTTCTTTAACTTTGACAAAAACTACGTATGGGGGAGATCAAGTTTTTGATGGTTATTTGAGTATTAATGATTCTTCTGTTAGATTAGATAAATTAATTAAAGGAGATGTTGAAGATTGTGGTTCTTATCCTCAAAGAGGAATTGAGTTATATGATTTTTTGGTTAATGCCAGTTTGTATTCTGGAAATAAGTTTGAGTATTCAAGGGTGGGGAGTGGACATGATTCTTTAGATATTAATTTTAATGTTAGAGAGAAGGATTATGGATTCTGGTTGAGACCTTCTGATAATATTGATGATTTTAATTTTAGTTTGAGTGGAGATGCTTCTCCAAAGATTGATATTGGAATTGATGGGTATGATTGGAAACTTTTTGGGGACTTTTTAAACTGGGCAGAAAGAATTGAGAGTGAAGATTATGAAAGTAGTTATGGTAGTTATATAGATGATTATAATACTGGAAATATTGCAGATCCTTTAACTAGCCGTTGTTCAGATTTTGAAATCCCAGTTGATGATTTAGAGACTGAGTTTTTAGTTCAAATTAATGCTGTTGCCAAGCAGGTTGATTCGGAAGGAGAATTAAAAGCGAAGATTGGATCTAGAAGTTGTGTTTTTGATGGTTTAGTTGTTGATGGTGGATGGACTGAAATTAGTTGTAATCTTAGTTTGAGTGTGGATACTGATGAAGATTTTATTGAGAAGGAAGTTTGTATAAAGAGTGATGGTTCAAATTCGGCTTTTAGAATTCCTTATGTTGCGGAGAGTACTAATTATTATTTTATTAGTGTGAATAAGGCTGTTTATGGAGGGGATTTTAGCGGAGATGATTTCAATAGTGATGTTTTAGAGGCAGAAGTTGAGAATTATTTGGATGATAATTGTGATGATTATTGTGTTGTTCCTTTTAGGATAGAAGGAGAGTTGAATTCTGATTTAACTTTTGATCCAATGATTCATTTTGTTGGAGGGAGTTCTTCTACAAATTTTTATGATATTAGTCAGGATATTTTAGAAGTTAATTTAACTGGAAAACTTTTGAGATTGCCTTTTTTTGATTCTTTGGTTACTCCTAGTGAGCCAGAGAATAATTGTGAGTTGAAGATTGATTTTTTAGGTGAGAGTTATAGTTCTGAATTTAATGTTAGTGAGGGGCCTGTTGCAAAAGCTGAAGTTTCTTCTAATTATGCTGTTAAGGGATTGCCTATAAATTTTGATGGCTCTTCTTCCAGTGGAAATATTGTTTCTTGGGAGTGGGATTTCGGAGATAATTCCAGCGGTTCTGGAAAAAATGTTAGCCACAGCTATTTGAGAGAAGGAAATTTTAGTGTTAAACTTACTGTTAAAGATAACAATGGAGTCTATGATAATGATATTGTCAGTGTGAGTGTCGCAAACATGGAAAATGTTTTAGAAAATGAATTTGAGTCTGTTTTGGGAAGGGTTTCTGATGCAAAATCTAATTTTAATTCTTATTCTGGGGTTTTGAAGGAATTCTCTAGTGGTGCCGGATTTAAGGGTGTTGTTGACTCATCTTTTATTAGAGTTAATAATTTGAGTGATGAGTTTGATTCTTTGAAAAGCTCGGATGTTTCTGGGAAAGATACAAAATATCTTAATATTTATAATGAGTTGAGTGGTTTGAAGAGTGAGACCCCTCATAGAGTGGTTAGGAAAGGTACCAAAATTTATAGTGGATATAAACCGAGTAGTCCTTATGATATTCCAGGATTTAGTAAAACCTTAGGAATTAGTGTGGATAGCCTTTCTAAATTTAGGAATGATGTTTATACTTTTAACCAAAAAGAAGTTGATATGGATTATGGCTATTATGAAATTGGAGTTATTTATTTGAGTGGAAGTGAAAATTATATTTATGTGAGTAAGAATTTTTCTTCTAGTGGGAATGAAGTTATTGAAAAAGTTTTAGATCCTAAGATATTTACTCTTGGATGTAATTATGAGAATGTAAGTCATGTAATCTTTTGTTCTGGGATTGGAAGTGATTTTAATTTGAGATACTCTTATGTTTCTAATAATATTACTTTGAGTTCGAGTTTTGTTATTCCTTTGAGTGCGTATGATGGTGTTGAAGTTGTTTATAGGAAGGATTGCTCAGAGGAAGATTGTGACTATAGGTATTGTGGAGATAGTGTATGTTCTGTTTTTAGTGGAATAGGAGTTAATGAAGAGGACTCAAGCAATTCTAATTATTGCCCCCAGGATTGTGGGAAGAATGTTCCTTGGGGATGGTATTCTTTACTTTTTGTTATTTTGATTATTGGGGTTCTTTGGATTAATTTTTATAGGGGTCCTGGAAATTTCTTTGATGTTACGAATGGAATTAGTTTTAGGTTATTTAGGAAGAGATTGTTTTTAATACAAAAGGATAAGGTCATTTTGGAAAGTTATGTTTTTAGAGCTTTGAAAGAAGGATTTAGTGAAGGAGAGATTAGAAAGGCCTTGGAGAGGAGAGGATGGAGAAAAAAACAGTTAGATTTTATTTTCAAAGAAATTAGGAATAAATATGTTGCACGAGGGAGCAGATAGCGCTTTAGTTAATTTTATAAATCAAGATTTTTTCTTTTAGTTTAAGCATCGATGGTGTAATGGTTAGCATCAGAGCCTTCCAAGCTCTTGATCCGGGTTCGAATCCCGGTCGATGCATACTTTTAGAAATGCTTTTATATTATTAGTTTTTTGTGAATTTATGAGAAAAAGTTTAATTCCAATTGTTCTTTTATTTCCGTTAGCTTTTCCTAACTCTTCTTTGGCGAGTAGTTCTGTTTCGGATTCATCAAGCGTTAAATTAGAGGAAATAATGCAAGCCGAGCCCCTCTTGGCTAGTGTCTCAGTATTGAATAATTTAGTCGGTGGGCCTGATGATGGGGATATTTTGACCAAGTTAAATGATCTCTTTTACCTTGAAGGAGATAGTGTTAATTTAAGAGTCGAAAGGCAGGCCCTGATAGACTATTTTAGCCAGTCGGACAATACTACAGTTTTAGAGACATCTCATGCAATTTTAGAAAATTTTGATTATGCCCTCATTAATACTGGGGCCTGTGGAGGATTGGAAGTCAATTTCTATGATAGTACTAAGTTTCCAGTGCATACAAAAAAGATGACTTTGGAAGTGGAAATTAGTCAACACTATAAATCTACTACTATTGGTAAATTCGATTTTGAAGATGGAGATGGAAGTTCGGTTTGTTATGTTTCAAGATTTGAGGAAGGAAGTTATTCTAGGTTATCTGGTGGGAATATTGTTAAGGATGGTTTGTTAGAACTTCTCGATTTTGTTGGAGTAGATGAAGCAGAATTGCCAGAGTTTCATAAATCTAGGTGGTTTTTGTCTTTAGGAAAGAAATATTTTGCTTTGTTTAGGGAGAATGGAGAAGAAACAGAACAGGTTGGAAGAATTTTTGATATTGAAAGTAAGAAGTATAATTGTTGGGATTTGGAAGATTGTTATGAATCTGCGTATGATCGGGGACTAGGCATCATAAAAGGGGATAAATTTAAATAGTTTCTTTTTTGTTTTTTTTATATGAATAAACGAGGGGTAAGTCCGTTAATTGTTAGTGTTCTTTTAGTAGGTTTAACTTTTGTTGTTGGAATCGTTGTTATTGGTTTTGGAACGGATATACAAAAACTTTCAATTGAAAATCAAGAAACGGATTTAGAAGTTTTGGGCTGGGTTCAATTTAGTGCTTATTATAAGGATGCTTCTTGTACTCCTGAGGCTAATCACCATTGCTATAGATTGTTGATTGTGAATAATGAGGATTTGCCTATTAATTTTATTGTTAAGACAAACTCTCTTTTGGGGAAAGAAATTAGTGGTCCTGATGAGTATTTTTTAGGACCGTATGAACAGAAAGTTTTTAATATTAATTATAGTTCTAGTTTAGGTAATGAAAGCGTTTTTGCGGAGGTCGATCCTGTTGTTAAAAAAGAGTAGCTTGTTTTTTGTATTGATGTTACTGTTTTTTTCTAATGCTAATTTTTCTTTGGCGGAGCCTCCTGCAGCTTCTGAGTTTTCTAATAAAGTAGATGTTACCTCCAATTTATTTAATGGTCAGACTTCTGTTAGTTTACCCATTGTTAGCTTAGGGGGGAGAAATGGCATGGATTTGGGAGTAACTTTAAGTTATAGTTCTCAAGGAGTATCGGATCCAAATTCATATTTAATTGAAGAGCCGGTTTCATGGGTAGGAGATGGTTGGAGTATTGACTTTGGTTCTATAGTGCATAACACAAAGGATTATGGCGAACTTTTACCTGAACATAGTGGCCTTGAACGTGAGTACCATTTAAATTTGCCTGGAACCACTTCGGATAGAATTGTTGGAGAGGCAACTGAAAGAAGGTTAGAAAAAAATCCTTATTTTAAAATAATTGATGGTTCAGGATATCCTGAAAGAGACTTTGTTGCTTATTCTCCAGATGGAACTTATTATGAGTTTGGTCATAAGGCGTATCATTTGCCAAAGCATAGGAGAGTTGAAAAAACTTATGATAATATTAATGATGGGGGCAATGACCCTAATACTTATTCTAGGATGATTTCTGAAAATATGGATATGTTTCATGGGGATAATCCTGCTACTTCTGTTGGTTCTTTTTATGAAGGAGCTCCTCATGCTAATTTTTTAATTGATATTGATGAAGAGGAATTAGATAATTGTGGATATTATGATCCTCCTAATGGGCCTCCCTATCTAGTTAGTATGTGTGATTATGCTAAGTGTAATAATTTAGGTAATTTTTGGCATGATTCTACAATTTATAGGTCAGGGTTTTCTAACAATCCTAGTTATGATGTTGGCGAATGTAATCCTTCTGGATTTTGTAGCAATGGGGGATCTTGTGATGATGCTGCGGATTGTGTAAAATTTGATGATTTATTGGGTGTTGATCCGGAACCATCTAGGCATTTTTTGACTAAAATTAGAGATGTTGATGGGAACGAGATAAACATTAATTATGATAATTATGAAATCCCTATTCCTTATTCCGGTGCTATTAGACAAAATACTTTTTACAGTACTTGGGATGTTTATGATACTCAATATTCTTGTGGACAAAACTCTTGTGAGATTTGGGATGGAGTTAGTTATCCTCTACCTGATTGTGCTTGTCCGAAATTAGGTACTTGTAAACCTGATATAGATGACTACCCTACGGGGTATTTGCAAACAAATTTATTTCAGAATTATGGTAATGCCTTTGATTATACTAATAAATATACAAAACAAACTACTATAAGTTCTGTGGTTGATAGTGTTGGAAGGATAATAGAATTTAATTCTGTTAATTATAATAGTAATTATCCAAACCATAATGATCTTTATGGGGGAGGGGATGAAGATGGAAATTGGGTTTATCATGGCGGGCCTCCAATTCCTCCGTGTAGAGGAGGATCAGATTGCCCTACACAATTTCCAAGGGGAGATGGAGATTTAGTTCAGGAAAAAAGATTAGAATCTATTGATATTTATAATGTTGATGGAAGTTTATATCAAACTATTGAATTTGGTTATGATTATTTTAGAGAAGATATAGAAGAATATAAAAAATTAATTCTTAAGAATATTACTGTTGTTTCTTCAGATGGAACAAGGATGCCCCCTATTAAATTTGAGTATGAACCTTATATCCCTTATAGTGGAAATTTGTTGAAGAAAATTATTTACCCTACTGGAGGTTTTACTGAAATAAGCTATTTGGATGGACCAAATACCCCCCTTATTAATTATCTTGATGGTTATGAGATAGAATATCCCAATGGTATCCCAGATAATTTTAAAGATAACTCTTTGATTAATTCAATTACTGTGGATAATGGGATGGGAGATGTCTATACTACTAGCTATGATTACTCTGATGGTGCATTAATAGATTGCGATTTGACAAGTGTTGGAATTAATCCAAGATCTGAATGTGAAACTAGTGCTGATTGCCCTATTGATTTTTGGACCTGTAATGAAGAAATTGGTTTTTGTTTACCTCCTGATCCAGATTCTTGCATTACAAATGATCAGTGTAATTATCCTTTTGACTCTTGTGATCCCCTTTTGCATGTTTGTATAACAGATCCTTATTATGATACTTCTTTTGTTTGTGATAAAAATGAAGAATGGTGTCCCAATTATAATAAATTTGGAGATTTTGCTGAACAGTTTAGTGGAATATTTGCTAATACTTGTATAGATAATCCTTATGTTGGGTTTGCTAAAGTTGTGGAGAATTTACCTGGAGAATATGGTAGAGTAGAGCATTATTATTATAATAGTGTTGATGATGAATACTGTGATACTTGTGATGATTTAGACACTATTGAATTTGCAGATAAGTTGAATGGAATGGAATGGAAGACCGAGTATTATAATTCTGATGATGTTTTGGTTAGGGAGGTAACTAACGAATATTATGTTTATAATGCAGAGAATATTCTGGAAGGTTCTTATTGGCCATTTTTAAAGGAAATTTCAGAAATAACTGACGGAGTAAATATTAAAAGAATTCAATCATTAAATATAGAAAATGGACAGATTCAAAGTTCTCAGATTATAAATTCAGAAGGAGAAATCTTAACAACTTCTAATAATTACGCTTTTTATATTTATCCTGAGATGGAAGAGAAAAATATGTTAGTGCAACCTTATGAAACATATGTTTTTAGTCCTGTTTCTGGGCCCCCTTCTCATTTAAAACAATATTCTAAAACTACTTGGCAGAATTATGGAGGAGTTTGGAGACCTTATGAAACATATAGTGGAGTGGATAATTCATTGCATGATGATGAACAATTAGTTTCTAGAATTCTTTCTTATGATTATTTTGGTAATGTTTTGGAAAGCGAAGATGCGATGGGACATGTAACAAAAGTATATTTTGGTAACGCTGAAACTTGTGATAATGTTGGAAACGAATTTTCACATGCTTTGCCTACTTGCGTTGAAAATGAGTTAGGATACCAGGTAAAAACTAGCTATGATAGTAACTGGAATTTGAATTCAGTAAGAGATATCAATAACCAAGTTTTTTATTATGGCTATGATAATTTTAATAGGTTGAGTAATATGACTTTGCCTGGCGAGACTGAACCGAGTGTATTTTATGATTATTGGTATGCCGAGGAAGGAGATGGAATAAGTTCAGAAAATCCGAATTATATTTATACAAAAACTTTTTTTGATTTAACTGCTGGGGAATATTCAGAGAGTTGGCAGCATGCGGATGGGGTTGGGAAAGTTTATCAGAACCAAGTTGCCAAGGATGATTTAGGGAATGCGATAATTCAAACTAATGAATTTAATCCTATTGGGAAAGTTGAGAAAATTTATGAACCTTCGGAAGGGGAAGTTTTGGCTGGAAAAAGGGCCGGAAGTGGAATCAACTTTATTAAGCAATTATTTGTTGAGAAAGAGGAAATCTATAAAGAGGAAATTGATAAATTAAAAGATGAGGGAAAAAATCCTACTTATGTTGAAGATTTCAATGGAGGAGGGTGGTCTCCTTTAGAGGATCCTGCGGACTATTCTCAGATTTTTTATACTTCTGATCCTCTTGCCAGATTGTATAAGTCCTTTCCATTGGCTGTTTATGGTGAAGGTGATGAAAATTCTGATTGTGGGGATGGAAATGTCTGCACTAAAATTGAGTATGGAAGTGAATGTATTGGCACTCCAGTGAATCCAGTTTGTATAGCTGTCCCTTATGAATATTGTGATAGGGTAGTTGGATGTGAATGGGTTGTAGTTGGAGGACAGGCCGCATGTGGTTCTACTCAGCCAGAGGTTGAAGATTGTGAGCTTCAGGATTTTGCTGTTTGTGAATATATAAATGGTTGTGAGTTACAAGGAAATTATACTCTCACAAGAGTTATTGATTTAGAAGGAAAAGAAACAATTAGTAAAATCGATAAACTTGGAAATTTAGTTGAAGTACATGATTCGTTGGGTGGAGTAATAGCTTATGAATATGATGTTTTGGGTAATCTGTTAAAAGTTTATGATGCTGAAGGGAGGCTTGCTAAATCTACAGTTTATAATACCCTTGGCCAGGTTGAGAGAGCTTGGGACTTAGATTCTTATCTAACTGAGTATACTTATGACTTAAATGGGAATGTTGATGAAGTTATAACTCCGAACGGAGATACGATTAAAAACAGTTATGATAGTTTGAATAGGATAGATTATGTTGATGTATTTTCGAGGTGGGAGGATTGCCCTACGAATGAAAGATGTTGGAAAACTATTTTGGATTATACTTATGACAGTTGTGCTAATGGGATAGGAAAATTATGTAGAATTGATGATAATGTTTATAGTACCTCTATAGCCTATGAATATGATGAAAAAGGCCAAATTATCCAAGTCGCTGAGATTATGGATTATGGAGTTTTTGAAACTGTTTATGATTATGATTTAGCTGGAAATGTTATTTCTATCTCTACTAGTATGACTGGGGATGTTACAGTATATGATTATAATATGCTTGGACAATTATGGAAAGTCAAAATTAATGAGGATGAGATTGAATATGCATATAATCCAGAGGGAACTGTGGATTTAGTAAATTACCCGAATGGTGTTGCAACGGATTATACCTATAATAATAGAAATTTTGTTGAAGAAATAAAAATTGATAATCCTACTGGTAATTTATTTGATGAACAATATTATTATGACAACGTTGGTAACTTGTTAAGAACTGAAGACTGGGAGCCAATAAATAATAATCCTGGAACTGAGGGAAAATGTGCAGAATTTAATTATGATACTCTATATAGGTTAACTGGGGTAACTGATAGGGGGCAGAGTTGTGATTCTAGTCAAGAGTGGACAGACTATTACAATCCTAATCCTGATCAAGGAATTGGAATTAATTTAGATTATACCTATGATTCTGTTGGGAATCGGCTAACTAGAGATGTTGGTGGATATATAACTGATCCTTGGGATGAAACTTATATCTATGGTTATGAGGGAGGGCAGGCCAATGGTGCCTATCAAAATAATAAACTAGCTTTTACTGAGTCTGATACTGTTGGAGATTGTAACTATCATTATGATGCAGCAGGAAATTTAAGAAGTAAAAGGTGTAATGATGGCCAGACAAAAGTAGAGTATATTGTTGATTATAAAAATATGATAACCGATATAATTTATTATGAATGGGAAAATAACGATTATGTGTTAACTGGAGAATCTTTGAGTTTTGAGTACGATGCCTTGGGCAGAAGAATAAAGAAATTAGTCATAACTTCTGATTCCGAGTTAGAGACGGTTTACAGTTATGGTCTTGGAATGAACCCTTTATTTGAAGACACTCGAGACTTATTGGCTTCTTAGTAAGCTTTATTAATTCTTTATCTTTGTTTTTATTGTGGACTCGTAGCTCAGCTTGGATAGAGCACTTCCCTCCTAAGGAAGGGGTCGAGGGTTCAAATCCCTTCGGGTCCGCTTATAGTAATTTTTTTAAATAAGTGGAGGTAAGTATTACTTATGAAAAAGAGTGTGATTTTGATAGTTCTACTAATGATTAGTTTTAGTTTAGTTTCTGCTAAAACTGTTGATGTTCCTGGGGTTAAGCAGGGGGAGTTGATTCCTGAAGGGGGTCTACCAGAATCTTTAATTCAGGAAGGAATAACTAGATATGTTTATTCTGGTAGCTCTTTGGTTGCTTCTCAAGATAATGATGGAATTAAATATTATCATCAAGATAGGCTGAGTAATAGGATAGTTACTGATTCTTTAGGAAATAAAGATGGTGAATATTTATCTTTGCCTTTTGGTCAGTCTGTTGTTGATGGAGTTAAGTATGGTTTTACTGGGAAGGAATTAGATTCTTCTGGTTTACATTATTTTGGAGCGAGATATTATGATTCTAATTTGGGAAGGTTTTCTTCAAGAGATCCTGTTGTTAGTGAACCTGCTTATCAGTATGTTGGTAATAATCCTATGAATTTCGTTGATCCTAGTGGTATGGATAGATATTCTACTTTAACTGGTGACTATTCTATTGCAGAACATTATCATACTGCAACATTTCCTTACAATTACATTAGTGATATTACTGGTTCTAAATCGTTAGGTGTTTTAGGAGCAGTTGGTTTTATGATCGGACATGAGTGGAGAGAATATAATGATCCTGCGATGTATCATGGTGGGATATCTAGAAGGGATGCTGGTTATAGTTTTGGTGAATTTTTGAATAATCCTGATACGAGTGAGGATTTAAGATTGGGGGTTATTGGATTAGCAGTAGAAGTATTGAATTTGCCAATTTCAATCGAAACAGATACTTTAAGTATACCAAATCAAGATAATCCATTTGCTGCTCTACCTTATAATGAAAGAGTATTTTTTGGTTCAGAACTTGGAAGTTTTGGAGATGAAGATTCTTCATTGATGTTTGGGTTGGTTGCTGGGCATAATAGGCCAAGCGAGGGCCAATCTACATCGAGGTATTATACTAGTAGGGGTGTAGGATTTGGATTTAGTACTCTAGGAAGCCACGGCCAGGTTGGAAATGCTGGAGATTTTTTAGGATTTGGTGCAAGGATAAAGAGAACTCTTTTTTCAATTGATAGTCTTGGAATGAGCTTTCCTGCTTATGGATTATTTAGTATTAATCAGCCAAGAGAGGGTAATTCTTATGGACAGTTTTCTGGTGGAATTGGTGTAGAGTTTAATGACTGGAGGAGATTTCCTATACAAATAGTGTCTACAGGAGATTCCATTGGATTTGGAGTTGGAGGTTCTTTTTAAAAATTAGCTTCTGCCCCAAAAGTCAACCTTGTTTTGGGTAACTTAAAATTTGGATTTAATGGTATTATTCCTGTTGTTTCTAAGTATAATGATAATTCTTTAAATTTTTTAGAATTTAGTTTTAATAGGACATAAGGGTTTTTATTATAAGTTCCTTCTGGGCCGTATCCGTGGAATAAACCTACTCCCATTGAGGTGGTTAGTTTTTCAAAATCTTTTTGGTATTCTAGTTGAGCTTTTATCCCAGATCTAGATTCTTGGCCCTCTATCCCAAATTCAAATCTGAAGTCTCCTTTTGATTCTCCAACCATTAATTCAATCCCATTTTTGGGGATATATCCAACTCTAAATCCTCGTGTATCTGCCTTTAGTGGAGAGGCAGCTGACGCAAGCATTATTAGTCCTATTAACAGTTTTTTTGGCATCATTTTTTATTTCTATCTATTTCTATTATTTATAAAGTTTACTATTTAGAAGTAGTTAATTAAAAATACCTATTATAACTAAACTTTTACTGCTATTCTCCCATCTTTTAGAATTCTGACTTTGCCTCCAGATTCTGAGACTACTATTGCTATTGCATCAGTTTCTTTTGTTAAAGCCGCACAAGATCTATGTTTTGTTCCAAATCCTTCTGGAAGATTTGTTTCTAAAAAATTAATATCTATGTAGGTTCCTGTGCTTATGATATAACCTTCTTCATCTATTACGAATACACCATCTAATTGGGAAAACTCCTTTATTGTTTCTTTTATTGATGGATCTGTTATTTTTATTTTTTCATCTAAATTTTTGAAGGGGTTTATTATTAGTTGTTTTAAGTATTTGTTTAATTCTGATATGTTCCCTATTATGAAAGCTGTTCCAATTCTTTTTCCTTCTCTTCCTTCATGGGAAATTTCTAAGGCTATGCTTAACGCTGCTTCTATTACCTCTGAATTTATGTGTTCCGAGATATTTTGTTTTCCTATCTTGAAAAATACCTCATCTACGTCAAAAATGAATAGAACTCCTTTATATCCTGTCCCCATGGAACCATCTTCAATGCAGACTACTCTCTCTCCCTTTTTTATGTAATCTTTTGTTATTGCCTCCATTAAGATTTCTTTTACTGGAATTATTGATCCCGTGTCTAGTTTCCTAGTTTTTGTTTTATATTCTATCTTTTTGAAGATCTTGGGTTGGAGCCTTTTGAAGATACTTACTTTTATATCTAGGTTATCTTCGTCGTATTCTTCTTTTTCTATTCTTTCTATTGAAATTATGGAATCAGAATTTATTTCTTTTGCAATCTTCGTCGCTGCGGTGCCTATAGCTTGCTCTATTGGGTTCATTAGGCATTATTTAGTTAAGTTAAATTAAAAAGAATTTATATCTTGCAGTTATAGTTTAGCCTCGATGTTTTTGTTTTCATTTAGGGCTTCTGTTAGTGTTTTTCCTAGCTGAGATCTTTTATGAATCTGAATTTTTGATTTGTTTGAGGTAATTGCCGAGAATAAAAATTGGCCTTCCAAGGTAAATTCTATGGATTCTTTTAAAATGTTCTTTGGAAATTTGAAAACGATGTATTTTGAGGTTTCGGAGGCTTGGAAATCTAGAGTAGATTGTTTTTTTAGTTTTGGCTTTACTGTTAGTTTTATTCCTATTTTATTTTCTATGTTCTCGATTCTTTTTCCTTTTGTCCCGATTATTTGGGCGATATCTTTCTCTGGAATGAAGATGTTTGCTCGATTTTGGGAAATAAGTTCTACTTCTGCGTCTTTTGAGTATTGTCTAATTTCTTTTAGTAGTTGTTTTTCTGCTAGTTTTTGAGATGCTGATTTTTCTTCTTGTTGTACCGGGATGATTACGGTTTCTTCCCCGTAAGAGTATATTTCGTATGCTAGAGAGTTTTCAAAGAAATCGAAAACTTCAATTACTGGTCGTGCTAAGTCTGCTTCAGTCATTCCGGTTGGTACCTTTACAGACATTTTTAGAGTTAGTATCTTTTCTATTTTTCCGGAGGACATGAAAATTATTGTGTCAACTATGGAGGGAATTAGTCCGGTATCTGTTCGGCCGATGAATCTTTGGATTGCGTCTATTGCCGAGGCTGAGTGTAAAACTCCAAGGCATTCTGAGCCAGCCAATCTTAGATCCATAAATAGTTTGAAATCTGGAGTGTCTCTTATTTCATCGAAGATTAGATTGTCTGGTCTTGAGAGGAATAAAATATCGTGTATTTCTTCTGAGGTAGAGAAGTTTTTCGAATATTGAGTTATTTTGTTATCTAGTTGTAAATCTCTTGGGGATTCTACTGTTTTTGTTATTTTTGAATTGTTTGCATAATATTCTGCAATTGCTTGGGCTAAAGTAGATTTTCCAGAACCCGTTTCTCCAGCTATTAAAACTCCTCTCGCTTTTGTCTTTATTCGGTCTAGTAAGGTTTCTTCTAGGTTGTAATCATCTAGGTTTAATTTTTTTATTGGTCTTATGGCTGTTATTTCTAGGCCGTCAGAGATTGGCTTTCTTACTATTACTATTCTATAATTTTTATATTGTATTACTGTTGAACCTGAACGTGAAATTTCTACGAAGGATTTTGGATCCATTCTGGCTTTTTCGATTATCTCCTTTGAGAGTTCGTTCATTTTTTTATATGGGAGTTTTTTTCCGGTTTTTACTAGCTGCCAGTTTCCTGGAGCACCTCTTTTTGCTAGAGGAATTGTGTCTTCTTTTAGATGAACGGACATTGTTTCTTTGTTGAAGTACTTTTCTATGCTTAGTTTTTGTTTTGGTCTGGCTTGCTCTATGAAGTTTACTTCTAGACCGTATACTCTTGCAGATTCTGCTTGGACTATGTCTGCTGTGATTAGAGTTGCTGATTCTTCGTAAGCTATTTGTCTTATTATTGCATCTATTTCTCCAGATTTTGCAAATTTGATTTGGTCTGGAGTTGGTCTTGAGCCGGTGAATCTTAGCTCAATTTTCTTTTCTTTTTTGAATTGTTGTAGTTTTTTTAGTTCATCTAATCCTAGGAAACCTGTTTCTTTTCTTTTATTTGCTTGAGCTTCTACTTCTGAGACTACTGCATTTGCTATAACTACTGTTCCTTGAAGTTCTTTTTTTTCTATTAGCTCTGAAACTACTCCTTCAATAATGGCAGAAGTATCTGGTACATATGTTTTCATAATTTTGTTATTGGGAAAGGTTTTTATATACCTTTTCTTTTTAATTAGTATGAAAAAGAGTGTGATTATAGTAGTTTTACTTCTGATTAGTGTTAGTTTAGTTTCTGCTAAGATTGTTGATATTCCTTCGGTTTCAGACCAGGGGGAGTTAACTGATGGAGAAGATATTCCTCCTGAGCCATTGGTTGAACAAAATTTGGGAGTTACTAGGTATACTTACGCAGGTAATACTTTAGTTGCTTCTCAACATAATGGAAATGTTAAATACTATCACCAAGATAGACTAGGAAGTAATAGAATAGTTACTGATTCTTCTGGAGTTGTTGATTCTGAATATCTATCTTTACCCTTTGGCCAATCAGTAGTTGATGATGTTAAGTATGGTTTTACTGGAAAAGAGTTAGATTCTTCTGGATTGCATTATTTTGGAGCCAGGTATTATGATTCGAATTTAGGAAGGTTTAGTTCTGTTGATCCATTAAATGGTGTTGATGGAAATTTAGCTTATGCATACGTTGGGAACAACCCTATGAATTTTGTTGATCCTACTGGAATGGATAGAGAGTACACCGTTCAGAAAGGAGATGTCTTGAGTAATATTGCTAAGACTAACAATGTAGATATGACTTACTTATTATTTGTTAATCCTTCCATAAAAGACCCCAATTCAATATCCATAGGACAAAAGATTACTATTCCAGAATATGATCTATCGAAAATACAGGGCACCCCCTTTGGAGAGGCAATATCTAGATTGGGAATAAAAGAGGATACTGGGAAGGATCCTGTTACAGGAAAAACTAAAAGTAATCCAGTTATTGATAAAATGCATGCAGATGTTACAGGGCATAGTAAATATTCTGATGATGATCCTTGGTGTGGGGCCTTTGCAGGAACTTGTTTAAAAGAGGCAGGATTCCCGATTCCAAGTGTTGCGGTGCGGGCCAAGGAATACCTTAATTATGGAACTAAGGTTGATCCTAAAGATGTGGAACTTGATGACTTACTTATATTTTCTAGAGGAGGATCCTCAGGACATGTAGGATTCTATGCCGGAGAGACAAAAACTCATTATTTAGTTCTAGGTGGAAATCAGGATGATCAAGTTAATTATAAATGGTATCCTAAAAATGGTGAAATGTATAGTCCTGATGACGGATGGGTTCATTATGAAATTTTAGACATTCGAAGGCCAGTGATGGAGGAGAATGATTAAATTTTTCTAATAACGATATTTTTATAAATGATAATTTGTTAAGTAATTTAAGATGAAATTTGGAAAATTCAATTTATTTTTTGTGATAGGAATTTTTATTTTTTCTATGTTTTATGTCCAGAGTGTTGCTGCTGAAATTATTGAAGGAGCTGCAATAGAAACAGGAATGGAAAATTTAGATGTTAACCTTTATGAGGGAGATTTTTCTTTTTCAATACCTGTTGGATCTCTTGCTGGAAGGGCTGGGCAGAGCTATTCAATTTCTTTAAATTATAATGGAAATGTTTACAATGCAATGCATAAGAGTAATGAAAAAATTCAAGCAGGGATTGTGGGATTAGGATTTAGTTTGGATCCTGGTTATATATATAGAACTCCTGGAGCAGATATTTTGGCAGATCATGATGACTCATTATTTTTGAGTGTTCCAGGTGTTGCTTCAAGTGAACTGGTTGAAACATCCTTTGATAACGGATTATATAATTACAAGTTAAAACAAGATTCCTTTGTAAAGGTGGAAGGAAATGAAGCTTCTGGATATATTGCAACAACAATTGATGGAACAAAATATCACTTTACTGAACCTCTTTTAACTCATGCTTATGAATATGATCCAACAACGGCTGAAAATCATGATAGATATCGTGATATGGGACTTTATTCATTTAATGATGCAAGATCTTTGTGTACAACACAAGGAGGATATTTAGCATTAATTCGATCTGCAGAAGAAGAGCAGAGAATAATTGAAGAATTTTCTGATATTTTAAGTGATGGGTTGTGGATAGGATTGAATGATATGTATAATGAAAACCCTAGTGATCCTGATGGCCCTCCTTTGCCTCCAGATGGATGCTTCCTTGATCATGAATGGGAAGGGCCTTGTGTGGTTATTGATGAAGCTACAGGGGAAGTTGAATGTGGGGGAGTAAGTAGTTATAGGAATTTTGATGGCACTGACCCTAACTTTCCGGTAAATAGTTATTGTGATCCTGAAGATCAGGCTAACCCGAATATTTTTACTGCAGTTTATATGAAACAAAATAGGAAGTGGGAAGACGTGATTCCTTCAAATGCAGGTTTGAATCATGCAATTTGTGAGTTTGATTTGCCTTTTCCTGGGGATCGAACTGAATCAAATAATGTCTATAAATATCGTTGGAATATAAAAAAGATAGAAGATGTTTCAGGAAATAGGATTTCTTTTAATTACCTTCTTTATTCAAGACCGGTTAATGGCTATCCAAGCGAAATTTCTTATTTGTCTTCGATAAATGATGGTGTTGGAGGCTCAATTAATTTGGAATATCTTGATGGAAGACAAGATGTTTATTATGGGAGGCCTTTGATTGCAGGAGATCCTCCTTCAAACACTGTTAAAGAAAAATACTTAGACAATGTAAAAGTAAGATATGATGGAAATTTGATTTCTAAGACCGAATTTGAATATGATTACATGAAAGATGATTCTATGTATCCCATTTGTGATGGAGATTGTGAAAATGATTGTTGGGATGGAATTGATAACAATAATAATGGATGTTTTGACTTTCCCGCAGAAGCTTCTTGTAATTCAATGAGCCCTCTTGGAGGCCATGTAGAAGAAACATCTGATGCGGGTTGCAATTATTTAAACTCTGAACCAATTAGAATTTATGATAAATTAATTTTGAAGAAAATAAGATCTTATGGGAACGATGGTGTTAGCAAGTTACCTCCATTTGTTTTTAGTTATTATGGAGAACCAGCATATCCTCCAAGTTATGGTTCTATTGAAGGATACATGAAAGAAGTAAAATATCCTACCGGGGCAAAAGTTGTTTTGGATTATGAACCAAGAGAAATAACTCATTATGTAACTTATGATTCTCATAATGGAGTAGATTCGGTTAATAACTTTGGAGGAGCTGGACCTTGTACTAATTTTAATAATCCTGATTCTTGTAATGTTGCCTGGTATTGTAAATGGGATCCTAGTGACAATCCTCCAAATTATGGTCAATGCAATTTAGAGAACAATTATTTTGGCTATCGTGTTAAAGAAAAAACTGCTTCTAATGGAATGGGGGAGATTGAATCAACAAATTATGAATATAGTTCAAATGTTTCATTGCATCTAGAGGATGAGGGAGATAATTATGTTGGACATGATTTTGTAAAATCTATTTTGCCTGCAGGATATGGGAGTGTTACAACACATTTTTGTAATGATCAAAATAATTGTGAAGGGTTAGATTTAAGTTGCGGAACAAATCAAAACCAACAAGGGTTATTGGATAGATTTGGTTATCGAACTGTTCTAGAAGATGTTTTGGGAGAAGTTGTTTCAGAAACAAACAATTTTGTTTGTCCTATTATTACTTTTGAAGATGGCTATTCAAAGAGATCTCATTTTAATGAATTACTTAGAACAGAATCAGAAATTGATTCAGTTTTAAGCACAACAGAATATGGTTATAATGTGGATTTAGATGCTAATGATAATGGATTGTTAGAATCAAAAAAAACATTCAATAGCGATGGGAGTTGGATGATCGAAGAAACTACTTGGTGCCATGAAAATTCTCAATGTTTTGATCATAGTTCTATGCCTGGAAGCCAAGGATTAATTGAAGAAAATTTGTTGGCTTTTCCTTACACTTCAAAAGTTAGAGATAATTCTGGTGATGTTTTGAGGTTTCAATATGTTCATTATTTGGATTGGCAAGAGGGAGAAGGCATAAGAATTTATCCCTGGAGGACGAGCGTTTGGGAAGATTTAGATGGAGACAATGTTGTTGAATGGGGAGAGAATGGAGACTTTTTTGTTTCTTCATACATTAATTCTTATGATGAATATGGAAACGTTTTAGAAGTTATTGATTCAAATAATCATTTTTCAAGAATTTATTATGGGCTAGAAGGAGAATGTGAAAATAGCGAATTTTCTAGTCATGAGTTGCCTACTTGTGAGGAGAAATGTTTGGATCCAACTTGTGAAGAAGTTTTTCAATCTAGAACATATTATGATGAATATGGGAGAGTTGAGAAGGTTAAGGATGAGAATAATGTTTTGACAAAATATGGATATGATGTTTTTGGGAGATTGCTTGATGTAAAGAAGCCTGGTGAAAGAGAGTCTTCAATAGAGTATGAATATTATTATGCTACAAAGGAAGGAGAACCTTCTCATGAGGGCTGTGTTGGAGGAAATTTAGATTATTTTACTTGTGACCAGATTGCAACAAATGTTATTTATGCATGGTGTGAAATTGAATGGAATTGTAATAATAATCCTTCTGAAGATTGCATGGCTTGTGTTGATCCTTATGAAACTCCTTACAAAAGTATTGCTTGTTCTGAAGTTGAAGGTTGTGATTGGGATGGACTTAATAAGATTTGCACTGGCGAATTTAGCGGGGGACCTGAAACTTGTGAGGCTCAATCTGCAAGAGCAGACTATGGTGATCTTCCTCTTTGTGAATATTTAGTAAATGCTGCTTATTGTCAAGTTGATCAAGTCGGGGGCAACTCCCCAATAGAAATTAGTGAAATTAATCCTAATTATGTTTTAACCAGAACTGATCTAGATTCTGATACTCAGTCTGAATCCAGAATTCATTATGATGGTCTTTCAAGAGATGTTCAAACACAAATTAAAAGAGATAATGTCGGGGGAGTAATTTTTCAAGATAGAGAATATAATGAAATTTCTAAACTTAAGAAAGTGGTTGAGGCAAGGTCAGGGGAAGAAGCTGCAGGCAAGATTATTTTTGGAGGAAGAAATTCTTATTTAAAATCTGTTGAGAATTATAAAGAAGAAGGAAAAAATCCTTATTATGTTTATGATAATCCTGGATTTTTGAAAAGGGGTTTAAATTCAATAAAGGAAGTTTTTAATTTTCGTGAAGGAGAAGGCGGGGAAGGGGGAGAATCTTCTTATATTTTTTATGAGAAAGACCCTTTAGCAAGGAAGAATAAGGTTTTTCCATTGTCTACTTATGTTGAAGATGCTGAAGATTTTGATTGTGGTGTAGATAATATTTGTGTTGAAACTAGTTATGATTCTTGTGAGGGAGAAGATTATTTTTGTCAAACTGTTACTGATCCAAAAGGTGAATTCGTAACCAACAGATATGATAAACTAGGAAATTTAGTTGAGATAATTAATACAGAGGAAAAGACTATTAATTCTGATTTTAATATTTTAGGGGAGTTGGAAAAAGTTTATGATGTTGAAGGTAGAGTTTCTAAATCAAGAGTTTATAACACCCTTGGACAAGCCAAAAGAAGTTGGGATTTAGATTCCCATCTTTCAAAATATACTTATGATTCTAATGGAAATGTTAGAACAGTTCTTCCTCCGAATGGAGATACTATTACTAATTCATATGATTCTTTAGATAGAATTGAAATTGTGGCTGTTAATGCAAGATGGGATGGAGGAAGTGAGCCAAGATATGAAAGAGAAGTTTTGAAATATCAATATGATTTTGGATCCGAAGAAGTTGTTTTGAGAGATGGTCCTACTTCTGAAGAAAATTCTTTTACTCCAACTGTTGAATCTCCTACTTGTCCTCCTGTTTTACCAAAAGTGTTTCCAGTGTGGGTTGATCCTGGAGATGGTCCTTGTAATCGGTGTGCAACTCCTGGTTCAGTTAGAATGTGTAGTACTGGAATAAATACTGATTGTGGAGAGGATTGTGAATGTTCTTCTGGAGAACAAGTCTGCCGAGATAATGGTTTTTGGAGCACTTGTGCTTCTTCAGATGATGACGTTCAAGCAACTGAAACTTGTTGGGATGGGTTTGATAACGATTGTAGCGGAGAAACTGATGACTCTTGCACAGGGCATTTGGCGTGTAATGCTGGAATGTGTGCCTTACTTCCAGGAGAAGATGGAAATCACCGGGATGATTGTTCTATTTTAGAAGAGAGTTGCACTTCAGACTCTTGCATTGATGAAACAATGCCTGGAGAATGTTCAGAAAGTTTAGAATATGGCCCCCCATTTATTTGTGATGGGATTTCTGGATTAGTTCCAGACTGCAGCGAATGTGGTTGCCCCTCTGGATTATTTTGTAGTGCTGAAGGGACCTGTCAAACTGAACCTGAAGATTCTTGTGGTTATGGAAAAGGAAGATTGTGCAAGATTACTGATCTTTTGAATGGAAACGAAATTAGATATACCTATAATGAAAGAGGCCTAATTGTTAAGGTGATTGAATTTACAAATGGCCAAGAATTTAGCACCTCTTATGGTTATGACCTACAAGGAAATATTCTAAGTATTACTGATGGGCTTTCTGAATATGAAATTGAATATGAATATAACTTACTTGGACAATTAGAAAGTTTAAAGGTAAATGGTGTTGAAGAAAGTGTGGATTATGTTTATACTGCTGAAGGTCTAATTGATACAATTAATTACCCAAATGGAATTTTTTCAGATTATTCTTATGGAAAAAGAAATTGGATTGAAGAAATTTTTGTTGAAGGTGATGAAGTCTTGTTTAATGAAAAATATGATTATGATGAAGTTGGAAATTTAATTAGAATTGAAAACTGGGAGCCAATAGAGAATTCTGGAATAGAGGGGGAATGTGTTGAGTTTTTCTACGATAGTTTTTACCGGTTAAATAGAGTTAAAGATAGGGGAACTAGTTGCAATGAGGAGCAATCTTGGACTGATTATTATAATCCTTCTGGTGGGCTTGGAATTAATCTAGATTATATTTATGATGATTCTGGAAATAGGTTAAATAGGGAAGTTTCTGGGCACACCGAGGGTCCTGTCTGGACTCAAGATTATATTTATGGATATGAAGGAGGACAAGCTAATGGAGAGTTTCAGAATAATAAATTATTTTCTACTAGTTCAGAAGTTGAGGGCGATTGCAATTATCATTATGATGCAGCGGGCAATTTGTTGAGTAAGGTATGTGTTTTAGGGAACCATGGAGGAGCAGAAAAGACAGATTATTCTTATGACTACAAAAATATGTTAACTGGGATTATTTATTCTAATTGGGATTCTGATTTGCAAGAATATATTTTAACTGGAAAATCTCTCTCTTTTGAATATGATGCAATTGGGAGAAGGGTAAGGAAAGTTGTCGTGACTTCCGAATATCCAAATGGATTAGAAACAATTTATAGTTATGGCCTTGGAACGAATCCTTTGTTTGAAAATACTCAGGATTTGGGGGCTTCTTAATATTAAAAATGTTTTTGGAAGAGGAATATTTTTATATTAAAACCTTTTAATTATTCTATGAAGAGAGAAGTGTTTATTTTATTTTTGATTCTATTTAGTTTAACTTTTGTAATTTCTCAAACAATTGAAATTCCAAAAGTCAAGACCCCAAGTTTAACTTCTAACGAGGGAAATTCAAAAACAATTAAAATTCCTAAAGTTAATACGGGAGATTTTGACTCTCAAGGGGATTTACCCGAACCATTGGAACAGACAATTGGAGCTAAGAGTCATTTTTATGTTGGAGGGAGTTTAGTTGCTTCTCAAGATAGTCAAGGAGTTAAGTATTATCATCGGGATAGGTTGGGGAGTAATAGAATTACTACTAATGAAATTGGGGAAGTTGAAGAGGAATTTTTATCTTTGCCTTTTGGACGATCAGCTGTTGATTGAGTTAAGTATGGTTTTACTGGGAAGGAATTGGATTCTTCTGGCTTACATTATTTTGGAGCCAGGTATTATGATTCGAATTTAGGAAGGTTTTTTTCTGTTGACCCTGTTGCTAGCGAACCAGCCTACCAGTATGTTTCTAATAATCCCATGAACTTTGTTGATCCTAGTGGGATGCAGGCGGAACATTACGGGTCTCTCATGGGACTTAAAAATTATGTTGATTCGTATGCTGGGGGAGAAGATTTTGAGCATACTGTTCAGAAAGGGGACACACTTAGTGGTATTTCAAACAAATATAGCACAGATATGGATCATTTGTTGTTTTCTAATCCTTCGATAAAAGACCCTTCCAAGATTTCTATAGGTCAAAAAATTACTATTCCTAGATATGACTTGTCTAAAATCCAGGATACTCCTTTTGGTGAGGCAGTATCGCGGTTAGGAATAACAGAAAACTCTAAGGATGGAGTTAGCAACCCAGTTGTTGATAAGATGCATTCAGATGTTGGATATGGACAATATACTGATGATGATGCTTGGTGCGGGGCTTTTATGGGAACATGTTTGAAGGAGACTGGACTTTCTATACCGAGTGTTGCGGTACGTGCCAAAGAATATCTTTCATATGGAACTAAAGTTTCCCCTAAGGATGTGGAACTTGGAGACTTACTTATATTTTCTAGAGGAGGATCCTCAGGACATGTAGGATTCTATGCCGGAGAGACAAAAACTCATTATTTAGTTCTAGGTGGAAACCAAGGAAATGAGGTGAAGCACAGTTTAATACCTAAAGATGGACATATAATAGATATAGATACTAAGAAAAAAGTTCACTATAAAATTTTAGATATTCGGAGACCTTAGAAAAAAATTCTAATAAACTAAACTTTTCTTAAAAATAATAAAAATCCAGTATGGCCTAGCATTTGATTTTCTGGTCTAATAATATTGTTTTCAAATTTCCAATGTCTTTCTAGGATTTCGATAAAATTAGTTACTTCTAAACCTTTAGTTAGGTTGTTTAAAACAGATTGAATTTGAGGTATTGTCGGTACATAGATTACTAAAAAACCTCCAGAAGTTAAAGCAGACTCTGCATGTTTTAGAACCAACTGAGGTTTTTCTAAATCTAAAGTTATTAAATCTAAATCTTTTTCATCGATTCCTTCATAGATATCATTGTTTTTTATTTGAATATTTTTTAAACCTAAATTTTCAAAGTTTTTCTTTGCTATTTTTATAAAGTCTTCTCTTCTTTCATAAGCTATTACTTTTTTTACTATGTTTGCTAGTGAAGCTGTTAGCATTCCGGAACCAACACCACAATCTAAAACTTTTGAGTTTTTATTTATTCCTGTTTCTATTATAATTCTTCCAATGTCTTTTGGAGTCATTATTTGTGGGGCTCTTTTTATTTTTTTTAGATTATCTGGGAATTTTGCATCATAAACTGAGAATTCTTTTTTTGTATTTGATAGAACTTTTGATTTGGTTTTTATGTCTTTTTCTTTAATAACCCCAAAATTAGTATGGAGGTCTCCTTCGCTCCAGTAAAACTTTTTGTTTTCTCTTTGAAGTATTTTCTTGTATTTCATTTTAAAAGTGCAGGCGACAGGGTTCGAACCTGCGTAGGCACTAAGCCGAAGGATTTTGAGTCCTCCCCATTTGACCACTCTGGCACGCCTGCATTTATTTTAGTGTATTATTTTGGTTTAAAAGTGTTATGGAAAGCTTTTTAATTTTGTATTTTTTCTTCTAGTTATGCCAACAAACGTTTCTCCGGAATATCAGAAAGCTGAGAAGGAATACTTACAAGCTGAAGGTTTATCTGAAAAAATTAAATGTTCTCAGAAAATGCTCTCTACTCTTAATAAACATAAGGGCACTGAAAATTTAGAAAAAGAAATTAAGCAGAGAATTTCTAAGTATAAAGCTTTATTAGAGAAGGAAAAATTAGCCAAAAAAGGAAAAGGTGGTGGTTTAAGTATTAAGAAGGATGGTGCTGCCCAGGTGGTTTTAATTGGAAAAACAAATTCTGGAAAATCTTTTTTATTAAGTAAAATTACTCATGCTAGCCCATTGGTTGCAGATTATGAATATACTACTAAAATGCCTGAGATTGGGACTATGGAACATGATGGAGTCCCTATACAAATTATTGAAATGCCCGCTATAACTGAAAATTTTTCTGACAAAGAGAAAGGCCCTATGTTTTTAGGGATTATTCGAGGGAGTGATCTAATTGTTATTTTAGCTGAAGATAGGAAAGAAGAGAAGTTTATTGTCAGGGAGTTGGAATCTGTTGGAATAAAGGGAAAAAGAATTGTTGTTAAGATGAAAGAAGATCCATATCATATTAAAAATAAAATTTGGAACTCTTTAAAATTAATGTATGTATTTACTAAGACTCCCGGGAGAGAAAAAGATTATCCTCCTGTTGCTTTAAAGAAAAAAGCTTCTGTTAGAGATTTGGCTTTAAATGTTCATAAGGATTTTGTTAAAAAATTTGATTTTGCTAGAGTTTGGGGGAAATCTGCTAAACATGAAGGAATGAAATGTGGGCTGAAACATGTTTTAGAGAGTGGGGATGTTGTCGAGTTGCATACGAAATAGTTAGAAAGATTTAAATAGTACTTTTCTTATTTTTTTGTTATGAAGAGGTTGATATTGCTGTTAGTTTTAGGTGTAGCTTTATTTAGTTTTGATTCTTATGCAGCTACTTGTTTTGGCTATGATCCTAGTGATGCTTTTAATATGGATAACTCATTTGCCTTTGATTGTGATTTTGACTGTGAGGGTATGGTTCCTTGCCCACAAGCAACTACTAGATCAGAATGTAGTGTAACTGGGGGAACTGTTGGAGATGATAGCTTTGGTCCGGACCCATATAATCCAACTACACTTTCGTATCCTGATGGAACTCCTGATGGATTTCACTATTGTACGGGTTCTACTATTTCTGGAGCCTGTGTTAATGTTTTGAGGGATGCCGATCCTCATGTTAGTCAGGGAGATTATGCGATTGGTTCAGTTTGTGTTACTTCCATATATAATCAAGACTGTGGCTGGGCAGAAGGAAGTTTTATGTTGAGGAGAGGGTACTGTATTGAATCTGGAAATACTGCTGCAATTACGTCTTCTTTTGTTATTGATTCCGGAGATTATTGTAATCCTGATGTTAATAACTTTATGAATTTTATATCATATCCAGCAAATCTTTTATTGCCTGGTTATGATTCTGACGGAATCATTGAAGGAGGAATGTGTATTGATTATTGTAGATCTCAATTTGGTACTACCTCTGATTATGGAAAGTGTACTACTAATAGTGAGGAGGCTAGTGGATGGGATAGTTCAAATTGCCCGTTAACGTCATACTATGATTATTGTGTTGGAGATACTTTGCAGAAATATTCTTGTGATGGGCAACCTTCTATTCCAGGTGTTTCTGCTAGTTGGGTGGATGGAAAAGATGTTGCTAGTGGAACTGAAGAAGTGGATTGTACTACTTCAGGATCGGCTGCACAGTGTGATGAAAATTGTGGTACTTCTTCTAATTCTGGTTATGATACCTGTATTGGTAGTTCTACCAGTTATTGCCAAGATAATGGTCCTAGTTCCCCTGATGAATGTGTTACGGCTTCTCAATCTGATTTGGATACTAGCGAGAATGATGTTAATGACTTTTATGGCGAATGCTCTGGATTTGAAGATAATGTTCAATGGTTGGAAGGGGCAAATCCAAATACATATGGGGAATATGATAATACTGTTGTATTTGTTAATGATAATAATGACCCGGGAACATTTTTAAGAGAGGACTTTGAGACTGAGGCTTGCGGAGATGATAGGGATGAATATATAATTACAGATAGTGAAGGAACTCTTTGTTGTGATAAAGAAACAGATATTATAGTCTTGGCTAATGATAATATTGATGAAGAACCAATAGATGTTCCGATGCAGGGGCTTTATTGTGTTGACCAAACTGTTGGTACTTATGGGGAAAATCAAGGCTGTGGAGATTTTGTTGTTAATCCTGGTAGTGGGGAGGAATGTGATGCTCTTTATGGTTCCTATGTTGGGCCGAATCCTGATGGTGAGGGAGGGTTTGTAGCAAATCCAAATTATTTATTTTTAGGTGATGATGATGCCTGTGATGGAAATCTTTGTAGTCCGAATACTTGTCTTTGTCTTGCTGAGGGAGAGGTATGTGGCAATGGTAGACAAGAGGGAAGCGAAGGATGCGATGATGAAAATACAGAGGATGGAGATGGTTGCTCTTTCCCTGGTTGCCAACTTGAGTGTGGAGATGGAGTTGTAGATAGTACTCCCCCATATACGGAATTTTGTGATATTGGAACTTGTGATCCAGGATTTGAGTGTAATAGTGTTTGTAGTGAGTGTGTTCCTTCAGGTAGCGGAGGAGTGTTGGTTAATAGTATTTATGGAGAGTGTGCTTGTCCGGTTGGACAGGATTGTTCTGATGGCATTGGAGAGGTTGATGTTATTCATATAATTGGGAGTGGATCCACCACTAGCACAGAAGAGTGTTTCTTGGTTTCTGAGAATGTTCCTTTCATGGGTAGTTTTTCCATTTTTTTAGTATTTTTGCTTTTGGTAGGATTTTACTTTTTTAATAGAAAGAAATAAATAGTTGGTACTTCTTTATTAATTAAAATGGATGAGAATATTCAAATTTTAGGGTTAAAAGATTTTAACGATGAAGAGAGATTGCAGATTGAGGAATATACTAAGAAATACTATGAGAAAATTGAAAGAGATTTACCAGGAACTTTAAGGATTCATGCAAAGAAGCATAATAAGGCTGGAGAGAGAAGCAAGTATTCTTTTCATGCTAAGGTTCAGGCTCCTGAGAATTTGATTAATGTTAAGGATGATGATTGGGAGTTGCATAAAGCACTACATAAAGTGCTAAGGAAAGTTGAAACTAAAGTTAAGAAGAATGGGTGAGTATAAACAAGTTATTTTAGTTAGAAAGGATTTGAAGCTCTCTAAGGGTAAGCTTTCTAGCCAGGTGAGCCATGCAAGTGTTGAGGCTACTTTGAAATCGGATACGAATAAAGTTAAGTCTTGGAGAGGGAAGGGAATGAAGAAAGTTATTTTGAAAGTTGATAATGAGAAAGAATTGTTAAAATATAAAAGATTTGCAGATGAGTTAGGGTTAGTTAATGCTTTGATTAGGGATGCTGGTAAAACTGAGTTGAAACCTGGAACTGTTACTTGTTTGGGTATTGGTCCGGATTTGATTTCTGAGGTTGATAAAGTTTCGAAAGACTTAAAAATGGTGTAATTTTTTCTTTCTTAAGATGGTGTCTAATGGAGAGTCCGGAGTGCAGCTTGAACTTTTTTTAGAAGATGCTGAGGATACTGAAGAACTAAGAGAGTATAGAATCCCGGGTAGGACTAATTTTGAGTTTATGGAAACCAAAGCTGGAGTAGATCGTTGGATAAGAGATTTTCATGAGATGAATGGGATGATATTGCCTCCTGGCTATTCTAAATTGGATAAGGGACAAAGAATTGGGATGATGTGTGGGATGCGAGATGCCTATAGGATTAGATCTGAAGATATAGTTGATAATCAATACTTTTATAAATAGTTAATTTGTTTTATTTTCAAGGCGATCATAGTGGTTTGGAGATACCCGTACTCATTTCGAACACGGAAGTCAAGCAAACTTACGTTCCTGATTGTACTGCATTGTTGTGCGGGAACTCAGGAAAGTTGCCTGTTTTCATAATCTTTTTATAGTTGAATTTTAATTTAATTTTATGGATAATAAAGAAGTAGCTAGGGAGAGAATAAAAAAATTATTTTCTGAAGCAGATAAAGTTTTTTCTAAAGACAAAAAACTGGCTAACCGGTATGTTAATTTAGCTAGAAAGATTGCCATGAAGCTTAATTTGAGAATGCCTAGGGGTTATAAAAGAAAGTTCTGTAAGCATTGTTATTCATATTTGAAGCCTGGCAAGAATTTAAGAGTTAGAATTAAAGGGAAGAAAGTAGTTTATTATTGTTTAGAGTGTAAGAAATTTATGAGATTTCCTCTTTCAACAAAGGATAAGTAGTCCACCATTTATTTTTTATCCAATCTTTTTCTAGTTTTAGTAGAAAAGAGAAACCTCTATTTTTTAATTCTTTGTCCACTATCCCTCCTTGATGAGGATATCTGAATTGTTTTGGTAATGGAGAGTGAAAGCCATGCATGTAATGGATTAATTCGTGTGCTATTGTTGTATCTATTATAAATTCAGGAACTTGCTCGTTTCTAAATAGATTGTTTACGATTATTTCTGTTGAACCGTCTTTTAATCTTTTTATATGGCCAAACTTTGTTTTCCAATTTCCTTTAAATTTTATGTTTACTTGATTTAGTATTTTTACTTCTGGCATTAATACATTCCAAATTCTTTCTAGTCTAGTTTGTAGCCAGTAGTCTGATCTCATAGGAACTTTATTCTTTAGAGTTTTAAAAGGATTGTTAAAGAAGAAAATATAGTTAGAATTTCTTAAACTGAGATACTTTTTCTAGCAAATCAATGTGCCCTAAGAATAAAGCTCTGCAACAGTATCTTTCTAGGCCTAATTCGTCTAAAGCTTTTTTAGGTTCTTCGTTTTTTTCTAGCTTTTCCTTGTAGGATTTCCATAGGTGACCCACGGGTTTTCCACAACTGAAGCATCTTATTGGTATTATCATTTTATCTATAACTTTTTTGTCTTTTTGCTCTAGCTTTAGAGTCGTTTGGTTTACATGTTTCTTTTCTTCTGGTATCTGCAACTAATAAATGTCTGTCGTAGTCTAAAAACTTTTTCTTTAGGTTTTTATTTGTTTCTACTAAACATCTTGCTATTGCTAATCTTGAAGCATCTGCTTGTGAAGACCATCCTCCTCCGTTAACACTCACACTAATATTGAAACCTTTTATTTGATCTCCTGCGAGTAATAGAGGCTCCATTATTTTCATTTTTGCTATTTCTGGAGTATGATTTTCTAATAATTTAGAGTTTATTCTGACTGTCCCTTTCCCTTGATTTAAGGTAGCTTTTGCTATTGATGTCTTTCTCTTTCCACTCTTATGTATTGCTTTCATTTTTTAAGTAGTTGACATAATTTGCCTACTGAGATATATTTAAAAGTTTTACTTTTTGTTATGCTTGAAGAAGGAATGGTTTCTATCTTTTCTTTTGAAAACTTTTCTGGAACACCTATATGGCACATTATTTTTTTGAATGCTTTTTCTCCTTTTTCTTGTTTGTATGGTAGCATACCTCTAATTGATCTTCTTATAAATCTGTCTGGCATTTTTGGTAAATATGGTCCTTTTAGAGGATTTCCTCTCTTATCTTGCTCTTTATATTTTTTATATGTGGAAACTTTATCTCCTGTTATTATTGCTTTCTCACAGTTAACTAGGTTTATATCTTCTCCCATTAGAGCTCTTTTTGCCACTACTGTTGAAAATCTTCCTACAATTGAATCGGTAACATCTATTACTGTCATTTTAACCTATTATCCTCGTGTTTTTTCCTTTTGGGTCTTTTTCTATTAAATCATGAATTGAAATTAAGTTGTTTTTTAGTTTTTCTTTTGCAGTTTCTGTAATTGAAAAAGCAGCTACAGTTATTTTATGGGTTAACTCTCCTTTGCCTAGTATTTTTCCAGGAACAATTACTGTTTCATTTTCTTTTGTATGCTTATCTAATTTGTCTAGATTTACTTCCCTTGTTTTTCTAGTTGACCTTTGAAGCTCTTTTGCTATTCTTTTCCAAAAATTAGACTTCTCTTTAGTTGAGTGAGCTTTAAGTTCTTCTATTAGTTTTTCTTTTATTTGATTTGTTTTCATTTCTTTAGTATTTTTGAAATCTTTTTCTTTTTTGAGTATTTTAATTCTTTGGCAAATTCATCTAGTTTATAATCAAATTCTTTTATTGCATTTTTGAACATGTCTTGTGGACTTGATTGCCCAAAAGATTCTATTGTGAAAATAAATGAATCTTCTTGGTAATCTACCTTTATTAAATCTTGAGAGATTGATTCAATTGCTTCGTATAAATTGTTTTCTAATATCTGTTTCTCTTCTAGATTATTATTTTTGAATGCTCTTTTTGGGATCAAATCTTTGTACTTGTTTATTATTTTTTCATCTTTTGTTATTTTTAGAGTTGGTTTATTTTTGTACACTGCTATCCCTGGGGAGAACTTCATATGTACTTTTCCTTTTCCTAACTCTGCTGTTGCTATTAACTTGATTTTTTGATCTTCTATTAAGTGAACAATTGGCATTTTTTCAAGTACAGGTTTTACTGATGGGTCTTTTGATTTTAGACTTGAAGCGTTTATTATTGCTGGTCCTTCTTCTTCTAGGGTTAATTTTACTTGGCATTTTGCACATCCCTTTTCCTTACAAGTACATCTCTCTTTTAGATTGTATGTTTTTAGGTCTGCTTCTAAAGGAGTTAATCCTAGTCTGTGAGATATGATCTCATCATATAATGCCGAATCATTTTTTATAATCTCTACTTCCTGGATTGCCATTGTTGGAATCTCTGCTACTATTAATCTTCTTAGGGTATTAGCTTGAACATCATTTATTCCAGATATTTCAAATACTAGTTTTTCTTTATCTTGGCTTATAGTTTTTATTTCCATTTTTATGGTCTTCTTCCTCTTTTTCCTCCCTTTTTCCTACACCCATCGTGTGGAATTGGAGTTACTTCCTCTATGTTTCCTATTCTTAGCCCTGCTCTTGTTAGGGTTCTTATTGCTGCTTGAGCACCAGGTCCTGTTGACATTGGTCCGTTGTGTCCCCCAGGTGCTTTAACTTTTATATGGATTGCGGTTATTCCTTTTTCAATTGCTCCTTCTGCCGCCATTTTTGCTGCAGACATAGCTATTGTTGGACTTGACTCTAACCTATGGACTTTAGTTATCATTCCTCCTGAGGACTTTGAAATTGTTTCTGTCCCTGTTATGTCAGTTATATGAATGATGGTATTGTTATAGGATGAATATATATGGGCAATGCCCCACCTTAATTTTTTTTGGGGTCTATCCATTTTTTACCTCGATTGCTTTTGGTTCTTCGATCTTTGGAGCCTCTTCTGCTGGTTTTTCTTCAGTCTTAGGTTGTTCTATTATCTTTTCTTTTTTTTCCTTTTCTAGTTTTTCTTTTATAGTTCTTTCTGGATGATCTGCTTTTGATAATGGAGAAAGAGGCTTGAATTCAATTTTTGATTCTTCTTCTTTTGAAACTAAATAGGAGGGTGCTGTTACTTTTTTTCCATTTATTAGAATATGACCGTGGCTAATAAATTGCCTGGCTTGTTTTGAAGATCTTGCTAAGTTTTTTCTAAGTATTATTGTTTGTAATCTTCTTTCAAGAAATTCTTTTGCCTTTAAATCTAGAATATCTTCTAGCTTTGAATCTTTTGAGATAATTCCATACCTTATTAATTTGTTTAATAAATGTTCTTTTTCCTTTGCACTCTGTTCAGAATGAATATTAGCAATTATTTTTTTTACTTGGGCTCTTGCTGATTTTAACTTTGATGCGGACTTCCAAATCTCTTTTTTATTTTTTAGTCCGTATTCTTTAACCATCTCTTTTTCTTCAAGAATTCTTTCCCTCTGCCAAGGGTGACTCGGAGTCTCATACTTTTTTCGTATTCTTTTTGTTTGGCCCATTTTATTTCTTCTTTCTCTTTACTCCAAGTGATTTTCCTTTTCTAAAGTTTGATTTTGTTCTTTGTCCTCTTGATGGGAGTCCAACACCATGTCTGAAACCTCTGTAGGATTTTATTTTTCTTAATCTTTTAATATCAAATTCTTTTCTTAGTTTCAAGTCAGATGTTGCCAGATGTCTATCTTCACCAGAATCTGGGTCTTTTTGCCTGTTTAGTAACCACGTTGGAATATTTTTTGGGGATTTTATGACTTCTTCTATTTTTTTGACTTCTTCATCTTTTAATGATCCTGTTTTTTTGTTTTTATCTAGTTTTAAAGAAGCACAAATTGCGTTGGACATAGAGTAACTTACTCCTTTTATTTTTGTTAGTGAGTGGATTAATGCGTCCTTTCCAATTAAATCTGTCGATATAACTCTCACAATGTATTTTAATTTTTCTTCCATTCTCTGTTTTGTTGCTCTTCGTCCCTTTTTAAAGTTTATGTTTGTACAAATAGCCGGTGTTTGTCTTCGTTATTTAATTCTGTGAAAATTCTTCTTACAATTATTTGAAGAGGATCTGGCAATAGCTTTACTCTATTCTTTATATCTTCGAACGTTTCGAATTCTTTTTCGTCTCTTGCGTCTATTATTTCTCTTGTATGTCTTTTTCCAACCCCTGGTAGGAGCTCTAATTGATGAATTCTTGTGTTTATTGGCCCTGCTTTATTGAAGAATCCTATAAATATTTTTTCGTTTTTCGTTATAAGGTCTTTTATTACTATTTCTAGTTCCATTTGGGCGGTCTGAGTTAGTTTGGCAAGCTCTATTTTTCCTATAATATGGTGAACTTTCTCTCTTTCTTTATCTCCAATGTAAACTTCTTCGTAAGGACTTAAGAATTTATCTTTTTTTGGAACTAATTCTAGAAGGGTAAAATGATCACGACCAATTGCTTGCGCTACGGCAGTCTTCTGATGTGAAGGCCTGCTGTCGAATGGATATCCGTTGGGTAGGAAATCCAAAATAATTGCACTTTCTTCTTTTGCCGTTGGTACCATTTATTTCGTTAAGCATGTTTTTTCACTGTTTCTACGATTTTATCTAAATCTTCCTGTTTTAGCGTTAAGTTTTCTCCGCTTAGTATTATTCTTAGGCTGTCAATGTCTTCAGGGAGTATGTTTACTATTAGAGCAATATGTTTTTCTCTTAATCTTGTTATCCCCAATGATATTAATGATTGTTTCAATTCTTTATAAGCTTTTGTTTTGGGAGTACTGCTTAGATAATTCTCCACTTTTTTTGCTCTAAAGTTTAGCTCTTTATCTCGCTTTTTCATCATTTCTACTTGTTCTTTCATCTCATGGATGCTTAGGGGGGTTTGTTCTATTATTTCCATTTTATCTTTTCTTTAAGTGTGTTGGGTGTGTCAAGATGGTTTTTGTTTTGTTTCCATCTTTTATTTGAACATAATAATTTGATCCTTGTTTATCTTTTATGATTCCTGCCTTTCCGTGGAACCTTGGGTGGTACATTCCCTTATGATTTGCTGGTTCTGCTACTAGATAAACTTGATCTCCTTCTTTGAACTTTTGGAAGAATTTTCTAATGCTAATTTTTCCTTTAGCCCTTAAATTCTTCTTAAGCTTGTGCCTAGTCTTCCTTCTGAATCCACCTACTCGTTTCATTGTAAAATAAAGGGAATAAATTTTATTTATAAAGGTTTTTATTAAGAAACTTTTGCTAATGCTTGGTCTAGGGCGAAGAATATGTTTGAATTCTCTGCTTCTGCTTCTTTTGTTTCTGTGAGTTCTAGAGTTACTTTTATTTTATATTTTGTTTCTGGTATAATTGAAACTGTTATTTTTTTGAAATCTTCATGCTTTTCAGAGATTTTTTTAGTGTAGTTTCCCACTACTTTTCTGATTACTATTAATTGTCCAGGCTCTACTGCTTCGAAGTTTTCTAAATTTATATTTCCACCTAGTTCTATCATAGTATTTTTAGAAATTATATTGATTTAAGACTTTCTATTTTATTAATTTAGAAACATATGGCCCTTCTTTTTTGTAGTTTAGTTTGTAGTAGTAAGGTCTTACCCCTACTCCAGAGATTATTATTATTTTTTCCTTTTTATTCTGTTTTGCTATACTTTCTGCTTTCTTTAGCAATTTTTTCCCTATCCCTTTATGTTGTACTAAGCCTTCTCCTCCCAAGGCAGTTGCTGTTCCATAAACATGTAATTCCCTTATTAAGGCGGAGTTTTTTGTTATTTCTTTTCTTAGTGGTTTGTTTGGAAAACGCATTCTTGTGAATCCTATTAAAATATCATTTTTTGTATCTTCTGCGGAGATGAAAAATTCCTTACCCTCTGACGCGTTATATTCATTTACTTTTACTTTTACTTTGTTCCAATCTATTTTTCTACCGCGTGGTTCCCTACAACGAATACATCTGCATTTTATGTCATTATTCTGGAATATGTGTTGTCTGAAGTTTGTTATGTCTACCCCTGAAGCCCATTGTTTTGTTGGAACATCTCTTTGAATTCTCATTATTCTACAATACTCTGGAACGTGTTTTTTGAATTCTATTATTAATTTTGCAGCTTCTTTTGTCGTTAGAGGTTTGAATTTCTTTTGTTTGTAATCTGCATATAGGGGAGTTCCTTTGGAAACCATTGTTGGATATATTTTTAGCATGTCTGGTTTGAAATCTTCGTTTGAAAATAGTTGTTTCATTCCTTCTAAATCTCTTTTTTTAGTTGTTAATGGTAGGCCTGGCATGTAGTGCCCCGCTACCTTAAATCCTAAATCTTTTAGTATTCTTATTGAATCCTTTGTATCTTTTATAGTGTGGCCTCTGTGGGCATGTTTTATTACATCTTCATAAACAGATTGTATTCCTAGTTCTACTCTTGTGCAACCTAGCTTTAGCATTTGATTTCCATGTTCTAGTAACCCCCAGTCTGGTTTAGTTTCTATACATAGGGCAACACACCTAATGAAAGAGGATTCATTTTTTTCTTGTTCTTTTTTTAGAGTACATGTTTTTTTTAGTTTTTTTAGTTTTTCTTGAATTCTTTTTGTTCTCTCTTTATTTTCGAAGTTTTCGCATGGTAACTCGAAGAATTCTTTGAATTTGTTATAGTTGAATTCTCCGTTTTTGTTGAAGAATATATCTGAGAAGTCGTTCATCGCTTTGAAAGAGTATTTTACAAATTCTTCTTGATACTTTTTTGGAAATGAGGGAAAAGTCCCTCCCATAATTATTAACTCTATTTTATCGAAAGTGTGGCCTAATAAAACGTATTGCTCTATTCTATTAAAAATTTGTAAGTAAGGATCATAGTTGTTTCTTATGCCTCTCATTGTGGCTGGTTCTGTTCCCATGTATGATTGTGGGACATCTCCAAAGGGAGATCCTATTCCCCCTGGGCAATAAATACACTTTCCGTGAGGGCATGGCATTGGTTTTGTCATGATTGCTATTGGAGAAACCCCTGACATAGTTCTAGTTGGTTTTGAAAGTAGTAATGGTTTTAGGATTTTTATTTTTTCTACTGGCATTGAGATTAATATTTGGATTAGACTTGGAAGCTTTTTTGGTTTGTGTATCTTCGCTAGAGAGTCTCTTAATCTGAGGATTTCCTTTCTATCTTTAGGTTTTCTTTTTAGTATTTCTTCTCCTACTAGTTTTGGGAAATCCATGTTATTTTTGTAAAATCGGCATCTTTAAAAACTGTCCTTTTTTAGAATGATTGCAGGCTAGTTGGGTAGTTAGCCCTTACCTATACCGCAAATGGGCTATATGGCGGGATGAATGCCTGATTGAGGCTCGAGAATTGATTATCGGTCTCAGTTCGTACATTGATCTTTTGTCTTACAGGGTCGGTGTTTTTGAGAACCAGGTCAGACCAGGAATGGAGCAGCCTTTATCTTAAATATTGGCGCTTGTGAGTAGCAAAGGGGAGGAAAAACTGGGGTTAAGCTGATGGTCGGTTTTCTTGTCGATTTCGGGATGCCTGTACTTATAATTCTTCTAATATGTCGCCAAGACTTCTAGCTAAAATATCATACATTTTTTGTATGGTTAATTCATATATAGATTCTTTTAAAGGACCTGAACAAGAAGATAAAATTTCTGCATTAAACGTGGAGCCTTTTTCTAAGGAGCATATCATTGATTTTCCTTCAAATAGTTGTTTAGAGGTTTCGTCTGCTTCTTGTGGCATGTCTAATAATGTAACTTTTGTTAGACATCTTCCATCTTGCTCTCTTAGTATTTGATATGAGAAAGTTGAACCTTCATCGTTAATTGTTAGTTTTGTTTTTTTACAACTTTCTAAGTGTCTATCGTAGCACGCTTTGTTTTCTTTGCAGTCAAATTCATATGAGTAATTAGCTATGACTATAACAAATGAGATAATCATTAGAATTGGAATAATTTTTATTAATATCTTTCTTTTCATAAAGAAAAAAATGGGAAGATTATTTTATTAATCTTTCTATTATAAATCTTCCTTTGTAATTATGTTTACTTTTGGATTTCCAGATACTTTTGAAGTCATTGCTATTAGATTTTTTATTTTCACTCTTTCTGCCAGTTTTAGCAAATCTAAATCTATTTCTCCATCGAAAATTACTGTTTTTATTCCAGTTCTTAGACTTCTAATTGTTGTTTTTAATTCTGAAGTTGGAACCTTCCCTAGAATGTTTGCTTCTTCATCTAGTATATAGGCTCCTCTTGTTCCGACTAAATCATCTAGCATTTTTTTATAAGTTTCTGCTTCTTTCTGAGGAATGCTTTTTTTTCTTACTGGAGCTCTTGGTTTTACTTCTGTTCTCCTTACTGTAGGTTTCCTTGGCGTTGAGACTCTTTCTATTTTTTTCTTTGGTTTTTGTACTTCTGTCTTCTCTTGCCCTGGAGCAACTTTTCCTCTTAATGCTTTATTTATTTCCTTTTTTGTTAACTCTTCGACTTCTTTTCCATCTGGAGCTTTTATTATGTAATCAATTTCTGCGACTGCAGATAGTTCCTTTATTATTAAATCTCCTCCACGATCTCCATCAACAAATATAGTGACTTCTTTTTTCTTACATAAGTCAACTATTGTTTGAGGGATAGATGTTCCGTTTAAGGCGATACCGTTTTTTATACCGTTTTTTAATAAATTTATTACATCGGCTCTTCCTTCAACTATGAGTATGTCGCTCGATTCATCTATGAAGGGTCCAGCGGCTAATCTATCTTTTCCATACTCAACAAGTTCCATCATTCTCACTGAATTAGATACTTCATCTGTCATTTCTTGAGAATCTGGCAAGACATTGTCTGTGAATTCTTTTAAAAGTTCTTTTGCTCTATCTAGAACGTAAGACCTTTTTGAGGTTCTAACATCCTCAATTTGTTTAATCTTGACTGTTGCATTACATGGACCTATTCTTTGTATTGTTTCTAAAGCTGCTGCGATTATGGCTGTTTCTGCTTTGTCTAAAGATGATGGTATAATTATGTCTCCTGAAGCTTTTCCAGCTTTTGTTACTATATTTACTTCAATTCTTCCTATTTTTCCATTTCTTTGTAGCTCTCTTAATTCAAGCTCCTCTCCTAAAAGGCCCTCTGTTTGGCCGAAAACTGCTCCAATTACATCTGGTCTATCTACAGTACCTTCTGTTGTTATTAGGGCATGAACTATATATTTAGCTGCTACTAAGCCTATTTTTCCCATTTTAATTTCCTCCTAAACCAAAAAGAACAAGTTTTTACATAAATTGTTGGTTTTTTTACATAAAATGTTAAATGAATATGATATTTTTTGTGAATATGATATTTTTGTTCTTTTTAAGGTTTGTAGCCCGATACTAACCCCAAAGCTCATAGCTTGATGGTTACATCGTATGCTCCATTTGGTAAATTCTCTTACCGGGCTTAGTAAAAAGGTTTAATTTTGGCTTTAAAAAGGTTTGGTTTATCTAAATTTATGTAGATTTAAGTATGCTTTTGTTCTATGGAATATATCATATGCGTCTTCTTTTAGCTCTTTTTCATACCTTTCTTTTTTATTGGAGGCTATAAATTTATCAAATATCCCTCTGAAGAAAACCATTACTGGGCTTTTTTCCCATCTATTTTCATAATCTGATCTTACTACTGCTCCGAATTTTATGACTAAACTTCCTTCGACTATTTTCCCTTTTTTTGTTTCTATAAATTCATAATTTTTTAGTGATATTGATACGGCTAGCTTAAATCTGGTATACTCGTTTACATCTTTTTCTCCATCCCAAACTATACTTATAGATTTTTTGTCTCCCTTTACTTCTTCTTGATATTGTTTCTCAGCAAACTTATATTCGTGGAGGTCAAACCAGGATTTCATTGTTTTATATAAGTCAATCATGTCGAATTGAGCCTTTTTTTCTATTTTCAAATCCCTGACTACCGAATCAACATTTACCATATGTTTTATAATTTTAGAAAATAAGTATATAAAGTTTTTCTTTAGTATTGGATTCCCAAGTAGGCCTTTATTTCATCATGGAGTGCGAATGCCTTTCCATAAATTGCTCCCCTATATGTTTCTAACCTGTCTGGAATGATGAATCTTTCGTAGAAACTTTTTAGTAATGGATTCCAGGTGCTTTTTTTGTCTTTTATTAGGATTGCTTTGATTCCTATTGTTACTTGTCCGGAATGGGCCTTTACTTTTTTTCCTTCTCTTTCTGTTTCTGCGTCAACCATTCCGATTACAAAGAAAGTTATTTCAAATAAATTTGCAAAATAGCCAGTTACTTCTTTTCTTGCAAGCCACTTGCTTTCTATTTGTTTTGCATCTCCCTTTATTCTCTCTACATATTTTATCTCTTGAAAATTTCTGTTTTCTTCTCCATATCCATTTAAGTATAACCAGTGTTTTATATTTGCATAAATATCTCCCATATCAAATAGGCCTTTGTGTACTATTTTTAAGCTAGGAACTATTGTTTCGTTGTCTGCCATGTTAATTAATTTTGTTAATGGGTTTAATAAATTTTTCTTTTTACTTGTGGAATTCTAGAATGTCTTTTATTACATCTCTTAATTCTTTTACCTCTGCATCTAGCTTATCCTTGTATCTATCTATTGTCCCTTTGTAAAATATATTTTCGTATAAATCTAGAAGGAAATTTTTGAATTTTGACCCTGCCCATTGATCTTGATAGTCTATAATTACTTCTGCTTCGATAGTTACTTCTAAACTTCCAGATACTAAATCCTCTCCGGTTGGAACCAAATCTAATACTACGTAGTTTATTTCTATATTAAACCTAATAAATTCGGTTATTTTTCTTTCTAAGAGCCATTTTAATTCTAATTTATGTCCTATTCCTTTTGGTTTATTTTTTCTTGATTTTTCGTAGAAATCATATTGATTATCGTCACTCCATGATTTTACTTCTGCTAAAATCTTTTTTAAGTTATGAACTCCTTTTTCTCGGATTATATATCCTGGTCCTGGCTTTGGAGTTACTATTATAGATCTCATCTGTTAGAAATTAGAAGAATGGGGTTAATAAATGTTTTTATAACATGTTTCTCTTTGTTTCTTCTTCTCTTATTTTGAAGTTTTCTATGAAGATATCATATAAATCTGGTTGGATTTTTAGTAAATCTTTATATGTTAATAATCCAATTATTCTCTCTCCTTTTGTTACTGGGAGTCTTCTTTTTTCTTCTCTTGACATTAATAATATTGCATCGTATAAATCCATCTCTGGAGAGATTTTAATCATTTTAGTAGACATGACCTCTTTTGCTTTTGTTTGTTTTAAATCTAAATTTCTGGCTACTACTTTTTTTACAAAGTCTTTTTCTGTTAAGATTCCTAATAAAATTCCATCTTCTGCCACTATGAGGCTTCCAATATCGCTTTTTGTCATTTTGTTGGCACAATCTAGTAAGCTTTCGTTTGGGCTTACTATTACTGGAGCCTTGGTCATAGCATCCATAACTTTTACGCCGGTTTTCATGTTTATATTGAGTTGGTTGAAATTAATAAGGGTTTTGTTATTCAAAACATTTATAAACGAACCTAGATTTGCCAACTATTATGGCAGAAGAAAAACAACCAGTATATATCCTTTCTGAGGGAAATCAGAGGACTTATGGAAAAGAAGCTCAGAGAAATAATATTATGGCTGCAAAATTAGTGGCTGAGACTGTTAGATCTACTTTAGGTCCTAAGGGGATGGATAAGATGTTGGTTGATTCTATGGGTGATGTTGTTATTACTAACGATGGTGTTACTATATTAGAAGAAATGCAAATTGAACACCCTGCTGCTAAGATGATTGTTGAGATTGCCAAGACTCAAGAGGATGAAGTTGGAGATGGTACTACTAGTGCTGTTGTTTTTGCTGGAGAATTACTAAAGAATGCCGAGAGTTTATTAGAAAAAAATATCCATCCTACGGTTGTTGCTAAGGGTATTAGGTTAGCTGAAGAAAAAGCTCAGGAAATTTTAAATGAGCTGGCTGAAAATGTTTCTTTTGAGGATAATGATACTTTAGAGAAGATAGCTATGACTGCTATGACCGGAAAAGGGGCAGAGGCTTCTAAAGAAAAATTAGCTAAAATTACTGTTTCAGCTGTAAAGCAAGTTAGAAGTGATAAGATTGATTTAGATAATATTAAAGTTGAGAAAAAAGTTGGTGGCGGCGTTGAAGATTCTTCTTTAATTCAGGGAATTGTTTTGGATAAAGAAAAATTACATAGCGAGATGCCTTCAAAAATATCTGAGGCCAAAATTGCTTTAATTGATATCCCTTTAGAGATAAAAGATACTGAGATTGATGCAAAAATTCAAATAACTAATCCTGAGCAGATGCAAGCCTTTATTGAGCAAGAAGAGAGAATGATTAAGAATATGGCTGACAAGGTTATTGCTTCTGGAGCTAATGTTTTAGTTTCACAAAAAGGAATTGATGATTTAGCACAACATTATTTGGCTAAGGCTGGAGTTTATGCTGTTCGTAGAGTTAAACAATCAGATATGAAAAAATTAGCTTTGGCCACTGGTGCTAAGGTAATTAGTAATTTAAAAGATTTAAATGAAAGTGATTTGGGTAAATCAGGTATTGTTGAAGAAGTTAAGATTGGAGATGAAGAGTTTACTTATATTACTGGGTGTGAGAATCCGAAAGCTGTTACTATTTTAGTTCGAGGTGGAACTGAACATGTTGTTGATGAAGTTGAAAGGGCTATTCAGGATGCTTTAGGAGATTTGGCCGCTGCTTTGAGAAATGGAAAGGTTGTTGGTGGTGCTGGCTCTGTTGAGATTGAATTGAGTAAAAGACTTCGTGAGTTTGCTAATTCATTATCTGGCCGTGAGCAGTTAGCTGTTTTGGCCTTTGCTGATAGTATGGAAGTTATTCCAGTTACGTTGGCTGAGAATGCTGGAATCGATCCAATTGATATTTTAACTGAGTTGAAAGCTAGACATGATTCTGGGGATAAATGGGCCGGTATAGATGTTTTTTCTGGTAAGGTTGTTGATTCTTGGTTAAGTGGTGTAATTGAACCTTTGAAAATTAAGACTCAAGCTGTTAAGAGTGCATCTGAAGTTTCAGAAATGATACTTCGGATTGATGATGTGATTGCTGCTTCTGGTAAGGCTGGTAATCAAGGACCAATGCCTCCTGGAATGGGCGGATATGAGTAAGTTTTATATATTAGATTAATTTGATTTAGTTATGAAAAAGAGTTTGATACTGGTAGCGTCGTTAATTTTATTAGTAATCTTAGTTATTTTTTTTGGAAATCAATCAAGTGTGAATAAAAGCCCTGAATTAGAACAATATGAAAATATTAATAGAACTGAGCAATTACATCTAGGAGAAATTTTTCAGGATTTCTCTGAACCTATCATTTCTGAAATCTTAGTAAAGTCTGTGAAATATGGTGGTGCTTTTCCAAAAATAGGATGCATTCAATTGTATCAGTCAGATTTTGACAAATATACTTCTGATGTCACTTTTGGAGATTCTGGAGAGTGTGTTGAACTAATGGAAAATGTAGATTTTAATTATTCTATAATCCTTAAAGGAAATGGTTTTTATTTAGATTGCAACAATAATAAACTTACAGGAATCTATTCACATGAAGAAGGCTATGCTGGAATTATTGGAACGGAAAACTCTATAATTAAAAATTGCATAGTTGAAAAGAAGTTCTATAATTTTTTATTGACCGATTTTGCGGAAGTTTATGATAGCCTTGCTACTGGGTTTTTTACACATGATGGAACTTGGTATTCTACTATAGGATTTGAATTACGTGATTCTTCAAAAGCTTATAATTCTGCAGCGAGTAATAATGGTGGGGGATTTGCATTAGAAGCCTTTGCCGAAGTTTATAATGGGAGTGCAATTAACAATAGTGCAGGGTATTGGTTGTTTACAGATTCTGGGATATATGATAGTTTAGCAAAAGAAAATAGATTTGGGTATATATTGAGACATAATGCTAGCATTGATAATAGTTTAGCTGAAAATAATATCTATACTGGTTTTGATTTTACTATTTTGGGCGTGTCAATAGTTTCTAATAGCATTGCTAGGGGAAATTCGGTAGGATTTATTGTTGGAGAAGAAAATATAATTTATTCTTCTTTGGCAGAGGATAATGTTGTCGGTTTTTCTGTTTTTGGAGATGCTAAAGTCTATGATAGTTTATCTAGTGGAAATAGTTTGTATGGGTTTGCTCTCGATGAAAATTCTTTTGTTGAAAATGTTGCTGTTGTTGATAATGAGTATGGCATTATAGTTAGTGGATCTTCTGTTTTAAAAAATAGTGTGGCTGAAAATAATACCTGGTTTGGTTTGATGGGCCATGATTCACTTAGTACTATACAAGGAGGTAAGTTTTGTTTTAATGGATACACTGGCGATGTTTGGATAACTGACCCAACACTTTCGGGTGTAATTAGGGTAGGAGAAATAGATGGTGAATGGAGTGGAGATCCTACATTTTTACCTTGTAAGAAAGTTTTGCTACCTACTGAGCCAGACATAGCTCTTATTCATAGATAGAATTTTTTGAATATTAATTGTGAAATTTACCTTGATAATATAATTAGGAAGTTTAAACTGAATTTTTAACTATTATGAGTAAGTTTTATAAAACTCTATTTTTAAAGTAAGTTATGTTTTTTAAGAAAAGAAAAGATAGTTTTGTTGCTTACGCTAAGAAAATTAGGTGGATGTTAGATAAAGGGAATCACGATATGGCCTTAGCTAGGTATGATAGGTTGAAAGATTATTATGATTTAATGGATTCTGAGAAACAATCTATGTATGAAAGCGAATTTAACTCTTTGATGAATCAATTAATTTTGTATTTGAAGTTGGAAGAATTAGATTTATTAGTTAAGGGAGATGATATAGATTTAATGAGGGATGGTCTGAATGAAGTTGAATATTTACTTAATGAAACCTCTGGAATCTCTCCTAGTTATTTTGGCTTTGTTAATTCTAAACGGAAAAAACTTTTGAAAGAGTTTAATTGCAAGTTAGTAATGAGTGAGCTGGATAGTTTGCTTAAGAAAGTTCATAAATTAAAAGATGAGCAGAATTTTGATCAGGCCCTGCATATGTTTCCTAAAGTTATGGATAAATATAAGGAGTTACGTGAATATTCTTCGGATACTTCAGAACTATATAAGCAGCTGATGACTTTGAGAGATTTTTTGAAAATGCAGTTGTTGGAGTTTGAAGCCCATTCTAAAGTTGCTAAGGTTAATGTTAGGACTTTAAAAAAATCACTTAAAAAGAAAGATCCTGAAGGTGCAAGGGCATTATATAAGGATATTTTTGGATAGAAAGATATATTAATGTTTTACTATTCCTATTTTTATGGGTATTATCTTATCTAAACCTGAAATTTATGTTCCTGAAACGATTATTACAAATCATGATTTAGAGAAATTAGT
>Ga0257125_1000117_pt1 | contig 117482 bp, 127 predicted proteins | sample SI106_200metaG_FD_190183 | JGI IMG/M metagenome (GOLD analysis project Ga0257125, IMG submission 190183) | Marine microbial communities from Saanich Inlet, British Columbia, Canada - SI106_200 | ecosystem: Environmental > Aquatic > Marine > Inlet | place: Canada: British Columbia | collected... | reverse complement strand
TTATTGATCTTTATTCTGGTGTTGATATTGATGATTCTGTTATTGATATTGAGAATACTAATGCATTAACTTTATTTGAAGATAATGATTTTATAGCTTTTTTTGATTATGGGGATAATGCAATTCTTCATATAACAAAAGAAGATTATTATGATAGTAATAGATTAATTGAATTTAATGATGATACTTATTTAGATTTTACTATTGTTCCTGATTTATATGATGGTAGTCTTGGATATGATCCTTACATGGAAGGTTTTGATCAAAGTTTTAGATGGCTTGGTTCAAGCACAGTTAGACATATTGCTAATGTTAATTTAACTATTTGTGATGCTAATGGTTGGGGTTACAATCCAACTCCAGAAGAAGTTGCTATGGTTGAGGATGTTTTAGATTATTATTATGAAGCTACAAGAGGACTCATAACAACTCATGAAAATGGTGATACTTTGATTGCAACCAGTGTTGATGAATGCGTAGAGAATGCAGGTATTGGTTTTTTATTTTATCATTGGAATATTAGTATACAGGGTGTTGGAATGAATGCGCTTTATAGGGATGGTCATGTTGCAATTGGTGGTAAAGCAACTTATCAAGCAGGGGCAGGTCAATCAACAATTAGTCAAGAAACAATGCAATTGTTAGGACCACATACAGATCAAGATTATATTTGGCCAAGTGTTTTCTGTGATTCTTGTGATATTGCAGATCTTCCTACTGATGTTGATATGGCTTGGTGTGATTGGATGTATTCTAGACTATTAGAAAATTATGGTCCTGATACTGATCCGGGTTCTGAACAAAGTAGAAGTTTTAGAAATAATAATGTTTATGATGAAGTAAGGTATGATTATACTACTTATATTAATGGTAAAGAAGTTTATTTAAGTAAATTATTGGGTTATTCTCATATTGACGTTGTTGTTAAAGATGAATCAGAAATTTTACAGAGAAAAGATCTTCCTGTTGATGCAGTTATTATTAGTGAAAAAATTAGTAATACTTTTTCTATTATTCCTCCTATGAAAGAATTGAGTAATAAAAAGAAATTAATGATTGAGAAATTATTTATTTAATCATTAAAACTATTTATTGGGCAGTCCCAATTACCAAATTCTCCAAATTTTTCTATGTTATAGCAACAAGCTTCTTCTGTTTCCCAATTAACACATCCTTCTTGATTAAAATATTCTTCTTCAAAATAACCAACTGGTTCTTCTGTTAAGGGATTTATGTTTGGTAAATAACAAGTTAAGGGGGTATCTTCACCAAAACCACACTCTTCGAAATCTGAGCATACATAAGCACCAATAAAACTATCATAAGTTTTAACTTCTCCTGGTGCACAACATATTCCTTCTTCGTGTTCTGCATTCGGATATGCTGGTATTTGTTCGTCATCTAACCCAAAACTGCAATAAACCCATATGTCATCTACGTAAGCTATTCCTTCCCAATCACAAGGATATTCGTATCCTTGGCAGTTTGTTTCGCTTTCTGGTTTGTAGCATATGCTTGTCATGTTTATTGTGTTGAATGTTGTATCGCATGGCCAGATGTGTGAGTTGTAGAAATCATAATTGTTTGTTTCTAGTGGTGATGTTTTTATTATGCATTTGTATCCTTCTGAGCAATTGTTTTCGTCTGTGTATTCTATATAATTTCCAATTTTTGGATCTGTGTCTTTTCTTGTGATTAATGAGTTAGTATCAAATGTGTGAGCTCCCCATTCTTCATTTGCATCTGTCATTAGTTCTTGACTTGTGTGAAATAATGCAAAGTCTCTGTCTCCTCCAACATCAAGAATGTTTTTACAACACATTCTCCAACTAAAATCTAAATTATTATGTGCCATAACATGAGAACCACCAATAAAACCAAAGTCTGCATCAGGAACTTTGAATAAAGTTTTTGTTTCATCTGGGCAACTAACTCTATAAATAAAACAAGAATCAACATCACCGCTAACAACAAGGACCGGGTTTAAAGGATTGTCTTGTTGTCCTCCAGTTGCATAACCAGTTAATAAATTACCTGTGTTTTTAGTCATTGTTCCAGTTATAGAATCCAGTCTCTGAACACTATTAAGAAAATATGATGATACTCCTAGCATCAATACAAGAATTACAACAAATATATAAACAGCCTTCATTTATGTTCCTCAAACAATATTTCTGTTTTAAATTTATAAAGGTTATGCTCAAAAAGCCTAAATCCTATATTTTTCTTAATATAAATTACTTTTTTATTCTATTAAAAAGAGTTTATTATGTTAATTATATATGTTTGAATTTATATTTTAAAATAGATATTTGTCACTATTCTTGAATAGAAACAAAACGCAAGGTTTAAATACTTCGCTTGATTTCTATATATTATAAGGTGTGGGGATATTTCTAATAATCATACTCACCTCTTTTTCCCGGGAAGTTCGCAATTCGTTGTGGGCTTCTTAGGGTTTTATTTTTCTAATAATAATTTAAATATAACTTAATTTATGTTTATTTAACAAAAATCTTTATAAACAAACTTGGTTATCTTAGAATTAACCACTTTTACGCACTTGTGGTCTAATGGCTATGATCCGGGCCTTCCAAGCCCGTTATCCGGGTTCGAATCCCGGCGAGTGCATATTTAATCTCTTTCAGAATTTAGTAAAATATATTAACCCTGTCTGATTTCTCTCTTTTTATGAAAACAATTATGGTCCCGCCTGTTGCTGCAACTCAAAATATTCATATTGGTAATTTATATACTTGGTTTGTCGCTGATTTTTTAGTAAGGGCTACTGAATATTTTGGTGATAAAGCTCAGTGTTTTCAAGCTTGGAATTGTTACAGTCAGAAGTTAGAAGAGAAGGTTGGTTTCGATTTACCTGAAGATATTGTTAATGCTTGTGCTGAATCCACTGAAGAAGCTATAAAAAAAGCACAAAGTCTTTTTGAAACATACCACCTAAAAATAGTTAGCCCTTATTTTAAAGATAATTCTATTGAGTTTAAAAACTTTTTAAATGAAAAAATCAGTTTTCTTGAACTTAATGGAAGAATAAAAGATTCTAAAATTAATATTCCTGGGTCTAAAGAAATATATAAAAAGTCTGAATCTATTATTTGGGTGCCATCTACTGTTAGGAATAATATACAAGGATTTGCTTCACTTGAACAACCATCTCAAATTAATCTTTTTAGGAATGGTCATTGGGGTATCAAGCATAACCAGGGAGTTTTGGGTCAAAGATTTGTACAAGCTTTTTTCCCTAATTTTTATAGCAATCAACTTAATTCAGATATAAATTTCTGTGTTTGTGGCAAAGACATTATTGGTAAATGGTTATACCTTGTTTTATCTTATAATGATTATGTTCCCATAAAAACAATTGCTACTCATGGTATGGTCTTAAATTCTAATGGTAGAAAGATAAGTAAGTATGATCCTTTAACAACTAATTTATATGATTTAGATTTTAATTCCGATTCAATAAGGTTATATTTTATGAATCAGAAATTTGGTAATGACTTTTTATACCCTTCAGATTTAAAAGAGGAAGATCGATTTTTAAGAAAAATTCACCATTCTTTATCTTTCTTAGTTAATGTTCCTACAAAAGTGGGAGTTGCTAGTTTACAACAAGATTTAATTATTTTAAAATCTAGTTCAGATGATATAGTTCATAAAATATTAAATTTTGAATTTTCTAAAGCTTATAGATCTTTTAAACAACTTTTTTATTCTCAAATTTCAAGAGGGTTAATTAATCAAATTAAATCAAAAGGAATAACTACTAAAAATAAATCTGGATTGTTGAAAGAGTTAGGTAGTTTAGTTAAAGTTTTTTGCCCTGATGTTGTTTCTTCAGATTCAAATTTTTATCATTTAGTAAATTAATTTTGGTAAATAAAATTTTCCAAATTTTACCTAATTTAATCTCTTTTAATTTTTCTAAATCAAACCATTCAGCAATTTCAGCTTCGTTTTTATCTAATATTAGTTCTCCTTTAACTTTACATTGGTATAATCTCCAATGGTAAATCCCTGAGTTGTTAGTAGAATATTTTCCATCTATAAATCCTTCAAAGCACTGTTTGTAATTTGTAATATCTAAATTACCTTCTTCCTTTACTTCTCGGATTAGGGCTTTCTCAAAAGTTTCCCCTTCATCTACATGTCCTGCAAAGCAAGCATAACCTAAAGGAGGGTTTTTTCTTTTAATTAGAAGAATCTTATTATTCTTTATTATAATTGCTCCTATTGCTTTGTAAACTTTTTTATTCATCTCTAAGAATCCATTCTGTAACATAGGGCAAACTTGCTTTTTTAATGCTTTTCCCATGGGAGCATTTATTGTATAGTTTAAGATCAACATTATTGTTAGCTTTAATTAATTTGTAATATTCTTTTGTTCTAGAAATATTTATTGTATTATCTTTATTACTATGAACTAATAAAATCTTTTTATTTCTAATTTTTGTCGTGTTATTTATTGGATTAGCTTTTGAATTACCTTTTAAAAATTTAGTCCAATCTGATTTTTTAAAACCTCTAAAAGCTTCTTTAAATCCAATTTTCAAAAAGTCATATAAAGATTCTAAATTTTGTTCTGGAAGATTTGCATTTTTACTGTGTTTAGTTAGATTTGTTAGTGGTGCGATTGACACTAATTTATCTATATCTTTATAATTATCTAAACTTAATTGGATTGATGTTCCAAAGCTTGTTGCAATTATTGTTATTTCTTTACATTTCCAATTTATTTTTTTACAATTGTAAGATTCAATTGCAACTTGTTTTTTTACTAGTTTAATTGTTTCATTTAAAGTTTTTAAGCAGTTTTTTAATGAGAACTCTCCTGATGATTCCCAGCTACCAATGTATCTTGGTTGGAAAATAGTTAGATTTTTATCTGAAAGCTCTTGCCCATAAATTAAATTTTGTGGTTGATTAGGAAGCCCAGGTATTACTATAACACATTTACCTATATCTTTTTTTGCTTTATAAACTTCTATTAATATTCCCTTATGATTGACTCTAAATATCATATTTCTTTTAATGGTAATCTTCTTTAAAAAGTTTTTTAAATAATCTATATTATTTCTAAATTATGGTTAATCCTTTGTTATCAAGATATAAATTATTAAAACATTTAGGAACTCTTGATAAGTTTAAGAAAAAAGAAATATTTTATCCTAAACTAATCAGGGTTGACTTAACTAATTCTTGTAATCATAGATGTACTTATTGTATGTACCAAAAAAGTTTACCTGAGTTTGATCTTTGCGATGATTTTTCTTCTAAAGATTTTATCCATAAAGAAAAAATGTTAGATTTGATTGAAGAGTTTGCTAATAATAATGTTTCTGCAATAATGTTTACGGGGGGTGGTGAGCCAACTATTCATCCAGATATTTATGAGATAATTTATTACACTTTAGAGAAAGGTATTGAAGTTGGGTTATTAACTAATGGAGCAAAACTTAACAAAGCTTGGTTAAAATTGTTACAGCATAAGAATTTTAAATGGCTTAGAATATCTCTAGATGCAGCCACTCTCGAAACTTGGAGAAAAATTCATAATCCTTTTTCAGGTAATAATCTTAATGAGATTTTTTCTCTTGTAGAGTATTTTAAGGATAATAATATCAATGCTGAAATTGGTGCAAGCTTTGTAGTCAATGATTTAAACTGGAGAGAAATAATTCCCTTTTCTGATTTGTGTTATAATTATAAATTCGATAGTGTTAGATATACCTTTACATATCAAATTAAAAAGGAGAAGCTTTATCATAATTTTAAAGAGCAGGTATTAGAAAGTTTAACTCGAGTAAAGAACAAATCTTTGCCGGGATTTCATATTTCTGCTTTAACAGAAAGATTAGAAGTTTTACAAAGTAAGGTCAAAAATTATAAAAAATGTTTTTTCTTTTTCTTTTCTATCTCTATAGGAGCTAATTTAAAAATCTATCCTTGTTGTATGACAAAATATTCACAAAAATTTGAGATTGGAGATATTAGTAAGGTTGGGTTTGCTGAAGTATGGTCAAAGAATTTATTTTCTTTCTATAGAAATTTATTTGCAAAAGAATGCCCTGTTTGTTGGTATGATAGAATAAATGAAATGTCTGAGTATTATTTAACAGATAATCCTAAAGGTCAAAATTTTATAAACTAATATCTTTAATTCTCTTAAAGAGATATCTGTCTAACTCTTCTAAGAATTCTAATCCTTCAGTTATCGTTTGATCTCTATTTTTAATTTTTTTAATTCCTTTTTTGTATTCTAGATATAGATAAGGAATATCTTTATATTTGAAGTTCTGAAAATTTTCCTTAAATACAATTACTGATTCTGAAGTTTTTAATGGGTATCTATTAATTATAATATTTGCATATTGTGTTGCAATAATACTATATCTTATTACCTCTTTTAGAATAAATTCCTTAGCTTTATTATTTGTTATATATTTTCTTATAAAATAAGGAAATGAATTTACTATTTGCATTGCTTCTCTTATTAATTCTTTTCTGCTTGGAGCATAATCTGATAAGTAAGGGTTTTCACCTATTAAAACTTTATCAATTTCCTTAGATTCATACAAGAAAAGGGCATATCTATTTTTATGATAAAAATACTTTCCCCTATGTTTTGGAAGTTCTTCTTCTTTTTGAATATTTATACTTAAGTCGATACTATATGCTTTTTCATATTTGTTTCTTAGTATGTTAATCCTGTTTAATATTGGGTAATCCACTTTATTTAATACTAAGAAAAAATCAATATCACTTTTGTCAGAATAATTTTCTTGAGCTACACTGCCATGAATTGAAACAGAAAGTAAATTAGTTTTTAGTTCTTTTTTGAATAACTCTGCTATTTCTTGAGCGAGAATTTTTAAATCCATAAAAGTAGTAAAAATATAGCAAATTTATAATGATTTCTATTTTATTACCTTAAACTTTTCATTCTAACAACAAATATTATAAATAACTACATTTATCTTATATGTAAGATGGATGGTTCAAATACACTAAAAGAGAAATACTTTGCATTCTTTGAGAAAAATAATCATAAAAAGATAGATTCTGCTTCATTAATACCTGATAATGATCCTACTGTCCTTTTTACAACTGCAGGAATGCATCCTTTGATTCCTTTTTTAACTGGGCAAGAACATCCTTTAGGAAAGAGAATTTTCAATGTGCAGAAATGTATTAGAACTAACGATATTGATGAAGTTGGTGATGCAACTCATTTAACTTTTTTTGAAATGCTTGGTAATTGGAGTTTTGGTGATTATTTTAAGCAAGAGTCAATTGAAATGAGTTTTGAACTTTTAACAGAAGCTTTAGATTTTCCAATTGAAAAACTAGCTTTTACTTGTTTTAAAGGCGATAAGAATGCACCTAAAGATGAAGAATCTGCAAACATCTGGTTGTCTTTAGGTATAGATAAAAATAGAATTGCTTTTCTAGATAAAAAAGAAAATTGGTGGGGTCCTGCTGGTGAAACTGGTCCTTGTGGCCCAGATACAGAAATATTTTATTGGAATTCTGACGAAAAACCACCTAAAAAGTTTGATGTTGAAGATTCAAGATGGGTCGAAATCTGGAATAATGTTTTTATAGAATACAATAAAGATAAACAAGAGAATTATAATTTACTAACTCAGAAAAGTGTTGATACTGGTATGGGCCTTGAAAGAGTTGCAATGATCTTAGAGAATAAACCAACTGTTTATGATATAACTATGATAAAACCTATTATGGATAAAGTTAAAGATATGGCTAAAATTCAAGAGCCTGATGCAAAACAATTAGTTTCATTGAGAATAATAACTGATCATGTTAGGGCTGCAACTTTTATTTTAGGTGATGAAAAGGGTATAACTCCGTCTAATATTGACCAAGGTTATATCTTAAGAAGATTGATTAGAAGATTTCTACGTCATTTAAAATTGTTAAATGTTGATATTTTAGCTACTGATGTGGCTTCAGATATTGCAAAAATAGTTATTGATATCTATGAAGATTATTATCCTGAATTAAAAATAAATAAGAATTTTATTCTTGATGAATTAACAAAAGAAGAAACTAAGTTTGAGAAAACTTTAGAAAAAGGATTGCAACAGTTTGAAAAGATGATTAAAACAAAAAAACATCTTGATTCAAAAGATGCTTTTTTATTATTTCAAAGTTATGGTTTTCCTATAGAAATAATTGAAGAGTTAGCAGAAGAAAAAGAAATTTCTGTTGATACTCGTGGATTTAAAGAAGAATATGAAAAACATCAAGCTTTATCAAGAGTTGGTGCAGAAAAAAAGTTTAAAGGTGGTCTATCTGATAATTCAGAACAAACAACAAAGCTGCACACAGCAACTCATCTGCTTAATGAAGCATTAAGAAAAGTTCTTTCTAATGATGTTAAACAAAAAGGTTCTAATATTACTGCTGAAAGATTAAGGTTTGATTTTAATTTTCCAAGGAAATTAACTCCTGAAGAACAAAAAGAAATAGAAGACATGGTTAATAAAAAAATACAACAGGCGTTACCTGTAACAAAAGAAAAAATGCAATTAAATGATGCTCTTAGATCTGGTGCACAATCTGAATTTGGTGCAAAATATCCTTCTGAAGTTTGGGTTTATTCTATTGGGGATTCTTGTAAAGAAATTTGCTCTGGCCCTCATGTTGAAAACACTAAAGAGTTAGGTAGATTCAAAATTAAAAAAGAACAAAGTTCAGCTGCGGGTATTAGAAGAATTAAAGCTGTTCTTTTGGATGAGTGAGGAATAAAAATGTCAAAGAAATTAAGAATACATCAATTTTTATCAAGAACTGGATTATTTAGTTATAAGAGAGATGTTCTTGATGCTCTGCACAAAGGTTTGGTTACTGTTGATGGTAGAGTTGTAAAAGATAAAGATTTTCAATTTAAATTATCCTTAACTGTTAAATATAATGGTAAAGAAGTTAATATGCTTAAAGCTAGTCCTTAATAAAAAAATAATAAAAAGAAAAAAATAAATTTTCAATAACAAACTATTCTGCAAGTTTAGCATCAATAACTTGTTTAAAAGCTTCAAATGGTTGTGCACCAATAAGCAATTCTCCGTTAATTACAAAACTTGGAGTTCCGCCTATACCAAGGCCTCTTCCTTCTGTAGTGTCAGCAGTTACTTTTGAAGCATACTTTCCCGAACTAAGACATTGCTTGAATTTAGTTGTATCTAAACCAATTGTTTGTGCATAAGTTTCAAGATTTCCATTAGCACCGCTTGCAAAAATTTCATCATGCATTTCCCAGAATTTTCCTTGTTCTCCTGCACACTCTGTTGCTTGAGCTGTTTGGCTATCTGTTCCGCCTCTATTGAAATGTTTATAAATAACTTTTACATCTTCAGGATAAGTTTGTAATATTTGATCAATAGTTGGAATTACTCTTTTACAATATCCACATGAGAAACTACTATATTCAATAATTGTTACTTTTGCATCTGGATTGCCTTTTGCATTTCCTTCAGTTATTGTTTCAGTTGTTTTATCTTTTGTTATTAGACAAGAGCTAAAACCCCTTGTTAATATTGAGATAATTAATAACAATACTAATACTGCAACTAATATTTGCCATTTTAGGATTTTATTTTTTTTATGTCTTTTATTATGTTTGATGGGGTGTGCCTTATGTTTTTCCATTTTTTTACCTCTATTGTATTGTTCTATTAATATTAATCATTCTTTTTTTGTTGATATAAAAAGGTATTTATTATATGGCTGATGTAACGCTGTTAAGGTGTTTAATCCAAAACTATTAAAAGTATAACTTATTTCTTATGTATTATGCAAAATAAAATAATCTTAGGAATAGAAAGCACGGCACACACTTTTGGGATTGCAGTTACACAAGGAAAAAAAGTATTGTGTAATCTTAGAAATTCTTATACAACAGAAGAAGGCGGAATGATTCTTTACAAGGTTGGTGAACACCACCTAAAAATATTTATAGATTTATTTTCTAAAGCTTTAGATGAAGCTAAAATTTCTAGCAAAGATATTGACGCGATTGCTTATTCTCAAAGTCCAGGTTTAGGTCCAGCTTTAAGAGTGGGTGCAACATTTGCAAGAAGTCTACATTTATTATTAAATAAACCTCTAGTTGGTGTTAATCATTGTATTGCTCATTTAGAAATAGGTAGAATGTTATTGGGTGCTAAAGATCCAATATTAGTTTATGCTTCAGGAGCAAACACACAAATAATTGCATATGATGAACATAAATATAGGATATTTGGAGAAACTTTAGATATTGGTATTGGAAATTTCTTAGATAGCTTTGGTAGATATGCTGGATTAGGTTTCCCTGCCGGGCCAAAAATAGATAAACTTGCAAAAGATTCAAAGAATTTTATTGAACTTCCATATAATGTTAAAGGAATGGATTTAGTTTTTGGTGGAATATTAACTAATCTTAGATTAAAACTAAAAGAGTATGAATTAAAAGATTTATGTTATTCTGCGCAAGAAATAGTTTTTGCAATGTTAATAGAAGTGGCTGAGCGAGCAATAGCCCATACAGGAAAAAAAGAGATTCTTCTTGGTGGTGGAGTTGCATGTAATTCTAGATTGCAGGAAATGGCAAAGATTCTTGCAGCTGAGCGAGGAATAAAATGTTACATTCTCGAGAATCAATACAATGTAGATAATGCAGCGATGATTGCTTTGACTGGTGCATTGATGTTAGAGTCTGGTGTTTCTACAACTATGGCAGAGAGTGTAGTTAAACCTTATGAAAGAACAGATGAAGTTGTTGTTAGTTGGAGAAAAGAGTGAGGTTCGCAGCATTAGCATCAGGAAGTAGTGGGAATTGTTTTGTTGTAGAAAAGAACAAGAAGTTAATCTTAATAGATGTAGGAATTTCATGCAAACAGACATTCTTGAGATTGGAAAATCTTAAATTAAATCCAAAGAAGATAGATTCTATATTTATAACTCATGAACATGGTGATCATGTTCGAGGATTAGATGTTCTAAAAAAGAAAACAGATGCAGAAGTATTCATGACAAAGGGCACATTTGTGAATGCAAGGACAATGCTGGATGATGGTCGAGTTAATTTCATAAAGAACGATGAAACAATAAAAAGAGCTGGTTTTGAAATAAATACTTTTAGTAAAAATCATGATTGCGAAGACCCTGTTTCATATATAATTCGCGGAAGTAATTCTTTAGCTGTGTTAACAGATATAGGTGAACCTTGTAATAATATTATTGACGCTGTTAAAGATGCAGACTCATTAATTCTTGAAAGTAATCATGATGAAGATATGCTTAATAATGGACGATATCCAATATTTTTGAAGAGAAGAGTTGCATCTGAGTTAGGTCACCTAAGTAATAAGCAAGCTTCATTGTTAGCATTAGAGAATGCAAGAAATGTAAATAATTTAGTTCTTGCACACTTAAGTTTGAATAATAATACTGAAAAATTAGCTTTTGATAACATGAAGAAAGATTTAAAGAAGTCTAAAGCTAAACCTAAGAAGTTAACTATTTCTACTAGATATAAAGAAACAAAGTTATTTAGAGTCTGATTATATTTTAGATAGTTATTTATATTATTACTATTTTTATTATCTTATGAAATTTAATAGGCCTTTAGCATCTTATTTATTTTTATCATTTCTTTTATTTTCTAATTGTAGTTATAACCCTAATTTTCTTAATAAGAAGACTCAAGGAAACTATCCTAAAATAAGCATTGATTTTGCAACTAAAGAAAGCTTTGACATTATGACTTGGAATTTAGAGAATTTTCCTAAAAATGAATTTACAGTGGATTATGTTGCAAAAATAATTGATTCTTTAGATATAGATGTAATTGCTTTACAAGAGATAAAATTTAATCATTCTTTTAAAGAACTTTTGTTAAGATTACCAAATTATAATGGTTCTCGTGTAAAATTTTCTAAACATAAGAAAAGGCTTGCTTTTATTTATAAGAAAGATATCGAAGTTAAAAATATTTACCAAATTTGTAAATTAAATCATTTTCCTTTTGAAATTCCCTTTTCAAGAGCACCATTTGTGTTTGAGTTAGAATGGAATTCTGTGCCCTTTATTATAATTAATAATCATTTTTCAAATGGTAATAAGAATTATAAACGAAGAGAATATGCTTCAAAATTGCTTAAATCTTATGTTGATAAAAATTTTAAGAGTGATAAAGTAATAATCCTAGGTGATTTTAATGATAAATTAACTGATTCTTCTAATGTTAATATTTTCCAAAACTTTTTAGACGATAAAGAAAATTATCTAATTGCAGATAGAAACCTAGCTAATCTAGATTCTATAATTTATTCTTTTCCTAGATTACATTTAAATCCAGAAAAAAGTTCTCACATAGATCATATAATTATATCAAATGAGCTTTTTGAGGAGTTTAAGAGCCCTAATTCAAAAATTGAAGTTATTACTTTAGAAAATCAGCTTAAGAATAATTGGCAAGAATATTACAACTACATTTCTGATCATAGACCCGTTGCATTGAAGTTATATTTTAATAAATAAAAAGTTTGTTAAAAAAAGAAGTTAGTTAATTATCAATCATTTCAATCTCAATGTTGAGACCTTCTGGAATAGGAACACGCATAACTAATCTTAGAGTTCTTTCATCAATACCCAGATCAATTAATCTTTTGTAGACTCTCATTTCAAATCTATCCCAAGATGCTTTACCATTTCCACAAGGAGATTTTCTTGTTGTAATCTTAAGATTTTTTGTTGGTAATGGAATAGGGCCTTTCATTAAGACACCTGTTTTATCTACAATCTCTTTAATATACTTGCATACGTCATTAATTTTTTTAATGTCTGTACTCGCTAGTTTTATTCTTGCTTTTTGCATGTTTCTTTTCCTCTACTATTAAAAAATTCAAAGAATCGGATTAACAATCTTTGAATAATAAAAAAATAAAAATGCTCAATAATTTCTTATTGGCACATTAACTTAATTATTGCTTAGTCATATCTTTTTTAACTAAATCAATACACATTCCTGCAGCAACAGTTGCACCAGAGTCTCTGATTGCAAATCTTGATAATGGAGGAATGTCTGATTTTTTCTCGATAACTAATGCGCTAGTTGGTTTGATTCTAACAATAGCTGCATCCCCATTCTTAATGAAGTCTGGGTTTTCTTCAAGAACTTCACCAGTTGCAGGATTAAGTTTCTTTTCAATTGCTACAATTTGACAAGCAATCTGTGCTGTGTGAATGTGGAATACAGGTGTGTAACCAACAGTCATAACACTAGGATGATTTAATACTACAATTTGTGCAGTGAATTCAGTAACCACAGTTGGTGGGCTATCTGGATGTCCAATTACATCTCCTCTAGCAATATCTTTTTTACCAAAGCCTCTAACAGAAAGACCAACATTGTCTCCTGGGATTGCTTCTTTAACTTGCTCATGATGCATTTCGATAGTTTTACATTCACCAATAACTCCTTTACCTTCTCTTCCTGGAGTAGCAATAATTTTTTGACCTGGTTTTAAAATTCCAGATTCAATTCTTCCTACCGGAACAACACCAATACCAGTGATGTTATATACATCTTGGATAGGCATTCTGAAAGCTAAATTAGTTGGTTTTTCTGGTGCTTTTAGAGCATTAATAGCATCTAATAAGATTGGTCCAGTATACCAAGGCATTGTATCAGTTTTCTTAGCAATATTATCTCCTTGAAGAGCAGACATTGCAACAAAAGTTATTTCATCTGGATTGTAACCAACACTCTTTAATAAAGTAGAAACTTCTTCTTTAACTTTTTTATACTTATCTTCAGAGTATTCTACTCCTTTGATGTCCATCTTATTAATACCAATAATAATTTGACCAACACCTAAAGTTCTAGATAAGAAAATATGTTCTTTAGTTTGAGCATTAACACCATCATTTGCTGCAACAACTACAACAGCTGCATCAGCTTGTGAAGCTCCAGTAATCATGTTCTTAATAAAGTCCTTGTGTCCTGGTGCATCAATAATAGTAAAGTAATACTTATCAGTTTCAAATTTCTTGTGTGCAAGATCTATAGTGATTCCTCTTTCTTGCTCTTCTTTTAAGTTATCCATAACATATGCGAATTCAAATCCAGACTTACCTAATTCAGCTGCTTTTTCTTTGAATTTTCTCATTTGTTGCTCTGATACATTACCTGTATCAAACATCAGTCTTCCAACTGAAGTAGATTTACCGTGATCAACATGTCCGATAAATACTAAGTTTATGTGTTCTTTTTTATCTGCCATATTTATTTAACCCCTTGTATTTATTTATTAGAGTAATCTAATTTAATTAGTGTGAAGGAATTCTAGAGTCTTTAAAAAGCTTTTGGGTTTTAATTGTTGAATTATTCATTTTTAGAAGCTATAAGTTAAGAATTAAGTTTTTTTTATTAGGCTCTGCATATAGGCCACAATGGTAGTATTTATTTAATCCTGTATCAAATAACTGGAAATCAATATCTTCAGGTTTTATTATATTGCCTTTATAATCCATTGGCCTAATTATAGAATAATTATTGGTTTTTGCAAATTGACCCATAATATTTAACATTATTACATCTATATCTGCTAAAGTGGGGATATTATTAACTCTATCAAATCTTGGATTTCTATTAATTATAGTATGATTAGTAAGAATATCGTGTATGTCTGCTGCAATTTGAGAAAGAGGAGCGATCATACTTATTTTACTTAAATAATTATGTCCTTTTTTTTTAAGAATTTCTTCTGTAACTTTTAGTGCTAAAATTTGTTCAGGATTTAAAATACGTTTTTTATTTTTTCTTTTGGTTTCTATTTCAAAAAGTTGTCTTCTGTTTACATAATCGTCTCCTTCACTTATTCTTTCTTTTCCTGTAACACTGCTAAAAGACATTAATACATAATCAAGGTAACTTTTTATTTTTCTTCGTGGGATCTTAATTATTGAAAAATTATGAATCGGAGAAATCTTACCAAGTCCAGAAATTTTCACTATTGAATGAGCGTAATCTTCTTTTTTATGAAAATAAGTTTTAACATCTAATGCAGAAGGAGTATACTTTTCTAAACTTCTTAGTTTTGCTGCTCTAATCCAATCATTAGGTCTTAACACTAAGTAATTAGATTTTTTATAATCATTTGTGTTATCCGGAAGATAACTTATTGCGAAAGCAACTCTTTTTTCAAGTTCTTTATTACTAATTTTTTTAAGTGTGTTAAACAATCTTTCATATAAAGTATTTGAAATTCTTTGGTTCTTTGTTACAAGAGTATCAACATATCTTCCTTTCATTACAAAAGCTTTGCTTGGATTACCAAAACTCATAAATTTTTCAGGTATTGGATTAAATTTTATATGTAAAAACTCATTTTTTAAATCGTATTTTTTGGGTGCTAATTCTATAACTTTCTCAATACATTCTTGCATAGAATTAACAACTATTGGTTTTTTATCTTTTTTAATTTGTTTTATGTTCGGTCTTTTGAAATAGTTTTTCTCTTCATTAGCCATAATTAATAGAAAACATTTATCCTATATAAACAATTCTATAAAATATCGGAAATCTTATATACTAAGGGTTGTGATTTAGTTTAGAATTACAATCCTGAGGTGTAAACTATGGCATTAAAAGAACCAAAATCAATGGACGAATTATTATATATGACAATCAGAGAGCATGCTGGCTTTAAAGCAAGAGCTTGGGTTTTTAAAGAACAATGTTCTAAATGTAAAAAAGGATTAATTGCAAAACCAAAAAATCCTAAAACTGGCAGACCAAAGATAAGAGCTAAAGAGTATGAATGTAATGAGTGCGGATATATTATTCCTAAAGAAGAATATGAAGAAACACTAATGTGTAATATAGAATATACTTGTCCTGAATGTAAAAATGAAGGTCAGATTCAAGTTCCATTTAAACGAAAATCTTTTATGGGAACAAAAGCAATTATTTTCTTTTGTGAAAAATGCAATCATAAACTTGCAATCACAAAAAAGATGAAAGCTCCTAAGAAGAGTAAAGCTAAGAAGAAATAGTTTTTTCTTTTATTTTTTATTTTAGATACTTTTATTAATTCTATTTGATTTCTCTTTTTTATGTCTTCGTATAAGAATTTTTGTGATTCAAATGAAATTAAGTATTTTAAGAATATCTATTCTTTTCATGCATTTAAACTTTCTCAATTATTAGGCGAATCTTTTTTAGATTTTGGCTGTGGTCGTTTTCAATTTAGTACCAGAATGGCTATTAATAATCCTAATTTAAGTGTAACTGTTTTTGATACTAATTTAGATGAACTTAAAGAAGGAATTAAATATACTGGCTTTCGATGGTTTCAGAGTTACAAAGATAAAATAAAACCGATAACTGTTGTTTCTGATTTTAATAAAATTAGTAATAAAGTTTTTGATACTATTGCCATGAATTTTGTGTTATTGGCAAGCAAAACTCCTGTTATTCCTGTCTTACATGATTTAGTATCTCCTAATGGCTATGTTGGAATTCTAGATTATGATTTTACAAATAGTTCTTTTGATGAATTTAGGGAAGTATTCACTTGTGATGAAGAAAGAAAAGCAATTTCTAGATTTAATTCAGTTGAGGAAACTTTTCAACATTATTCTTCTAGAGGTTTAGTTGAATGTAAGAATGAAGCTGAAGAAGTTGGTTTCAAAACTATTTATTCTTCTAAATTTGATAAAAGATATTTTTTTTGGATTGGGCAGAAATTATAAATTAAAATAATACTCTTCTTTTATTATATATCTTAACTTATAATACCAACAACATTTTTAAATGCAGTTCTTTTTCTTTGCAATGAATGGTATTTAGCAAGTTTAAGAACAAGAAGAAGAAAAATAGTGCAGGTAAGGCTACAAACACTGAAGAAGTGTTTAGAATAAGAACTCCTAAACCTAATGAAGTAATCGGTGTTCTTGATCAAAGGCTTGGTGGAAGCAGAGCTAGAGTAAGATGTATGGATGGTAAAACAAGATTATGCAGAATTCCTGGTAGAATGAAAAGATACTTATGGGTTAGAGAAGGCGATACTATTCTTGTTGAACCTTGGGAATTTGGTGGAGATGAAAAAGGAGATATCATTTTCAAATATAAACCAATCCAAGTTAAATGGCTACAAAAAAGAGGACTTCTTAGTCAATTAAGCGATTTAGAAGAGTTTTAATAATTAAATTTATAAATTAAAATCTAACTAACTGATTGAAATGAATAGAAAAGAAAGAAGGGAACAAGTAAAAAAACAACTTGTTTCTGATACAAAAATTGAACAACAGAATTTTATTAAATCAAGTAGAAAAGGTTTCTTTCAAACTATTTATGAAGATCATTACAAAAAATTAATATTTATACCATTCACAATTCTTTTAGTTGCAGTAATACTTATTGCAATGAATGTTGCGCAAACTGGCGATTTTGTTAATAAAGGCTATTCTTTAAGTGGAGGTTCTTCTATAACTGTTCTTGCAGATAAAGTTAATGTTGATGTAATCTCTTCAACACTATTAATTGCCTTACCTGAAGCTGAAATAAATGTCAGAGAATTATCCGAAGCTGGCCAAACTAGAGGATTTATTGTTGAAACCGATATGACTGATAATGGTGAAGCAATATTGAATGAATTAGAAAAGTTATCTCCTGGTTTGAAAGATAGTGATAAAGTTTCTATTACTACAATGGGCTCAAGTTTAGGTGAATCATTTTTCCTAGACGCAGTATATGCAATCATAATTGCATTTATATTTATGTCAATTGTTGTATTCATAATTTTTAGACAAGCAAGTCCTAGTCTTGCAGTTATTTTATCTGCTTTTTCAGATATTATAGTTACTGTTGCTGCAATCAACATACTTGGAATTAAATTGAGCACTGCAGGAATTGCAGCATTGTTAATGCTTATAGGTTATTCTGTTGATACTGATATTCTTTTAGCTACAAGAGTAATTAAAGAAAAGAAAGGCCTTATTATGACTCGAGTTTATAGTGCATTAAAAACAGGTTTAACAATGAATGCTACAACACTTGTTATTGTTCTTATTGGATTATTTATTTCACAATCAGCTGAGTTAACTCAGATTTTTACAATACTTTTAATTGGATTAATAATTGATGTAATTAATACTTGGATACAAAATGTTGGTATCTTAAGATTATATCTTGAAAGAAAATCAAGGAAGAATAAACATGTCTAGTCAAACTAAATTAAAGCAAATAGTGAAGAAAACAAGAGTTGTTATTCTAATAATCTTCTTAGTTCTATCCTTAATCGCAATACAATTTCATGTTGTTGGTAATGGTGGAATTGCTGTAAGATCTATTACTAAAGATAGTGCTGCAATGATTGCAGGAATGCAAAATCCTAGTTCTACACAACCAATGGCTAGAGAAGTTATTGTTTCAATGAATAATAAACATATAAAAAATGTTCAAGATTATTATGATTTTGTTTCAGAATTAAGAATAAATCAATCTATAAGTGTTAAAACAACAAAAAAGAGTTTTTGTCTTGTTCTTGGTTGTTTAAGCAATACTGAAAATAATTATCGAGTTAAAGTTTTACCTAAATATAAAATCACTGATTTAGGTATAAATGAAACAATCGAAACAACTAAGGAAATATTTAATGAAACTCTTAATCAAACAGTTAATGTAACAACTTTTGTTGAACAACCAAAAGTTTTAAAAGAAATTATTGGTATTGAAGATATTGGTTTATCTATTTATCCTGCACCTACAAGTAATCTAAGGAAAGGACTTGATCTCCAAGGTGGAACTCGTGTTTTACTAAAACTTTCAGAAAAAGTTGATCAAGATACAATGGATCTTGTTTTAGATAATGTGCAACAGAGACTTAATGTTTATGGTTTAACAGATATAATCATTAGAGAAGTTAAAGGCTTTGCTGGAACTGGCGATCAATATGTTCTTGTTGAAATTGCAGGAGTTAATAGTGAAGAAATTCGTGATTTAATTTCACAGCAAGGAAAATTTGAAGCAAAAATAGGAAATAATGTTGTATTTGTCGGTGGTAAAGATATTACTTATGTTGCTAGAGGAGAAGGTGCTGGTCTTGATTATGGTTCTTGTGCTCAAGCTTCACAAGGTGAGTATTCTTGTAGATTTAGATTTGGTATATCCTTAACTCCTGAAGCAGCACAGAGACAAGCAGATTTAACTGAAACTCTTGCTGTAGTAAATCAAGATGGTCAAGATTATTTAAATGAATCATTACAATTATTCTTAGACGATGAATTTGTTGATGAATTAAGAATTGCTGGTGATCTTGCTGGAAACGCTGTTACTGAAATTTCAATTTCAGGTGGTGGAACAGGTACAAGTGAGCAAGCTGCTGCAAATGATGCTATCCTTAGCATGAAAAGATTACAAACTATATTAAAAACCGGAAGTCTTCCTGTTAAAATTAATATTGTAAAAACTGATACAATAAGTCCTGCGTTAGGTTCACAATTTATTAGAAATATTATGTTAATTGGTATACTAGCTATTATAGGTGTTTCACTTGTAATATTTGTTAGATATAAAAATCTTAAAGTTTCAATCCCTGTAATAATCACAATGCTTTCAGAAGTATTTATTTTATTAGGGTTTGCTTCACTTGTTGGATGGAATTTAGACATAGCTGCAATCGCAGGTATTCTTATTGCTGTTGGAACAGGTGTTGACGACCAAATCGTTATAACCGATGAAACAATGAGAAAAGATGCATCAGAAGTTCATCTTAAATGGAAACAAAGATTTAAGAAAGCACTTTTCATAATTATCGCTGCTTATGCTACTACAATGGTTGCAATGCTTCCACTGTATTTTGCAGGTGCTGGTTTAGTTAAAGGATTTGCATTAACTACAATGGCAGGTGTAACAATTGGTGTTCTTATAACAAGGCCTGCATTCGGTGCTATTCTTGAAGAGTTAGTTAAGAAGTAATTGATAATAACCGAATATATTCCTAATTTCTCACAAATTCTTCGCTTTTTCTTATGTAACTTATTTATTAGTTTAGATTATCTCTGAATTCATGAAAAAAGATATTGTAAAGCTTGATGATAAAGCAATAAACTATGGGACTGTCCATTCTGGTAATATTCAGAACTGGTTTCCAAATATAGAAAAATACAAATCTGATGAATATAATCAATTTATTAATGGTTTTGTTGCAATATCTAAAAAATTATTAACAAAAAATTTAGATGATAATTTCTTTGTAAACTTATTATCTACTTATGCAAGTCTATCTTTGTTTACCGATGCGGAAGTAAAATCAGAACCTTTATTTTATTTTAATCTTCAATCTTGTTCTAAATCAAGTGATGCAAATATTACTGCGACTGTTACAAAAATAAGAAATCAAGTTTTAAGGTCAATAAAAGATAATTCAGATGACTATTCAATAATTATTGACAGATTTTATTCTGGATTATTATCTTATACTCAAGCAGAGTTAGAAAAGAAAAAAAGTAAAGTAAATCTTGAGTTTTCTTATAATAATAAGAAGTGTTTTTATCCTGAGTTAGAAAAATTAGTATTATTACCTTTTAATCCTTCTCGATTTTCTCAATTTAATAATGAGAAAGTTGCAGGTAATTCTCAAGCAAAAATTTCACTGATGAATGCAATGGATAGATTATTATGTTATGATATTGATAATCGGAATAATCCTTTGCTTGATATTATTGATTTTCCAAAAGTTATAACTCTTTTAGGCCCAAGTGGGACAGGAAAAAGTATGTTAATTAATCAAACTTTAAATTATATTAATAAAAAATCTTATGAGCTAAACAAACCTTTTGTATTTTTATCTATTGATGCTGATACAAGGAGTGAGTTTAGAAGTATATCTGAAAGACAATTAAAAAAGAAGTTTGATCTTGCATATTCTGGTGATGCAATTTATACATTATTAGTTGATGAAATTGATACAAAAATATTTTCTAGAGAAAACATAACTGCAAATAATTCTTCTGAACTTTCATTTACTGGTGCATTTCTTGAGGGATTAAATGGAATGAATACTTATCTTGGGAATTTTGTAATTTTTGTAACCTCTAACAGGCAAGTTAATGCTGATCCTGCACTAAAAAGAAGATTAATGGAGAATGTAATAGTTGTTAATGGGCTTGAAACTTCGGAAGATCATATTACTGTTTTTAAGAATAAATTAAGAAAGGGGTTGAATGCAGGTTATGTCAAAGTTAATGATTGGGCTTCTATTGGTTCAGCATCTAAAAACTATTCTTTTCAAGGAGGGGATGTAACTAATATTTGTCTTAAGTTAAATAATACTATTCTTAATTCTATTAATTTTAACAAAATAAAATATAATGCTAATAACCTCCTTTCTGTTTTGGGAAACATAAATGATAATTTAGTGTTAGATGCAATTAATTCTTATGCACAAGATAAAAAAGAGTTTAACAAAAACTATTTATTAGGTGATTCTAATGAGGAATAGAAAAAATAAAGTTGTTAAAATCTTAGATAACAAAACTAAGGAAGATTCTGCTAGTTCTCCTTTTTTTAATAAAACTAATTTTGTTAACAAAATAAGAAATTCTGGTAGGGTGACTGAGAGTAATCTTTTAGAACTTTGCAAACTAAATAATTTCTTTAATGAAATTAAATATGCTGATTTATCTTTTAATCAATCTAAAATTGTTTCTGATACTAAAGAAGCTATTGAATTTGTAAATAAAAATTATGATAATGCTTTTGGAAAATATTCTAAGAAAGATAATAATACTAAGGTTGTTAAAGGTGTTTATGATGATTTTTCTAAGCATAGAAAAATTAATAGTCTCGATCATCTTTTATCTGACATAAAATCAAATGTTTCTTACCTTTCTGATATGAAAAGAACAAGAAAATATCATCAAGATTTTCTAAAAGTTAAATCTCAATATAATAGTTTAAAAGAAATGTTTGGCGATCTTCTTGAGATGGAGAATATACAAGAACATGAAATAAGATACATTGTTGAGAAAGAAAAAGAAATTGATGGTATGGTAAAAAAATCTATGATTATATTAGAAAAACTTGAAAGAAAGAAAGTTGCTGTTTATGTAAGTAAAGTAATTATTACAGTTACTTTGTTAGCATCACTTGTTCAGGTAGGAAGATTTGGTCATGAATATCGAGAAGAAATAAGTAATTACTATCAGAATAATATTAAACCGCAGATTGTAAAATATTTACCTAATCCTTAGTTTATTAATGCTTAATCATAACAATATTATTAGGGTCATTTATTTTTTAATTTTACTCTTATGTTCAAAAACATTCTTATTAAATTGATAACTCTTTGTGAGATTTTTCTTTTTTGCAACTCCATAGTAAGTTGCAATTATTAATCCAATTATTGCTGTAATTGAATCTCTAACCCTTGTAATTAATCCAACTCCTAAACCAATAGCAGGATTAAGATTAATAGTATTGAAAAGTGCAACTTGTCCGCCTTCTAAAGTTCCCATAGCTGAAGGAACCGGAACCATATATGCTATTCCTACAACAGAAAAAGTAAGAAATATTTGTAATAGGTTAGCATTAAAACCAAAAATAAGCATTGCTAATTTGAATTCTATAAACATTAAGCTCCATGCAATTGCCATAACAAAAAGTGCACCAAAAAAGTGAGCTTTGTCTTTTTTATAGAACTTTAGTATTAGTTTTTCTGTTTCAATAAGCTTTTTTGTAGCATTTGACCACTTTTTTATTTTATGAAGTTTAAAGAAATTATATATTCCCATTATTAATCCTTTATCATTAACAATTTGATAAATTACTACTCCAATTAATCCTATAAAAATTATACAAACTACAATTATTAAGAATTTAAGATTTTCCGGTAAAGCATAATTAACACTTAGAATAATTACACCAATAATGAAGAACAATGCTGCCCCTCCTAATTCAATTGATTTATCTATAATAATACTTGATAAAGATTCATGTGTTTTTAATCCATGCCTTTTAAGGAGTGCAGCTCTAACAAACTCTCCGCCTAATTTCGCACTTGGAGTTATATAACTAACTCCATAACCTGCAAGATAAGCTTTTAATAAATATGTAAATTTTATTTTATGTTTTTGCGATCTAAGGATAATTCCCCATCTAGCTACAGAACAAATAATTAAAATTGCACCAACAATAAAATAAAGAATAACATACCAGATATTAGCATTAACTACTGCATCAACAAATTGATTGAGATTAATATTTTTGAATGCTAACCAGAAAAGGAAAAGACCAATTATTAAAGGTATACTTATTTGTAATCCTAATTTAAGTTTTTTATTCATTGGTTTCTTCTTCGCCATCTTTATTAGTAAGAAGTCAGAAAACTATTTTTATAAAGTTTGTTAAATTATTGTTCTAATATTAATTTTTTCACTATTTTCTATTCCAGTATGCATAGCGTATAGTTCAATATGTCCATTTTGATATTTATATACCAAAGAAGGAATATGTTCTGAATGAATTAAGTTAACTATTTGTTTTATCATTGAGCTGTAATGGTTAACCTCTTTAGGTGTTGATAAACTTATTACTATGGGTTCTCCTTTCCAATGTTTACTCTTAAATAAGTTCATTGTAGGTTTTTCTATACCCTCTACTTCATTGGAATTAAAAGACTGATAAACATAAATTTTATCTCCTTCTTTATTATTGTAAATTATCCCCTCTCCAAATTTTTCATGTTCTATTTCTATCTCTGCTGGGTGCCCATTTCTTTGTAAACAAAGCTGCTTAACTATTAAATCTACTGAATTTTGTTCATTAATTGTTGATTTAATAAAAAAGTCTATCGCTTGAGGCTTATTTAAATTATCTCTATAATGGTTACTTTGGCCATGAGTAATTTCATCTTCAAAATTTCTATTTGTAGAATCAGTTTCGGATTCATCTGAATGTAAGCTATACATAATTTTTAAGATTCAAACTTTATTTAAAAGTCTTGCTACAAATTTACCTATAAAATATCATTATATTTATAAAGAGAAGCTATATCCTTCATAATATTAGCTTAATAGCTAACCAATGATTGATGAAGCCGAAACGGTGGAATGAGGGACGGATTCTAGTCTCAATTAATAAATGAATAAGATAAGGTGAAAAAATGGAACAAGCATATAATGCTATTGAATTAGCAAAAAAATCAGGAAAGATAAGTAAGGGTGCTAATGAAGTAACAAAAGTACTTGAAAAAGGAAAAGCAAAATTAGTAGTTTATGCAAAAGATGTTTCTCCAGCAGAAATTGTAATGCATTTACCATTACTTGCAAAAGAAAAAGGAGTTCCTTGCGTGGAAGTACCAAGTAAACAAGAATTAGGTGCTGCAGCAGGTTTACCTCTTGGAACCACAGCAGTTGCTATTACTGAAGAAGGTGAAGCTAAAGATCTTATCTCTGAATTATCTGCTAAATAGGTGAAGTAAATGGCAGATATAAAGAAAAGAATTGGGAAGCCTTCAAAGAGAGATGATAAAAAAACTGGAGTTCATTTCTCACATGCAGTTCCTGCTCTAGTTGAAGAAGTAATTGGGAGAACAGGCACAAGAGGCGAAGCAATTCAAGTTAGATGTAAAATTCTTGGTGGCAGAGACCAAAACAAAGTAATTAGAAGAAATGTTAGAGGTCCTGTTCAAAAAGGAGACACTTTAATGCTTAGAGAAACTGAAATTGAAGCACGTGCTTTAAACAAAGCTGGAAGAGGTAATAACTAAAATGGTTAAATGCAGTTTTTGTGAAAAAGAAATTCCTTTCGGCACTGGCAAAATGTATGTAAAAACAGATGGTAAAATATTTTACTTTTGTTCAAGCAAATGTGAAAAAAATCAGTTAAAGCATAAAAGAAAAGCTAGAAATGTTAAGTGGACTGGAACAGCTCATAAAGAGAAACAGAAAGCTAAATTGACAGCTAAGAAATAATTTTTTATCTTTTGTTTTTTATTTTAAATTTTATAATATTTATTGGAGAATAATATGATTGAGAAAACATTAGTATTAATAAAACCTGATGCAATGCAGAGAGGAATTATTGGTAAAATTATAACTAGATTTGAAAGAACAGGAATAAAGATTGTTGCATCAAAATTAATTCTTCCAAATAAAGAATTAGCAGTTAAACATTATGCTAAAGATAAAGAGTGGATAATGAAAGTTGGGACAAGAGCGAGAAAGATGTTTGATGAAATTAATATGCATAAAGATAAATCAGCAGAACAAGTTGGCCAAATGATTTTAAATCAATTATCGGATTACTTAATTTTAAGTCCTACAATGGCATTTGTTTTTGAAGGACATAATGTAGTTGAACATGTTCAGAAACTTACTGGTGCAACTGCACCAAGAGACGCTGTTCCAGGAACAATTAGAGGGGATTATTCTTTTGATACTTATGATTTAGGAAATGTATCAAATAGATCAGTTCAAAATTTAATTCATGCTTCAGATTCTGTTGAAGTAGCAAAAAAAGAAATATCTTTATGGTTTAAACCAGAAGAGATACACTCTTGGAAAAGAATAGATGAAGAAATTCTTTACAGGGGATTAGAAAATAAAGAATAATAATTAAAATATAAGGTGGTAATAAAATGGCAAAAATGGTTGATCGTGTAGTAGAACAAATGAAACTTCCTGTTAATATTAGGAACATTGCAATTTGTGCTCATATTGATCACGGAAAAACAACATTCTCAGATAATCTTCTTGCAGGTGCAGGAATGATGTCAGAAGAATTAGCAGGTAAGGCTTGTCAACTTGACTTTCATGAAGACGAGCAAAGTAGAGGAATTACAATTGATAGTGCAACTGTAGCTATGGTTCATCAAGTTGAAGATAAAGATCATTTAATTAATTTAATTGATACTCCTGGTCACGTTGATTTTGGAGGGGATGTTACTAGAGCAATGAGAGCTGTTGATGGTGCAATTGTATTATGTTGTGCATCAGAAGGTATTATGCCTCAAACAGAAACAGTTCTAAGACAAGCTCTAAGAGAAAGAGTTAAACCAATTCTTTTTATTAATAAAGTTGACAGATTAATTAAAGAATTAAAGTTAACTCCTGAAGCAATGCAAGAAAGATTTGTTAAAATAATCGCTAGTGTTAATCAACTTATTATGGATATTGCAGAAGAAGGTTATGGTGAGAAATGGCAAGTTAATGTTATGGATGGATCTGTATGTTTTGGTTCTGCATTCCACAATTGGGCTTTAAGTGTTGGTTATATGAAAAAGAAGAACATTACTTTCAAAGAAATAATTGATGCTTATGAAAATGATACTTGGAAAGATCTTGGTAAAAAAGCACCATTACATGAAGTTGTTCTGGATGCAGTAGTTAGACATTTACCAAATCCTTTAGTTGCATCTAAATATAGAATACCAAAACTATGGCATGGTGATATCGATAGTGAGATGGGTAAAAGTCTGATAAATTCTGACCCTAATGGCCCACTAAGTTTTGTAGTTATTAAAGTTGTTATTGACCCACAAGCAGGAGAAATTTCTATGGGGAGACTCTATTCTGGAACAATGAAAAGAGGAGAAACAGCTTATTTAAATCTTGCAAAAAAAGAAGCAAGAATACAACAAGTTTACATCTATAATGGTGCAAAGAGGGAAATAGTTGATAGTGTTCCTGCAGGTAACATTATTGGTGTTGCAGGATTGAGAGATGCTTATCCAGGAGAAACTGTAACAATTGGTCCACAAGAACCTTTTGAAAAACTAAGTCATATTTTTGATCCAGTTATTACAAAAGCAATTGAAGCAAAAAAACCTAGTGATTTACCAAAATTAATTGAGGTTCTTATACAAGTATCAAAAGAAGATCCAAGTATTCAAATTGAAATTAATCAAGAAACTGGTGAGCATTTAATGAGTGGTATGGGAGAATTACATCTTGAAATTATTGAAGATAGAATTAAAAGAGAGAAAGGAGTTGAAGTTCAAACTTCACCACCTATTGTTACATATAGAGAAGCAATAATGAAAGAAACTCCTGATTCTTTTGAAGGAAAATCTCCTAATAAACACAATAAGTTTTACTTTAAGGTTCAACCAATGCCTGAAGAAATAAGAAAAGCAATTAAAGAAGGTAAGGTTCATGAAGGAAGAATAAAAAAACATGATTCTGAATTATGGGAATCTCTTACTGAAGCAGGTATGGAATCAAAAGTAACAAGAAAGGTTAGAGAGATCTTTAATGGTAACATGTTAATTGATGGAACAAGAGGTATTGTTCATATTAATGAAATTATAGAAATGGTAATGGACATGTTTGAAGATGTAATGAAATCTGGCCCAATTGCAAGAGAACCTTGTGTAAATGTTATGGTAACTTTAGACGATGTAAAATTACACGAAGATGCTATTCATAGAGGACCAGCACAAGTTTATCCTGCTGTAAGAGCAGGTATCCGAGGATCAATGGGTGAAGCTCGACCGTTATTATTTGAGCCATTGCAAACTCTAAGATTTGAAGCTCCAGTGGAGTTTATGGGTGAAATATCTAAATTAATTGCTAATAAAAGAGGACAATTATTAGATATGCAACAAGAAGGTGCAAGTGTAACTGTTCTTGGTAAAATGCCTGTAGGAGAGATGTTTGGTTTAGCTTCAGAGTTAAGGAGTGCAACTGGTGGAAGGGGATCTTCATCATTAGTTGATCAAGCATTTGAGAAACTTCCAGAAGAATTGCAACCTAAAATTGTTAAGCAAATTCGTTCTAGAAAAGGTCTTGGTGATAATGAGTAATTTTTTTATTTTTATTTTTATTTTTTTCCGGTGCCAGTAATCTTTGATTATTGAGCATTTTTATTATATTTACTTCTAGAAAGTAGTTAATTATTTAAATAATCTTGTATTTACACAATTTTATGGCTCAAATTAAATTTGTTAGACATTCTGTTCCATCTAGAAAGGATTTACTACATATTGTTGAAGAGAATGGTTGTTCTAAGGTTTATGAAGATCTTCCTAAAAATTTTGACCGTTGGATTGAAGAATTACATATTCTTAATTCTTTTATTAGTAAATACTCAATTGGTTCAATGGATAGTATTTATCCTCCTCCAATAGGAAGTGTAAACTTTAAACAACTTGGTGAGAATATCTTTATTTATCGAGGAAGTAAAACAAGATTAAGAGGGATCTGGGTTAAATCAAAAATAGACCCTGAAATAGCTGAAATGTTTAATAGAGATGAAGAGGTATGGAAAATTTATAATCTTGAATCTAATGCTAGATTAATGATTAATGGAGATTTAAGAATAGAGTCTTCTTTGCTTTTACCTGATAATTTTGAGACTAATGCAGAGATTATACAAGATATTGGTGGTTGTACTCAAAGAAAAATTTCTAAGTTTAATGTAGAGATTGATAATAAAAAAACTAGTATATATGCTAAAACCTCTAGCTTTTTAATGTCTTTCTTTAGTTCTAAACCTTCCTATAGATTAACTAATATCGCACATTTACATAAATATAATTCTGAGGATGAAATTAATAAATATATTAGATTTGCTAATATTGGAATTAAGGTTCCAAGAATTATTGGTTTTTATAATTCTCTTCCCGAAGATATCTTATTTGTTGAAGAACAAAAAGGCAATCAGCCTGATGAATATTTTAAAAAGCATCGTTCAACAATTATTAATCAAGATGCCATAATGTTAGGATTACTTTTTATGGCTGGATATAAAAAATCTGGTTTTTGTGATTTTGATGATAAAATATTTGATGGTAAAAAATTATCTCTAATTGATGTTGATGAATGTTGTAGCTTATATTCTCCTTTTGAACCTGACTTTAAAGAAATTCTTATTAATCCTTGCTCCGAAATTAAATTAATAGAGTTTCGGAAAATGCAAAGAGAAGTTTTTTTAAATGGGTTAAAAGATGTTTTATTTAACTATCAAGATTCGTTACTTCCTACTCCAAAATTAAATAAACAATATATCTCTTCTTTCTTTAATGTATTAAATTGGGGAACTCCATCAAAAGAAGAAATAATAAATTTGACAACATTTGGTAAAAATTATATTACGCTTGATCAACATCTTGCTATGTGTAATGATAATTAATCTACAACTTCTCAAACTCTTCATTTGCAATCTGCAAAAACTCAGTTTCTTTCTCAATAGGAATAATTGCTCCTGCTGCATGCTGATGTCCGCCTGCTTCTCCGTAACCGAGTTTTTCAATGATTGTGGTTATTGTTTTTTGCAGATCAATATCTTTATTATTTCCTACAACTCTTAGAGAAACTTTTACTGCTTTATCAGCAGTATTGTGTGCAAGGCTAAGAACATAATAATCTTTAGGAAATTTATTACTCATAGTTAGAATAGATGCAACTGTTCCTGCGATTGTGTATAATATATTTGTTTGTGCGTTAATAATCATAAATTTATCATTTTGAATAATTGTGTTAGATTTATTCTTTAATTCTTTTTCAATCCAATTCATTCCATGAACAATCTCAATTTTATAATCTTTTTGAACTTGATGAGCATCATTCTTATAGCCTGGTTCATTAAGGCATGCATAAACTCCTGTTTTAGCTTGGTCTAATCTTCCACAAGCGTTTAGTATTGAAGAGTATTCTTTTGCATCTTTAAAAGTTCCTTTTTTCTCGTCTAATAATTCATATGTTGTTCCAAAGATTTTTGATTGGTCTGTTAATCCTGCACCAAACCTTTTAATTATTATATGTTCTGCTAGTTTCTTTTTTTCTTCTTCAGTAAGATCTGAGAAAGGTCTTAAGTTGTTATTCTCATCAGTTTGTTTTATCTCAAGATGATTAAGAAATAAAACAGCTGCATTCTGATTACCCGTAACACCTGGTATTTCTAAATCAGAACTAAATTCTAGTAATTTAAACAAGGGTCTTGTTTGTTTACCAAATAAATTTAATTCTTTTTTTAGTTGAATCTTATTTCTTTCAACAGCTATATCAAGAATAATATTGTTTAATCCTGTAAAGCCTTGTTGTTCTTGCACATCTCCAATAGATCCTATAACTGCTAGATGTGCTTGATTGTAATTTTTTTCATTTAATAAACTTGAAAAGAAGAAAACAACTCCACTGCCTGCAATAAAATTAGAACCATCAATTCCAACTAAATGAGGATTGATATGGATAATATTATTTAATGCTTCTTCTTGTGGAACATGGTGGTCTAGGATAAGTACTTTTTTATTAGTTAAGTGTTTGTTAATGCTAGTTAGTTGACCTGAACCAAGATCTGTAATAATGTAATAAGTATATTTTTCTTTTGCAATTTCTTGACAAACTTCATCTGTTAATTGAGCATAAATAGTTAATTTGTAATCTTTATTTTCATTTTGTAATGCATTAACCATTAAAGCTCCAGAAGTAATTCCATCTGCATCTAGATGACTTATTACCCTAATTGTTTCTCCTTCTGGTATTGATTTAAAGAATTCTATTGCTTTTTTCAGTAGTTCAATAAATTTGTTATACTGCTCTTTTGTTATCGGATCAATCTTTGTTAATTGTGATTCGTCTAAAGCATCTAATTTTATCATTAGATTAGGTGAATTATGTGGTTTTATAAATTTGATTATTGGGACCTTTAAGGTAGTAAGTTCTTTTTAAATAATATTTAGTTTGAATGATATTGATGAAAAAGAGAGGCATATTCATAACATTTGAAGGAATTGATGGTTCTGGTAAAAGTACTCAAGCAAAATTATTTGTAGACTATTTGCAAAAAAAGCATATAAGATTATTATCAACAAGAGAACCTGGTGGGCCTAGTATTGCAGAAAAGATTAGAGAAATTATTCTTTCTAATGATAATAAAGAAATGGCTAATGAAACAGAATTATTATTGTATATGGCTTCTAGGTCACAACACACTTATGAATGGATTATTCCTACTTTAGAAAATGGGATTCATGTAATTTGTGATAGGTATTATGATTCTACAACTGCTTATCAGGGTGCAGGAAGAAAAGTAGATCTTCAAGCAATAAATTTTATTAGAAAGTTTGCAACTTATGGTTTAGTCCCTGATTTAACATTTGTTATTGATTTACCCGCAAAAACTGCAACTGAAAGAACAAAAGAAAAGATTCTTGATAGATTAGAACAATCTGGTTTAGAATTTTTTACTAGATCAAGACAAATGTTTCTTGATATTGCTAAAGTCGAACCTGAAAGATTTTATGTTTTAGATGGTAAACAATCGATTGAAGTTATACAAGAAGAAATTGTTGGTGTTGTTGATAAAAGATTCCCTAACATTTATAAAATCTAGATATTTCTTATAATCTATGACACAAGAACTCATTCAAGAGGGTGCAGAAGCTAAAATCTTCAAGAAGATTGAGGGCGATGCAACAACTATTATTAAACAGAGAATTAATAAGAAGTATAGAATTGAAGCTATTAATAAATTATTAATTCCTTCTAGAACAAGAAGAGAAGTTAAAGTAATGAATAAATTAAATGTTTTAGGTGTGAATGTTCCTAAAATAATTTTTACTAATAAAAAAGATATTATTGAAATGGACTTTATTCAAGGAGAAAAAATAAGGGATGTTCTTGATAATAATGTTAAGTTAGCAGAAAATATTGGTGAAATTTTAGTAATCTTGCATGATAACAATATTATTCATGGTGATTTAACAACATCTAATATGCTATTAAACAATAATGAAATTTACTTTATTGATTTTGGCTTAAGTTTATTCTCCCGAAGATTAGAAGATAAAGCAGTTGATATTCATTTATTTAAGCAAGCTTTAGAAAGTAAGCATCATAAAATATCTGAACAAGCTTACAAGTTATTTCTTAAAGGTTACAAAAAGAGCAAAGATCATAATGAAGTGATGAAAAGGCTTAAAAAAGTTGAGTCAAGAGGAAGAAACATAAATAAAGAATAATCTATTCTACATTTTTAGTTTACGTTAAAATAAAGGGTTTGTTCTGAATCTTTTTTTATACTGCGGAGATTATTGGTCGCTATGCGCCCAAGTTTTAATCATAAAGTAATAAAAATCAAAGATTTTTAGTATGCCAATAATTGAAAAAATTATTGTACATACCTAATTTTGGCTTTCAGCACAAATGCACTTTATTTAACTTGCTCCAAGGCAGTATTTTAGTTGGCTTAGGAGACACCATAAAATAACACAAAGTTTTTATAGAATAAGTTCTAAATATGTTAAGAGAGGTGTTGATTGTTAAGGTGTTAAAATGGATAATGTGCTAACAAAAGATTACAAAGAGAAATTTATCATAACCCTCTTATCATTATTAGTATTATTTTTTTGTAGTTTCACAGTTGCTTTAATCGCTCTTAAAGGTGGTTATGCTTTATTTAATTTAGGTATTCCTAGTATTGTTGAAAATTGGATATTAGTATTATTATCTGTAATTTTCATTACAAAAATATTATATGAATTGGTGAAAGTTTAATGTTTATAAAAAAGTTTGATACGAAACAAGTAATATTAGTTAGGGCAGATTTGAAGATGCCTAAAGGTAAACTTGCTGCGCAAGCTGCACATGCAAGTGTTGAGGCTGTTCTTAATTCTAAAAAGAAAGTTGTTAAATTATGGAGATCTATGGGAATGAAAAAGATTTGTTTAAAAGTTTCTGATCTTAAAGAATTAGATAGTTTTCTAAATAAAGCTCAAGAAGTAGGTTTGCAAACTTCTAGAATTACTGATGCTGGAAAAACTGTTTTTAAGAAGCCGACAGTAACTTGTGCAGCTATTGGGCCTGAGAATTCTGAAAAAATTGATGAAATAACAAAAGAATTAAAGATGTTGTAAGTTTTAAGATATTTACTATCTTTTTTCACAAAGACAAAGTCTTGTTGTGCCCACTCTTGTTGTAGAGCAAAGTTGTGGCACAAAACTTCTCCTTTCATTGCATTCACCAGATTTATAATTTGGTGCAAATGGTTCCCAACTTGATTTGCATTTTGTGCATTCTATAAATTCTTCTAATATTGTGCAATCTTCATCATTCCAATTATTATCTACACAATCTAAATTTCCTATGTCACATATTTCATTACAATCATAGTTGGTTACTCCTTGTTCAAATACCCAACAATAAGAATTTACTGGATCCCAATGCATAATAACTTCATTCATACACCAATCAGGTTTTACTGCTGGTTTTATACATGTATCCTCTGGGCATATAAAATCTTCTGAGCAATACTCAGCTTGGCCATTACAAGGAGTATATCCTACATCTCCTAAACAAGTATTTGAATATGAATCACAAACTAACAAATCATTACAATCATTATCATCTTTTTTATCACATTCTCCTTTTAAATTGCTTTTATCTTTGCATTCATTATTAATACAACTTTGTCCTGCAATCAGACATTCTGTATTTAGCTCACAATAATTATCACCAATGCATGTTTCTGTTTGTGGATCACAAATTAATGTGCTAATACAATCACCCGGAAATACTGAGTCGGGGTCACAAGGATTATAATTTAGACTTCCTAAACATTTATCATTTTCACAAGATGTTCCGGCCATGCATTCTGAAGGAAAACTTATTGCTGAACAATCACCATGGATATTAATCTTGCATTCGCTTTCACTATCACAAATTAAATTATCTTTGCAATCTTCATTATTATTACAATTATCAAATAAGCTACAAACATCTCTCTCTACTTCATACACTCCTTCTAGTTCTTGTGGTGTGCAAATGCAAGCTTGATCAGATATATCCGTTTCTCCATCATTGTCATTATCCTCTCCATCATCACATTGTAATGTGTAAGGAACAACATTTGTTACTTTAAATATTATTTCTCCTTTGATATGTTTAGTAAACATTTTACCTTCCATAGTATAAGAAATATCAATACCTAACTTATCTTTATCTTTAGAACCTAAGAAACTAATACATTCATCACCATCATCTTTACAAATATTACATCTTAATTCAATTGTTCTACCTGCTCCAACCTTTGAAATGCTATTACAATCAGCTAATAAATTAACTTCATCGTGTTTGAACTCTATATTAATAATCTCAATTGTATCTGCTTCAAGATTAGGTGTATCAATTTCAATTCTCCCATATACACCAGTATATACACTACCTTCAAATTCTAATGTTCCTGAATAATCTTGTTTTTCTGTTAAAGCATAAGCACTGCAAGTTGTATCTCCAATTGTGCAAACATTAGGCGCTTGATTTGTAACATCAAAAGCATAATATGTCACTGCTGAGCCTAATATTACTATCATAACCATTGCCCAACCATAAGTTGATAAGAATTCTATTGCAGCTTGAGACTTTTTATTCATTCGAGACACACCTATTTTATTATATTATTATTGCCTTATTCTTTTAAAAAGCTATTGATGGATGTGGTTATTATCATAATCTTTTAAAACAAACCCTTATTTGTTACTATTATGATTAAAGATTTTGACAAAAACAGAGAAGAATGCAGAAAAGCATGTTTTGAGTTTACTGCTGAAAAGCTTAGGGTTTCTGTTAATCAGGATAATTTTATTGTGCAAGCAATATCTGAAATAAATGAATTGGATAAGCTTGTTAATATGCTTTCAAGAAGACTTAATGAATATGTTGGTTTATATTTACCTGAACTTTATGGTAGAATAAATGACAATAAAACTTTTGCAAGATTAATTTCTACAAAAACAAAAAAAGAATTAATGGAAGATATAAAAATAACTAAAACAATTGGTGCTGAATTTGAAGATGAAGATCTTGTTCCAATAGTTAATCTTGCAAAACAAATAATTGCTTTATTTGAATTAAGAGATAAAACAGAAAAATATCTTGAATTAATATTAGAAAAATATATGCCTAATGTTCATCATATGCTTGGAACAACAATAACTGCAAAGCTAATGTTGATTGCCGGTTCTCTTAGACATTTATCATTATTTCCTGCATCTACAATACAAATGCTTGGTGCAGAAACTGCTCTTTTTAGACATTTAAAAACAGGGGCTAGATGTCCTAAATATGGATTTTTATTCATGCATCCTCTTGTTGCAAATTCAAAACAAAAAACTAGAGGGAAGGCAGCGAGAATGCTTGCAACTAAAGTTAGTATCTTAACTAAAGTTGATTATTTTAAAGGCGAGTTTGTTGCAGATAAATTACTTGAACAATTAGAGAAAAAGCTAAAATGAGTTTTAAAGAATATCAAGCGGAAAGAGAAAAATCAAAAGGCAGACAGAAACCATTTAGGAAATCTGGTGGTAGTTCTAGAGGTAGCTCTAGCAGAGGGTTTAATAGAGATTCTAATAGAAATTCTAGAAGTGGTTCTGGTAGAAGTTTTGGTGGGAATTCTAGTGGTTCATCTAGGGGAAGATTCTCAGATAGAAAATTTTCAAGAGATAAACCTAGGTTTGATCCAAATTTAAAAGAGCAATTTACTCCTATTAAATTTTCAAATACTTATCTTGATATAAAAAGACGTGGTGTTGATTTATTTACAAAAAACTTAACTCCTGGCATATCCTTTTTTGGTGAAAGAACTTTTCATAAGAATGTTAATGGTGAAAATGTTGAATTACGAAATTGGGAATATAAAAGATCAAAACTTGGTTCTGCAATTGTATTAAAAGTTTCTCAACTAGGATTAAAAGAAGGAGCAAAAGTTTTATACTTAGGCGCAAGCCATGGGTTTACTCCTTCGTTTGTTTCAGATATGGTTGGTCCTGATGGATTTGTGTTTTGCTTAGATTTTGCACCAAGAGTTGTTAGAGATTTATATTTATTATGTCAAAAAAGAAATAATATGGCACCAATAATTGCTGATGCAAATGCACCTGAAACTTATGAAAAATTAATTCCTGAAGTTGATGTAATATTCATGGATATTGCGCAAAGAGATCAAGTAGGAATATTTCTAAAAAATATTAAATTCTTAAAAGAAGGAGGGTTTGGTTTACTAGCTTTGAAAGCAAGAAGTGTTGATGTAACAAAAAACCCAAAAGATGTTTTTAAAATAGCAAGAGCTGAACTTGAAGAACATCTAATGATTGTGGATTATAAAGAACTTGATCCTTATGAAAAAGATCACTGCTTTTTTGTTTGTAAAAAGAAATAGTTTTAGGACTTCTTTGGTTAACTTGTTTTAAATAAGATTGGTTTTTATATTTCTATTATGATAGAGATCAGAGCTGGCTTGTTAGTGGCTAAACTTGCTAAGGATAGAGAAGTAATTAGCAATACATTGATTTATAATGCAAGAATGTATGTTGAAAACTTATTAAATAATGATTATGATATTTTATTCTTAGCTAATAAAGATTATATAAATAATGCAGTTTATATGTCAATTTTAGAACATCAATCATACAATTCAGAACGCAATCTAATTGTTAATCCAACTTTTACATTTAAACCTTTTGTTGATAATGAATTATTTTTTGTTCAGAATTATAGTAATTTAGAAAATAAAGAGTTATTTATTTCTAAATTAAACAATTTTGATTTTTCTTTATTAAAGCCTGAAGGAAGAAACATGGTTATACAAAAGAATATTTATAATTATGCAGGGAAGCCCTTATATAATTATTCATTATATGAGATAATAAAGATTAAAGAAGTTTTAAGTAATGAAGGTTTGAATGAAAAACTAATAATTGAAGGAATTATTCTTAGTGAGTATCTTGGTGCTTTAGATTTTGCAATTAAAAAATATAAATTTAATCCTGATATTAAGAAAGAAGAATTGTTTCTTAAGAAAGTTTTATTTTAATAGAATCATTTTTTTAGTTGCAGTGTATCTTCCACCATGTTTCATTTTATAACCATATTCTATTGGTTCAGGTTTGCAAGTAGAAATAACCTCTTCATCTTTATTAATGCGTTTTTCTAAGTTATAATTATCAATCATAATGCAATGAAATGCTTTTTCTCTTATAAACTTTCTCCAAATTATAGATTATTTTATGTAGTAAAATAATAAACATTTACCACATTGCAAAGAGAAATAATACAATTATTAATGTAACTAGAATGAACATGTAATAAATCCAATATTTTTTCATAAAATGAATAGCATGTATTGGATACATTGAAAACTTTATTGTTTTATCTTTGTGAACTTTATTATATGAAAGAGTTGTTGAAATTAAAAAATATATAAATATTAATACTAAAATAAATGTGTTTGGTGTTAAGACAATTAATATTGCAAACACAAACATGTTAATTGGTTCAAATTTCCAAAAATAATTACTTAATGAATATAAAATAAAAATCATTAAAATTAAAAAGCCAATAAATCCTATGCTTGAAAGAACATAGCCTAAAATAAATATGAATACAATTCTTATTCCTGTGTCAAGATAATGATTAATTGATTCTAGTTCATATGCAGACCAAAGACTAACTATATATCCTGCTAGATTAGCAAGTAAAGGAAGTAAAGATATTAGAATATAATATAATAAAGTTTGCATTTCTTATTCACCAATTTTTTATTTAAAAAACGAAAAGAAAGAAAAAATTTACTCAACAGTTTCTGATCCAGCTCGATATATTGTAGCAAAGCTAGGTGCAACTATTAAGAAATCGTCACCAAAGCCTGCGATATCGCCTTCAATTGCATCACAAGTTTTCTTTAGTTTATTGATTGCTCTTTTTAGCTCAACAAGATCTTTTTCTTTCAAAGGTTTAATATTAACAAGTGCAATAGTATAACCTTCTCTTAATGCATCCAATATTGGTTTAACATCAGAAAAATCTTCTAAGTTAAATGGTCGAACAATGATTTTTGATGAAGTTTCAGACTCCATATCAGTGTTTAATTCAACGTATTCTTCTGGATTTTCATCAGAATCATTATATCTTGCTTTCTCAAATTTATTTCTTAGAGAGGATAATATTTTTTTCATTTTCAGCTAGGACCTCCTATGTAAATATAAGTAATTGTATATTTATAAATTTCATTGTGGTAAGTAGTATTTAAATGTTTTGCTACTGAGCAGGGTTTATTGCTATTTATCTAGGTTTTTAGTTACTTTTTAGAATGAATTGGTTTTTGATATATAGTTTACTCTATCTTTAAAACTGCAATAAATCCAACTTTTTTAGTTATTTTTACTTTGCAAGAATTAGCAATTTTTTCTAAAGCTAATTTAATATCTTCTCTTTCAGGAGCACTTGGTAGAAATTTAACTTTTGCAGTCTTATATTTTCTTATAATATCTTTAATTTCAGATATTACCGTCTCTGTAAGACCATTTTTTCCAATATTTATTGTTAAGATTTCAGGTTTCTTTACCATTTGATGTAGAATCAGTTGATTGTAACTTGTTTTCCTAAACTTTGTCCTGGCATTCCTGTTTCAAAAATTGCTCTAACTGCACCACTATTGCCATGAGTTGAAGCAATCTTGCCATTAATGTTCCTTTTTCCTGTATTATAGGAAATTGTTTTTCCAACAAGTTTTTCTGCTTTATCTTTTGAGTCTACACCTTCTACAGCAATAATCATGTGATTACTGGAGGTAGTATGTCTATTTCGTCTGAAATTAACTATTGTTGCTTTCATATTGCAAAGAAGAAATGTTTTGTTTATAAATATTTATGTTTGTATATAGAAAGATTTAATAAGTTCTGTTAATTTTTATTATTTTATGAATTCAGACATTAGTTGGGAAATAAATACTGTTTTAGCAAGAAGTCAGCACTTTAAAAGTGCTAAATCTACTGGCCTTCTAGTTATTGTTGATGAATGGGGCATTGTAGGAAAGGGTGAAATATTTTTGGCAATTGTTTATAATGAAAATGGAGATTTATTAAATATGACTTCAATACCTTATAATAATATTACTTCTAAAAAATATGTTTTAGCACCTAAAAATGTGGTTAAAAGAGCCCTAATAAATAATAGTGATATGTCTAGATTTTTTAATGCAGATAAATTCATATATCATGATTCTTATAGTTCTTGAATACCTTTATAAAACAAAGTTGAATACTATAATATATGGTTTTAAAAGTAATTATAGATACAAACTTCTTATTAATACCATCAACTCTGAATGTTGATGTATTTGAAGGTATTGTGAGTGCAGCTAATGACTCTGTTGAGTTGATTACACTTAATTTAGTGGTTGAAGAGTTAGAAATATTAATTGCTAGTAAAGAGCTAAATCTTAAGGATAGGGAAGCTGCAAAGCTTGCATTAGCCCTTTTAAAACAAAAAAACTTAAAAATAGAACATTGTTCCAACGAGCATACTGATGATGCAATACTAAAGAAGGCTCTTGAGTTCAAACAAGAGGGTTATTCTGCTGCAATTGCTACTCAGGATAAAGAATTAATAAGTAGAGCTCTGTCTTCTAAAATACAGATCTTTACTTTGAGGCAAAAAAAGAAAATTTTGCTTCTAAAGTAGGCCAAGGTGAAAAAATGTATTATAAAATAAAGGTTAAGGATCATGTTCGACTTCCTCCAACATTATATGGTGAAGATATAGTTGAATCGATTACTAAAGCCATAAAAAATATATATTCTGGTTTTATTTCAAAAACTATGGGTATTGTTATAGATGTAACATGTGTTGATAGTGTTAAAGATGGAATAATTATTCCTGAAGATGGTGCAACATATTTTGAAACGGAATTTACTTTATTAACTTTCCAACCAGAATTACAAGAAATAATTACTGGTAAAATAAAAGATATAACTGACTTTGGTGCATTCCTAAGTTTAGGTCCAATGGAAGGAATGATTCACATAGGACAAACAATTAATGACTATGTTAGTTTTTCAAAAGATAAACAATTACAAGGAAAAGAAACTAATAGATCATTAAAAATTAATGATGAATGTAATGGTAAAATAATTGCTGTTTCATACAAAGATGTTAACAATCCAAAAATTGGAATAACAATGAGACAAGAAGGTCTTGGTAAAGCTGATTGGATTCAAGAAGATTTGAATAATCCAAAAAAAGCAAAGAAAAAATAAGGTGTTAATAAAATGAAAAAGAAAGTATGTAGATCATGTAAAATAATCGTTCAAGGAGACTCTTGTCCTCTATGTAAGAAAAATTCTTTTGCAACAAATTTTCAAGGTCAAATAAATGTATTGGATGCTAATAAATCATTCATAGCAAAAAAAATAGGCATAACTGTAAAAGGTGAATATGCTATAAAATCAAACTGAGGTTATAATAATGGAATTTAAAATAACAATCGAAGAAGAACAAAAATTACTTGATAGAAAAATGATTAAAGGAGAATTAAACTTCTCTGAAAAATCAGTTCCTTCAAGAATGCAAGTTTTAGAAGCAATTGCTAAAAAATTAAAAGTTGATAAAACTCTTATAATTGTAAAAGAAATTAAATCAATTTTTGGTTCAACTAATGCAACTTTTGAAGCACACATTTATTCAAGTTTAGATATTAAGAATAAGTTAGAGCCAAAACATTTAATTAAAAGAAATGAAATAAAGGTTGCTGAAAAGAAAGAAGAGAAAAAAGCAGAAGAAAAACCCGCAGAAGCTCCTAAAGAAGAACCTAAAAAGGTTGAAGAAAAACCTGCTGAAGTTCCTAAAAAGGAAGAAGCTCCTAAAGAAGAAAAGAAAGTAGAAGCTCCTGTTGAGGAGAAGAAAGAATAATTATAGGTGAATCATAATGGCAAAAAGCAAAGATAAAAAAGCAAAAGAAAAAGTAAAAAAACCTGCTTATAGACTTCATAAAGCTTACAAAGTTGAGGGAGATAAAATTACCTCTAAAAATAAGACATGTCCTAAGTGCGGTGGTGGAATTTTTATGGCTAAACACAAGGACAGATGGACTTGTGGTAAATGTGCTTACATGGAAAAAAATTAATTTTTAATTTTTTTATAATTACACTCAAACTTGGGACCTTAGCTCAGACTGGGAGAGCGCTACGCTGAAGACGTAGATGTCCAGGGTTCAAATCCCTGAGGTCCCATACTAAGTTAAGATATCTCTGAAAGAGATATCTTTTATTTGGTTTCTTAGATTTGAACGTAGTTCCTTTGGTGCCAAGAATTCTGTAAGAATTGTTGAGCACAAATCCCTGAGGTCTCATATTTATTCTTGGTGATTTGAACACAGTCAGAAATCTTTGATTTATGGTGTCTAGCTTCGCTACGGAATCCTCTGAGGTTTAAATTTATTTAAAACTAAAATGGCTATACTAACAATAAAAGGATTTGTATTTAATGCATTAGTAATTAAAAATTCATTTTCAAGAAGATCGCAGAAATTTTATAATAATATTATAAACACTTTACGTTCGATTGGAGTTACTGAAAATGATATTTTTATGGAGCTTGAACTTTCTGCAATGAAGAAAATCCCTGCTGCAGCTACTTGGTATCTTGACGGATATCATTTACACTATAGTTATAGTGCAGGTAATAATTATGCTGAAAACTTATTTGTAGTTTCTAAAATTATTGAGTTTGAAGTAACACAAATTCTTTTGGGTGAAAAAACAATTGAGCAGTTTATTTTTGATTTTTCTGAATCCTCTGAAGTTGAAGAAGAAAGAAAAGAAGCGCGAAGATTCTTAGGAGTTGATGAAGATTGTTTAGATTTAGATCTTATTAATAAGAGATATAAAGAATTAGCTAAAAAAGCACATCCTGATATGGCTACAGGTGACACAGAACAATTTAAATTACTTAATCGTGCGCATAAGATTCTTAAGAGAGAGTTGTTGTAGGGAATTCTCTAACTGCACTCAATCACTACTAACAAATAACAATAACAAGAAGACTTATAAGTAAATTAGCATTTCTTTGCAATATGAATAATTTTAATGAAGATAGTGAGTTTCTTGCAGGAATGTATTTTACAAAGGGTTTGCTTATTACTAGTTTTATAACTCCTAAGAAGTCTTGTAAAGTTATAGTTAATGATATTAAATCTATTGGTTTAAAAGTATCTGAATATTCTACATCTTTCAATGTTCTTGGTAAAGAAATAGGATTAGCTTACCTTAAAGGTGGTGCATATATTAAGCAAATATATAATTCTAGAATTCCTGGTAGGGATTCAAACACTATTTCACTTCAACCTGATAATCTAGCTGAATTTAAGCTTAAGAATGGAATATTTTTCATGCAAAAGAAGATTGCATCAACTAACACTACTACAACTTATAAAAAAGATAACAATATAACTACTCATTTTTTTGCTAAATATGAGCAGACTGATCAAGATGACATTTCTGACTATTTGTATAATACTTTTAATCAAGTTGCACCTAAGAAGGATGCTAAAGCTTGCACAGAAAGAGTATTAAATAAGTTATATCAAAACTTAATATTAGTTAAAAAATAGAAAGTATTAAATACTATTTTGCTTTTCTATTTATTATGACAGATAATAATCTTCCTAAAGATTTGTATAAACCAGAAGAAGTTAGTATTTTATGGAGATATTCAGAAAAAGTTTGGATTGTGGCAGCATTAGAGGAGCTTGAATCCAAAGCTACTAAAAATTCTAACTATAAGTTTAAACATGTATTTGGCCCTAAGGGAGGAATTGAGTTTGTAGATAATTTGGGGAAAGATAGTACGTTGCAAATACTTATTACTGAATTATTTAATTATGAACATGAAAGCTATGATACTCTTGATTTAGTTAGAAAAACAAAAGAAAAGTTTCCTAATGTTTCTATTTTAATGTGGGATGCAATATATTTTAAAAATTGTAACTTAAGTAAAACAGCTGTTTATACTGGTTCAAATAATAGTGTTAATAGTAGATTAAAAGCTTTGAAAGCTATACCTGATGTGTATTTTCTAGATCTTGAGGCTAATGATAATATTTTCTTTGATGCAATTGACAAATTACTAAATAATTAATAATAAACTTCTAAATCCAAATCTAACAAAAACATTTATATATAGAATTCTCTAAAATAACTTTATGGCAAAGGTTGAAGCAGTAGTTTATAGTTCAAGCCCATTATTAGTTAGATATAAGGGTGACTTCTTATTCAATAAGCTATACAGTGCAATAAATAAATGGTTTAAAGCAAATAGGCTTAAACTTTGTGAAAACAAATACAAAGATAAAATAAGTGATGGAAAAAGATTAATTGAAATAAAGCTGTATGGTGATCTAAAAATAACTGAGTATTACAAACATCAAGTTAATGTTAAGATTATTGCTGAAAACTATTTTGAAAGACAAGTTCAAGTTAATGGTAAGAAAGAGTTAATTGGTAATGGGAAAGTTCTTGTAGAAATTAATGGTGTTGTGATTGCTGATCATAAAGATTTATTTACAGTTAAATCAAAACATAATTGGGTTACAAATTTATATAAGTGGTTGGGTAATTTATTGTTTGCAGTTAGAAAAAATGAGTTTGCAATGAAAGAAATTGGTGCCCTTGCAGGGAAGCTAGAATCTTTATCTAATGATGTTAAACATAGTTTGAATATGCAGAGTAAAATTTAAAACTTCTTACTCATATAAGGTCCTTCTAAATTATATTTAAATTTAGAATAATATCCTCTCACACCAATTCCACTAATAACAAGAAGTTTATTATAATTATTTTCTTTACATATTTCTTCTGCTGTTTTTAATAATATTTTTCCAAAGCCAGAATGTTGAACATCTCCTTTTTTACCAAGAGAAGTTGTTTCACCATAAATATGAAGTTCTCGGATGATTGCAGTTGTTTTTGTAAATTCTTTTCTTAATTGTTTTGCAGGAAATCTTAATCTGCAAAAACCAACTATCTTATCATTATCCTCGATAGAAATAAAGAATTCAGTTCCATTGTTAGCTTCATATTTTATAATATTTAATTCAGGATTAGTAATCTTTTGTGATTTAATTTCTCTGCATCTAATGCAATTGCACTTTATTCTTTTCTTTTTTAATTCTACCTCAACATATTGTCTTAAGTTTGTTTTATCAACTCCTGCACTCACTAAGTTGCTAGGAATGTCTCTCTGCACTCTCATAATCCTAACATATTTTGGAACAAACTTCTTAAAGTTAGCAATAAGGATTGCAGCTTTTTTGGTTGTTAGTGGTTTAAACTTTTTATTTTGATATAATTTATAGAGTTCTGTTCCAGGCATAACCATACAAGGATAAATCTTTAACATATCTGGTCTAAAATCTTGACTTGAAAATAATTTCTTTAATCCTTCTAAATCTCTTTTAGTATCAACTCCTGGAAGTCCAGGCATCATATGAAAATTTAATTTAAAACCTAAATCTCTGAGAATAGAAATTGATTCAATACTCTGTTTGACTGTGTGGCCTCTTTTAACATTTTTAAGAACATCCTCATAAACAGATTGAATTCCTAATTCAATTCTTGTTGTTCCAAAATTTAGAAGATCATTTGCAGTTTTTCTATTAGCATAATCTGGTCGTGTTTCAATTGTTAATCCAACACACCTAATTTTTGTTGATTTATTTATTTCTTGTTCTTTTTTAAGAGAATGTTTGTTTTTCTTTTTTAATTCTAATAGCTTTTTATGAAGTCTATCTGTTCTCGCTGAATCATTCATAACTGCAGGTAACTCAAAGAATTTCTTAAACTTATTAAAGTTTAATTTTCCATTCTTAAAATAAAATAATTCTGAAAAATCATTCATCGCTTTGAAGGCGTAATAAATAAACTCTTCTTGATAATCTTTGTCAAATGCAGGAAAAGTTGCACCCATGACAATCAACTCAACTTTATCAGGAGCATGACCTGAAACAATATAATGTTCTAATCTATTAAAGATTTGTAAATAAGAATCAAAATGATTTCTCGCAGCTCGTCTAGCAGCAGGCTCTTGCCCTGTATAAGATTTAGGAGTATCACCATAGAAGCTATTAACTCCTCCTGGACAATAAATACAAGTTCCAGGGCATTTTAACGGTTTAGTCATGATTGCAACAACACTCACTCCAGAAATAGTTCTAACTGGTTTAATAGAAAGAAATTGCTCAATATGTTTAACTTCTTTAGATGGTGCAGACATTAATATTTTAATATCATTAGGCATATGTTTAAGATGATATTTACTGCATAACTTAATTTTCTTCTTGCTTAACGTAACTTTATCTGGTTTTTCTTCTTTAATATATTCAATAATTTCATTTAGGTATTCCTTAAATGTATCTTGCATACAACAAAAGAACTCTATTTCATTTATATAGTTGATGAATAAGATGAATAAAAACATTTATAAAGAAATCAGCGTTCACTCAATTTATTAAAGTTTAGCCCGAGTGCAAGCGATTATAGGGTTGTAATTGCTAATTCTTGGTTAAAATTTATGTTAAATTCATATTAATTAAAGGTTAAATAATAAAAATGGCAGAATTCAAACACTTAGTAAGGATTGCAAACACTGATTTGAAAGGAGGAAAAGCTATACTTTTTGCTCTAAAGAAAATTAAAGGTGTTGGCATAATGTACGCAAATATGACTTGCATGAATGCAGGTGTTGATGCTAATAAAAAAGCTGGCGAATTATCTGATGCTGAAATAAAATCAATAGAAAAAGAATTATTACAACCTAATGCGCCTACTTGGATTCTAAATAGAAGAAAAGATCCAATAACTGGTGAAGATAAACATTTAATCGGTTCTAGTTTAATATTTACTCATGATAGTGACTTAAAAGAAATGAAGAAAATGAAGTCTTACAGAGGAGTTAGACATATGTCTAGATTACCTTCTAGAGGACAAAGAACTAAATCTAATTTTAGAAGAAATAAAGGTAAAGCAATTGCTGGTTTAAAGAAAAAGGGAGTAATTAGGAAGTAAAATGGGAGATCCAAGAAAACATAGAAAAAAGTATGAAACGCCTGTTCACCCTTGGCAGAAAACTAGAATTGTTGAAGAAATAAAATTATTAAAAGAGTATGGTCTTAAAAATAAAAAAGAGATCTGGAAATTTACATCATTCTTAAAAAAATATAAGGATCAAGCTAAAAAACTTATTGCAATGCAGGGTTCACAAGCTGATCTTGAAAGACAGCAAATGATGGATAAATTAAAATCATATGGTCTTATTAAACCAGGTAATGAAACTTTTGATGCAATATTTTCATTACAAATAAAAGATGTTCTTGATAGAATGTTACAAGTTATTGTATGTAAGAAAATGTTAGCTAGATCACCAAAACAAGCAAGACAATTTATTACACATTGCCACATACTTGTTGGTGATAGAAAAATTACTTCACCTAGATATCTTGTTCCAATTAAAGAAGAACCATTAGTTAATTTTACTACTTCTTCAAGTATATATAGTGTTGATCATCCAGAAAGACCAAAACCAGATGAAAAAAAGAAATCTGAAATGGTTATTGAAGCTAAAAAAGCTACAAAAAAAGTTGATGTCCCTAAAACTAATATAAAAGAAGTAAAAAAAACTGAAGAAAAAACTAAAGAAAAGAAAGTTGATATTCCTAAAGAAGTGAAAAAAGTTGAGTCTAAACCAACTGTAGAAAAAAAAGAAGTTCCTAAAAAAGAGGAGAAAAAAGTTGAAACTCCTAAAGAAGAAAAATCTTCTGAAGTAAAGAAAGATGCTCCTAAGATTGTAGAAAAACCTAAGGAAGATAAACCTAAGGAAGAATCAACTAAGAAGGTGTGATAAATGGCTATCAAAAAACCAATGCAAAGAACTGAAAGAAAAAACTTCAACGTAAGGTGGGGGATTTGTCATATTTTATCTTCATATAATAATACTATAATTCATATTACTGACATAACTGGTTCAGAATCTCTTGCTAGAGTTTCAGGTGGACAAGTTGTTAAAGCAGATAGATTAGAATCTAGTCCAACTGCTGCAATGAATGCAGCTAAGAAAATATCTGAGTTAGCTAGAGAAAAAGGAATTAATGGTTTACACATTAAAATTAGAGCTCCAGGTGGACATAACGGCCCTAACAGTCCTGGTCCAGGTGCACAAGCTGCAATCAGAGCTTTATCTAGAATGGGCATGAGAATTGGTTTTATTGAAGACGTAACACCTATTCCTCATGGTGGATGCCGAAAGAAAGGCGGAAGAAGAGGTAGGAGACCATAATGAAAGTTACAATTCTTAATAAATCAAAAAACAAGTTAATATTCTTGATTGAAGGAGTAACTCCATCTTATATTAATACTATTAGAAGATTAATTATTGCTCAAGTTCCAACTATGGCAATTGAAGATGTTGAGTTTAGACAGAATGATTCAATATTATATGATGAAATGCTTGCTTTAAGATTAGGATTACTTCCTTTAAAGACTGACCTTAAATCTTATTCATTACCTAATGAATGTTCATGTGAAGGTGCAGGTTGTGCTAAATGTCAATTAAAATTAACATTAAAAGCTAAAGGTCCAAAAACTGTTTATGCAAGTGAAATTAAATCAACTGATCCAAAAGTTATTCCGGTTTATCCAGAAACACAAATTATAAAATTGTTAGATAGCCAAAAAATTGAGCTTGAAGCAGTTGCGATTTTAGGTAGGGGTAATAAACATATGAAATGGTCACCCGGTCTTGCAAGTTATAAAGGTGTTCCGATTATTGTTGCAGGTAAGAATGCAAATAAAGAAATTGTTAAGAAAAATAATAAAATAATTTCAATTACTGGAAGCAAAGTTAATGTTACTAATTATTTAAAATATAATACTTCATTAGAACAAGATTTAGAAGAAAATGGTTTTACTATTGATTATAGTGATACTGATTATATATTCACTCTTGAATCTTGGGGTCAATTAAAACCTATGTTAATAATTGAGAAAGCTATTGAAGAATATGAAAAAGAATTAAAGCTTTTCCAAAAAATAATCAAAAAATAATCATTATACCCTTCGTTTCACTCTTTGTGGGAGTGCCGGAGTGGTCAAACGGGCAAGGTTGAGGGCCTTGTGGCTTAGTGCCTACGCGTGTTCAAACCACGTCTCCCACATATAAATATCAAAAATGAAAAAAATAAAAAACCCTGGTCAACAGGAATTAATAAGAGAACTTAAGAAGCTTGCAATTACTGAGAAGGTTAAGCTATGGAAAAGGATAGCAACTGAATTAGAAAAGCCTACTAAGAACAAAAGAGTTGTAAATATCTCTAAATTAAATAAAGTTACAAAAGATGGTGACCTTATTATTGTTCCAGGTAAAGTATTAAGTTCTGGTGAATTAACTCATAAACTTACTGTTTCAGCTTATTCTTTTTCAGAAACTGCTGAAGTAAAGATCTTAAAAAGTGGTAAAGTATTATCTATTCGTGAATTAATGGTACAAAATCCTAAAGCAAAAGGTATAAAAATAATAGGTTAATTAAAATGATTGTAATAAATGCTAATAATTTAATACTTGGAAGAATTTCAGCTAAAGTTGCAAAGCTTGCTCTTTTAGGTGAAAGTATAAAAATAGTAAATTGTGAAAAAACAGTTATTACTGGTGATAAAAAATCAATAATTAAGGCTTACAAAAGAAGAATGACTATGGGTATTCATACTAAAGGTCCATTCTTACCAAGAATGCCTGACAGATTTGTTAAAAGAACAATAAGGGGAATGCTTCCATATAAAAATCCTAGGGGTGCTGAAGCACTTAAAAGAATAATATGTTATGCTGGTGTTCCTGAAGAATTTGCTAAAGAAAAACAAATAACTTATGAAGAATTTAATGTTTCAAAAATTCCATATTTAAAATTTATAACAGTTAAAGATTTATGTAAAGTTTTAGGTGCAAAAGAATGACTAAAAAAATTAATATAATACAAGTAAGTGGTAAGAGAAAAACTGCAATTGCTCGTGCTACATTAAGAAAAGGAAAAGGTAGAGTAATGGTTAATAATGTGCCAATTGAACTTTACAAACCTGAAATTTATTCTTTAAGAATTAAAGAACCTTTAATATTATCTGGTGCTATTAGCACTGAAGTTGATATAAAAGTTAATGTTCGTGGTGGAGGATTTTCTTCACAATCAGATGCAGTAAGAATTGCAATTTCAAAAGCTTTAGTAGAATACAAACCAACATTAAAACAAGTTTTCCTTGATTATGACAGGGCAATGCTTGTTCCTGATGTTAGATTTAAAGAAGCAAGTAAACCAAATAGTCAAGGTCAAGCAAGATCTAAAAGACAGAAGTCTTATAGATGATTTTGGTTTATATTAATATTAAAAATTATATCGGAGATAAAAAATGATTGTTCCAATAAGATGTTTTTCATGCGGAAAACCAGTTGCCCATTTATGGGAAGAGTTTAAAGCTAGAGTTTCAAAGGGTGAAGAACCAAAAAAAGTACTTGATGATCTTGGTTTAGATAAGTTTTGTTGTAGAGTTATGCTCCTAAGTCATGTTGATTTAATTGATCTTGCATCAAAGTTTAAAAAGTTTTAATTTGGGTTGAAAATGGAAATAAAATTTATTGAAAAAACAAAAAACAAAGCTTTATTTGATTTAAGCGGTGTAGATCATACATTTTGTAATGAGTTAAAAGAAGAGTTATGGAATGATACTGATGTTAAAATTTCTGCTTATAAGAAAAGACATCCTTTAGTTTCTGTTCCACAATTCCTAGTTGAAACTACTAAAAGTGATGTTATTGATGCTTTAGTTGCTGCTGCAAAAAGAATTGAGTCAACTAATAAGAAGTTTTTAACTGTCTTGAGTAAGGCTTAATTATAGAATATTTCTATTAATTATTTTTATATTATACTTTTTTAGAATTATAAGGTTCTACATTTATAGAATTTGAATTTGTTGGATCAAATTTAAAATTTGCTTCCATTTCTTTAGCTGCATTACATACAATTCTAACTTGTAAGCTATATGCTTCATTAATTTTTTCAAATGGTGTTTTATTATAATAAGCTTGCTTTAGAATTTTGTTTGTTTCTTTTAATGCTGGAGAAACTTCAGTCGTTATATATTTTATCCATGTATCGAAACAGTCAGCATTTTCTTGTTCTGATTTCTGACTTTTCTTAAATACTTCTAAATAACTTAAAATTGGTGTTAGTTGATTATCCTGAATCATACTAAAAGTTTTAGCTAATTCTCCTAAATCTAACTCTTTCAAAGCAGGGTATTGTGCTGTTGTTTCAATTACTTCTGGATTATTAATTTTATGTTGTGGATCTGGGTCTATAAAGAATGTTCCATTATCAGCATCTAAATATTTTTGATAATTAAACATAGTTTTGTAAAAAGATTTCATAAATGAATTTAATTTTGATATCATAATAACAAGTAATAGTTAACCTTTTATAAATGTTTCTATAACGTTGTTACTTTATAGTGATTAATGCTAAGTTAATTATTTGTTTTAACTTACATAAGATTTAGCTATTTCTATCATATTTTATCTAACAAACTTTATAAATGCTAAAGTAAGTCTCTAATTTATAAAAATCATAGTAATAAATTATTAATAGGTGGGGAAACAATGTCTAATGCAAAGAAATCTACTAAAAAGAAAATAAAAAATAAATCTTCTGATAATATAAATAAGTTAAAAAAACCAGCTAAATCTAAAATTAAAAAAGAAGCAATTCCTAAGTATGAAATTGCTACTAAAACTAATGATGAAAATGTAAGATTAGATTCTTTAACTGCAAACTTACCTGCTGATCTTCCTAAAGAAGCAAGGGATAAGCTTGAAAAAATAAAAACAGTTCTAGATAAATATCAAAAAAAGATTGTTTCTAAGTTTCAAGGTTATATTATGGGCGTATCCTTATTGCCTCCTAATCAACCAGAACAAGGTAAAGAATTAACTCAAGAAGAAAAAGATGCAATTAATGTTCTTGTATTATTAGATGATGTTGACTCAAAAAAGATGACTAAAGAAGCTTTAAGAGAAAAACTTTCAACTATTATGGTTAAAACAGCTGAAGAAACTGATAAATTATTAAAAATTGAAACATTATTAATTACTGATTTATGGCAAGCTTGTGCTGATGGTAAATATGAAGTTCTAAAAAAGATTGCTCTGAGTGCACCTGTCTTTGATAGGGGAATGCTTTCTGCAATAAAAATTTCTGAAATTCATAAGCAAATGGTTCTTGAAAAATTTGAACAATATATTGTTTCTTATTGTTTAGCAGGTTCTCTTGTTCAAGGTAAAGCTCATTCAAAATCTGACATTGATGTTTTTATAGTTATTGATGATACTGATGTAAAAAAGATGAGTCGTGCTGAATTAAGAGATAAGTTAAGAGCTATAATTATTGGTATGGGCATTGACGCTGGTAATATGACTGGCATAAAGAACAAGTTAAATATCCAGGTTTATATTCTAACTGATTTCTGGGATAGTATTAAAGAAGCTAATCCTGTTATCTTTACAATGTTAAGAGATGGTATACCTCTTTTTGATAAAGGAATATTTATGCCTTGGAAACAATTGTTACAAATGGGTAAAATAAAACCTAGCCCTGAAGCTATTGATATGTATATTCATTCTGGTGACCAATTACTTGAAAGAGTAAAGGTTAAGTTTAAAGAAATTGGTATGGAAGATTTTTTCTGGGCAACTTTAACTCCTAGTCAAGCAGCTTTAATGATGTTTGGTGTAGCTCCACCAACACCTAATGAATCTGCGAAAGTTATGAATGATATTTTTGTTAAAAAAGAAAAGTTGTTAGAGCCTGAATATGTTGCTATCTTGAAGAAAGTAATTGATACTAGAAAAAAGATGGAGCATGGTGAAAAAACTACTTTTACTGGTAAAGAAGCAGATGAATTGCTAAAACTTTCAGAGAAATATCTTAAAAGATTAAAAAAGTTATTCCAGCAAATTGGTGAACTTAAAGAGGGTGAAGCAGTAACAAATGCATATAATTCTCTTATAACAATTATGAGAGATATTCTAAGATTAGAAAAAGATATTAAAACTGTTTCTAGTAAAGATATTCTTAAATCTTTCAAGGATAATATTGTTCATGCAGGTTTAATTACTGAGAAAGTTTTTTCTGATATAAAGAAAGTTTTTGATACTAAAACTACTTCTGATAAAAAGAAATTAACAAGACATGAAGTTTCTGAAACAATAAAAGCTGGAAAAGAAGCAATAAGATCTTTAGTTGAATTAGTCGAAAGAAAGAAAAGTAGAGAGCTTGACAAAATAAAGATTAAAGTTAAATATGGAAAAAAATTCGGTGAAGTTATTTTACTTGGAAACAAAGTATTTATTCTTCATGATTTAGAAGCTAGAGATAAGGTAAGTAAAGCGGATATAAGTAAAGATGGCAGATTCTTAAAGTATAAAGATTCTTCTTTAGAAGAAATGGAAAAAGAATTAGTAAAGATAAAACTTCCTAAGAAATCTTTTATTAAAGAAAAAATCTTTGAAGACTTAAAATCTATATTTGGTAAAGATGTCGAGATACTTTTAAATAATTAGTTTTTTTATTTTTTATTTATTTTTTCTTTTTTATTTGAGAGTACATCTTAAGTGAAAAGTATAATAGAAAAAATAAAAATAAATAGAGTTTATTTATTTTTTTTACAAACCGAACACATTTCTGTTCCATTTACATCATAAAGTTTCTTAGTGTAGCTACCACACATTGCGCAAATACCATCATCTTCATATAATGGGCTAATTTTGTTATCTCCACTTATTCTAATATCCATCTTATCTGCATAAAGATCAAAGAGAGTTGGTTCTATTTTAAGAATATCTTTAAGAGTTAGATACCCAACAAGTTTTTTACTCTTAACAACACTTATATGTCTAATCATATTTTTATTCATTACTTCTAATGCTTCAAAAATATCTATGTTTGGAGAAACTGTGATTATTGTAGAACTCATATAATCTAAAACTGGTTTTTTAAGACTTACTCCTTTCGCTACTACTCTAAATACAATATCTTGGTTTGTAAGAATTCCTATTGGTTTTTTATTTTCAACAATAATTATACTGCCTAACTTATGCTTACGCATTAATGCTGCACAGTCTTTTATGCTTGTTTCAGATGTTGTTGTTAGTGGATCTTCAGTCATGCAATCCCCAACAGAGTAACCAGTTTTCATATTTGCACCCCCTGATTGTATTAATTCAGGTAAATTAACCTTATTTAAAAATCTATTGTTGAATTGTCTATTGATTGCAGCTTTTAACTTTTGTGAATTTAGAATTCATAATTTAATGCTTTTAATTCTTGATTCAAGAGTAACATTCTTTTTGTTTAAAAGATACTTTATTGATTTAAATAGGCCTAACCTCTCATAATTAAGTTTTTCAAGCGCTTCTCTTTCTATGAACCTCACATTACTTTGATTACAAATAATTTTTGCTTTTTTAGTGAGATACATATTTGTAATTAGTATTCCTTTAGAATTATTTATTTTGTGTAAATCGAGTTTTTTTGCAAAAACAGAAGCTTCTTCTTGCCCAACAAAGTAACCTTTAGATTTATATTTGCACTCAACATAAGTTTTTCTTATAATTCCATAAACAATATCAAATTCTGATCTAAAGTCTTTCTTTTTTAGAATAACATTTTTCTTTAGTGCAAATTTACCAAAGTCATAAAAGATATCATAAACAAATAATTCAAATTTTTTACCAATAACATAATTTTTTTTACCTTGTTTTTTTATATTATTTTTACTTCTCATCTGGGGATGTTTTAAATTATTTAATATTTAATTTGTTTGTTTCATAACTGAATCTAGTTCTTTTACCATATTCTCATTATAGAATTTTATTGTTCCATTGTTTTCAGTAAACATCTTAAACTCTTCTGTATCAGTAGTATCAATTTTGGATATTATTGAATTTAGAGTGTAAAAATCATCTTTTGGTTTGTTAACTTCTGGTGTTTTATATTTTTGTTCTATTACTGTTTTTTCTAATTTCGATGTTATTGGTTCGAATGACATTGTTTCTAAAGTGCATTTAGCATAAAAGCCTAACCAAAATGCCAAAGTGCATCTTACAATACTTTTTACTTTTCTATTTATGCTCATTTTCTTTAGTTGAATATTTTTTAACAAATTTCTTTATTGATGAATAAAAGTTGTTTAGATTTGTGCTTGTTTTCCCTTTAATATTATCAAATTTGCCAATTAGGCTTTCATTATCAAATTTATCACCAATTAAACTTTCAAGTCTATAATCAAAATCACCAATTTTTAGATCTCTATTCACAATTAATTTATGATCTGTTCTAGAATTTACAATATAAGTGAATAATGTATCTCCTTTTGTTTCTCTTAGTATGTGTATATTATAGGGGGTTTGGCAAGACTCTGTTGTAACCTTATAATCTCTGATATTATTCAATTCAACAAGTTTATTGTGGTTTAAGTAAGCTAGATTCAATCCTAATGCTGTCCCAATTAAAAATACTGGTATACTTTTAAAAAAAAATCCTGTTATTTTTGTTTTTCCTTTTTTCTTTTGTGATTCCATAAATTTTAATAAAATGGTTGCCTTAAAAAGCCTTTAGTGAAGAATTTCGTAAATTTTCTTAAAAAATCGAAAATCCACATTTTAGGCTCTTTCTAGTCACAATATTTATAAACAGTTCTGGATTAACCTTACTATAATATCAAGAACAATATATGAACAATATTTGAGGGTTATTTCAATGGGAAGAATAAAAACACAATTAATCAAAAGAACTACTAAAGAAATTATGGTTAAACATAAAGATAAAGTTAAAGAAGACTTTAATGAAAATAAGAAAGTAGTTGAAAAAAATACTGATATTACTTCAAAAAAGCTAAGAAATGTAGTAGCAGGATATATGAGTAGATTAAAAAGACACGACAAAATTAATTACTAGTGAGCAGGAGGTAATAAAATGGAAGGAAAAGATAATTCAATCTTTATCGGAGAAAAACCTTTTATGAATTATGTAACAGCAGTAGTAATGCAATTTACAACAAGAAATGCTGATAGTGTCATTGTGAAAGCAAGAGGCAAGTTTATCAGTAGAGCAGTTGATGTATCTGAAGTAGCATTAAAGAGATTCTTAAAAGATCAGCTTAAAATTGGTGAAATTAAGATTGACTCTGAAGACTTTAAAAATAAAGAAGGTAGGGAAGTTAGGGTATCTACAATAGAAATAACTTTACTTCGTAAATAAATTATTTATTCTTTTATTATGTATTCTATTAGTTAACTATTTAAATTAAGATGCATAAACTACTTAATAAGATGATTTTTGGGCCCATAGCATAGCCTGGACAGTGCAATCGGCTTCGGACCGGTAGACAGGAGTTCGAATCTCCTTGGGCTCATTTGTGTTTATAGGACTGAGTAAACTTTGTTTACGAATGTCGTAGGGTTTGCATCAAAGCTTACCAAAGCTTTGGTTCGCTAATCTCCTTGGGCTCATCTTATTTTAAGAGAAAATGTTTGAAAATCTAATATATAGTTATGGATATGCTGGAATCTTTGTTGTATGTGCATTATCTAGCAGTTTATTCCCTCTTGGTTCTGAAATATTTGTTGTTCTAATGATTACTTTAGGATACAACATTTGGTTAATCTTACTATTTGCAACACTTGGTAATTATTTGGGTTCATTATCTAATTATTATGTTGGTAAATATGGGAATAAATTTCTATTCTCTAAACATATAAAAATAAATCAAAAAACTCAGAAAAAAGTAGAAAAAGTTTATTTAAAATATGGTGCACCAATTCTATTCTTTTCATGGGTTCCAATAATAGGTGATCCATTATGTGTTATCCCTGGTATTTTTGACTTGGATATTAAGATTTTTTCATTCTGGGTTATTCTAGGTAAGCTATTTAGATACATTTTTATAATATTAATAACTTTAGCAATAATATAAAATGTTAATTCATAATATAAATCCAGTTTTATTGCAAATATCTAATAATTTTGCAATAAGATATTATGGTTTAGTTTATGCAATAGGATTTCTTGCAGTTTATTTTATTCTAAAATGGTTTGCAAAGAATAATAAAATAAAAAACTTGACTGTTGATTTAGTTGATAACTTTACAATCTGGTTGATTGTATCTGTTATTCTTGGTGGAAGGTTAGGTGAGGTTTTATTTTATAATCTTGCTCATTATTCTTTAAATCTGTTAGATATCTTTGCTATTTGGAAAGGTGGAATGTCTTTTCATGGAGCATTAATTGGTGTTTTAATAATGTGTTATTTCTTTTGCAAGAAATATAAGATTAATCTCTTAGAACTAGCAGATATTCTTGCTATTCCTGCTGCATTCATTTTATTCTTTGGTAGGATAGCTAATTTCATTAATCACGAGCTTATAGGCTCTGTAATGAAGAATAATGCATGGTATTGCATTGATTACTCTAATTATGGTATTGAAGGATGTAGGCATCCTAGCCAAATCTATGAAGCAGTAAAGAATTTATTTATTGGATTTATTTTGGTTGTTCAATATAATTTCTTAAAGAAAACTAAAAATAAAAAACATGGTATTGTTTTCTTTACATTTATTACATTATATGGTTTACTAAGGTTCTTAGTGACTTTTTACAGAGAGGATCCTCATGTTTTTCTTGGTTTAGGAACAGGACAACTATTTTCTTTAGGAATGTTTATTCTTGGTGTAGTTGCATTGTTTATAATAAAAAAAAGAAAAAGATAAATGCTCAATAATAAAATTATTGGCATTTTTTCATTGGAAAAACTACATTAAAAATGAGTCAATTAGTAAGAATATTCCTTCTATTGTGAATAAGAAATAATACACCATAGGTGTTAATATACCACTTACAAAAGGAATCATAATTCCTATAACAGGAAGTAAACCAATTATAAGTAATAATATTCCTACGAAGAATGCTAGTCTTCCTTGTGGCTCATCAAGGCCTTCCATAAAACTGTCTATAATTAAGAATAGTGCACCAGCAGCTAGCACATATGTTAGAAATGCTCCTAATGGTGTTAACATAAAATTAATATTCCAACTTATTAAATTAAAATAATTTAATAAAGGAACAATACCCAATACTAACATTACTATTGCAAATATCAATGATGTAAAACTTTTTCTTCCTTCCCACATTTTCATTTACCTCGTTACATTATTTTTTTAAGATCCATACTATTTGGTTTTAAATCTTTAGCTTTACCTAATAAAAATCTTTCAACATAATATTCAAATTTTTCATCTTCTGTAATCGCTTCTTTTAATTTTTCATACATTTTTTCTATTTCTTTTATGAATTCATGAGGGTAAGGTGCAGGATCATTAAAATTCTTAAGCCAATTAAAGTATCGTGTTACATTATTTACGTCATCCAATGCTTCAAAGTATGCTTTAACACTTAAATCTTGTATTGTTTGTATATCTTTTATTTCTAAAGCAATTGTTTTGGATTCTTTATCAATCATTTGAGTTAGTTTTTGTAAGACTTCAACAACTTTTTTAGTATTTTTTTCTTGTTTTAGTGCTAATTTTAATTCATGTGGTATGTTTTTAATCTCTTTTTCTTCAAATTTTTCTAATTTTAATTTTTGCTTTAGTTCAATAGCTTTATCCCTTAAAATATGTAAGTTCTTTTTTTCTGTAACAAAAACTCCATTTTTTTCTTTAAATGTTTGATGTTCTTTTCTTAAATGCCTTGCTTCTTCCATTTGGGTAGTTATCATATTTTCTATGAAAGCTATAGCATCTTCAAATTTGAGGATTTCTTTATTTAATACTGGGAAAACATTTTTTAGATCTTCCACAGCAAGTTCGGATTTATCTAAAGTTTTCACCATACTAGTTATTTCTTTAATAATATTATTGAGGTTATGTATTAATCTTTTTTGTATAACTGCACAATATAGATATTCTCTGTTAAGCAATGTTGTTAAAGCAATTAAATCTTTGAACAATGTGATAAATGCTTTATTTATTAAATCACACTCCCTTGTTTCTACAATCTCTTTCAGCCCTAAAATCTGTTTATCAATTTTCTTTGATCTTTTATAGCATATTTTAGGGTAATGTTTCATTCTTTTAGCTAACGCTATTGAATTCCTTTGAAAAAATAATTGTTTTGCTGCTTTTGCTTTTTCTCCCATTTTATTTATAGTGTGGTATTTTTTCATCCATCATTAATATAAAATCATAAATGTCTGCAGGACCAATATCATTTTTATGGAAATCTTCTTTAGGCCTACTTGGTTTTAAAAATGCATTAATGTTTTCTATCTCTTTTTTACTGAACCCATTAATTAATTTATTGTGTATGTTTTTTATCCATCCACTCGCTTTAAGATTAAGTGGCTGAAGATTATTCAAGAATTGATTTATTAAATCTAATATGGGTTCAAATGTTCTTTTATCAGTAGCACTTAGTAACTTAAAATCATGATTGAGTAAATCTCTAAAAGTTCCAATGTGTTTTTGAATTGTTTTCAGATGATCTAATACATTATTCTTTTTCCAGTAAGTAGTTGCTAAGCTTATATGTGTTGCTTCATTGTGTTGTATTTGCTTAGCTTCGTGTTTTATTTTTAAGTATTTTTTAATGTGTTCTTTTAATATGTCTTTTGGGTCAACTTTTATACTATCAAAATCATAAATTACTCTTGCACCTGGATTATTTTCTGCATTATATCTTAACTTATCTGGATCACTTATCATTAAGTTAAGTTGTGCATCCAGTTCTGAATTATCTATTCCTCCATGTGCATTAGGCCTTATTAAAACAGCATAAACTACAACTGCATGATGATAGATTTTATATTTAGTTAAGAATTCTCTTAGGCTAAAGTAAGGGAAACGTCCACTTGTTCTAAGACAAATAAATCTTAACTTTCGTAGAGGTGCTATCTCAAAATTAGTTGGCGCATGCTGGCCATAGGGGAATTCTTGTCTTGGTTTTTTTTGAGCTTTTGAAAGAATGCCCCAATTAACTGGGCTTGAAGATGGTGTAGATACATTTCTAGTGTCTTTCTTATTTTCAATTGCTAAATAAATTCCAACAAATAACTTACTTGGTATTGGTGAATATAAATGTTGATCTTTTTTATTTGCATCTATTATTGAAAAAATTATTTCACCTGTTTTGTGGTAATTTGAAGAGTGAAGATAACGTTTAGTTTTCTTTAAACTTATAATTGGTGCATGTAAGTGGAGTGGTGTTTTTCTAAAATTAATTCTTGCTGCATCATATTCTGTTCTACCATCATTTAATTTAATAATTATATGGTAGTTACCACAAGGTGCAGTATTGCTTTTAATATGATTAACTATGCCTCCACAATCAATTTGAGTTATATCTTTAATTTTTATTAATGGATAATTTCTAGTATCCTTTAAAGCTAACTCATGGGTTCCACCATCATGAATTTTCCATTTTGCTGTAGCTAATGAAGGATTTGTGTATTCTCCATGTTTATTGTAAATTTTAATACTTAAAGTAAATTCTTTAGGTATATTTTCTGGAAAGTTAGACCTATGAGAATTATCACAATTATGAATTAAGAAATGGCCATGATTATTTGTGAATCCTGGTGGATTATTTGGTGTAAGGCTAGTTTTGTGATTTTCTTTTCCTTCAACACAAATTAAGGGTAAAATATTATTTGTTTCTGGCTCTGTTTCTGGTTTAGACTCTACCTTAGTATTCTCAATAATTACTAATGAAGAATCATAATAGTTTTTGCCTTCAAGTAAACCTATATGAATAAAATATCTTCCTTTGGGCATGTTGTTTCTTATATATGATTCAACTTTACTACAATCAATTTCTCTTATTTTTAAAGATTTTTTTCTTGTAAATTCAACATGGTTTCCATTTGTTTCATTAACGTGGATTGTTCTATCAGATGAGCCCGTTATACCTGTTCCTCTAATTCTTACTATGCAATCAAGTGCATTTAATGCTGATTCATCAATTGGGGTGTCATCTCCATCTTTGAAAACCTTAATTAAAATTTTAAAATCCATTGGAATATTAGTTGGATAGTTACTTTCATCATCCCATTCTTTAATTGTAAAGAAAGCGTGTTCTGTAAAAGGGTTAGGGCTATTTTGTTCTGGTTTTTGTTTATTTGATTCTTTCCCTTTAACACAAATTAAGGGTAATCTTTTATTGTTTTTTTTATCTTCTATTTCTTCCTTATCTTTGTTATCTTTTTTCTTTTTAAACAGTCCCAGCATTAATAATAATTTCCAAATAATTAATCCATAAAATACTCTGATTACCCAGTAAATAGCTGTAACGAGTGCAGGTAATGTTTCACTGCTAAAACTTGCATTTGACATAACACTATAAATTAAGTGCAAGAAAATAGTTGTTGCAATTAATATTATTAATCCTACAAGGTGTTTCCAAAATGTTGGTTTGAATTTTTCAAATGCTGTATAAGCTGCCCAAACTGCAACTCCTAATGTTAATAATGTAAAGAAAATTGTTGAGTAAGCATTCGCAACTGCTAAAATTGCGGGTTCTGGTAAACCTATAGCTGCAATTAAACCAAGAACAATTGCTAATGTATATTTAGCTCCATCTTTTAAATTTTTGAGTGCATCTACTTTGTTCGCTGCTGTTCCAAACATTATTGAGCATACAATAAACAATAAGAATCTTACTAACCCTACCTGTGCTCTAGGATCTGTTAATAATGCTAAGGTAAAAATATTTTCTAAACCAATTAATATCTTATTAAGAAATTCTAATGGTCCAGATGCTGGAATAAAGACAAATAAGGCTATCACTGCAAGAAATATTAACCCTGGTAGATAGTTCTTTGCAGCTTTTTTCATCTAATGAGATACCTCAATCCCTTATAATTAATAATATTATTTATAAGTATTTCCTAATAATTATTTATATCTTTTAAAAAGCTTTATAAATTAAATTATGATTCTATCATATTATGGACGTTTTTAACAGTATTAGAGCTCATAGTTAAATTTCTTAGTTTGTATAGTGTCCACAATATATTTTCTTATTTTATAATATAATTTGAATTAAGGTGATGATTTATGGAATATGTTAATGATTTTTTATGGAAAAAAGGAATGAGTATCAAAGATTTAGTTAAAGGTTACAGGAATGTTGGTTTTCAAAGTATAGAATTACATAAAGCTAAAGAGCTTATTGTTAAGATTAAGAAGAATAGTGCTAAAACTTTTCTTACTTTTACTAGCAATATGGTTACTTCTGGTTTACGTGGATTTTTTGCTCAATTAATTAAATTGAAGATGGCTCATGTTATTGTTACAACTGTTGGCGCAATTGAAGAAGATATTATGAAAGCTAATAATGAGAAATTTCCTATAGGAAGTTTTAATGCTGATGATGTTGAACTTCATGAGCAAGGAGTTAACAGAGTTGGCAATCTTTATATTACAAGTGAGAGTTACATGAATTTTGAGGATTTTATGTTACCTGTTCTTGATAAGTTATATCAGAAACAAAAAATATGGTCTGTTTCTGGATTATTAAAAGAAATTGGTTTAACCCTCAATGATGAATCTTCTATTCTTTATCAAGCTGCAAAAAATAATGTTCCTATTTTTTGTCCTGCAATCACAGATGGAAGTTTTGGTTTTCACCTTTATTTATTTCAACAAAAGCATAAAGATTTTATTGTTGATGTTGTAAAAGATTTTGGTAATATTTTATTTACTACAAGTCATGATGAAAAAAAAGCAGTTATGTCTCTTGGTGGTGGAACTTCAAAGCATCATGCTATTCTTTCAACTTTGCTTAATGGTGGTGCAGAATATGCATTATTTATGACAACTGCACAAAAGACATCTGGTTCAGTTGGTGGTGCTACAACTTCAGAAGCAAAGTCTTGGGGTAAAGTTAAAGATGAAGCAGATGTTGCAAGTGTTATTGGGGATGTTACTATTATGTTTCCTTTAGCAATGTGCGCTGCGCTTGAGGAGTTGAATGGTGAGGGATTACTATTAATAAAATAATAAATAACTTATTGAGCGTTAGCGAAATGGTTGGTTTTTACCAGATTTTTAACGAACGAAGTGAGTATCCAAAAATCTGTGCGATGTGCGCTGCACTTGAGGAGTTGAATGTTGAGGGATTACTATGAAACCATATTTTGAAATATCAAAAAAAGTAGTGCTTGATAATTATAACAAGTTATTAAGTTTTGCAGATGTTATTTCTTATAGTACTAAAACGAATCAGATAATAACTAAAATACTAGAGAAAAATACTGATTGTTTTTTTAGTGTGCATTTTACAAATGAACTTAAGCACATTGAGGATATGAGTAGAGTTATTTTCTTAGCGCAGGGTTGGAATAATGAAGAAATAAAATCTCTTCTTGCTCTAGGAATATCTAGATTTATTGTCGATAACGAGTTTGATCTTGATATTGTTATTAAGTATCTTGAACAATCAAATGTAAAAAATAAGATTGGTCTTATGTTAAGATTAAAATTAAAAGAAAGAACAGTTAAAACTGAAAAATGTTTTGTATTTGGAATGAAATCAAAAGTTATTAATGACAGAGTAAGACAAATAAGAACTAATAAACTTTTAGATGGAAAAATTAATATGCTTGGGGTTCATTTTCATAGAAAGACTCAAAATATGGCTGAATGGAATTTAAAGTATGAACTGAGTAATATTCTTGAAGAAGATGTTCTCAAAATGCTTGATATTCTTAATATTGGTGGTGGGATTCCTTCAAAATATGCTAATGTTAATCTTAATGTTATTCCAGGAATAATTAATAAAATAAATGATTTTAAAGACTATTTACATGAGAATAATATAAAGCTTATGGTAGAACCGGGAAGATTTATTGCTGGTTCTGCAGGAAAACTTATAACAGAAGTTATTGGTATTCATGAAAATAATATTATTGTTAATGCCTCTGTTTACAATACTAATCTTGATGCATTAATTGTTCCAGTAAAGTTATGTGTTAAGGATGAATATTCTAAAGAGGAAGCTCAAAATAATAAGGATATCAAAAGTTATACAATAAAAGGTTCAACTCCTTGCTCTTTTGATTTATTTAGATATAGAGTTTATCTTAAGGAAGTGAATGTTGGTGATGAATTAATTTTTGTGAATGCTGGTGCATATAATTTTACAACCGATTTTTGTGATCTTGAAAAATTAGAAACAAAGATTGTGGAGGATTTTGGAAATGAATAAATTCATGAATTTACCAGACAAGTATGCAGGAGAAGATTCTAAGTTTTTAGTAATTAATATTCCATGGGAAAAAGATGTAACTTATGGTAAAGGTGCAAGCAAAGGGCCTGAAGAAATAATTAAAGCTTCACATCAATTAGAATACTTTGATATTGAGGCGGAGTTAGAAGTATTCGAACAAGGAATAAAAACAATTGATATAACTCCAAAAGTTTTTGAAGATATCCAAGAACAAATTTTGAAGATGGGTTTTAAAGACAAGTTTCCTGTTTTTTTAGGTGGTGATCACTCAATAACTATTCCCACAGTTAAAATTATTGAATCTATTAAAGAAGATTTTGATATGATTGTTTTTGATTCGCATGCTGATTTCTTTTATTCTTGGAATAGTTCTGAGAATAATCATAGATGTGTAAACCGAAGATTAATTGATAACCATAATATTCTTGTTATTGGTTTAAGATCTTGTGATATAGAAGAATTTAATGAAATGAACAAAGATGAAAGAATAAATTACATTAAAGCTAACAAGTTTAATCTTGATGTTCTTAAAAAGCAACTCTCAAAACTTAAAAAGAAAATATATATTTCTATTGATGTTGATGTTTTTGATCCAAGTTTTATAAGAAATACAGGAACTCCTGAACCAGGAGGATTAAGTTGGAATAATGTTCTTGAAGCTTTAGAACTTATTTTTGCAAGTAAAAATGTTCTTGCTGCAGATATTAATGAGTTTGCACCAAACTCTAATTTTGATGCAGAAGCTTATTCTTTAGCTAAGTTAGTGTATAAATTGTTTATTCTAAAGAACAACTTTAGTAACATTAATAAATAATAGTTAATAAAGTCTTAATATGGAAGAAATAGGTGGTGTTTTAATAGTATGTGCACATTCTGATGACCAAATTCTTGGTTGCGGAGGAATGATTGCAAAGTATGCAAAACAAGGTGTTCCTGTTTACACTATCATATTTTCTTATGGTGAAAAAGGTATGCCTCATTTAAAAGAAGATTTTGTTATAAAAACACGAATGAAAGAAACTCACAAAGCTAATGATATTGTTGGAATAAAACAAGTTTTCTTTTTAGGATTAAGAGAAGGTAAATTTAAAATTGATTCTAAAGAAAAAAAAGCTTCTGAAAAAATATTAAATATAATAAAAAAGTATAAAATTAAAAGAGTTTTTACTCATTCTGCTGTTGATGATGATATTCCAAATAGAGATCATCTTAATGTTCATAAAATTGTTAAAGAAGTATGTGAAAATATTGATATTGAGCTTTACACATTTACTGTGTGGGATTTTTTTAGACAAACAAGAAAGTTAGCTAACAGCATAAAACTTGTTGTTGATATAAGTAGCACTTTCAAATTAAAAATTAAAGCATTACATGCTTATCAAACTCAATTTATCCAGATGTCAATACCTTATGTTGAAGTTTATATTAATTCTTTTTTTAATGGATTAAAATATGGATATAAATTTGCAGAAGTATTTATAAGAGAAAAGTAATTAAAATTAAAATGAAAAAATTATTAATTGTTTCAGATACATATGCACCAAGAATTGATGGTATTACTAGTTTTTTGCTAGAAATAATTCCAAGATTAAAGAGTAATTTTGATGTTAAAGTCTTAGCTCCGGATTTTGGAAAATATCCTGGTTCTGTTCAACATATAAAAGTTCCTTTATTTAATGTATTTGTTGGGGATTTTCAGATAGCAAAACCAGTATTATCTAAAATTAAAGAAGCTGTTATTAATTCAGATATTGTTTTTATACAAACAATTGGTATGGTTGGTTATTTAGCTATTAAGTATGCGAAAAAGTATAATAAACCGATTGTTACATATAAGCATATTATTGAATGGGAACTTGTTCCTCATGCTGTTAACAGAAAATTATTATTTAAAATACTAAGTTTCTTTATTAAACTTTCTTCAAGGTCTATTTTTAATAAATGTAATTTAATAATTTGTCCTTCACATACTATTGCTGAAAAACTTTCTTGGTATAAAATAAAACCAAGAAAAGCTGTTGTTCCTGTTGGAATTGATTCATCAAAGTTTATTCCTCCTAAGAATAAAAAAGAAGCTAAAGAATCAATTGGCCTAGATCCTAAAAATTTGATAATTGGTTATCATGGAAGATTAGCTAATGAAAAAGGAATAAAAATATTAGTTAGAGTTTACAAACAATTATCAAGAAAATATAAAAACTTAAGATTGCTTATACTTGGTGATGGTTTAGAAGAACTAAAACATTTTGTTAAAGAAAAAGGTGCTATTTATGTTACTGGAAAGAAAAATGTCATACCTTATTTACAAGCAATGGATATTTATTGTATGCCCAGTTTTACAGAAACTAGTTGTTTATCCTTAATAGAAGCAATGTCTTGTGAATTACCAGTTATTACTACTAATGCAGGAATGATTGGAGATTATGTTAAAGATAATGAGAACGGATTAATAATTGAGAAAAAAAATACTTATTCCTTGTTTAAGGCAATAAAGAATCTTATTAATAATGATGAAAAAAAGAAAACATTAGGTGTTGCAGCTAGAAAAACAGTTTTAGAAATATTTGATTGGGAAGTAACATCTAAAAAAATTATTAAAATATTAACTGATTATTTAGATGAAAAATAATTTTGTGTTTAAACATTAATTATAGTAAAGTTAATAAAAGGTTTATCAGAATATATAATAAAGAGGTATATAATTGAAGTTAAAAGTTCTTAAAGCAAATATTAGTACAGGTAAAAGAAAAATTGCTATTCTTAATTATAAAGATACTGAAAAATTAGATCTTTTTTTAGCTGATAGAATTGAATTAAAGTTAAGAAATAAATCTACTACTTGCATTCTTGATATTGCTCATACAGAACGACATGTTCCTGTTGGTAGAGTCTTATTGTATAATGAAACTTCTAAATTCTTAAATGCAAAAAACAATAATCTGGTTTCTATAAAAATTGCTAAACCGCCCGAATCAATAAATTTAATAAAAGATAAACTTACTGGTAAAAAGCTTAATAAATCTGAATATTTAACTATTATTAAAGATATTGTTGAAGATAATCTTTCAGATATTGAATTGACTTATTTTGTTGCTGCTTGTTCTGCACATAATTTAACTGTAAATGAAGTAAAGCATCTTATTGATGCAGTTGTAATAACAGGTTATAAAATAAAACCAAAATCAAAAATTGTTGTTGATAAGCATTGTGTTGGTGGGGTTGCGGGTAATAGGACAACAATGATTGTTACTCCTTTATTAGCTGCTGCAGGATTAGTAGTTCCCAAAACAAGTTCTAAAGCTATAACTAGCCCTGCTGGAACTGCTAATACTATGGAATGTTTGGCTAATGTTTCATTAAGTGAAAAACAAATAGAACGAGTTATAAAAAAAGTTGGGGCTTGTATAGTTTGGGGTGGAGCTTTAAATCTTGCACCTGCTGATGATAAAATAATTAGAATTGAGCATCCTTTATCTATTGATGTCTCTGGTTTATTATTAAGTAGTATAATATCAAAAAAAATGGCTGTTTCAGCAACTCATTTGTTAATTGATATTCCTTGGGGTCAAGGATCAAAATTTATTACAAAAAAAGAAGCGCGTTCATTAAAAAGAAAATTTGAGTTAATAACAAAGATTTCTAATATTAAATGTAAAGTTGTTATGACTGATGGTAAAAGCCCTATTGGTTATGGTTTAGGTCCTGCACTAGAAGCAATGGATGTTATGAATGTATTGAAAAGAAATAAGAATGCACCTAAAGATCTTGAAGATAAAAGTATAATTCTTGCAGGCAAAATATTTGATTTAGTTGGTAAAACACCTATTGGTCAAGGAAAAGTTTTAGCTAGAACTTTACTTGAAGATGGTTCTGCACTCAGAAAAATGAATGAAATTATTAAAGCTCAAGGAAAAAAGAAAATGCCTTCTCTTGGTAAATTTAGAAAAGTTATTACTGCTACAAAGAGTGGTAAAATTAGAAGAATTGATAATAAATCTTTCTCGAAAATAGCTAAAATTGCTGGTGCGCCTGATTCAAAAGGTTCTGGGGTTTATATTCATATTAACAGAGGCGATAAAATCAAGAAAGGTGATAAACTTTTTACTATATACTCAGCTAATAAAGTTGAGCTTGGCTTTGCAATCAATTATTATAATAACAATAAAAAGGATTTTGTAGTAATAACCTAACTTCTAACAAACTTTATAAATATTTTAGTATTAAACATGTATATTGGTGGTTTAAAATGGAATATAAATTTGGGGATAAAATTAAATTAATACTTCAAGATAATGAAGAAATAACTGGAATGTATGTTCCTAGTAAAGATAAATGCTTTATAGTAATAAAACTTGATTCTGGATATAATATGACAATAGATAAAAAGAATATCAAATCTACTAAATTGATTACTGCTAACAAACAGAAAAAACCGGTTGTTACGGAGATTAAACAAGATGATTCTTTGCCTTTGATTTACATTTTACATATTGGTGGAACAATTGCTAGTAAAGTTGATTATAAAACCGGGGGAGTTTCAGCACAAATTGAAAGTTCAGAGTTATTAAACATGATCCCTGAACTTAAGAAACTAGCTAGAATAGAAACTAAAGTTTTATTTAATATCCTTTCAGGTAATGTTAGATTTGAACATTTTAATGTTATTGCAAAAGAAATACTAGAAATATTAGAACATGAAAATATTGCCGGGGTAATTGTTTCTCATGGAACTGATACTATGCATTATTCAAGTGCGGGTTTATCTTTTATTCTACAAAATATTAAGATTCCAGTAGTTTTTGTTGGCTCGCAAAGATCTAGTGATCGGCCAAGTAGTGATTCAATATTAAATGTAGTTTCTGCTGCTGAATTTATAGTTGATCAAACTAAGCGAAAAGATAGTTATACAGGAGTATTTGCATCAATGCATGGTTCATCTAATGATACTTTTTGTTCAATCTATTCTGGTTTTAATCTTAGAAAAATGCATTCTAGCAGAAGAGATACTTTTAGACAAATTAATAGTTTACCAATTGCTAAAGTAGAAAATAGTAAGATTGAATATTTGGATTTAGAAGAAAGTGATGAAGTTTTACCTCTGTTTGAACCTGCCTATTTTAGAACAGATATAAAAATAGGAATAATTAGAGCTCACCCAAATATGTTTGCAGAAGAAATCTCAAAATATGAAGATTTTGATGGACTTATAATTGAAGGAACTGGTTTAGGGAATATGCCTGTTGAATTAGATGGTAAAATTACAAATGAAAATAAAAGAATATTAAATGCATTAACTCAATTTACAAAGAAAAAACCTGTTGTTATTACAACACAATGTATCAATGGCAGTACAAACCTTAATGTTTATAGTTATGGCAGGACTGTAAAGAATGCAGGAATTCTTGAGGCTGAAGCAACAATTACAGAAACTGCTTTTATCAAACTTGCTTGGTTATTATCTAATTTCTCTTATTCAGAAATAAAAAATGAAATGTGGCAAAGAAATTTTATTGGTGAGAAAATAAGTCGTGACTTATATGAGAAAAACTGGTGTGACTGATATGGGCCTTGAAGTAAAAAAACTTACTATCATAGATGAAGAATTAGATTATTTTGATGAAGGTTTAAAGTGTGGGTTAGAAATACACCAGCAATTAAATACTAATAAATTATTTTGTAATTGTAAACTTCTAAATCACGAAGATGTTGATTATTTTAAACCTGATTTTATTATTAACAGAAAATTAAGGGTTTCTAAAAGTGAACTTGGAGAAATTGATGCTGCTGCTAAATTTGAAAGCAGAAAAGGAAAATTAAACCAATATTATGGATTTAATAATACTTCTTGTCTTGTAGAATTAGACGAAGAACCTCCTCACAATGTTAATAAAGAAGCTTTAGATATTACTTTAGAAGTTGCTAAATATTTTCATATGAAAATTGTTGATAAGCTTACTTTTATGAGAAAGATCGTTGTTGATGGTTCTAATACTGGTGGTTTTCAGAGGACTGGAATGGTTGCGGTTGATGGTATACTTGAGGAAAAAAATGTTAGAATTGAGGCTATCTGTTTAGAAGAAGAAGCATGTAAAAAAATAAGAGATTATGTTTCTGACAAAAATGAGATGGTTAGTGTTTATGATCTATCAAGATTGGGGGTTCCCTTGATTGAGTTAGCGACTGCACCAGATATTAAAACTCCTAATCAAGCAAAAGAAGTTTCTGAATTTATTGGAATGGTTCTTAGAAGCACAGGAAAGGTTAAGAGAGGTATTGGAACTATAAGGCAGGATGTTAATGTTTCTATTAAAGGAGGTGTTCGTGTTGAAATAAAAGGTGCACAGCAACTTGATTTAATTCCTACTTTTGTTAGTTATGAGGTTATGCGTCAGAAAAACCTTAATAAAATTTTTGCTGAGTTAAAAAATATTGGTATGGCTGTTTCTGATCCTACTGAAATTACAAAGATTTTAGAAAATTCATCATCTAAAATAATAAAAAATGCTTTTAAAGATAAAGGAAAAATATTTGCTTTGAAAGTAAGCAATGCTAAAGGTTTTTTTGGTTTATTAATTGCACCTGGCCGAAGATTTGGTACTGAAATTGCTGGTCGTGTAAAAGTTTTAGGTGTTAAAGGATTATTCCATAGCGATGAATTGCCTGCTTATGGCATAACTCAAAATGAAGTAAGTCACATTTATGATTTTTTAGGTTGTTCTAAAGACGATGCTTTTATTCTAATTGCCGAGGAAGAAGTTAAAGCTTTGAATGCTATAAATGAAGTTAAAAAATACTTAACGGAGTTAAAATTATCTAAAGAAGTTAGAAAACCTTTAGCTGATGGAACCTCAACTTTCTTAAGGCCTATGCCTGGTTCAGCGAGAATGTACCCTGAAACAGATGTTCCAGATTTTTTAATTACTAAAGATAAAATTGATTCTCTACCATTAATAGAATTATTATCTAATCAGTATGAATTACTTTACAAAAATTATGGCATTAGGGAATCTGATGCTAAACTTTTATTTAAGAAAGATATTAATATTCAAGAATTAATCTCAAAGTTTAGCAACCTTAAACCTAAGTTCATCGTTGAATTCTTACTTGATTACCCTAAAGAAATTAAAAAAAGATATTCTCTTGATATTAATATTTCTCTTTTTTCTAATGAAATACTTAATGAATTAAACTCTTCATCAATTAGCAAAGAATGTTCTTTTGAGATTTTAGTTATGAAAGCTAAAGGAAAAGAGGTTGATTATTCTAAATTTAAGAAAATATCTGTTAAAGAAGTTGAAGTTATTATTGACGGTGTTATTAAGAAAAACCCTAAAGCTCCTATGAATGCTCTAATGGGTTTGTGCATGGCTGAACTTCGTGGTAAAGCAGATGGTAAATTAGTTAGAAAGATTTTAATTGAGAAGATTGATTAATGTTTTTTGAAGTATTTATAGTCTTTTTTCTTAGGGTTCTTTTTTTTAAATCTAGTTTTATGATTTAATTGTTTTTTATTTAATCTTCCAAAAAAGATTATATTTTTTCTTATTCTTTTCTGATAATTCTGTTCAGTATAATCTTGCTTTTTTAATGTATTGAGATAGGATATTGATTTCTTAATGTACTTTTCATTATCTTTTATGAAACATAATTCTCTAGTAAAACTAACATAAATAAGTTTAGCTTCTAATGTTGTTTTTTCTGTTTCTGCTAGTTTTATTGATTGTGCTGATTGTTCTATTCCTTTTATTATGTATTCTTCTGTTATCTTTTCTCTAAGATTTTTAGATTTTATTAGATTATAAGAGCTTGTTAATAGGCAAATCAATTTTTTTGAATAATAATTAATAGCCTTTGCTCTTGTTTCTGAGTGTTCGTCTACTGGTTTAATTATTGGGGTTTGGTAATCATTAATTAATAACAATCTTTTAATAATTTCAGCATGATCATATAGGTTATTATTTATTCTTTTATTTTGGTTGTTCTCTTTTAATAATTTTATTCCTTGTTCTAATAATCTTGATAAATAACCACTATGTTTAATTTCTATATTAGTTAGAAGAATTTCTTCATAGATTAAGTTTCTTTCTTCTTCATCTAATTTATACTCTTTATCTGCTAATTTTTTATCTAATATTTCTTCAACAACTTCTGTCAATGTCATGATTTTTGGAAATTCTTTTGAATTTATATACTTGTGTATTTTTAATTTTCTCTTAAAAGTTTTAAGCGTTTTATTATCTATTATCCAATAAGTTGATTAGTCAATAAATAGAATATACAATAAGTTGCTTAACCAATAAATAGAATATACAATATTTTATTGAGTTTTTGATGCTTAAAACTTTTAAGCATTTCTCATAATTTCTATTCTTCTAAATTATCTAAAGGATTCTTAACTTTTTTGATTTGTTCACGAGAAATATGTGTATATATCTGGGTTGTTTGTAGGTTTGAATGCCCTAATAATTCTTGTATCATCCTAATATCTGTGCCTGCTTCTAGTAAGTGTGTTGCGAAAGAATGTCTTAATTTATGTGGTGTTACATTCTTGTTAATATTAGCTTTTTTAGCTGAAATTTTAATCATTTTCTGTATATTTCTAGTTGATATTGGTTGATTCTTATTGTTGATGAATATGTGTCCTTTGTTTCTATCTTGTTTCTTTTGAAATGTTATTAGATCACCAATTACTTCTTGTGATAATATAAACATCCTGTCTTTCTTGCCTTTTCCTTGACGGACAAGGCCGGTTTTTTCATCAAAATGTATGTCTTCATATTTTAATTTTGTTAGCTCAGAAACTCTTAATCCTGATGAGTATAGTAGTTTTAATATTAATTTTGATTTAAAATTATTAGTTGCTTTGAATAAATTTAATACTTCTTTTTTTGTTAAAACAGTAGGTAATGTTTTTTCTATTTTTGGTGTTTTTATTTTAGTTATATTTAACTCTAAAACTTCATTATAAAAGAATAATAAGGCTGCTCTAGCAAGATTTATTGTGTTTGCACTCAGCTGTTTATCTGATAATAGGTGGCTTAGATATAGTTTTATATCATCATTATTGATTGTTTTTGGTTCTTTTTTAATGAATTCTAAGAATTGATTATTATATCTTAAGTAGGCTCTTAATGTATGTGGCGAGAATCCTCTTAGCTTAAGCTCTACCTCTAATTTCTGCATATCTTTTGTATTTAGATTGGTTTGTTCGTTCATTATCATTATTATGCGAAGTATTGTTTATAAAGATTATTAGAATGCTATTATTACTACTATTAAGTGATTATTAATGGGAAAGTTTATAAATGAATGAATTAAACTATGTTAGATGGATAATTTATTTAATACAGAAAATCTCGCTAAAATAAGTAAAGAAATATTTGATATAGAATCATTTTTTGATTTGAGAAGTTTAAATATTGATACTTTCGATATACCTTCTGATTACCAGTTACAAGATTTTATAATTGCAAATCAAAAAAATTATCCTAAACTGATTAGGGCTGTTGCAGAAGATATATCTCATAAAGCAGAAGATATTGGTTGCCCTCCGCAGGTGTTTACTGCAATTTATGAATCTATTTTAAATGCATATCAGCATGGTAATAGAAAAGATCCTAATAAAAATATAAAGATCGGTCGTAAATTAACAAAAAATAGTCTTGAAGTTTGCATAGTAGATGAAGGAGGAGTCATACAATCAGAATTTGTACCTTTTATTATGGCTCATTATGCAGGCAATTATAAAAATGGATTCTTAGATTATTATCAATTTACTAATAATAAAAAAAATGATAATAATCAAGGAAAAGGTACTTTTTTTATTTTTTCATATGTAGATGAAGTTAGATATTTTAAATCTCCTTCTGGTGGTTTGGGTATTTATCTAAAAAAAGAATTTCAATCTGATTCTTTCAAATAAACTTCGCATAATATACATTATCAGAACCCTTTTCTACATTATGTTGAAAAATGCAAGAAAAACACCTATTTTTAGCTCATTCTCAAGGTAAAAGTGGCTCGAATGCAATATTTGTGTTAAATAGGCCTAGTTTTTTGTTAGAATTATTAAACAATACTTTTTCTTTTCATAATATTTTTTTCTAAAACAGCAATATTGCCTCTTGCATGGGATTTATTAAACAAACTGTAAATAATTGATTTTTTTAAATCTGTATTTGAATATTTGTCATTTATAGTTATAACTCCTACATTATCTTTGTCAATTATTAATCCACATGCAGATGAGGAAACTATATATTTTTGTATAAGCCATGGAGCATACTCAAATATCTCTCTTTCTTGAGTAGATAAGTCTTGTTTATGAAAGTATTTTAAATCTTCTGTTAACAAATTAAGAATTTCTTTTTCCCCATCAACACTCATTTCATACTCCTTAACTGCTTGAAGATATGGTAGTATTATTTGAGGACGACTAAATTTATCTATAATCTGAGTTTTTCTATTCCAATCTTGGAAAAGTAAATTTTGATGAATAAAGGATCTTATATTTGTATCAATCTCGAAATTTATGCTTTTGCCTTCAAAAATAAAATATTCATCTAATTTACCATATTTTTCTGCTAAATCAAGAAGATTATCAATATCTCCTTTTGCAATATCTTTATTATAATTTCCAGTTAAATTAGTTATAAATTCTTCAACAAACTTAGAAGCTTCAAAAATTCTTTTCTCAAATTTAATATCCTTTTTTTGCATAGTTATAGAAATGAACTAAACTATTTAAATCTTGCCCTTGATACCTTTAAAGTAATATTTTAGAACTTTATAGAGCTTTTTAAGCTCATTTTTCCCTTCATCAGTAAGATAGTAATTCTTTTTCCTACCATCTCTCTTGAATTTAAGTAATTTAAGTTTTCTTAATCTTTTTAATGTAGGGTAGATTGTTCCAGGAGTTAATTTATCTTTCTTTCTTTGACCAATAATTAGTGCAAGTTCATCCCCACATAAAGACTTTTTAGATAGTTCATGTAAAATAAAGAAGGTTAGAAATCCTTTGAATTCAATTAATGGTTCTTCCTTATTTGCAATTTTTTTAACCATAAGCTAATTTATTGATTACTATATATAAACTTATCGATTACCCAATAAGATACAACTTGTCGTCAATGCTTAAAATCTTTAATCAAATTTTATTCTAAAAATTTTAATAAAAACTTAAAACTTTTAAGCACCAAAAAAAGTGATTGATTTATTGATTAAACAATTTATTGTATGTTCTATTTATTGGCTAACCAATCTATTGGTTATTAGATATAGGAATATTGCGCTTAAAACTTTTAATCAATGCTCAAAATATTTTTTATCATTTTTTTAACAAAAAAACAAGAATGAAAAAAGAAGAATATTTCTTAATTTTTAATTTCTATCGTCGCTATTATAAATTTTATAATAATTTTTAAAAAGAATTATATCTTGTTAAAGTATTTTAGAATAATAGAATAAGCTTCTTCTAAATCTTTACCAAATACAATAATGCCACTAACATGGCCTCCAAGAATTGCAATTTTCTTAGTTTTAAATTTAGAATTATTGTATAGTTTTTTTATTTCATAAGCAAGTTCTGGAGTTCCAAAAGTTGCATATTTCGGAGTTGTAGGAAGTTTATATAAGTGTTTTTTCCAAAGTTTATTGTTATGAATGTGGATTACAGCACCAATATTTTTATTACATTCGTAGATGTTTGCATGAGTCATTGATTCAGAAGATGCTTTAATAGCTCCACTACAAGTTAGAGTATTTAATTTAATTTTATAAGAAACAACTTTACTATAATGTTTATTAGTTAATTTAGCATAATTGCCTGTTGTTGTACCAGAAATTAAAAACTTTTTATCCTTGTCTCGAATACTAATGTTTCCATAGCCGATTTTATTACTATAAGCGCCTATTAATTTTAATTTATACAACTTATTTCTATAAATATTAAGATCAATAATTTTATTCTTTGAAACAGGTGTTTTATTCTTAATAATACATTTAAATTTGATGTATCCTTCATTTTGAACAAAAGATAGGTTTATTTTGTCAATAACTTTTAACAATTCAGGAATGTTTTTTATGGTATAATTAGGTTGCTTGTAATCTTCTTTAAATGTCTTAGCAAGAGCACCTTTTTGTAACAGAACAGTATCAATACCAACAAAATTAGCACCCTCAATATCCGCAATTGTGTTGTCTCCAACCATTAATGCTTCATTAGGAGAAACTTTTAATTTATTTAAGGCAAGTAAAAACATAATTGCATGAGGTTTATCACTTCCTGTTTCTTCTGATGTAACAAGTGCATCAACATATTTGCTTATTCCTAATTTATGCAGTTTTCTAATCTGAATATTTGTTGTTAAATCAGATACAATCGCTATCTTCAAATCTTCTTCTTTTAATTTTTTAAGGGTCTTTAAAACACCAGGTCTAAGCTCCATATTTTTAAGAAGTGTATCCCAATAAGTATTGTAAAGTTTTAGGATAAACATAGAATCAACATGTTCATGAGTTTTTTCAATTAGTCTCTGAAAATAAAGAATTCTATTATGGGCTGAAGCAGTTCCAGATAGTTCTCTATGAACCTCTTCACGAGATAATTTAAACAAATATTTAACTTTTGTATAAGAAAGGTTTAGTTTTTCTTTTAATAATTTGTAAACTTCTTTTATTGCAATTTTATGAACTTTAGAATAATCATATAAAGTATCATCTAAATCAAACAACACCGCTTTTTTAATCATAATAAATTAATTAGAATTTACTTTTAAAAATGTTTTTGTATTTGTAAATAATATTAGAAATAAAAATATGTGGGAGACGTGATTTGCGCTCAATAATAAAAATTATTGGCGCCTCGAGTAAAGCTCTACGGAACAAGTTCAAATCAATCATCAATAATTAAACCTATCTCTAAAGAGATATATTAGAAATATGTGGGAGACGTGATTTGAACACGTGTAGGCACTAAGCCAATAGGTCCTAAGCCTATCCCGTTTGACCACTCCGGCACTCCCACAAAAAATAAGAATAAAAACACTCAATAAGTAACATTACTTATTGGCATAATTAAAAATAATTAAATATGTTTTCTCATTTTTGCAGTTTTGCCATATCCGCAACTACTGCAAACTTTATGTGAAGCATGGTAAGTTAATTTACCACATCTCCTACATATAATGTGAGTTTTTTTACCAGATTGTTTTCCTTTTGAAGGTGTTCCTTTAGCCATTTTCTAACCTTAATTTTCTGGTGAAATTATAGTGATTGCATCTCCTCTTAAGAAAACAGTTCCTAGTTTTCTTTTTAGTTCGCCATCAACATATTCTTCAGCTTCATTCAGTACTACGTTTATATGAATATCAAATGCTTGTAATTTACCAATAAACCTTTTTTGGTTCTTTAGTTCTACTATTACTCTTTTGTTTCTTGCATTGTTTAATGCATCTAATGGTCTACTTTGTTCCATTTTTAACCTCCAAAAAATAAAATAATTAAACTCTAAGTATTCTCAAGCTATTTATAAATTTATTGCTCGATTTCTAGTAAATTTTCATTAATTTTCTAAGAATTGTAGTAAAAATCATAGTTAAAATGATATAAGACCATAACCAATTAATTCCTTCTAGAACTGGAATGCCTTTGAAAGGCTTAATTTTTTCATTACCAATAATAATTTTCTTTAAGCCATCTTCTTTAATAAAAATTTCCGGCTCTTCATATTCCCATTTATTACTTATTATAATATCTTTGTTTACTTCAGTTTCTCTGAACTTGAAAAGTAAATTATATGTTTTAATTTTATCTGATTTTAACTCCCAAACTGCTTTAGAATCAACAATTTCTTGTATTTCTCCATTAATAAACTCAAGACCATCAGGAACAACTTCTAAAGATATTTCACCTGTAACACCTTCATTAAACTCAGCAGCAATAGTAAAATATTGATTTGGAGCAATGCCTGCAAAAGCTAAGTTTGCAGCCATCCAAGTTAAAATTAATAATGAGGGTAATAGTGTCCAAAGAGTTGGTTTAAAACTTTCTTTCATCAATGGCCCAGAAATTTTCATCATTTGGGAATTAACTTCCATTAACTTTTCTGGTTGATCTTTAGGAATTGTTTTAAGTTTCTTTTGTAAAGACTTCTGCTTTTCTTTTAGTTCTTTAATCTTGTTTTGATTTGAAGCAAATTTATACACTACAGTTGTGATTACACCTAAGATTATTGATATAAATAAAATACTTAAGAATGGATTAAATACAAGTAACCAGCTTAGTAAAGGATCTACAAATGACATAATTAAGTTGGTTTAATCTTCATTTTATAAGTTTTATGTATATTTGGTATGTTTAAAATTGAATCTTTGTATTATGCTATAATTTTAAGTTAACCATTATAAAGTGTAAACACATATTTAAAAGTAAAAAGATATTTAACATATAAGTAATGAAAGAAGAACCCTTATTTAAAATAAAGAATATATCAAAATATTTCGGAGATAAAAGAGTTTTAGGAGATGTAACTTTTGATATAATGCCTGGTGAAATAATCGGGATAATAGGTGCTTCTGGATCTGGTAAAACCACTCTTCTTAATATCTTAGTAGGATTCTTAAATCCTGATAGAGGAAGCTTGCAGTTTAGATTTGAGCATTTATTAAATTTTAAAGATACTGAAGTTTACAGAGAAATTAATAAAAAATCTTTTGAAATAAAAAAGATGATTGGTTTTGCTGCACAAATCCCTAGTTTCTATCCAAATTTAACAGTTGAAGAAAATATGAATTATTTTGGTACTTTATTTAATTTATCTAATGATGCTTTAAAATCAAATGTTGAAGCTTTATTAAATTTAATGGAATTAAAAGAATCTAGATCTCTTTTAGCAAGTAAATTATCTGGAGGTATGCAAAGAAGATTAGATATTGCCTGTGCATTAATTCATGATCCAAAAATATTAATTCTTGATGAACCAACTTCAGACCTTGACCCAATATTAAGAAAACATATTTGGGAATTAATTAAAATAATTAGAAGTAAAGGAACAACAATTATTTTATCAAGTCACCATTTAACTGAAATTGAACATTTATGTGATAGAATAGCAATTTTACAAGATGGAAGATTTGTTGAGATTAATACATTTAATTATATTAAAGATAAATACATTAAACATAAGAAAGTTTTAATTGAAACAAGAAAAAAAGATTATAAACTATTACTAAAAGATGTTTCTTTAAAGCTTATTAAGAATAAAGAAATTATTGATAATGAACTTGTAATAACAAGTCCAAACCCAACAAGATTAATTGAAGTATTAATTCGTTGTTCAATGAAAATAAAAGATGAAATATTAAACCTTTCAATTGATAATCCTAATCTTGATGAAGTTTTTGTTTCAATTAGTAGCAAAGATAAACTTGTTGAAACAAATGAAAATTATGATAAACATGTTGAAGAAGAAATAAATCAATTAAGTAACATTTCAAAGAGTGCAGCAAAGAATAGAAAGAAACAAAATAAGAAAAACAAGTTAGGAAAAAACGCTAAAAAACAAAGTATATTTATGTATAAGTGAAAAAAATGAAATTATTTACAGTAATCAAAAAGAATTTTCTGCTCTTATTTAGAAGTAAGACTTCATCTATTGTTATTTTACTTGGGCCTTTACTTGTTGTTTTACTTATTGGTTTAGCATTTAACAATCTTGGATCTGATTATCTTCTTGAAATAGGTGTTTATTCTGAAACTTACACTGAATCTGCTGAAATTTTCATTGATGGTTTAAATGAACAGTATGAAGTAACTAAATTTGATACAAATGAAACTTGTATTAATTCTGTAAAAGAAGGATCATCAAATCTATGTATATTATTTCCGAAAAATATGGCCCTTGATGATGAACTGCAAGATGAATTAGTTCTTTATATTGATGAATCAAGAATTAATCTTGTTGATACTGTAGTTAATAGAATTTCTTCAATAATAGGTGTTAGTTCTGAATCAACAAGTAAAGATTTAACTGCCTCTCTTTTATCCACAATAATTTTAACTAAATCAGAATTAGAAAGTAACCTTTTAAGTTCAGTTAATATAAAGCAAAATACAGATGTAGCATTAGCAGATATTAATATTGTTGAAACTGATGTTTCTAGTATGGATTTAGAAATAGAAAATGTTGACCTTAATAATATTGATCTGAAAGTTGATGAATTTTATTTATTAGCAGATTCAGTAAAAAGTCAAGCTTTAAGCGCAATTGATGATGCAATAGGTCTTGTAATAATTTCTCATGGTTTTAATTCATCACAACATAGAAGCTTAAATGCGAGTTATGTTTCTATAGAAAGTAAAAATATTTCAACTTCATATAATAATCTTACTTTTGAATTAGGATTAGCTATTACTGAATTAAATGGTCTTGAATCACAACTTTCCTCGGCAAACACAAAAAAAACAAATAGTGTTTCAAAAATCGCAATAATTAAATCTAACCTTAATTCTATTAAAACAGATATAACTCAGTTAAAAACATCATTAGAAGCTATTAGTGAGAGTATTTCATCAATAAAAGTATTGAATGCAGATAGTATTGTTAATCCAGTTAAAACAACAATTAAACCAATCACACCTAACTCTGATAAATCTATCTTTATGTTGCCTTTCTTAGTTATATTAGTTGTAATGTTTATTGGGATAATGTTATCTGGGACTAGTATTATAATTGATAAAATGTCTCCTGCTGCATTCAGAACATTTGCCTCACCTACAAAAGATTCATTTTATATTTTAGCTTACTACGTAACAAATATTTTGATTTTATTAATACAATTACTTATTATTGGTGGATTATCTCTATTCTTTTTCAAAGCAACAATTTTAAGCAATATTTTTCTAACTATTTTAGTAATCTTTCTTGCGTCAACTTTCTTTATTTTAGTTGGGATGGTCTTTGGTTATTTATTTAAAAGTCAAGAAACAGTGACAATAGCTTCACTAAGTATTTCATCTTTATTCTTATTTATTTCCAATTTGATTATACCTTTGGAAACTCTTCCTTTAGCAATACAAAAAATATCAAGTTATAATCCTTATGTTGTTTTTTCAGAATTATTAAGAAAAACTATGCTTTTTAATGCAAGCATAGGAGAAATAGCTTATTGGCTCTGTTTAATGGTTGTATATATTCTTCTTATGGTAGTAATAATCTTAATAATACAAAAACTTGCAAAAGTTGTATTTTTCAGAAAACCCCATTATAAAAAAAGTAGTAAAATGGATTTATCTATTAATATTAATCCTGAACCAACCGAAGACAAACAGTTAAAAAAATAATTAATTAATAATATTCTTTAATTCTTCTATATCTTTATTAGAAATATTAATTGGCGATTTTTCTAAAGAATCAAAACCCTTTATTTTTTCTCTTGTTTCATTCTTTGTTAAAGTGTTTTCAAATGACTTTAATAAAGCATTCTTTAACTTTTTATCATGTTGACTTAAAAGCTCCTGAAAAAATAATGCTATTTTGTCATTTTTCAGTTTCAAATATAAAATCATAGATTCTGTATTTGGCTGTGGATAAAAACACTTTCTAGAAACTTTCTCTTTAACTTCATAATCATAAATTAACTTTAATAGTTCATTTTTATCTAAATAACTAAGGAAATTGATTCCTGTTGTTAAAACAACTAACTCTGGTTGTTTAATTAGTATTTTTTTTATTAATGGCTCAGAAATAGAATAAGGGATATTTGCAACTATTTTATTGAAGTGAATATTCTTAATTAAGCTCAATGCATTACCTTGTTTTAAAGATAGGTTTTCTGAGTTGATTTTTTCTAATTCTTTGAAAAGTTCTGAATCTAATTCAATAGCCTTAACTTGTGTTTTCTTAATTAATAATTTTGTTAATGCTCCTTTACCTGCACCAATCTCAAGAACAATATCTGTTTCTTTTAAATCAGCATAATTAACTATCCTTGTTAATAATTCTTTATCAATCATAAAATGTTGATCAAGGTTTTGTTTCTCCATAATATATTAGAAGCACTAGTTTTTTAAAACATTTATTGTTTCTTAAACACATAGGCCGGTGGCCCAATCTGGATAAGGCGACAGCCTCCTAAGCTGTAGACTGCGGGTTCGAATCCCGTCCGGCCTGTTTATTTCACAAAGCCTTCCGAGATTCGAAGATGCTCAATAATCAAAGATTATTGGCACCTCGCTTCGCTACGGATCACCGTCCGGCCTGTTTATTTCTTTTGAGGATTCGAACGAAGTATTTTATTTCTTTAAAAGCATATGGCAAAGATTATAAATAAGTTGGTTATTAGCTTATTTATGAATAACAAGCCGCATTTAAGAATTCTGGATACTTTGAATAACATAAGGTTTCAAGTTGGTACAAAGTTATTTGTAGAAGTTTTACTTGGTGAAGAAACTGCAAGGATTATGAAACTTAGACTTAGCAAAACAAGAGGTTTTGGTTGTTTGGCTCAGAAAACTTCTAAGCAGATTGAAGATCTTCTTGATGTTATGAAATTTAATAAGTTAATAGAAATTCAGCCTTTAGCAAGTAATAAATTCATTAAAGTGTTAAAAATAACTAAGAAAGGCCTAAATGAAATGATTATGCCTAAGCTATCTTTAGATTCTAAGAAAGGCATAAATAAATACTTTGATAACCTTGAAGAAATAAAAGATATTGACCTTAAGAATTTTAAATTATTAGACTCATTATTAAATGGATTAAATAATTATCAAAAGAAATCAGTTATATCTGATTCTAAAAGAATACTCTGTATTGCAGGTGCAGGTTCTGGTAAAACTTCAGTTTTAATTAAAAGAATTGAGTATCTTGTTAAATATAAATCAGTTGAACAAGATAAAATATTAGCTATAACATTTACTAGGAAGGCTCGGCAAGAAATGCAAGAGCGGCTTTCTCTTATTATTCCAAACCATAAAGTAAAGATTGAAACTTTCAATTCCTTCTCTGAGAAAATTCTTAGAAAATATGAAAATGAAATTTATGGTTCTGAAGCAAGAGTGATTGATATAAAACTAAGAACAAAGTTATTTCTAAAAGTTCTAGAAAAATTAGAAATTAAACCTAATGATGCGGTAAACACTTATTTTAGTGATAGGAAAATAAGATCTAATGATAAGAACACATTATTATTTTCTTTAATGAACGATGTATTCGCAATCAATGACTACTATCTTAATAGGTATGAAACTTATGATCAAATAAATAAAATAATAGATGATTTTTCTTTTGAAGATAAAAAGAAAGCTAGAATGATTTTTAAAATTTTAAAATTAGTTGATGGCTACAAAAAAAATAATAGTCTTAGAGATTACACTGAGCAAGTTGTTCATACAAATGAATTCTTTAAGAAAAGTAAAAAGAAAATTCCTGAATTTGAACATATATTAATTGACGAATATCAAGATATTAATGATTTGCAAATTGAGTTAATTGACCTTTTAAATCCTTTAAACTTGTTTGTTGTTGGTGATCCTAGGCAAAGTATATATGAGTGGAGAAATGCACGTATAGAGCACATACTTGGATTTAATGCAAAATATCCTGATGCTTCAATTTTACAGCTAAGAACAAATTATAGATCAACACCAGATATAATAAATATTGCAAATGAAGTTATTGATCCATTAAAACTTCCTAAACTGAAAGCTCATAGTCAAGATGAATCTAAATCTGTTGTAGTAATAAAACATCAGAGTGATGTTGCAGAAGAAATATTCTTAATGCATAGTATCCTTGCACAAGATATTCCTAGAAATGAAATTTATATTTTAACAAGAACAAATAAACAACTTGATAATATTGCAGAGTTTCTTACTAAGAATAAAATTAAGTTTTTGAAAAAAAGTTCTGATCTAGAAAATAGTTCAAGAATGCCAAATAAAGATGAAATCTTATTATCTACTGTTCATGCAATTAAAGGTTTAGAAGCAGAACTTGTTTTTGTTGTTGGTTCTAACTCGCTTAATTATCCTTGTAAAGCATCAGAACATCCTGTTCTTGAGTTAATTAAAGCAGAGGATAATTATAATAAAGAAAATGAAGAATTAAGATTATTTTATGTTGCTTTAACTCGTGCTAAATCTAAGTTAGTAATTAGTTATACAGGTAACATAACTCGATTTATTCCTAGAGAATATATTGAAAAGAATTATCCTGAACATATTAAAGATAAATCTTTAAAACAATTTTTTAAGAAAGATCTTTATTCTGAACTTAGAGAGTGGCGTAGAGAAACTGCAAAACTCTATCATGTTCCTGCATTCCAAATATTATCTGATAGAGTGTTATTGCAAATATCACAAGTAAAACCTAAAGATTTTGTAGAACTTGAAAACATTCCTGGAATGGGTCCAGTTAAAGTCAATAAGTTTGGTGATGATTTGTTGGAGATTGTTGGTTAGGTGTTGTTTTAAGTAGAATAACAAGGAAATTGTTTACTAAAAACTCTCTTTTTCCCGTCTGTTTTTTTTCGAATTTTAGCTTCCTTTTCTTCTTCAGTTGGAATCTTCCTTTTGCCTTTAAGATTATTAAAAATATTGCTATTCATTGAGCCAATATAATTAATAAAAGTTTTTAATCTTCTATCTGCGTAACCACTATATGGCTTAGCTTTATGTATAAATTTAGAAGTTTTTGTGTAGTAATCAATGAAGGATTTCAAACTAATCACACTTAAGGAATAAATATCTTTACTAGGAACTATTGGAACTTCTCCAGCAATTATATTGCTGTTAGTTGTTGTATTAAAATAATGTAACTGATTATTAGGCCCTCCAACAGCATAAAGGTAATTTCCTTTATTTGTTTTAATTCTATAAAATTCCCATTGAATTATTCTATCAATAGAAGTTGTTTCTGATTCAAAAGATTCTATTTTTTTACGTTTTTTTTTGGATCTTTTTTTAAGTTTATCTGCCTCAATCTTATCAGCGTGGCTTTGAAATTTTTTAGATTGAGGTTTTCTTATTCTACCCATAAAGAAAATTAGGATTAAAGATTATTTAAACATTTCTAAACTATAGGATACATAAGTTTATTAACTCTTAATTTATATAAGCATACATTAATCTAATGAAGAAGGTTTAGAACTATAAACCTCATTTAATTCTGCAATAGCTGCATCTAAGTCATTTGTGCAGATAGAGATTTCATTTTTACTATTTGCAAAGCAATATTTTTTATCATAATATTCTGTTAATAACCATCTGATTGCAGAGTTAAATTCTTTATCCTTAAATTGTTTTAATAATTCTTCTTTCTTTTTCTTGCCAATATAATTAACAAGCTTATCTAATCTTTCTATTATTTGTTTAACTTTAGAATCATTATCGCAGTAATCTTTAACTGTTGCTTTAACTCTTGTTTCAATTGTAGCAGTTATTGTTATTCTTTCTGATTCTTGCATCCTTATCCATAATTCTTTAGGGATAAATACCTTACCAATTCTATTTGCTTCACCCTCAATTAAGATTACCTTATTATGTTTTAATAACATAAATTGTTGGTATAATCTAGTTATAAACATTTTTTGTGTATTTGGAATAAGTCCAACATCACCAAAAACAGAAGATTTGTGTTGTGCACAACCTTCTAAGTCTAGAAAAGGTAACTTAGATTTTTTTAATAGTTCTGTTTTACGAGTCCCTGTCAATCCTTCTAAAATAATAAACTTTCCTTTATACAAATTTATTTCTTTTATTAAATGCTTATTTAATATGTGCTTATAATCTTTAAATCCGCCAATTAATCTATAAGGATTATAACCTAATAATTCTAATAAGTTAGATAAAATACCACTTCTAAGTCCTCCACGAGAACAATAAATAACTAACTGCTTATTTTTAAGATTTTGTTTTAGAAACTCATCTATTTTACTCAAGTATAGATCTATTCTAGGTATTAATAACTCCCAACCTTTTTCTATTGCAAAAGATTGCCCTTTTTCTTTAAATAAAGTTCCGATAATCACTCTTTCTTCATTATTTTGTATTGGAAAATTATAAGAATCAAGTATTTTAAATTTATTAAATTCCTTATCTGTTCTTGCATCAATAATTAGTAATTTATCTTGCAATCTTAACTCTTCAAAATCATCTGCTAAAATTTCCTTCTCTGGTTTCTTGAAAGTAAAAGTTTTACTCCTAAGTTTATCAAGGTTTAATTTAATCATAATATAGATAAATCCTTGTTGTTTAATAAACGTTTTGGAGTGAAAGACTAGTCATTTTTATTATTACTGAATAATCCGGAAATCTTACAGAAAAATAAAGCAATCCTTATTAAGATAGTTCTATTATTATTAAATATGAAATATTATGTAGACACATGTATATGGTTAAATTACTTCAAGAAAGAAGTTAGAAATAATGTTAAATACTGGGAAATAACCAAAAACTTTCTTAATTTTGTAATACAATCAAAATCAAAGATTATTGTTTCAACTATAGTTATTAAAGAACTAAAATTTAAACTTGGTGCAAAATTTAATATTATCCTTGAGAATCTCAGAAAAGATGATTCAATTATATTGATTAGCACAACTAGTCAAGATTATCAATTAGCAAGACAACTAGAAAGAATTAACAATTTTAAACTAAGTTTTTATGACTTCTTGCATATTGCAATTTGTAAAAGATTAAATATATCCTTAATAACAAGAGATAAAGATTTAATAAAGATTGGAACTTATTATATTGAAATAAATAAACCCGAGGATTTAATCTAACAACTTATTAATTTTTTTAATATCATTGAAAGTTTTAATTTGTTTTGATAATTTTTTTCTAATTCCTCTAACCTCTTTAACAGAATCTTTATTATTAGGCATAATTCCCATCATTCTATCTAAAATAAGTTTTCTAACAGCATCTCTTACAACATCTGACCTACTCGAATAAAGCCCAGATTCAACCAATAAATCTACTAAATTAAGAATTTTTGAACTTAATCTTATTTGTAGTGTGTCCATTACCATAGTAATTGTGTAATAATCACTAATATTTATATATTTTTTGGTAATTCCCCGAAGATTCTATTAATTAAACCTTAAACTTGATAATTCTATACAACTAACTTACACTTTTATTATCATGGCAATAAGAGATAAGAATATGATTAAAGTCTTAAAACATATAAAAATACAAAAGTAATTTAAAAAAAAGAATAAAAACTCACTCAAGCTTAATAGCCGGTTTCGCAGGGAATGCAGCAGAAGCTTTACTGTCTTTTGCAGAATCTTCGTCTATAATATCAAGCTCACAGTTGAATGCAAATTTGATATGTGCAAGATTCTCATTAAGCCAAGCTTTTTCTTGCTCTTTACTTAAAGAAATTACTGGAAGTTTACTTGAATCTTTTAGAATCTTAGGAATAAGCTTAGTAACATTTTGCCCTTGTTTCTTTAAATCAGTTGACATAATAGCCTTAATTATTTCAGAACCATTACGTGTTTTTTCAAGTTGTTGTTTCATTATATTAACAAATTCATATTTCCAATCTGCACTCAAGAATAATGTAACTTTATTGATTTTGTCTATTTTTGCAAAGCCTTTAACTTTGTTTATGTCATTAATTATCTCTTTAATGTAATCTTCTTCAAATTCTGCTGCTTCATCAATTAATGATTCATCATATAAAGGCCATTTTTCTAAAGAAACAAAATTATTTTCTTTATTAAGAATTTCCCATATTTCTTCTGCTAAATGAGGTGCAAATGGACTAATTATTAAAGATAATTTCTCAACTATTTCTTTTATAATTTTATTATTATAATCTTTTTCTTTGTAACGATAAACAGCATTTACAAATTCTATTAACGCACCAATTGCAAGATTTGGTTTAATATCTTGAATTTTTTCTGTTACAATTTTTATTGTTCTATTTAATTTTGATATTATTCTCTTGTCTGCAATAGTTTCATTATCTCTTGATTTATCCTCTAATAATTCAATAAGGCCATAAACTTTTTGTAAGAGCCTGTAAGAGCCTTCAACACTTTCATCAGACCATTCAAATTCTTTTTCTGGCATAGCCATAAATAAAATAAATACTCTTACAGTATCTGAACCATATTTATTAATCATTTCAATAGGATCAACAGTATTGCCTAATGACTTAGACATTTTAGCACCATCTTTATTAATCATACCTTGAGTTAATAATCTCTTGAATGGCTCATCAAAATTAATTAATCCAAGGTCTCTGATAACTTTAGTAAAAAATCTTGCATACAACAAGTGTAAGATTGCATGTTCTATTCCCCCAATGTATTGGTCAACAGGCATCCAGTAATTAGCTTTTTCTTTGCTAAATATTTCTTTATCATTTGTTGCATCAGTAAATCTTAAGAAATACCATGAACTATCAAAGAAAGTATCCATTGTATCTGTTTCTCTTTTTGCATCTGCATTGCATTTAGGGCATTTACAATTAATAAAAGTCTTACTTGACAAAATAGGGTTGCCCTGACCTGTAAATTCAACATCTGTTGGTAATTCTAAAGGAAGGTTTTCTTCTTTTTCTGGAACAATACCACACTTATCACAATAAATAATTGGAATAGGAGTCCCCCAATATCTTTGACGAGAAACAAGCCAATCTCTTAATCTGTAATTAATTGTTTTCTTTCCATAATTATTTTTTTCAATCCAATTAGCCATATTTGGTAAAGCTTCTCTGTTATTTAATCCAGAGAACTCTCCTGAATTAAATAAGACTCCATCATTAACAAATGCTTCTGAAGCTTTACTAGCATCAATCGGTTGACCATTTTCTGATATAACAAATTTTAGAGGAATATTATATTTATGTGCAAATTCAAAATCCCTTTGGTCATGTGCATCAGCCATAACAATTCCTGTTCCATACATTAATGCAAAATTTGCAATATATATTGGGATTTTTTCATTATTAACAGGATTAATAGCATACTTTCCTAGAAAACAACCTATTTTATCTTTACCATTAAGTGTTGTTCTTTCGATTTCAGTTTGTTTTTTTATTTGAGAAATAATTTCATTAGTTTGTTTTTCAAATTGCGTTTCTTTAATAAGATCTTGCACAATAGGATGTTCTGGAGCAATAACAATAAATGTTACACTATAAATTGTATCGCATCTTGTTGTATATGCAGGAAGATTTATTTCTGAATTCTCAACTTTAAAATTAATTTCAACACCTTCACTTCTACCAATCCAGTTTTTCTGCATAGTTTTAACACGCTCAGGCCAATCTTCTAACTTATCAATACTTTCAAGTAATTCATCAGCATAATTTTTAATTTTAAGATACCATTGATCTAGTGGTTTTTGTTCAACTTCCGATTTACATCTCCAACATTTACCATTTTCAACTTGCTCATTAGCAAGAACAGTTTCACATGAAGGACACCAATTAATTATCCCTGCTTTTTTGTAAGCTAAACCTTTCTTGAACATTTGAATAAATAACCATTGATTCCATTTGTAATAATCAGGATTAGAAGTCGCTAATTCTTTTGACCAATCATAACTAATACCTAACATTTTAAATTGTTCTTTTATTCCATTAATTTTATCAGCTGTTAATTCTGCTGGAGGAATACCTTCTTTGATTGCAGCATTTTCAGCAGGCAAACCAAAAGAATCAAAGCCCATTGGGTAAAGAACATTAAAACCATTCATTCTTTTAAATCTAGAAAAGCAATCACCAATACTATAATTTCTTACATGGCCCATATGCATGTAACCAGATGGGTAAGGAAACATCTCTAAGCAATAGAATTTTTTCTTATTTGAATCAATAACAGATTTAAATATATCTTTATCAACCCATTTCTTTTGCCATTTTTCTTGTATTTCCTTGAATGGTTTCTTTTCCATAATCTTAAGATATAATAAAGCCTTTTTAAAAGTTTTTATATACAGTTTATACTTATTAAAAACCTTTATAAAGTATAATTAAAAGAATATATGTGAGGGTATGATGAGTAAGAAAACTCGAAAAGAGGGAGATAAGGTGAAGAAGTTTCTTAAGAAAGGACAAAATTGGTCTATGGATTTAATTTTAGGTATAGTAGTATTCTTGCTTATTCTAGGTGTATTCTATATGCTTGTAACAGAAAATTCAACTGTTGATATTGATGGTTACAAAGCTAAAGGCAATAAAATAATGAATTATTTTGATTCAGGAAGAAGTAGTTCAGATCACGCTATCATAAATGATAATGAAATTAATATGACTAAACTAGAAGAATTATATAATAATCCTAATGCTTATGATGAAATTAAAGCAGATATGGGCTTAGTTGGAGACTTTTGTATTGTATTAGAAGATTCAAATGGTAGAATAGTAGTTGTGAGTGATAATTTTGTTGTTGGCAAATCTTTTTACGGATTTGGTGGTTCTAGCCTTAATCTAAGCAATTGCTTATGTGGTCAATCTTGTTAGTTCCATAATTATAAAATGATAAAACAAACTGAGTTAATAATTGATGCTTCAACAAAGTTATTTAAAGTTGAAGTAATCAAGGATAAGAATATTCTTGGACCAATTGATTATGGTATTACTAAATTCAATGAAGATAAAAATAATTTCTGTTTTGGTAAAGGAATTCTCGCTGGCTCTAAAATTCCCGGTACAAAAAGATTAATGTTCACTGGTTTATCACCATTATGGGAACATTTCTATATTTCTACTATGGGTGGTGCATCTAATGTATTTAATTATTTAGGATTAAACTATGTTAATATTAAAAGAAAATGTAGTGAGGTTTCTATTTTAGAGATTAAAAGAGAAAGAACAAAATTAACAGTTTCATTTTATCCATTAGATTTAGAAAAAATATGGGCAGGTTATAAAAATGAAATTGGAATTTATGCTCTACAACAATATGTTTATGATACTTATGGTAAAAATTTCAAAACTTGTCGTGTTTTAGCAACAGGTCCAGCTGCACTCAGAACAAGAATGGGCGCAATTGCCTCTGCACCAATTGAAAAGGGAAAAATAACTCCTGTTGATTGTTGGGCAGGTAGAGGAGGAATCGGTTCTAAGATGTTACAAGAACATGGAATTGCTGCGGTTATTTATGGTGGAGATTTTGAAGAACCTAAAGATTCGCCATTAAATGATAGGGATGAAATTAATGAAATTTTTGAAAAAGAATTTCATAAAAATATGATTCAAGAGGATATTGCAGATACTATTAAGTATAGATATGATCCAAAACTTCATTCAGGAGGAACATTTGGTGTTAATTTTACAAGACTAAAAGGATGGATGCTTTCTTTTAATTATCAATCTATATATTTTACTGAAGAAGAAAGGGTAGATATTCACAAAAGATTTGTTCTAGCTCATTATCTTAAACAATTTAATGAAGAAACTATTGATAAAAAACAATTTAAGCACTGTGGAGAACCTTGTGGTGCTGTTTGTAAAAAAATGAATGGTAAATTCAAAAAAGATTACGAACCTTATGAAGCTTTAGGTCCAAACATTGGTGTTTTTGATCAGAGAGCAGCAGAAAAAATAAATCACTATGTTGATGCAATGGGATTTGATGCTATTCAGGCTGGTTCATTAGTTTCTTGGATAATGGAATGTGTTCTTAAAAATAAATTTCCTAAAGAAGATTTTGATATTGATATGATTCCTAAATGGGATTTTAGAAATTTTAATGTTGTTAAAGATTCTAACCATAACGCAGATGTGGCTTGTCAAATAATTGATAGAATATTAAATAATGATAAATGTGCTATTTTTAGGCGAGGAATAAGGAATGCAGCAAAAGAAATAGATTCTAAGTATAATATTGGTAGCATTAATCTTGCTGTCTTTAATTCATTTGGTAAAGAAGGTTGTATGGTTCCTAATCAATATTGGGTTCCAGGAATGTTTTCTCCAATGCCAATAATGGGTAAATATTTTGAATATTATGGTGCAGATTATTTAGATCCTTTTGAGTTAGGTAAAATGAATGTTGAAAGAATGATCAAAGAACTTTATTCTGATAATTCTGGTATTTGCCGTTTTCATAGAGGGTGGGTTGAGAAAATAATTGAAAAATTAGTTGATAAACTATTTAATGTTAATATTGATTATTATGCACATCATAAAAAACTTGCTCAAATGATTAATCTTGGTAATAAGCCAATATTCTGGGAAACAGAAAAAGTAATGGATATTATCCAAGCATATCTTGAAAAAGTTTTAACAGGAGAACCAAACAATGAAGAATTACAAAATTTAATTAAGAAGTTTAATAAAGATAAAGTTGGCACTGCAAAAGAGTATTGGCAGAAAATATTAGATGGACAAAATGAAGCAATGAAATAAAAATATTGTATAATCATTTACTATTTCACAGAACAGAACACCTCACTTTGTAAGGCAACCTGTTCTGCTTCATCTAGCCATGCCATGAATGCCAAAGCATTAATGACATTCACGGCGCAGACGTAAAAGATTATACAATAAATAATAAAGGTGAAAGTATGGACAAAAAATATATATCAATTGATGGTAATACTGCTGCATCTAACATAGCTTACTTATTTAGTGAAGTTGCTGCAATCTATCCTATTACTCCTTCTTCTCCTATGGGAGAATTAGCTGATTTTAATTCTGCAAAAGGAAAGAAAAATCTTTTTGGAGAAACAGTAAGAGTTATTGAAATGCAATCTGAAGGAGGCGCTTCAGGCGCAATACACGGTGCTTTATCTGCTGGTGCAATGACAACAACTTTTACAGCTTCACAAGGTTTAATGTTAATGCTTCCTAACATGCATAAAATTGCAGGAGAAATGTTACCTACTGTATTCCATGTTGCAGCTCGTTCCCTTGCTTGTCAAGCACTTTCTATATTTGCAGATCACTCTGATGTTATGTCAGCTAGAAACACAGGTTTTGCTTTAATGGCTGCATCTTCTATTCAAGAGGTTCAAGATTTAGCTGTTATTTCTCATCTTGCTACAATGGAATCAAGAATTCCTTTTTTAAATTTCTTTGATGGTTTTAGAACTTCACACTCTATTAAGAAGATTGAAGCTGTTGATGAAGAAGTTATTAAGTCTATGTTAAATTTAGAAGCGATTAAGAATTTTAAACTTAATTCTTTAAGTCCTGAAAGGCCAATGTGTAAAGTTGGCGCAGAAAATCCTGATGTTTATTTTCAAGGAAGAGAAACAGTGAATAAATATTATGATGCTTGTCCTAAAATTGTTAAGAAGTATATGAAAATGTTTAAAGAAAGATTTGGTCGTTCATATAATCTTTTTGATTATGTTGGTGCACCAGATGCAGAAAAAATAATTATTTCTATGGCTTCTTCTAATGAAACAATACATGAAGTTGTTGATTATTTAGTTAAGAAAGGTGAAAAAGTTGGTTTAATTAAAGTTCTACTTTATAGGCCTTTTAGTGTTGAAGATTTTATCTCAGTAATTCCTTCTACTGTTAGAAAAATTGCAGTTCTTGATAGAACAAAAGAGCCAGGTAGTATTGGTGAACCTCTGTATATGGATACTGTTGCTGCACTTAAAGATAAAGCTATTAAGGTAATTGGTGGGAGATACGGATTATCTTCAAAAGAATTTAGTCCAGCTATGATTAAAGCAGTTTTTAATCATCTTGATGAAGCTTTTACTCATGATTTTACAGTTGGTATAAATGATGATGTTACACATAAATCTCTTAAAGTTGGTATTATAGATACTGAACCTTCATCTGTTGTTAGATGTAAATTTTGGGGTTATGGCTCAGATGGAACTGTTAGTGCCAATAAAAATTCTATAAAAATTATTGGTGCTAATACAGATAAACATGTTCAAGCATATTTTTCTTATGATTCTCATAAATCTGGAGGAATAACTGTTTCTCATTTAAGATTTGGTGATTTACAAATAAGGTCTGAATATCAATTAGTTCACTCTGACTTTATTGCACTACATAAAACTTCTTATATCGGACACTATGATATTTTAGAAGGAATTGTTGAAGGGGGAACATTTTTGTTAAATTGTTCTTGGTCAAAAGAAGAAGCATTCACTCAGCTAACTGAGAATATGCAAAAGACTATTGTTGATAAAAAAATAAATTTTTATGTTATTGATGCTAATAAAATAGCAAAAGAAATGGGCTTAGGAATCAGAATTAATACTATTATGCAAACTGCATTCTTCAAGTTAGCAGGAATAATAGATGCTGATAAAGCATTTGAACTAATGAAAGAAGCAGTTAAGAAACAATTTTCTATAAAAGGCCAACATATTGTTGATATTAATTGTGATGCAATAGACGCAGCAAAAGATCAAGTTCACAAAGTTGAAAACTTTTCTGGAACACATGTTCAAGAATTTAAATTTTTACAAGATGGAGCTAATCAATTTGCAAAAGACATAGTTGAACCAATAATGAAATTAAAAGGAGATTCTATTCCTGTTTCTAAGATGACATTAGATGGTGCAATTCCAACTGAGACTACAAGATTAGAAAAAAGGGGCATTGCAAATAATGTTCCTAAATGGTTACAAGATAAGTGCACTCAATGTGGTTTTTGTGCAATGGTTTGTCCTCATTCAGCTATAAGAATGAAACAAATTCATGTGAGTGATATTGCTAATTGTCCTTCTAGTTTTAATTTTGTTGAAACAAAACCAGCATCTGATTTAAAATTCAAATTACAAGTTTATCCAGAAGATTGCACGGGTTGTGATGCTTGTGGTAATTGTGTAAGTATTTGCCCTGTTAAAGCATTAGAAATACAAAATATTCAGGATGCTAGAGCTAGTGGAGAAAATGTTAATGTAAACTTCTTTGATTCTTTACCAGATAATGTTTTAGGAAAAGTTCCTTTGCATTCGATTAAAGGAACACAATTACTTACTCCTCTATTTGAGTTTTCAGGAGCATGTGCTGGTTGTGGAGAAACACCTTATATTAAATTAGCAACACAATTATTTGGTGACAGAATGATTATTGCAAATGCAACTGGTTGTTCATCAATTTATGGTGGAACCTTTCCAGTAATACCTTTTGCTAAAACAAAAGAAGGTAGAGGCCCTGCATGGGCAAACTCTTTATTTGAAGATAATGCAGAATATGGTTTTGGGTTTAGGCTTGCAATTGATGCTAATCGTAAATTGTTAAAAAGTAATATTGAAAGATTGCTTAAATCAGGCACAACAGTTAAATTAAATGATGCTTTACAAAGTTTACTAGATGTTTGGAATAAAGTTGATGAAGATGCAAAACTTAAAGCAAAACATGTTTTAGAAGCTTTACCAGATGCTTTAAGTAAAGTTCATGGTGAAAGTGCGCCTCTGTTGAGAAAAATTGACGAACTAAAAGATAATCTAATTGATAAATCTGTTTGGATTATGGGCGGAGATGGTTGGGCCTATGATATTGGCTTTGGAGGATTAGATCATGTTCTAGCTTCAGGAGAAAATGTAAATGTTTTAGTTTTAGATACAGAAGTTTATTCTAATACTGGAGGGCAATGTTCAAAAGCAACTCCTCGTGCCGCAACTGCTAAGTTTGCTGTTTCAGGTAAAAAACAACCTAAAAAAGATTTAGGAAGAATGCTTACAACTTACGGAAATATTTATGTTGCATCAATTTCTTTAGGTGCAAATATGATGCAAACAATTAAAGCATTTAAAGAAGCTGAAGAATATGATGGACCATCAATAATAATTGCTTATAGTCCTTGTATTGCTCACCATACTAACATGAAAGAAACGCCTCTTGAAGAAAAGATGGCTGTTGAATCTGGTTATTGGCCACTATATAGATATGATCCTCAACTTAGAGAAGAAGATAAAAACCCAATGCAATTAGATTATCATGTAACTGGAAAAGTGCCTTATGTTGATTTTCTGCATAGAGATGGTAGATATAAAAGTCTTACAATACAATTTCCAGAGATTGCAGATAAATTATTTAAGCTTTCTGAAGAAGATGCAAAGTGGAGAGCTGCAGAGTATGAGAAGATGGGTGAAGAATGAAGTTAAGAAAACCAAAAAAAGATGAATTAGAAATTTATAAAAATTTAGAAACTAAGTTTTATCTTCATCATAAACCATACAAAACATTACTACAAGATGTTGATCCAAGAAAAAGAAATTTGAAGAAAGAATTTATTAAATCAATTGGAGAAAGAAATTCATTTTTTCGTTTTGTTGAAATTAATAATAAAATTGCAGGTTATATTTATGGAGTTATTCATAAAATCGGCGATAATGAGAAGAAATGGAAAAAGTATGCTGATTTGAATTCAATAGTTGTACTTCCAAAATTTAGAAATAAAGGATTGGCTGAATTTATGATTAAAAAATTCTTTTCTTGGTTAAAAATTAAAAATATTAAATATGTTGAAGCAAGTTGTAATGTAAAAAATACTTCTATAATACAACTTAATAAGAAACTTGGCTTTAAAGAACAACATATTAAATTTGGTAAGATTATTTAGGAGGAAAGAATGATGACAAAAATTATAATAGATCATGAAAAATGTGCAAGCTGTGATTGCCACAACAATTCTGGATGTGGATGTAAATGCGATTGTGAAGAAGCAAAATGTGTCGATGTTTGTCCAGCTAAAATTTTTATAAGAGAAAATAATAAAACCTTAACACAGAATACTGAAGATTGTACTTTATGTAGAGCCTGTGAAAGTTCTTGCCCTATGGGTGCAATTAAGGTTGAGGAGGAATAGTTAAAATGGATGTATTTGAAATCGCAAAAAAAATGGAAGTAGAGGGTAAGAAAGCTTATTTAGGTATGCTTGAGAAAACAACTAATCCTGCACTCAAGAATATTCTTAGAAGATTAGCAGAGTGGGAAGATAACCATTATATTATTTTTGATGCAATGCAACAAGAAGCAGACTTAATTGAAGTTCAAAAAGCAACTACTTCTGAAGTTAAAGAAATCTTTAGTTCTTTAAAAGAAGTTTCTGCAAACGATGAAGTTGTAGAACAAATTGAGTTTTATGAAGAAGCAATTAACGTTGAACAAAAGTCTTCAGATTATTATAAAGAAATTGCTGCAGAAATTACAGATGAAACTATAAAAAAACAAGTTTTGATGATTGCAGATGAAGAACTTAAACACAAAAAGATCTTGCAAGAAATTCTTACATATTTAAAACAGCCACATTCATGGGTAGAGAGTGCAGAGTTTAACTTAGATCATGATAATTATTAGGGTTTTATTTTTCCTATTAGTTGAGTTCTCAAAGGTTTTAAACCTAGAGAAGTATAAAACTCTATTGCACCTTCATTCTTAGATGAAGTTTCTAGGACATAATAATTTAAACTATTTGATTTAAACCATTCAATTGCTTTTTCTAATAATTGTTTTGCTATTCCTTTTCTACGATATTCTTTATGAACCATTAAACCAGATATCTCACCAATTCTTTTTACTCTAAAAAAACCAAATCTTATTTTGATATTAAAAGAAATATATGCAATTATTTTATTATTCTCAACTGCAATCAGAATATTACTATTTTTATTGCCTAATGAATTAACAAAAAACCTTTTTATTGGGTTATCGCCTAAACTTTCTATTTTAAAAGTTTCATTATGGTCTTCATACTCTAAAAAAAATTGTTTAGACAATAATATTAATTCCGATAAATCATCATCACTAGTTAATTTTCTTATAATCATTTTATTATCTCCTTTGTTTCCTGCGCAATCATCAACTCTTCATTTGTAGGAATAACTAAAACTTTTATTTTTGAATTCTTTGTAGAGATTGTTGTTGAGTGCTGTTTGTTTTTTCTTTTATCAAGTTTAACACCAACATTTTCTAAACGTTTACAAATTAATTCTCTAAGATAATAAGCACCTTCACCAATTCCACCAGTAAACACAATAGCATCTACTTTCTTCATTATGCCTATGTAAGAACCAATATACTCTGTAACTCTATAAGCAAACATGTCTAAACCTAAAATACATTTTTTGTTACCTTTAAGCGCTTTCTCGTGGATAGTTCTTACATCAGAATAACCATCAATACCTAATAAACCAGATTCTTTATTTAGAATTGAAGTGATTTCTTCAGGTTTCTTTTTTAATTTCTTACAGAGAAATGTAATGATTGCAGGATCAACATCACCCGATCTAGTTCCCATCATCAAACCTTGTAGTGGAGTAAAACCCATAGAAGTATCTATTGATTTATTTTTTTCAATTGCAGTAATACTAGAACCATTACCTAAATGACAAGTAATTAAATTTACTGATTTCTTTTTTAATATCTTTTTTGTTTCAAGCATAACATATTTATGAGAAGTTCCATGAAAACCATATTTTCTAATACCAAACTTTTCATAATATTTTATAGGGATACCATACAAGTAAGCTTTTTTAGGAATGCTTTGATGGAATGCAGTATCAAAAACTGCAACTTGAGGTATTTTAGGAAAAACTTTTTTACAAGCTTTAATTCCTGCTAGATTCGGAGGATTATGAAGCGGTGCTAGTTCATTTAAACCTTTAATAGTTCTCATAACCTTACTTGTTATTTTAACTGCTTTAGAATAATATTCACCACCATGAACAACTCTATGGCCAATAGCATTGATTTCTTTTTGGTTGATAACTTGTTTTATTGTTTTTAATACTAATTTAACTGCTTGATTATGATTTTTTATTTTACATTTTTCTTTGAAAGATTTTTTTATTTTATATTTGTAAACACAAGTTTTTAAACCAATTCCATCAATATGACCTTTAACTAAAACTTTATTATTAATTAATTGATATTTTAATGAAGAACTACCAGAGTTAAGAACAAGAATGTTCATTTCTGAGCCTCCACAACAGTAATAGCTGTAACATCAATAATATCTTGGATATAACACCCTCTTGAGAGATCATTAATTGGTTTGTTTAAACCTTGTAAAATTGGGCCAATAGCTTTTGATTTAGCTAATCTTTCTACTAACTTGTAAGCAATATTTCCTGATTGCAAATCTGGGAAAATTAAAACATTAGCTCTACCTTGCAGTTTGCATTCTTTAGATTTCTTATCACAAACTTCAGGAATGAGTGCAGCATCAACTTGGTATTCGCCGTCTATTAAAAGATCTGGCTGTTTATTTCTTGCTATTTTAACTGCATTTGTTACTTTGTCAACTAATTCATGATTTGCTGAACCTTTAGTTGAAAATGAAAGCATTGCAACTCTCGGTTGAAAACCAAATTGTTTAGCAGAGAATGCAGAATCAATAGCAATTTGTGCTAACTCTTCTTCATTTGGATTAATAATTACTGCACAATCTGCAAAAATTAAAATCTCTTGTTTAAGTTTCATGAAGAAAAAAGAAGATACTTTATGGTATTTATCATGAGTTTTTATTATTTGTAAAGCAGGTCTTAATGTGTCTGCAGTAGAGTGAGTTGAACCACTTACTAATCCATCTGCTTCATTTAAGTGAACTAACATTGTTCCTAAGTATATTGGAACTTTCATTTGTTCTCTCGCTTGTTCTATAGTAATACCTTTATGTTTTCTTAATTCGTAGAAGGCATTAGCGTAGTGTTCTGATTTGTTGTAATTATTAGGATCAATAATTCTTGCTTTCTTAATATGAATATTTAATTCTCTGCAAATGTTGTTAATATCTGCTTCGTTGCCTAGAAGAATAATATTTGCTAATTTCTCTTTAAGAATATGCTGAGTTGCATGCAGAATTCTAGGTTCAGTTCCTTCAGGAAAGACTATTGTCTTTGCATCTGCTTTTGCTAACTTCTTAATATGCTTAATAAAATCCTGCACTCAATACACCTCTACACATACCTTATAATGTTTATATATAAAGGTTTTTATGAAAAAGTCATTATTTGATAAGAAAATTCTTAAAATATTATTAATTTTTAATGTATGTAAGATTTAAATTTTAAATTTAATTCAGGAACAATTATTTCTAATGAATGAACTTTCCTATGATGAACTAGAGGGCCTTCATAATAGGCATTAATTGCTGGCGTAAAACCAAACAAGCTAACTTTACCTTTTTTGAATTTTTCCATTATTATGCTCCCTAATCTTCTCCGAGCTTGAAACAATTTCTTTTCTTTAGGTTTCATATTCTTTTCTATTATTGGAAAAAACCTAATATCTCTTATTGTGCTTGCTTCTTCATGATAATTTGAACCATGGATTTCTAACTCTGGATGTGTATGAAAATAATAACCTATTTTTTGTTGTTTTTCTATTAATTTTGATAATAAACTTTTATACCATTCTGATTCCTCAACACCTGATAAGTCTACACTAGAAATGGTTTTGAATTTATTTGGAATAATATAAAAATCATTAATTCTAGAAACATCTTTTTCTTTATTAACTGTAATTACTAAACCATCTTCTAATTTCTTTTCAATACCATAATTTAATCTTTCAACTAAAAAATAATACTGTAATTTAGTTAAAATAAGCTGCTTAACTCCGCTCATATCTTCAAAAGGAAAGAATTCTTTTTTTTGGAAGCATCTGAATACGTGTTTTAACATATTTAATAAGAATTATACTAAGTATTTAAGTCTTACTATTAACAATACTAAAATGTAAGAAATAAAATGTTTTGTGAAAGATAAAATAAATTATTTATTTACTTTAGCTTTAACTTGCTCATAGAACTCTTTCACACCATTTGCAAACTCTTTTGGACAAACAGCATCAGCAATTTGGGGTAGGGCATCAGCTAGATATAAATGAACTGTAGGAGTCTGATTTAGTAATCTAACTGGAATAGGTTTAGTTGGAAAATCAGAAATACCTCTTTCCATATTACTTAATACATTAGAATAACTTACATTAAACCCACCAGGAACTATACTTAAACTTAATCTATCAGATAAATAACTTGCAAAATCATACAAAACAGTTTCTGCTTCAGGTAAAAGTAGTTCAATATTTTTTAAATTTGCTTTAATTCTTTCTGTTGATATTGATTTCATTCTAATAAAGATAAATTCAATTCACTTTATAAATCTTTCTTCTTTAACTACTAAGTAGAAGTTAATAATGCTCATAAAGAGTAATATAAAAAAACTAATATCTACTTATTTTAAACCCTTTAAAAATTAAGAAACCTGCTAAGTATACTTCATTCAAGATTATTGGAGCATAAAGAGATGTTAAAATTATAGAGTTAACTCCTGCAACTTCTATTGAATTCACAATTAATAATATAATAATCGCAATCATACCCCAAATAGAAATATATCTTGGAACTATTCTTGATTGATATAATAACCAATACAACATAAAAGCACTTACAATAAAAACATAAGTGTGAACAAGATAAATTGAATCACGTGCGGCTAAAGAAAGAGATAAAAATAAAAAACCTGCAACAACCATAAGTAAACCTTCAACAAACTTAAGACTAAGATACCACTTAGTTAATTTCTTATTGAAAGTCTTTAGAATTGGAAATAATAAAACTGCAATTCCAATAACAGCAAGACCACTAATAACTTCAAGAGAAGTTACTAATAGTTTTGAATCAGTAAGAGTATTAACTAAAACAACATAAGCTAAAAGTATAAAAATACCTACCCAGATTGCAACTTTTCTATTTGAATTCAAAATTACAAACCTAAAAACTTAAGTAAACCATGAACCAAAAATACTGGCCACACAATAGATTTCAAAATTCCTAAAACTACACCCCAGAAACCAACTGCAGTTGACATAAAGTAAAACATTGCACCAATGAAACCTAAGAACCATACTCCTCCGCCTTCACAAGATTTACACTTTGTACCAATATTACATTTCATACTTGTTTTTTCACTCTTTTTAGTTGTTTTTTTCTTTTTTGCCATTTTATTACCTCAATATAATTATAATATCTAGTATTACAAGTAATTGGTATATAAAGGTTTTGGGAATAATTGATACAAATAATTAACAGCGTTAACGACATTTGTGATGAATGCAGCAACTTTGAATATCAAAAGGCCAATTTTCTATAATTCAACTAAACCATTTATAAATATATATTCTACACAATAACAAACTATTTAAAAGCATAAACTAATAAGTAATAACAGGTCTTTAAATAATAAACGCAAGGTTTAAATACCCTCAATGCGTAAATCTAATTCCAGTAAGAAAATGGCAATAAAAAAAGAGATTGAGTATATTACCAATGAGATATTTGGTTCTGAAGCTATACCCCTCACGCTATACTTAAATGGAAAAGATAACATTTCTGAGTTTGTAATTGCAAAAGATCTAACTATTGAAATACATAGAGTTAGACAAATACTATATAAATTACTAGAAGATAATATTGTAATCTTTAATAGAAAGAAAGATAAGTTAAAAGGTTGGTATATATGTTATTGGAGCCTTAATTTAGCTGAATTTCCATATATTATAAGAAAAATCAAGAAAGCTAAGTTAGAAAAGCTTAAAATTAGACTTAAACAAGAAACAACTGAAGATTTCTATATGTGTAAGAATGCTTGTACTAGAATGAATTTTGATAATGCTTTTGAAATAAATTTTAAATGTCCTGATTGCGGAGGAATAATGAACTTACAATCAAGTGAAAGAACAATTGCATTCCTTACTGAAAAGATTATAGAACTTGAAAAAGAAATAAGTAAAGAACCGATAGTTGCAAAAGTTGAGAAAAAACCTATTGATAAACCTAAAGCTGTTAAAACAACAAAAGATAAATCTTTTGAGCCTTCAACAAAGTTGAAGAAAATAGTTGTAAAAAAGGTAATAAGAAAGAAAGCTGAACCTAAAAAAGCAGTTAAAAAGAAAATTGCAACTAAGAAGAAGACTACAACTAAAGCTAAAAAAACAACTAAAAGCAAACCAGTTAAAAAAATTGCAACTAAGAAAAAAGTAACGCCTAAGAAAAAACCTTCTACAAAACAAGTTAAAAAAGCTAAAACAAAAAAGAAAAGATTTTCTTTATTTAAGAAGAAAAAGTAATTAAGATTTCTGTTTTTGTAAAAACAAAGTATATTGATTAGTTATAAATTTAACTGGATCTGAATACATCTCATTTGTGTTATTATTATCAATATAGATTAAATTTTCTTTAATTCCAAAAAAATCTTTACGTTCAGATGCATTATTAATCATTAAATGAAATTGAATATTCTTATGTTCATCCATTATTTTATCTAATTTTGACCAACCTTGATTTTTATTATCATATTCCGGATGAACAATTGCAACATTTACCTTAGAAAAATCTTCATTATAAATATCTTCTGAGATATTAACTTCATTATCCAGACTATATAAATTGACATATAATTGACCAAATAATACTCCTAGGCTATTAATATTGTCTGATAATAAAATATTCATAAAATTACAGAAACACAGCAAAGTATATAAATCTAACTAAAGAATAAATCATCTAATTCTAGGCATACCAAAGTGTGCAAGTAATGCAATAACAGCAAGACTAATCCAGAATTGCCAAACACCAAGCTTACCAAGTGCAAAGAAGGTTATGTTTGCAACTAATAAAACAGTTAATATTATTGATAAAACTTTTTTTGTTTTAGTCATTTTAACTCTTTCTTCCAATCAATATCAGTTGATTTTTTATTAAAACCTATTGATATCAGTTTACCTTTAATCTTTTCATTAGATTTGAACTCACAAGAATTAACATCTGAATGGGTAAGTGAAATAGCACCAACTTTAGTCTTAAGATTGTCCTCAAATGCAGTGAGATCAAGCTCACTTGGTAGTTGCAAGAATAATTCTATTCTATCTGATTTATTCATTTCAGCACTCTTTCTTAAAGATTGCACTCTTCTAGTTATCTCTCTAGCAAAGCCTTCATTTTCTAAATCTTTATTCATTGTTTTATCAAGATAAACTTCACCAAGCTTAGATTCAGCGACTATATGCGTTTCACAAACTTTAGTTATATCAAATAAATCTTTACCTAAAACAACTGGTTCTTTACCAAAGTCAACAGAATAATCTTTATCTAATTTGAAAACATTTGCAATCTCTTCTTCTTTACCTTTAATTTTAGTAAGAATCTCTCCAGTTTCTGATCCAAACTTAGAACCAAAAGACCGATAATTAACTTTAACTTGAATATCAAATTCAGGTGCACCAAACTCAATGTTTTTAATATTCAGTTGAGTTTTAATTATATCTGAAAATTTTTCAACAATTTCTTTCTTATCAGTATCAATAAGTAAAGTCATTAATGGCCATCTTACACCAATTTGTGCTTTATCTCTTGCATTAAGGCCTGCTTCAACTACTGTAAGAGCTAAAGAAAACTCTTTTTCAAAATTAGCGTCAATAAACTTCTCATCAAATTTAGACCAAAATTCTAAATTAACAGATTCTTCTTTAACAAATCCTTTTTCTTTAAAGTTTTGATAAATTTGTTCTGTAATAAAAGGACATATTGGAGTTAACATTTTTACAGTTTCATAAAGAACAGTAAACATAACATTCAAAATCTTTTCTTTATCAGAACCAAGAGCCATATTGTCTCTATTTAATTGAATATAAGTTCTAGATAATTCTAAAAACAATTCTTCAATTTCTTTTGGAATTTGATCAAGATGATAATTATTAAACTTTTCTGTAACAGATTTAAGAGTTGAATGTAATCTGCTCATTATATATTTAGAAGAAATATCTAAATCCTTATCAACAATTAAAGAAGGCTTAACATTTATTTCATCTGCATAGTTAATTACTAATTTATGAACATTCCAAAGAATCATTAAAGTTTTGTAAGCAAGTTCTGCTTCTAACCAAGAAAAATTAACATCTTGCCCAGCTTTAGTTCTAGACATATAAAACCTTAAAGTATCTGCACCATACTTATCAGTTAATTCAGTAGGTTTAATAACATTACCAATAGACTTTGACATCTTTACGCCATCAACATCTGTTAACATACCATGCATATAACATGCTTTAAGAGGACACTTATCAAAAGCTAGTGTTGAAGTAATCATTAACAAATTAAACCAACCACGAACTTGTTCTCTTGCTTCTAAGATAAAATCTGCTGGAAAGAACTTTTCAAAATTCTTTTTATCAACAGAATAATCAAGACAATTCCAAACAGCAGTTCCTGCATCAATCCAAACATCCATAATATCAGGAATTCTAATCATATCAGAACCACACTCACATTTCCATTTAACAGTATCAATCCAAGGCTTATGTAAATTTTCTGGTAAGTCTTTAACTTTAGTTTCTAATTCTTTACGAGAACCAATAACTTCTATCTTATTGCACTTATTACATCTCCAAACAGGGAGAGGAGTTCCCCAAAATCTTTGTTTAGTAATAGAATTATCTCTTAAGTTTTCAAGCCAAGAAGCAAAAGCATTGCCTCCTGTTTTTGGAACCCAAGTTGTTTTTTTATGAAACTCAAGCATTTTTGGTTTAAGATCTTCAACTTTAAAAAACCATTGTTTAGTTGTTCTAAAAACAACAGGAGTGTGACATCTTTCACACTTTGCATAATCATGAACATAATCTTCTTTAGTAACAAGAACATTAAGTTTCTCCATATTTTCAATAAACTTTTTATCATCAACCTTAGCAGTTAACCCTGTAAACTCAATATAACCTTCAACAAATTTACCTTGTTCATTAATAGTATTAAATGGTGGTAAACCATTTCTATGGCCAATTTCATAATCTTCAGGACCACATCCAGGTGCAGTATGAACAAGACCAGTTCCAGAATCTAAAGTAACATATTCCTTACTTAATAAAATAGAATGAGCATTATCATACTTAGCATCAATATCCCCTAAATCTTTTATATCTTTAGCCCAAAAATGATTATACTTTTTTCCTTCAAGAGTTTTACCAACAAAAGTATCAACAATTTTATACTTAAATTCAGTTTTCTTCATTACTGTTTCAATTAATTCTTTAGCAAGAACCCAAAATTCTTTTTTACCATTAACATCAACTTCTAATTTGCAATATTCAAATTCAGGATGAACCATAATACCAAGATTAAAAGTGATAGTCCAAGGAGTAGTAGTCCAAATTATATAATATAAATTTTCATCGTCTTTACTTTGAAACTTAACATAAATACTTTTATCAACTAATTCGGTATATTCTTGTTCGTGCTTAGCGAGTGCAGTTCCACAATCTCTACACCAAGTAGTTGTTCTTAATCCTTCATATAATCTTTTTTTCTCATGTGCAGTTTTAACAAGAAACCAAACACCGTCAATATATTCTTGAGTAATAGGCATGTAAGCATTTTCATGATCCATCCAAACACCCATATCCCAAAGGTCTTGATTCATTTGTTTAGCAAATCCAGTAGATAATTTTATGCATTCATTAGTAAATTTTTCAAAACCAAAATTTTCAATATCTTTTTTAGTTTTAAGATTATGTAACTTCTGAACTGCTCTTGCAGTTGGTAAACCATGCATATCATAACCCCCACGATCCCAAACTTCAAAGCCATTCATTCTTTTGAATCTCATAACAAAATCTTTCATAGAATTATTCCAAGCATGACCCATATGAAACTTACCAGAAGTATAAGGTGGACCTTGCAGAAAGTAAAAAGGTTTTTTATTATTTGATTTTTCGAAAATAATTCTAGATTTAGGATAAATCTCATTGTTCTTCCAAAATTCTAATATTTTTTTATGAGTCTCTGGCCCATATTTTCCTAAATCCATTTATTATCACCTAATTACTTATAATAAAGTGTGAGCAACAATTTCTTTATTAAGTTTTTGTTAGCAAACTTAATAATTAAGTATATAACCCAAAATATATGTTTATGAATACAATCCAAAAGCTTTATAAATAAATCCTTTTTAACATTTTTTATGAAAAAACCAACATTTAATCTTTTGTTTAGAGAAAAACCAGCGAGGTTATTGTTAACTTTAATTAATACACAAGCTGAAATCTATGCTTCTACAATTGCAAAAAAAATTGATTGCACTTATAGCCATATTGTTAAAATTTTACAAGAAATGGAAACAGATGGTTTAGTAACTTTCAAAAGAAAAGGTAGATTAAAATTAATTTCTCTAACAAAAAAAGGCGAAGATGTTGCAAAAAGTATTAACAATATTGATAGAATATTAAGGTGATTATAATGGCTAAAGAAAAAGAAATGTCTAAAGAAGAAAAAATTGGATTTCACAAAGGTTCATTATCAACTCTTGCAAAAGAAAGACAAGAACTAGGAAGAATCTTAGGAATTGTTGAAGAAATTATGAAAATGCATATTGCAGCACTTAAAGAAGAAGGTGTGGATTTAGAATCTGAAGCATCAAACCTTGTTGGACCTACAGAAAATAAAGATACTAATGTAAACAACAAGAAACCACCTATTGATGAATTGATTTAATTTATTACTTTTATTTTTTCTACTATTTCATCAATCAAAGCATCAACATCAATCTTGTTCTCTTCGAATTCAATCTTTCTCTTGTTAGATGTTGTTGCAGGTTTATCTGGAAGAAAAGGGCAACCGCCTTTAAATTTAAGATTAACATCAAAAGTTCCAATCTTTTTTGCAATCTCAACAGTTTCATTTTTATCAAAAGTTAAGATTGGTCTAAGAATTATTTTATCAGTAGAAGATGAAACAACTTCTAAATTAGGAATTGTCTGAGTTGCAACCTGACCAATGTTATCACCAGTAATAATAAAATCTGCATTTTCTTTTTCACAAATTTTACTAGCAATTTTCATCATTATTCTCTTACAAAAAATACATTGAAATCTAGGGTTACAATTTTCTCTGAATGCTTTGTGGCTTATAGAATGATCTCCAAAATAAATTTTGCTTATCCCAACAATTTTTGCTAACTCAAGCATTTTATTTTTATAATCTTCAGTTAATTCTTTATTGTAAAAATTTAATCCAATAACCTCTAAACCTTTCTCGTGTGCAAGATATGCTGCAACAGGGCTGTCAATTCCAGAGCTGAATAATACAATTGCTTTCATATAATGTAAGAAAGAAAGTGTTCTTTAAATAATTAACTACAATGCTTGAAAAATAATATATTTTAATCATTCTTTAACCAAAAAGTTTTTAATAAATATGTGCTAATTATTCAGTATGCATAAAAAAAAGAAATTACTTCTAAAGATAATATCTGTAATTTTATTAATAATCTTAATTTTTGCAGCAATAATTTTAATAAGTTATGAAACACAACATGGATCCCAATCTTTAATTAATAATAATAATTTTAGTAATTATCAAGCACCAATTTTATCTGATAGTAATTCTATTGAAATAGAACAAATTAACCAAGATATTATTATTGAAACAGATATTGTTGATGAATTAGAAATAACAATAATTCCAGAAAATGAGGTTATAAGTGGGTTTATGCAAATAACAATAAACAATTATCCTTATGGAACAGAAGAAATATTAGTTATGGTTTCACCAGAACACTCAGCTAATCCAGTAGAAGATGAAGATACCTTCATAAATTTTATTGAAGCCTCATTTAACACTGAGTTTGTAATTGATTCAAAAGAATTTCCTAATGGAGAATACTTATTAACAATAGCTACAACTCATGATTCTACACCAGAAGATGAACCTTGGACATCCATAATAAAGAGAGAAATTACTATTTCTAATTAAGTTCTTATTATATATATTATATTATAAGAAAAGTTTTTAAAATATAATGCTGAATATATACAATAATGGAGAAAAGGCACACTAAACTAATAATTTTAATGACTTTAATATTATTTATAACATTTAATATTCTGTTAGTATTATATTCTTTTACCCAATCAGGAATAATAGATCTTAATACATTTGCTTCAAAAGATGTGGCAAGTGTAAATTTCTGTTTAGATAAACTTATTCAACTAGAGGATATAAACGAAAGTTGTTCAGCTAACTACTCATTACACACAAATGAGACTTTTACTTGTAATTTAAGTTATACTCAGGTTAATAATGATACTTTAACATTCTCATCATATTTTGATACAGAAACAGAAATCTTTACAATCCAACCAAATGGAACAATAAATTATACTTCAACTAATGAAACTTGGGGCAGCCATAATGCAATAATTGTTGTTACTGAAGAAAGTGATATATGCAACAATAATAGCCAAACATCTTCTTATGAATATAATTTTATAGTAACATTAAACAACACTGCACCAGAATATTATGCTCAGCTACCAAATATAACTATGGTAGAACATTCAAGAAAAATACCTTACCACCTTAATGATTACTTTAGGGATATTGATGGACATCAACTTACTTATTCATTATTTCAAAGTCAAGCGCCAAATTATTATAACATTACAATTAATCAAGACACAGGAGAAGTTACAATAATATCTTATGGTGAATGTGGAGAATTTTCAATAGGTTTTATGGTTGAAGACCCAGAGGATGAATTTGCAATATCTTCACCATTTCCAAAATTAACAATAACTTGTTCTGATGGATCTGGAGGTTCAACAGGAGGAAGTTCTGGTGGAAGTAGCGGCGGAGGTTCATCAAGAAGTAGCACTTGTAGTGAGGATTGGACTTGCCAAGGTTGGAGTGATTGTTATTCACCAACAGCGTTAAGACCAGAGAATATTAATGGTTATCAAAAAAGAACTTGTTATGATCAAGAAGGATGTGACGCAGATAATTATGAATATACCTTATACAGAGATTGTTTTTATGAAATTGAAGGAGCATGTTATCCTAATTGGGAATGTGGAGAATGGACACCTTGTAGAGATAGCGGAACTCAAGAAAGAATCTGCCTAGATAAAAATGGTTGTAATGAAGATGAACAAAAAAGATTTGGAATACCAAACTTAATAAAATTATGTGCTTATCTTGAATCTTGCACAGATGGTGTAAAGAATGGAAATGAATTAGGTGTTGATTGTGGTGGCTCATGTGAACCATGTAAAACAATTGAACTTGCAGCAATAATACAAGATTCAAATAAAATACTAACTTGGGTTATAGGATCATTAATATTTATACTTTTAGCAATAATAATCTTGTATAAAATATTTAAAAAGCAAATTAAACAATTATTTTCAAAATTAGCTTGGAATATAGTAAAGAAACATGCAAGACAAATTTATCTTCTAGGAAAAAATAAAAAGAACTTTATTAACGAATTAAAATCTTATGAAAACAAATTAGTTAAAGTTTCACAAAAAGAAAATATTGATAAGAGTGAAAAAGAGAAATTAGATTCTGATCTTTTTATTATATTCAGAAAATTATTCTCAGAAATATTAGAAGTTAATTATGATTCATCTAAAGAATTATTTATGAAGAAAATAATTGCTCTTGAAACAACAGAAGAATTTAGAAAAATCTTATTAACTTTAATTGACAGATTTCTAACATTTGAATCAGATGGAAGAAAAGGAATAGTAACAATCAATGATATAATATTAGATTATAATATTATTAAATTTATTGCAATTACTGTATCAGATTCACTAAAAAATGAATTAAAACAAATCAATCTTGTTCCATTAAAACAGAATGAATTAATGGAGATTATAACTCTAATAAATAAATCATATATATTATTACAAAGAAATAACTCTAAAGAATCAAAAGAAATTTATCTTAAAATAATAAAGAAGTATGAAAATTTAAATGAAAAAGACAAGAGTAAAATTTATGACCTAACTACAATTTTATTTAACATATTAACTTATGTTAGTTCACATATAGAAAACAAATAAAATGGAAGTTTTAATATACCTCACAAGCATTGCAATAGTATTAGTAATTGGTTTACTTGTTTCAATATTTTCTGAGAAACTTAAAATAAGCAATATGCTTTTGTTAATTCTAGCAGGTGTGCTTGCTGGTTCATTAACTTATAATAACAATGATCTGTTTAAGTTTTCACCAACATTTATTGTTTCTATTGCAACTTTAGCACTTGTAATGATTGTTTTTGATGGTGCATCAAGAATGAACCTCAAAGAAATGAATCAAATGTCCTATAAAGCATTAAAATTAACTAGTATCTTTATGTTTTTAAGTGTTATTTTTGTTGGATTTGTAACTTTCTTATTATTTTTTAATAATGGATTAACAACAACAAACATAATCTTAGCATTAATATTTGCATTTTTAGCAACTGGGACAGATCCAGCTAGTATGTTTGTAATGTTCAAGGATAAAACAAGTAGAGTTCTAGAATTTCTTAAAGTTGAAGCAATAGTAAATACACCAATTGTTGTAATATTCCCTTTTATTCTACTTGGATTAATAACCACAGAAACGCATGCAATCTCAGTTCTTACACAAATTGGCCCATTTATACAACAAATTGTAACTGGTATAGGCACAGGAATAGTTATAGGAATTATAATATTTAAAGTTATGAAAAGATATTATTCACAAGAGTATAGTCCAATCGCAATACTTACTGCAACTTTAATAACATATGTAATAGCAGAACAATTAAAAGGTAACGGAGTGTTAGCAGTTGCAACATTAGGATTGTTATTTGGAAATACATATGTAAAAAAGAAATTCTTATTAAGAGAATTTAGTTCAATATTTTCAACTTCATTAGAAATATTAGTTTTTGTTCTAATAGGAACAATAACAAAACTTCCAAGGGCAAACACGCTCTTTTTTATTAAGGCATTTGTAATTTATATAATAATGACTTTATGTAGATATTTATCATTACACTTATCTATCGGTAAGGAACACAATAAAAAAGAACTTATTTTTATGTCATTAAATATGACAAAAGGTATTGCCGTAGCAACAGTTATACTTACAATATCTTTCCTTAATATACCTGAAATGGCTACTCTCCTAAATCTAACTTTAGTAACAATAATTTATTCATTAATAGTTTCAACAATAGCTACATTTTTTGCTAAGAATTTTATAACAATAGAAGACAAAAAAGATGAAGAAACAATAAGTTAATTTATTTATTAATTAATCTCAAACTTATTACCATTTCTGAGAATCTTAATTCTTTCTTCTTTATAACCAAGTTGTATTGAAAGTTCTTTCATAGCTAAAGATTTCTTCTCATCACCATGTATTGGAATAATATATTTTGGGTTAACCATTAAAACTAAATCTTTCAAATCCTTCCTGCCTGCATGACCAGAAACATGAACATCCTTAAAGATTTTAACTTTATATTTTAAAAGTTCTTTTTCAAGTTTTTCTCTATTTATTATACTATTCTCAACAGGTATTACAGAAGAAGAAAATATAACATTATCCCCAGGCATAAATCTTAACCAATTTCTATTAACAAGTTTACCAAGAACAGCTTGAGGTTCACCTTGATGACCTGTAACAATAAATAGATATCTTTCAGGGTGTGATTCTTTTTCAAAAAATCTTTTTATTTGTGAACCATAAGTTATAAGTCGGCAATCTTTTGAGAAATTAACAAGACCAACATTTTCTGCAGCATGAACATATTTTGTTAAAGATCTACCCATTAAAATAATTTTTCTATTTAGTCTTTTTCCTATACTAATTATACTATTTAATCTTGCAATATGACTTGAAAAAGTAGTAATAAGAACAGTTTTGCCTTTTGAATCATTCTCAAGAAGAACTTCTCTAACCATCTCCTTGGCAATGCTTTCACTTGGTGTGTGTGTTGGGTCATCAGCATACAAGGAGTTTGTAATTAAAACTTTAAGATTATTACTTGCACCAATTCGTTTCAAAGCTTCATAATTTGGTTTTTCACCAAGAGTTGGAGTGTCATCAAATTTAAAATCATTAGCATATAGAATATCACCATACTTTGTTTTAACAATAACCATAACCGCTTGAGGAGTAGAATGAGTTACACTAATAAATTCAATAGTAATATTTTTTGAAATTCTAAAAGTAGAATTTACTGGCTTTGGAATAAGCTTATTACCTATATTTATCTTTTCATCTTTTAAGATAGCAGATAAAAGCTCAATACTATATGGGCTACCGTAAATGCCAGCATTAGGAAATCTATCACCAAGGAAAGGTATAGCCCCTATATGGTCAAGATGAGCATGAGTAACAATTATTGCTTTTGTTTTCTTCCACAAATCTTTAATAATATTAACATTAGGGATAGCATCGTGTTTTATTAAATCCTCTCCACTAGGAGCAAATCTTAAATCTTCATCATTAGTATAATTTATGTAATGTTCTAGATGAATACCCATATCAAGTATTACTACTTCATCATCTACTTCAATAGCAGTGCAATTTCTACCAATTTCATAATGACCACCAATTGCTGTTATTTTTATCATTGTATAATTTTATATAAGAAGATAGTTTAAAAAATTTGTTAAAAGCTAGAGCTAGAAGAAAGAATATCTAAAAAAAAGAAAAAAGAAAAAACTATTGGTTCTTATTTGAATTTAGTTCATGATACTTTTTTTTACTTGCTAAAATTACTACAACAATAAGCACGATAAAAACAAGTATAACAATAACTAAAGGCATCGAAATTGAAGAAATTATAGTGCCTAAATTTTGTTTCTCTTCAGATAATTCATGATCTTCACCTGCACCATCAGTAATTCCATCAGACTCATCGATAGTAGTTGAACCAATAGTTTGATTATCATCTCCTACAGAATCAACAACTAATTCATGCAAAGATTTTATTGTTAGATTAGCACTATTATTATAGATATTATTTAATAAAACAGAAATATCATAATAATTATCTTCAGTCACATCAAACTTATGCATTTCTCCAGCACTAAAAATTTCTTGTTGAGTGACTGAAGAGACATTAACCACAGCAGTTGTTGAAGTAATTGCAACAACACCAACATAATGTCTATCTTCATCAACATAAACTTTAAGTCTATGAGTATTTGCAAGTAACTTAGTATAACCTGCTGCAAAATCTATATCACTAACATTAAAGGTTCTATTCCAAAAAGATGTTGATGATACACCCCCAGAGGAATCTGCACCAGACCCACCAGAACTGCCGCTTCCACTACTTCCATCATCTTCTACCACACCAAATACGGAAAAACCAACAGAGGTAGGAATATAACAAACTGTAGAAGCAACATTAAAAGTGCAGTTTATATCTGTCATATCAAGCTCAACACAACTAGCATCAGTTAAATCTATAACATCGTCTGGACAATGAATAAGTTGACCATCTGTTCCAGCAGGTAATCCAACAGGAATTTCAATTCTTACATAGTCAACACCTAATCTTTGTGCTAACTCCACCCATTTATCTGAATCCATACCAACTAAAGCTTCTCCTCCAGCAGTATCATTAACAATAAATGTATCAGTAATATTTAGAGTTAATGCGCTTAACAAATCTGCCCCAATAAAATCAACACTCCATGTATCAGTTGCATTAAGATTAGTAAATCTTATATTAACATTTCTTCCAGCAGTATCATTAACTTGTATTCCTGTTCCACTATCAATAGTATCAGAAAAATTACCATCTCCATTTAAATCAAACAGAACTACAACCTTACCAAGATAACTTGTAATATCACTTTCTGGTGGAGGAAGATTAAACCCAATAACATAATATGTAGTTTGATTAGTTGTTGTAAAATTTGTACATGCACTCATTGCACAATTCCCCGATATATCACATAATTTAAGTTTAAAGTAATAAACTGATGAATTAACAATATTATAAGAAATACTATTTTCATCAAAATAAAACTGGTCTACAAAGAAGTCATGCCAAAAATCATAATCATCATCATCAAATGCATTTGATAACTTCCAATCATCAATAACAATAGTCTCAGTTAGGTTATTAGAACAATATGAATTATTCTTATGGAAATACAGAGTGGCATTAGTTGGTTCATCAGTATCAACACCAACAAATGCACCATTATTAAATTCCTCAGTTTCAAACCAAGTTATTGTTGGTGCAGCATAATCTGTTACATCAGCAAGACTACAGAAGTATGAATCATACATACAACCAGCATCATCACAATCAACATTTCCATTACCATCATTATCTATGTTATCATTACATTGAGAACCAGTTTCAAGATTAATATATCCATATCTTAAAAAATCTGCACAATCTGGATCATCATCAGGCAAAAGCCCATCTCCATCCATATCAATAAATCCTGCGCAATCTTCAAACATAAAATCCGCTGAGCCTTGAGAATACCAAACAGGACCAATTCTATCATATGGTTCCGCTGAACTTCCATTACCGACAATAGTTGTTGCATAAATTCTCATATCTGCAGTTTCATCATATAAATTAAGAACAGATAAACTATTAAGATCTTCTTTATCAATAGCTAATACTCCACCAATAATCATATAACACATTTTATCTGGCCAAGAAGTAGTTCTAATCATTGAAGGTGACCAAGTACCAGCAATACATTTGTATGAAACTTTTGTCTCAACCAATACATCATTAACTATTGACGCTTCAAATTTAAATTTCAAGTCAAAGCCAACTAATAATGCATCATCATCTGGAGAACAACCGCCAGTAAGATTATTATTAGAATCTAAATACCAATAATATTTAGTTGTAGTATTACCTGTAAACTCAGAAAATTTATTACCACAAATAGCAGCTTCATTCATACTATAAACACCAGTAGCTAAACCAAAATGTTCAGGACTGTCTTTTATACCTAAACTACAAATGTCACTTTCATTATAACTACCAGCAATACAATCTTCATTTGCAATAAATAAGGGGGGGCTAGGATCCATATTCTGAGTCATACCATGCATGAATAAATCCCCACAAAACCCATTACCGGGCATCATTAGATCAGCTACCCAAATACAAGTTACATTATCCGTATCACAACTAGATTCATTATAATGGTCCCAACAACCAGTAAACATATTATCTGGTTCGCACCATGCCATTTCAGAAGCATTTCTTGATTCACAAATTCCAGCAATACCGCCTACAGGATCTTCACAAGCAGTTGAATTTCTTGAGAAACATGCAGGATCACACCAACCCCAATTGGGATCAAACCAATCAATCATCCACCCACAATTATCATCTAATTCGCAAGCAGTTTGATTACCATTAAAATTATGACATGACCAAATTTCGTGATCACACCAACCAGCATTTGGATTTTCTTGGCACCAACTTTCATTTTCTCCTTCATTAGCACACCATGTATCTTCCATCCAAGTACAGCCACTTGCAGATTGAGCATCACAACTTGTTTGATTACTATAATCCCAACAAGATGAACTTTCCATTATGCTAAAATTAATATCACAAAAAGTATCACTGATATTATTTTCTTGCATTGATTTATAATGGCAACCTTCTTCTGCATCACAAGCAGTTTCATTACTATCAAAAGTCCAACATTGTGAACCTTCCATATCACACCAAGAATTATTCCATTGATCAGTAATCCAAACACAACCAGATTCATTCAAACAAGTGTTATTGTTTGGTATTGAAGGACAATCAGAACCAAAGACCCCTGCACCACCACAGAATGAATCAAAAGTACATTCTGAATCTGCACAATCAACAAAATTATCAGCATCATTATCTATACCATCAAAACAAACTTCTGAAGAGGAACCACTTCCTGAACCAGATGGAACACAAAACCAAGAATTAACATCCCAAGTACAATCATTATTACTATTTATACAATTATTTTGATCCCAACATAAATAACAATCATCGTCACAAGTTTGAGCATTTTCATCTTGACACCAACCAGTATTATTATTCCAAGAATCAGTAAGCCAAGCACAACCCGCTACACTGTCAGTACACATATCGGTATCCCAACAATCAAAACAATTATTTTCACAATTACCTTGATATTGCCAATTCATATCACACCAACCAAAACCATTGTAAGCATTTGTATCTTCAAAGAAAACACAACCAGCTGTTGATTGTTCACATGCAGATCTTGCACTAGCATTTGAACCCCAAACACTACCATTATCTTGTTGTTCACATGCCCAACAGGATTCTGCACAAGTTTGAGTTCCAAAGCCAAATGACATTTCACACCAGCCATCAAATTGAATTATACCTTCATTATTAACCCAAGTATTAACAATCCATTCTCCACCTGCATCAGCACAATTTGCTTCTGTTAAATCACCAAGACCCATTCCAGGATCAAAATTATCAAAAGCAAAGGTACATTGTTCTGAAACATTATTCCATAAACAAGGTTTATACCAAGGATCACCAGCAATTTGATTACAAATTTGCTGACTACTAATTGCATTATAATCCTCACAGAAAGATGCACCTTCTGGAGGTTCTTGCACATTATCCCAACAAGAAGTTGTAAATGAAGCATCTTCACATCCTGTTCCATTCCACATACAACAAGTTGAAAGCATTGGTAAACTATTACACATTTGTGAATTATTTATATCAACACATTGCACCCCAGATGCTCCAACACCATTATTTTCACAATTAGAATTAGAAACACTCCAATTACAAGTAGTAATATTATTACAAGGACCTTGTCCTCCTTGATCAAAAATCCAACAATCAGGATTTACGAAATTAGTTTCAATAGCAGTAGGATCAATGCAAGTATTATTACTTACATTCCAAGAACACCAAAAAGTATTATAACAACCAAACTCATCATTATCAAAGTCAGTGCAACCGCCCATAACTTCATAACAAAAATTACTTCCATCCCATTGACAATTCAAGCCAACAGTATTATTTTCACAACCTGATTGGTTACCATCATAACCCCAGCAACCTTGTTGTTCACAAAAACTCCAACTACCAGTTTTCCATTCACAATTTAAACCAGTGTAAGTATTATTAGTGCAGTTTGTTTCAAGTTCACTATCAAAATCCCAACAACCTTTTTGATTACACCAATTTCCACTCCAAGTGCAACCTTCTTTGGATTCACAATAAGTTTGATTAGTCCAATCTCTTAACCAACAACCTTCTTCTTCACACCAACCATTACTAGCTGAACCTTGCCAAATACAATCTAAACCATAAGTTATATTAGCAGTACTACAATTAGTATTATTAGCTATATCCCAACAGCCAACGCCATAACAATAGTTATAATCTGAATTCCATAAACATCCTTCATCAATATTATCATTACAATCATCTGAAGTCCAATAATCCCAACAACCTTTTTGTTCACACCAACTTTCACTTGTTCCATTTTGCCAAGTACAAGGCATACCAATTGCAGCATTTGCATTACAATCATCTTCATCAAAAGCATCCCAACAACCAC